>MDTB01131860.1_pt1 | contig 182189 bp, 158 predicted proteins | sample 811161 | NCBI WGS metagenome assembly MDTB01 (sample SAMN05326650, study PRJNA326480) | marine metagenome | isolation source: seawater | place: Mediterranean Sea | collected 2009
ATCTCCGGAACCCGCTCGAAGGACGTCTGCTTGGCACTGACTAAATCTCCGGAACCCGCTCGAAGGACGGCTGCTTGGCGCTGACTAAATCTCCGGAACCCGCTCCAAGGACGGCTGCTTGGCACTGACTAAATCTCCGGAACCTGCTCCAAGGACGGCTACTTGGCACTGACTAAATCGCCACTCCATGGACGGCTGTGTGTTACTGAAAAACAACGGTGCGATCACCGTTTAGCAGAATCCGATGCTCAGCCTGATAACGTACTGCTTTTGATAATACGATTCGCTCAATGTCGCGACCCACAGCAGCAAGTTGTTTGGCATCCATGCGATGGTCCACCCGCTCAATGCCCTGTTCAATAATTGGACCTTCGTCCAGATCTGATGTGACGTAGTGTGCTGTCGCCCCGATGAGTTTCACCCCCCTATCAAAAGCCTGTTGGTAAGGTCTGGCACCTTTGAAACCAGGTAGAAACGAGTGGTGTATGTTAATAATGCGACCAGGTAATAGGTCGCAGACATTTGGACCCAGAATCTGCATGTAACGAGCAAGCACAATAAAATCGATCTTACGTCGTTCTATCTCCGCGATGAGTTGTCGTTCCATCGCAGGTTTGTCATCTGCAGATATGTGTAGAAAATCGATATCTTCAGCAGCGGCAAGTGGATAGGTGTCGCGATGGTTGGAGACCACCAGCGGGATATTGATGGGTAATTCCTGGTTTCTGGTGCGATACAGCAGATCAATGAGGCAGTGGTCCTGTTTCGAAACCATTATCAGCACATTAGGTTTGTTGTCTGTTGACCACAGTTCCCAGGACATTTTGTTGTCAATTGCGATACTGGAGAAAGACTCAGAGAGCGTGCTGCGACTCTTGTCCTCGCCATTGAAGTGAACTCGCATGAAGAAAAGTCCGCTCGCAGGGTCACCAAACTGGTCACTGTCAATAATGTTGCAGCCTTCATCGAACAGCCAGTTTGCAACGGTGCGTACCAGGCCTGCCTTGTCGGGACAGGAAAAATTTAAGATGAACTCCAAAAACGGGCTCGCTGGGTTGATTAAGGGCGACGATTGTAAAGATTTGGCAATCTTAAATACAGTGGGAACCATTTAGGTGTTGTGTCCAGTATTCCTTAGGTAGCCCTCTTTAGTATCAGAATAGTCATTTAAACCACCTGAGTGCTGGTGCGAACTTAAATGTAAGAAGTTGTTAATTCGCGAGTTTTTCGCGTCTAGTTCTGTACAATAGAACCAGAGGTAAAGACCTAATATAAATAGAGGGGATGGAAACATGCTAAGAAAAATACTAGCTGGCGTGTTGTTTGCTGCCGCACCATTCGTGCAGGCACAGGATGTAATGGAAGAAATTGTAGTTTCTGCTCAGAAAAGAGAACAGACACTGCAGGAGGTGCCGGTTGCGGTTACGGTAGTCAGTTCTACCACAATGGATCGTGCCCAGATAAACGACATCATTGACCTGCAGTCTGTTGTACCGTCACTCCGGGTGACGCAGCTGCAAACTTCTGCAAATACCAACTTTTTGATTCGTGGGTTCGGAAATGGTGCCAACAATCCCGGCATCGAGCCATCGGTTGGGGTATTTATTGACGGCGTTTTTCGTTCTCGATCAGCCTCAGCTCTGGCTGATTTACCGAATCTTGAGCGAGTAGAGGTGCTGAGGGGGCCGCAAAGTACGTTATTCGGAAAGAATGCGTCAGCAGGGGTTATCAATGTGGTAACCAAGGTTGCTGATCCTGCAAAGATGGATGGCGCTTCTGGTTCAGTATCAGTTACGGCGGGTGATCTCAGCCAGATTCTTGTGAAGGGCGATATCATGGCGCCGCTATCAGACTCTATCGGTCTTGGCTTATCAGGTTACAGCCACCAGAGAGATGGCTACTTTAAGAATCTTGCCAATGGTTCTGATATCAATAATCGCTCCCGCTGGGGTGTGCGTGGCGAGCTGAGTTTTTATCCCAGCGATACCGTGACTATTCGGCTTCTGGCAGATCTCGACGAGATTGACGAGAAGTGTTGTGGCGTAGCGAATCTGGTTAGTGGACCGACGGCCCCAGCTCTCTTGGCAACGGGAGGGAATATTGTTCAAGAAGACTATTATGGTCGGGCACAGTATTTTGATTTCGACCCCACTAACAAGATTGAAAGTAGTGGTGTATCACTGCAAGTAGATATCGATTTGCCCAACGATATTGTGCTTACCTCGATAACTGCTTCTCGGACCCTGGATCGAGATGAAAATGTCGATGTGGACTTTACTAGCGCACCTCTGGTTTCGCAGAATTTTACGGCCGCTCAAATCGACACCTTTACTCAGGAGCTGCGTCTTAGCTACACGAGTGAGCGTGTTGATTTGATAGTCGGGGCGTTTTATTTTGATGAAGATGTATCGATGATTACCGACTTGGATTATGGAACAGGGTTCCGTCTGTACGGCGATCTCCTTTCTGGATTTGGCGTAACGTCAGTCGAGACGGCACTTGGCTTACCGGCTGGGACTTTGTTTGCATCAGGGCAGGGCGTAAGGGAAACTGCCAGTCAGGATGACCAAACCCTTTCTATTTTCGCCCAGGCTGATTTCCTTTTAACCGATAAACTCACGATTACACTGGGTGCGAACTATACGGATGTAGACAAGAACGGAGCCCTAAGCCAGGAGAACACCGACTTGTTCTCCGCTTTAGATTTTGAGCAGATTGGTTTTGCTTTGGTGTTTCAGGGGTTGACGATGTTGCCTCCGACCCCCCAAAACATAGGGCTGGCGCCACAGGCAGCAGCGGCGGCAGCCGCGATCAGCGTGACTCCATGTTCTGCAGCCGCACCACCGCCATTCTGCAATCAACTGCTGGGCTTTAGGGCGTTGCAGTTTTTGCCACCGTACCTTAATTATCCCAACTCAGTGGAATCAGGGCAGTCCTCCGCGTCAAAGACAACTTGGACCGCGCGTTTAGCGTATGATCTGACGAACAATGTCAATATCTATGGCAGCGCAAGCACTGGGTTTAAGGCGACGTCCTGGAATCTGAGTCGTGATTCGCGACCATTCGCAGCGGATATGGCGGCACTGGCCGCTGCGGGATTGCTCCCACCGAATATTACCGCTGGTACCCGCTTTGCTGCGCCTGAGGAGTCGAGAGTTCTGGAGGTCGGTTTGAAAGGTGCCTGGGGCGCCAACTACCTTAATATTGCTCTGTTTAGTCAGGACATCGACAACTTTCAGTCAAACGTGTTCACGGGTGCCGCTTTCAATTTTGCCAACGCTGGCAAGCAGTCAACGGATGGACTTGAGGTTGAAGGTCGTGTGATGGTTACCGACTCTTTAGAGCTCAACATCGCGGCGACATTTATGGATCCTATCTACGATTCATTTCTCCAGGGGGCGGGTGTCAACGGAATCGAGGATTTGTCAGGAACGAGACCGGCTGGAGTACACCAGCGTAGCGCGAGTATTGCGGCAACCTATTTCTTCGATCTGAGCGATAGTGTAGATGGTTTCTTTCGTGCTGATTTCCTAGCCGAGGATGCCGTAAGGGTGAATGAGAATGTTGCGGGTCAGGTGGCGACACGTAAAGTTAATACATTGAACGCTAGCTTGTCGCTTATGTTTAGTGAGCGATTTGAGGTCATGCTCTGGGGTCGGAATCTCAATGATGACAATTATTTGCAGAGCTCATTTCCGAGTGTGGCCCAGGCTGGTAGCTTCAGCGGTTATCCCAATCAGCCTCGCACTTACGGCATTACATTCCGTACGCACTTTGACTAGGTAAACTGATCTTCGGCAGCAGTCCAGCGAACTATCTTGGGCTGCTGTCTTTTAGATCTGTACCGAATACTAAATTCAGATCGCACCCTAAAATCAAACAGTCTGCTTAATCCCGCTGGTAGGTGACAACCAGTCGATTCATGCCAATAGCGTTAGGCTCGATCTGGGCAAGTAGTTCCCACATGTTGAGTCCGTCGGGTAAGTCAGGGCCCACGTCGAGCGCCAGAAGCCAGAAGAAGTAGTGGTGGGTGCCGTGTCCGTTCGGTGGCATCGGACCGCCATAACCTGTACTACCAAAATCATTGACGCCGGATGTGTATTGATTTATGCCCTCATCAAGTGAGGTGACATCTCCGGGAATGTTGTAGAGCACCCAGTGCACGTACCCATAGTTTCCGGGTGAGACTAAGGGCGCATCGGGGTCGTGACAGATTACCGCAAATGATTTTGTACCTTCCGGTGCATCGGTCCACGAGAGCGGCGGCGAAACATCGACGCCTTCACCTGTATGTAGTTGCGGAATACTGCCACCATTTGTGAATGCTGTACTTGTGAGCTGCATGGAAGATAGCGCGAATCCCATCGTTCTCTCCTTTAAAAAATCGGGAAAGCAATCGTCGCATGAATTAGCTCGGGGGTAAATTCTTTGCGGCTCGGATAACTGGGGGGCATAATCAGATATCTATCGTACGCTAATTCGTGATTCAAGTGGCTTTCTTTGACTACACAGACTCCCCCTACGTCATTCGGAACGATTTTGGCTTAAGGCACAGGGAATATTGGGAACATCTTGCGTCACCAGGTAGTTGGTGGACGGGAGAACAGCGTATTGCTATCGCGCAGGAATCCCGAAACGCTCGAAATTGTGATTTTTGTCGAGAGCGTAAGCAGGCGTTGTCTCCTTATACCATGAAGGGTACTCATGATCAGGCGGGCACCTTGAGTGAAGTTGCGGTCGACGCCGTTCATAGAGTAGTTACTGATCAGGATCGCATTACCCAAAGTTACGTGGATGACCTCGCACAAAACGGAGTTTCTGATGCCGCTTACGTAGAACTCGTTGGTGTAATCGTGGCCGTATTGAGTATCGATGAGTTCCATCGCGCCCTGGGATTGCCGCTGGAAGATCTTCCGAATGCCATCCCGGGAGAGCCTGATCGCTATCGACCTACGCAGGCCGTAAAAGATATTGGATTCGTACCTACGTTGCCGCGCGATGGTGCGACGGGCAACGAGGCAGATCTGTGGTCAAATGGTGGTACCGCAAACGTTCTAAGGGCCCTGACTTTGGTTCCTGATGCTTTACGGCATTGGCGCGCTCTGGCTCGAGTTCAGTATCTTTCTCTGGAAGGTATGGCGAACTTCGGTAAGGCTGCAGATCGTTCAATCAATAGAATGCAGATGGAACTGGTTGCCGGTCGGGTGTCAGCGATCAATCAATGCTTTTACTGAACCAGCGCCCATGCCCTGATGCTCCGTGTGAGCGCAAAGAATAATGAGGTCGAAGTCGATATCCAGGGCGTCAACGGTAATGAAGCTGCAGCCGGGTTAGGTGTCGAATACGGTTTGGAGCTGATGAAATTCGCCGAGAGTCTAGCTTTGGGTGATGAGCAGGCACTTGCTGCCGCGAGAGATAGATTACTCGAAGAAGCTGGTGAAGAGGTGCTTGTTGATGCAGCCGGCGTGGCCGCTAACTTTCAGAGGATGGTGCGCATTGCTGATTCTATAGGTATTCCCGTGGATGACGTATATGAGCAGAACAAGAAACAGGTGTGGGAGGAGCTTGGGATCGAGTCATTTGCTAGTGCTCAGAATTCCCTTTGATCCTCATTGTTCTAGTGATGTAGTCTGTTTATACAGTCCAGCCACGCGCGGCCTGCCGCTTAGGGTTATGGTATTGTTGTAGGCATGGATCCGATTAGTCAGGATGAAATTTCTCATGTATTTGATGAGGATCAGGTAGTCCTGCCTGATTTGTCTACCGTCGCGTGGGATCACCTGGACTATCTGGGTTGGGTGCACCCTTCTGGTCATCTCGCATATCTGGTTCTGGTGTCACCGGAATCGGGAAAGCTGACCGGGAGTGTATTGCGACGGCGACCAAGGATATCTAAGAGACCCAGGTACGAAATGTGTTCCTGGTGTCATCATGTACATCGTAACAACAGGACAGCGATGTTCACGCTATCGGTAAAGGGGACCGAGGGCAGGCACCTTATTGGCAAAGTCCTGTGCAAGGATCTGGATTGCAGTTTACGCATTCGAAACCTTGTCGAGCCCGCCTCCTATATGGACGAGACACTTTACGTTCAGGCCCGTATCTGGCGCATGCAGAAGTCGATGCATCGGTGGTTAAAAAGAGCAAATCGCTTATAAGGCATCTGCCATGAAATTGTTGCAAAAAGCTGACCGGATAGTCCGTCCTCAGGGCAGATTATTTTACGGTTGGTACATTGTTGGTGCTGCCGGTGGTTTGCAGGGAATGTCCATGCTTGTTTGGATGCAGTCCTATGGCGCGTATGTGGTGCTGCTCCAGGATGAATTTGGGTGGGGGAAAGCCTGGATCGCTGGCGCTTTTGCTTTGACCAGGGTTGAAAGTGGAATACTGGGTCCACTGCAAGGCTGGTTGACCGATCAGTACGGGCCGCGCGCGATCTTACGGATAGGTATCGTTCTCTTTGGCCTGGGATTCCTTTTGTTTAGTCAGGTACAAAGTCTCCTGACTTTCTATCTGACCTTTGCGTTAATCGCGCTAGGCGCAAGTCTTGGAGGTTTTGCTACCGTTATGGTGGCTATTGTCAGCTGGTTCGATAGGCATCGCTCGAAGGCAATTGCTGGTTCCCTGTTGGGGGGTTCCATTGGCAGTTTGTCGGTGCCGATAGTCTTTGCCTGTTTGGAAATGTATGGCTGGAGAACAACCGCGGTTATATCTGGCTTTTTTGTTCTGGTGGTCGGTTTGCCACTTGCACAGGTGGTAAGGCATAAACCTGAAATGCACGGCGAAGCCCCAGATGGCATTACCGAGCCACATGAGGAAGGAGAGAAGAAGAAAATAGTCAAGATAGTCGACTTCACAGCTCGGCAGGCTATGCGAACTCGCGCTTTCTGGTTGATATCAATTGGTCACGCCTGTTCGCTATTGACGGTATCGGCGGTGATGGTTCACCTGGTGCCTCATTTGACAGAGGGACTTGACTATTCTCTGAAGCAGGCGGGCTATATCGTCGCTCTGCTAGCGGGTAGTGTGCTGCTTGGGCAGTTGGGAGGTGGCTACCTGGGTGATAGGTTCAGCAAGCGGATGATATGTGCCACCTGTATGGTTTCGCATGCGATTGGCATTGTACTTGTCACCTTTGCCAGCTCTTTGGTGATGGTCGTCGCCTTTGCGTTGGTTTATGGCCTTAGTTGGGGTGCTCGCGGCCCGAATCTGGTTGGCATGCGAGCCGACTACTTTGGTACGACGTCTTACGGAACGATTATGGGTTTTTCATCCCTGGTCGCGATGTTTGGTATGTCCACGGGGCCAATTCTTGCGGGTTATCTGGCAGACGTTCAAGGGAACTATCAGATGGGTTTTACGATTTTGGCTACTGGTGCGTTTCTGGGATCATTTGCGTTTATTTTTGCTACGCCGCCAAGGCGTGCCATATTAGATGCATAGACGCTATTTTGTTGCGCGCTTTATTCTGCGACTATGACGACACTTAATATCATAGAGGGTGATTACACTTGAAACCTACTCAGTATCTGCAGCGAATGGGCATTGATGTATGGATTTCTCGCTCAGCCTCGCAATCACCACAATCACAATCACCACAATCAGAAGCGCCGGTTGAAGCGCCATTTTATTTTCTATTGTTTAACTATCAGTCAGTAGGTATCTGCTGCTCGATCGGCCCTGAAGAAGCAACAGCACCTTCTGACATAAGACGATTCTGTGATGATATCGCATTTGCTATTTCCCATCGCAGAGAGTTACCAACGGTGAATGAACTGCGCTGGCCCCAGACTGAAGGTGAAAGCACCCAGGATGTAGTTAGAGTGAACACGCAGGGGTTACCGGAAACCGTTATCGTTTTTGGTGAGAAATTTGCGAATTACTTATTCGATGTGGAAGATGTCTCCGGCGGGAGCGTTTATCGGGTAGGTGAGCAACGAATTTTCCTTGGCGATGATGTTTCTGACTATAGGGGGAGCCCCGGTGCAAAGAAGTCCCTTTGGATTAACCTGAATAAGGCAGAATTGATCGATGGCAATAGTCGCACTTGATCATGAGTTCAGACCGATGGAAGTTTCCGACCTGGATCGGGTACTGGTCAATGAGCGCAGAGGATACACTCATCAATGGAGCGAAGGGATATTTCGTGACTGCATACGTTCCAAATATGATTGCTGGGTACTTGAATACGTTAGCAGGGTCATTGGGCACGGTATTTTGTCGGTAGCGGCAGGTGAGGCTCATCTACTGAATGTCTGCATACATCCGGATCAGCAGGGAAATGGATTGGGGCGGCAATTGGTGGAGTTTATGATTGAGTGTGCCCGATTAAACAAAGCTCAGCGCGTATTTCTAGAGGTTCGGCCTTCGAACCTGGTAGCTTACAAACTGTACGAATCCATCGGTTTTAACGAGATAGGAATTCGTGAAAACTATTACCCGTCCTATGTCGGAAGAGAAGACGCTCTCGTATTGGGTAAAGAGCTTCTGTAGTTAAATTCCAAAAGTTAAAACCAAGAGTTGAACACCAAAGTTGAATATTGAAGAAGTCGACAAGCGTCGCACTTTTGCCATCATTTCACATCCGGATGCTGGTAAGACCACAATCACTGAAAAACTCTTGCTATACGGGAGAGCGATTCAGCTCGCGGGTACCGTCAAGGCACGTAAGTCTGATCGGCATGCAACCTCTGACTGGATGGAGATGGAAAAGCAACGTGGCATATCCGTAACCACTTCTGTGATGCAGTTCCCGTACCAGGGGCGAACGGTCAATCTGCTTGATACGCCGGGTCATGAAGACTTTTCTGAGGACACCTATCGTACCCTTACCGCAGTTGATTCTGTGTTGATGGTCATCGATGGATCCAAGGGTGTGGAAGACCGGACCATCAAGCTGATGGAAGTGTGCCGCCTAAGGAATACTCCTATTCTGACGTTTATCAATAAGCTCGACAGAGAGGTTCGCGATCCAATAGAAGTCCTCGATGAAATTGAGAACATACTAAATATAAAGTGCGCACCTGTTACCTGGCCTATCGGAATGGGTTCTCAGTTTAAAGGCATCTATCACCTGCGACGCGATGAGATTCATGTTTTTTCTCACGGCAAGGGGGAAACCATCGAAGATACAAACATCATTAAAGGACTCGAGAGTGAAGAGGCACTGGAACTTCTTGGAGACGAGCTTGAGGAATTCATTGATGAAATTGAACTTGTCCAGGGTGCGAGCCATGAGTTCGATCTACAAGAGTATGAAGAAGGCAGGTTGACACCAGTTTATTTTGGCACGGCGCTAAGAAACTTTGGCGTGATGGAAATGCTTGATGATTTTGTTGAATATGCTCCTTCTCCATTGCCTCGGGAAACCAACGCCGGTTCCGTTGAAGCGACCCAGGAAGAATTTTCAGGTTTTGTATTTAAGATTCAGGCAAACATGGATCCTAAACATCGAGATCGAATTGCCTTCATGCGAGTTTGTTCGGGGCGATATGAGCAGGGCATGAAGATCAGGCATGTGCGACTGGGTAAGGAAGTTCGTGTTAGCGATGCTGTTACCTTTTTGGCGGGTGAACGAACTCACGCGGAAGAAGCATTTTCAGGAGATATTATCGGTCTGCACAATCATGGAACTATCCAGATTGGCGATACGTTCACCGCTGGCAAAGATTTCCGTTATGTAGGCATTCCGCATTTTGCGCCCGAGTTGTTTCGTCGTGTTCGACTTAATGACCCTCTGAAGAGTAAACAACTGCGACAGGGATTGACCCAGCTATCCGAGGAAGGCGCCATGCAGGTGTTTATGCCGCTTACCAACAATGATTTGATACTTGGGGCAGTTGGTGTACTTCAGTTTGATGTGGTCGTTTTTCGATTGCGTGATGAATATAAGGTCGAGTGTTCTTACGAGCCAGTCAATGTTGTTACCGCTCGTTGGATAGAATGTGAGGAGCCAAAGAAACTTGCAGAGTTCAAAAGTCGTGCAGAGGTAAATCTTGCCATAGACGGTGGCGGCCACTTAACGTACCTGGCACCCTCCATGGTCAATCTTACGCTGACAGAAGAGAAGTGGTCCGATGTTGAGTTTCGGACGACCAGGGAGATCACCTAGTCGTCGGCAATGTCCATATCATCATATGGATTGGACATTTCCAGATTGACTTCGCGTTTATGCCCTGGGATCTCGATTTTGTCTTTTGACAATTTGAGCTGGTTACCCTCAATAACACCTTCACCGAATTTGTAGATGACAGAGTTCTCGCCGGCCAGCATGGCCTCGTCATAATCGTAACTAGCCTGCATCACAGATTCGTTTTGTTTGGCATGTTTCGTTAAGGCTTTTTTGCCGTGTTTTTTCTCCATCATTTTTCTGGTCACGTCAGGAGATAAGATCGCTGCTGTGGCATTGTTACCGCCAAAGCCCTTCGAATTGACCAGTGTCGCGTCCATCGAGCCAGTCTCGATTTCTCGGTGTTTGAGTAAATAATCTACGTTTTCAGTGAATACATCTGGTGCGAGTCCGTCTATGGTGGAGATCCCCGGGATAACACCGTCTACCCAGGTGCCTATCGCATTGATAATCTGATCTCCGGACGCGCAAGCCAACGAATGCCCTATGTACGCCTTGATGGCAGCGACGGGCCAGTTTTCGATTCCGAAAGTCTTGGCCAACTCACTGAATATGTGTGATTCAGTTGTTCGATTCTGTGGAGTGCCAGTACCGTGGGCTGACATATAAGATCGATTTCGTAACGCGTCTTCGCCAAGTATCGAGCGAATGACCCCCATGGCTTTCCCGACGGTGACGTAGTTTCCGATTCCTGGACCAGGAATAGATTTTTTGAAACCGTCAGCATTTATGAAGACATCAGCAACACTGCCGTAGATATTCGCGCCCAACTCCACGGCGAGCTCGTCGTCGAACAGAATAATGAACTGTGAAGCCTCAGCCAGGGTGAAACCGCAATTTTCCGAAAAAGGTCTACAGGCGCGACGAAAATCTGGTTCTCCGGTATCAATGCCTTCGATTTTTCGAAGTGCGTCATCTTCTGCCAATGCCCCCATGGTTCGATAGCCCTCTATAACGTCAGGGGTTAGCGGCGCCTCGCTAGAGCCGACTACCGATATACGGTATTTCCCGGATCGAATATCCTGGATGCCCTGGCGAAGATTGTAGAGGAATGTTGCACAGGCGCCGATATTCGCACCCGTTGTGCCAACGTTGCCAAGTATATAGGCGTTCACGAAATCGGCAGTCATTTCGGGCAGTCCGAGCGCCACGTTTTTTGAACTGACTCGCTTGCCCACAAGACCAGATTGCAGCAGGCCGCCATTACCGTTGGCGTCAAGCTGCCCCATTGCGCTGCTGGCGTAAACGGAAATCTGATCCCCCGGAATTTTGTTTTGAATCGTCTGCCAGTCGATGCCGAGTGAGTTAATCGCGTCTGATGCACCATATACGGTGAGTTGCAGTCCTCTGGGGTGGTTTCTACTCTGATACATCGTTTCCGGGTCAAACCCGGTTGGAAGTTGACCTGCTGCGTGAACCTTTGAAACCCGAGAGTCGGGGAACAGAACGTCCAGATCGCCTGTTACTGTTACTTTTACTTCTGGTCCTTCAAGTTCTTCCACCTGCCAGGTCTCGGGGACCTGAGCGGGGAGTTGATTGCGCTTCAAGGTGAAGGATATTGGATGGCTGGGAGAAGCGTTAAGCTGCGCTGACTTATGCAGCAAGATGGAGTCGGCGTCAAAAAGATTGGTTTCAAGTTTCCGTATTAGCGTGTGATTCAGTATGAATTTTCGTTCGGTGTCGTCGCTGGGCTTGCCTCGTTGCATGAGGGCGCCGAGGGAAGCGAGTGTACGTTCCGCTTTTGCGGGCTCAAGTTGGTCGAGAACTAGACGACGGTAGCCGTGGTGTGCTGAGCTACGACCAGCAGGATTTATCCCACCGAAGCCTACGATAACGGGCAGGCGTGACAACTGGTTCTCCGAGCTGTGGGTTCTAAATCATTGTACGTGTTTGCAGTCCGCAAAATCTACTGAAGTCGCTATACCATCTCGATGGCGATCGCATTCGCTTCGCCGCCGCCAATGCAAAGTGAAGCGATTCCACGCTTTTTACCAGCCTTCTGGAGTGCGTACATTAGGGTGACAATGATTCTTGAGCCGGAAGAACCGACAGGATGACCTTGGGCGCAGGCGCCACCGTTAACATTCACTTTTTCTGGATCAAGTCCCAATTCCCGTGTGGCAAGCATAGTGACCATTGCGAATGCTTCATTGATTTCAAAAAGATCTACATCTTCTTTATCCCAGCCCGTTTTCGCCAGCACTTTTTCTATAGCGCCGATTGGCGCCAGCGTAAACTCGGATGGTTCTCGGGAATTTGTGGCGTGAGCAACGATTTTTGCCATCGGCGTAAGATTCTTTTCGTTTACCACTTTGCCGCTAGCCAGGACCAGCGCTGATGCCCCGTCAGAAATAGAGCTTGAATTTGCTGCGGTTACCGTACCGTCCTGTTTAAAGGCTGGTCGCAAAGTCGGAATACGAGAAAGGTCAGCCTTGTGCGGTTGTTCGTCATCAACCACAGTAACTTCACCTTTTCTGGTAGAGATAGTGACGGGTACCGTCTCATCTTTGAGCGTGCCACTGTCTATTGCAGATTGTGCTCTTTTGAGCGACTGGATCGCGAACGCATCCATGTCTTCACGAGTCAATTGATACTGGTCCGCGACCTCCTGAGCGAATGATCCCATTGATCGACCGGATTTCGCGTCTTCAAGACCATCGGTAAACATGGAATCCTGTACTTCGCCGTGTCCCATTCGCATCCCGGCTCTGGCTTTGGTGAGCAGGTATGGTGCATTACTCATACTCTCCATACCACCAGCAACCATTACATCATTGGTGCCTGCTTTGATCAGGTCGTGAGCTAACATCGTGGCCTTCATGCCGGATCCACAAAGCTTATTGATTGTGGTCGCACCTGAATCTACGGGTATCCCCGCGTCCATAGCCGCCTGACGGGCGGGTCCCTGTCGAAGACCGGCCGCCAGGACACAGCCCATAATTGTTTCTTCAATATCATTTCCTTCCAGTCCGGCCCTGGATACAGCATCGCGAATCGCGAATGCGCCAAGATCTACGGCGGATAAATCGGATAATGATCCCTGCAATCCGCCCATTGGCGTTCTTGCGCCCGAGGCGATATACACTGAGTCTATGTCGTTCATGTTTTGGTTCCGGATTGTTGGCGTTGCCATTAAGAGCCTGAATCCTAATGCGGGTTCTCTGTTAAATCAAGAATTCACGGCTTTGCCGGGGGTGAGTTGTACCGGGGTGAGTCCCGGTCCATCAGGTCATGTTGGTGATATATATGTGCGTTGTAGGGGAACCAAAGGTTGAGCAAGAATATGATGATACCGGTAAATTCAGTTACCTCACCTCGCTGGGTTGAGTCCACCAGTAGTTCGACAACAAGCACGATCAATAGATAGCCGGCTATGTGATAGTTCCGTGGCATAGGCACTGCCATATGGTCCAGCCAATGCGCGACGCCAGGTCTCGTCCGATAGAGCGGTGCCATGACAAAGAGGTAGATCAGTAACCCAAGGGCTAATCCGGTACCAAACACTAGTTTATTGACACTGATTGTTCGACCGTTCACCTCGAATGCAAGGTTGTGTAATCCCGTTTCCTGTTGCAGGTTGTTATCCAGAAAATATTCTGGAGACTGGATGCCAAATATTCGCTGCCCCCACGAAACCTCTTCTCCAGCACCGAACAGGCACACCAGAGCGAGCATGGATGTAACAGCGAGGAAACGAATCTCGCGAACCCGTCGCAGTACCACGACCCGACGAATACAAAGGACAAGTCCCGCCAGGATACCGACAACGGTTGCGTACTCAAGGAACCCGTCTTCGATGACGAAGTATTTGCTGAATGCGTCCGGATTAATTCTCGAATGCACTACTGCAAAGATAAGGAAAGCGCCCACTACAAATAGCAATCCTTCCTGTATCACATCAGTACTTGGCAGGCCCCAGACCTTCTTGACATTAGAAAGGCACCAGATGGCCAGGAATGGATCTAGTAGATAGTCCCAGAGGTTGTCTGAGTCCAGGATGCCTGCCTGGTAGCAGATCCATGCTGCCGCGAGGATTGAACCAAGGTAGTACCAGCCGCGGTATATGCTAAGACAGAACAGCGCCATTAACAGAGGTGTCAATACGACTGGGTAGTAGCCAAAGCTATATACGTCGATTGACGAGAATCCGAGTGCGGTGGGGTACAGGATAACGGCAACAATGCTGACCAGAATCTGCAGGCGACCAACATCCTGCTTGTATCTGTCACCGAGTGAACGGCCCGTTAAGCGCTGGTAAACGAAGATGGTTAGTAGAGTGAGTGTTACGGGGCTTAGATCTCCCATCAGTACACTGGCGTAGTTTGCTACGCTGAAATCCTTGATGGGTAGCAGAAAAAGTAACGAGGCAATGACAAAGCCCTCGGCCTGGATCGTTCTTGGCTGTGCTTTCAATACCAATAGGATACCTGTTGCAAGTAATAAGGCTGATGAAAGAAGGGGAAGAAGACTCATTTGATTTGTTGATTCACCCAGGCTGCGTTAAAGGATACGTGTTTGATCAATTTTCGATTCCATGTGTATAAGAGGTGCACAATTCCTTGCTCGTCCACCGTTAGCGCAGGATAGGAAAATTCAGAGAGTGTTGCGGGTTCAGCGAATTCCATACGGTAAAAAACCTGCGAGGTGTCCGGGCTTAAGATAGCGAGGCTTAAGTCGCTGCGACCCCGTTCGGAATTGTTGAATGCCAGTAGCGTTTTATCATGGAAGGCGAGCGTTGCAATGGCGGCATCAGGATTGGGCAAGCCGAGAGACGTGGGTTGTTGCCAGGTGATTCCACCATCGTTGGTTTGCACCTTGACTATTTCTCTTGGCAAATCACCTGCGTTACGTAACAGCGCCATTGCATCTGTCGGACTATGTGAAACGATGCTGGGTTGCAGCGTCGAGGTCCCGTAGGTTAATCGCGTTTTACCAAGGACTTCCCCAGCCCGGTTTATGCGCAGTAACTCGGCAAATTTGCCGATAAACTCATGGTATACGGGTAGTCCAATAGTCCCGTCTTGATAGAGAATTGGTGGAGTTCTTACCAGCGTACTGATGTTAAAAAATGGCGTGGTGACTAGCCTGCGTGCTCTAGACCAGGTCTTTCCGTTATCGGGTGATTCAATTAGATTGATCGAGCTCCCTGCCCATCCACCGATTGAAACGGAAACAAAGAAAACCCAGGTTGTTCCATCGTTGAACCGGAAACCAACCGGATTACCCAGTTTCTTGATATATCGACCGAGGTCACTCGACAGCGATTGCTGGCTGGCAATAACCTGCGCCGGCTGCCACACCTCGTCTTCAAACAAAGCCCTATATATTTTTACATCCTGTGCACCTTCGCGAGTTCCACCGAACCAGTAAGCAGCGATGCCAGAGTCGGTAGGATGAGCCTGCGCTGCGTGCACCTTTGGTGTCTCCTGAGATGACGCGAAAGTTTCGAAATAATATGGGTGCGGCGAGTCATCAATGGGTAATTCTGCCGAGAAAGTGGGTGCTTCTGGATGTTCATTGTTGATGATCCAGCTTGTCACCACGAGGAACACTCCTGCGATGACAATTAATATTCTCAGTAGGCTTTCGTGCATGTGGAAAGGTGTATTCACGTGGATCAGTTAATTATATCCGACAAGAGCCTATGGTATCCTGCGTCCAATTTAGAAATAGCGGTACGTGGATGACCAACATAACTAAGGATGACCTGATACAGAGTATTGAGGACTCCCTTCAATTCATTTCTTACTATCATCCGCCGGATTTCATTCGAGCGGTGACTGAAGCGTATGAAAGGGAAGAGTCCGCTGCAGCAAAGGATGCTATGGAGCAGATTTTGCTCAACTCCAGAATGTGTGCAGAAGGGCATCGGCCTGTTTGTCAGGATACTGGAATAGTTAATGTATTCCTCTCGGTCGGTATGGATGTTCATTTCGATTCTGATATATCTCTGGAAGATATGGTCAACGAGGGTGTTCGGCGCGCATACCTGTTGCCGGATAATGTGCTGCGGGCATCAGTGCTTGCTGACCCGGCTGGGGCTCGAGTAAACACCAAAGACAATACTCCAGCGGTTATCCACACGGAAATTGTCCCGGGTAATACTTTGGAGGTTCGAGTTGCGGCGAAAGGTGGAGGCTCTGAAGCGAAGTCAAAATTTGCGATGCTGAATCCGTCTGATGACATCGTAGAGTGGGTTGTAAAAACTGTTCCAAGGATGGGCGCCGGATGGTGCCCACCAGGAATGCTGGGTATCGGTATTGGCGGCACATCGGAAAAAGCCATGTTGCTGGCCAAGCGATCATTAATGGAGCCCATAGATATTCACGAGCTGCAAGCGCATGGACCAAAGACGAGAGCTGAAGAGCTACGACTGGAGATATTCGAGAAGGTTAACGATCTCGGTATAGGTGCACAGGGATTGGGTGGGTTAACGACAGTGCTTGATGTAAAAGTTCTTGATTATCCTACTCATGCCGCGAATCTGCCTGTTGCGATGATTCCAAATTGCGCCGCAACCAGGCACGCACATTTTACCCTTGATGGATCTGGTCCAGCAGAGCTTGCGGTACCAGGTGCTGAGGTATGGCCAGATATTGTGTGGGAGGCAGGACCGAATTCAAGGCGGGTAGACCTGGACACAGTCACCGCAAAAGATATTGCAGAGTGGCAACCAGGTGAGAGATTGTTACTGTCAGGCAAAATGTTAACGGGCAGAGACGCTGCTCATAAACGCATTCGCGATCTTCTGGCCAGCGGTAAATCCTTGCCGGAGGGTATTGATTTTCAGGGTAAGTTTATTTACTACGTTGGTCCTGTGGATCCGGTCGGTGATGAAGTGGTAGGTCCAGCGGGTCCCACTACTGCGACACGAATGGATAGTTTCACCGACATGATGCTGGAGCAGACGGGGATTTTGGGTATGATCGGCAAGGCTGAACGTGGTCCCGTCGCGATAGAAGCTATAAAGAACCATCGCGCAGTGTATTTGATGGCTGTAGGTGGTGCGGCGTTCCTGGTCTCCAAGGCCATTCGACAATCCCGCGTAGTTGCTTTCGAGGATCTTGGCATGGAAGCCATTCATGAGTTTGAAGTTCAAGATATGCCGGTTACAGTTGCTGTCGATAGCCGAGGAGAGTCAGTTCATATCACTGGCCCACGCGAGTGGCAGACAAAGATCGGTAAAATTCCGCTTGAGCAGCTGTAAAGGCGCAGCAAAAGTCATTTAAATCAATTGGTTAGGGAAGTCATTTCATTGCATTCTACAGATGGTTACAGTAGGCTAATTGTGATGAATCGGCTGCCGATGTCGCGTTTCTGGGCGTATGGAATGTCGTATCTGTTCAGGGAGAATCAGGACTTTGTGGAAAGAAACTAGTTAGATGGGACAACAACCAGAGTCAGTAGACCAGCTGTATTTGAATGCCGAACGTCTTGCGCAAGACTTCTCATTATTTCCTCGTAAAGAACCTTCTTCGGTTATTCAGGGAGTTTTGACCGACCGGCAGATTGAGATTCAGCTCGACAGCTTGCGTAACATGGATGTTGATGCGTACATCGCTGCTACGGTGGCCCCGTGCGAGGAAGCATCCCGGGATGGTGCTCGAGATATCGTTCGGGCATTGGATGTTCCGATATTAAAAGAAACGATCAACGGGTCATTTTATTCTGCCGAGTGTGAGTTTGATTTTTCGGGCTCACGCAGGGTCATCGGCATTATCGCGCAGGAAAGGAGTCATGCTTCGGGAGTGTGGGGTCCGGAACATCACGAGGCAGCTGCGCAGGCAGCCAGTGACTTCGCCATTAGGTCAATTCCAATTGTTACGCTGATGGATACGCCGGGAGCAGACGGCAATGAACAGGCTAACGCGAACAACCAGGCACACTCGATTTCTCGTCTTATCGCAGAGTTGTGCAATGTAGACGTGCCAACCCTCGGCATAATCATTGGGCAGGGATATTCAGGGGGAGCAATACCTCTCGCCGCGAGTAATCTTCTGCTTAGCTTACGTACCGGTGTGTTTAATACTATTCATCCAAAGGGCCTAGCGAATTTGGTCCGGCGGTACAATCTGTCCTGGCAGGAGTGCGCCAAGTTTGTGGGGGTTTCACCCTTCGAGCTATATAAGCAGGGCAATATTGATGGCATTGTGGACTACGATCCGGGTGAAGATGACAAGATTGATAATCTGAGAAATGTAATCGTTTCTGGTATTACGTCTATTGAGGAAGGTGCTCGTTCTTTTGTCTCTGAGCATCCGGAAATTCTTGAACACTATCGCCGTAACATTAACCGCTATCTTGATTTGTCCGAGTCGCTGGCTGCGCTACATGCAAATTCGACTTTAAAACTAAGAACTTCACCGACGGAATACCCTAATGTATTCGGTGTTGCATTTCGTTTTCTTCGATATCTGGGCTTGAGAAATCGAATAAAAAGCACGACAACGACGTTGTATGGACGACTTGCTGATAGTGAGATTCCGGCAGGTGAACTGGCGCAAAGAATTCATCGAGAACGTCGTTCCGCGTTTCTAAGCTGGTTTCAGGACCCGGACAAGATTCTCTATGAAGATGTTCTGAATAAGGCCTGGAAAAACTACGTCGAGAAAAGATCCGTTGTTGGGGATGAACGAGGCAGGATCGCCCAGCTATTCTTTGGAGAGCCCAAGGAAAACTACGCAAACGCCAAGAGAGACTTGTGTCTGTTGACAGGTCTGCATTTGTACAATCGATGGAAAGCGAGTTCCGCAGACAATCTGTCCGCATTGATTGATCATTTGAATGATCCTGAAACCAACTCCTTCTTATTGTCGACAGATGAGATTAGCGATGTTAAGCAGCTGTTGGCGAGAATGTCGGGTTCCAGTGATGAATTTGTTATTCACTTGAAGTCGTTGTTTAGCTTTGAAGGGAAGAAGCTATTCGATCTTGAGTATATCGAGACAAAAAGCGATGCCCAATTGTCGAGTCTGCTGGTTTCGGAATTGAACCTGATTGTTGAGGGCGATTCTCTATATGACGAGACATTGCTTAAGAACCTAGAGCTATCTATGCACGCCAAAGGGCTGCTTGCTCGCGAAGATCTAAATCCACTGAAGCTGAACCGGAGAATACTTGAGGATGCGCTTTGGACTTTCCTGGGGAGTAAGCAGGAGATTGTTCGTCACAGAGATGATCAGGATTTGACAGTCCTGGATGTGATCCTGGAGGACGACATCCGAGAGGATTTTATTCTTGAATGTCGTAATCTGATCATTTTTTCCATTGTCTATAACAACCTGATTGGTGACCTGGTATCGGTTGCCAGGCAAGCTCATGAATCACGGACATTACCTGATTCGTTTATCGAGAAGTTGCTCGATGAGTCCGTTGTCGAGGCCCAGGTCAGTGAAATATTTTCCGGGCTTAGTGCGCCGCAGATTCAGGACGATTTCGCAGACTGGATGGAGCAGCTGGCAGGACACTCCCGTAGCGCGACGTTTCTCAAATCCGTCGAAGAGTGGATGAGAATCGTTCACAAAGACAAGTCCGATACCCTATTCGTTATCATTAGTTTCTTTTTCGAGAAACTAATGCCGGAATACTACGCCAGTCGCCGGTCCGATAAGCGTTACGAGGGTAAGATAGAGCCGGTTAGGATCGGGCGCAGAAAGGACTTCTGGAATCGTCTGACAATCGCTTACAGAGATCAGCTGTTTCATGAGGTGCTGACCAGGGAAAAAAGGACCAAGCGAACAACTAAAGATACGCTTATTGAGAAATACGTTGCCAATTTCACGGAGCTGAATGGCACACTTATGTCGGCAAATCCTGTTAACTTTCCTACTTTTAGGCCAACTATTGAGTCGGCGCTGAATAAGGATGTGCAGCCTTGCGGCTTGGTCACTGGTATTGGCGACTTTGAAACAGAGAAAGGTTGCTACAGGGCAGGTATCGTAGTCTCCAACATCGAGTTTCAGGTGGGGTGTATTGATAACTCGGACTGTACTCGATTTTGCAAGTTGCTGGTGGAGTGCGCGATTCAGCGACTGCCGGTGATATGTTTTGTTTCCTCTGGTGGCATGCAAACCAAAGAAGGTGCTGCGGCCCTCTTTACCATGGCGGTTGTGAATGATCGGATTACCCGATTTGTTCGCGACAATGATCTACCAATTATTATGTTTGGTTTCGGAGATTGCACGGGGGGTGCTCAGGCTAGTTTTGTAACCCATCCCCTAGTGCAGACATACTATTTTACTGGTACCAGTATGCCGTTTGCCGGGCAAGCAGTAGTGGAGTCGAATCTCCCCTTTACCTGTCTGTTGAGTAACTATCTGTCAGTGACGCCTGGCTCCATGAAGGGGCTCGTTAAGCATCCTTTTGCGGATCAGTTGGATGATGAGTTACGTAGCGTCGATCCAGAAATACCGTTACCTACCGAAACGGTCGAGGAAGTGGTTGATCGTATTATGTCAGGAATCCTGACCGCGTCTCAGCCAATCGTTGTGCAGGTTGATACTCCTGAAGCCGAGCTGATTCGTCCGGTGGAGAAAACACTCATCCACGCACGTGGTTGCACTGCGGTCAAACTGGTAAGTAAGGCGAAAGAGCGTGGTCTGAAGGTGGTGTTGGTGCAGTCTGACCCGGATATGGAGTCCGTGGCGGCAGATATGGTTCGAGATAAGGAGGGTCACTCCCTCGTGTGTATTGGTGGTAATACCTCCGATGAAAGCTACCTCAATGCGCTGAGCGTGCTTAGCATTGGTGAAGCACAGGGTGTTGATTCGTTACATCCCGGCATTGGTTTTCTATCAGAGGATCCGAATTTTGCCCGTATCGTAAGACAGCGTGGTGTCAACTTTATCGGACCCAAGGTCGACAGCATGGAGACCATGGGGAATAAGTCCAATGCGATCAATACCACGATCAGCATTGATGTGCCGGTGGTTCCTGGTAGTCACGGCATTGTAGAGAATGCAGAGCGGGCAGCTGAAATCTCTGAGAACATTGGATACCCGGTATTGCTTAAGGCTGTCCATGGGGGAGGGGGAAAAGGCATTCAGGTCGTTGAGCGTCCTGAGCAGGTACATGGATTGTTCCACCAGGTTACGACGGAGGCTAAGAATGCCTTCGGAAATGGCGATGTGTATATCGAGAAGTTTGTGACCTCACTTCGTCATATTGAAGTTCAGATTCTTCGTGATACCGAGGGTAATACCAGAGTCTTAGGTCTGCGCGATTGCAGTGTGCAACGTAATAATCAGAAGCTCATGGAAGAGTCTAGTTCCACCATGTTGCCCGCGAAGCTGAAGAAATCCGTTTTTGCTTTTGCAGAACAGATAGCCAATACCGTGGACTACCATGGTGCAGGCACCGTCGAGTTTATCTATGATGTACCGAGTGATGCGGTGTATTTCATGGAGATGAATACCCGCTTGCAGGTAGAGCATCCCGTTACTGAGGTTGTGACGGGGATCGATATCGTAAGTAAGCAGTTTGCGATCGCATCTGGAGAAACGATATCTGATCTCAAGGTAAAAGAAAGTGGCTATGGGCTTGAGGTTCGAGTCAATGCAGAGAAGGCAGTTCAGGATGCCGACGGGAAAGTATCGTTTGTTCCGACACCTGGAGAAATCACCGAGTGTGTATTACCGGACGCGAAGGCTATAGACTTCATATCGATGGCAGGTCCGGGAAAGGTCGTGTCTCCCTTCTACGATAGTTTGATCATTCAGATTATTTGCTATGGAAAGGATCGTACGGATACGATCAACAAAATGTACGACTACCTGGATTCGGTAACGATTCATGGAATTTGTACGAATATAAGCCTGATAAAAAGAATTCTGAGGGACGACACCTTTATTAATGGTGAATATGACACCAACTACCTCGCGGAATTTTTGAGCCGTATTGATGCTTCAGAGCTGATAGCTGAAATTGAGGAAGCAAGTGGTAGCAGTAGTTTGGCGCTTGACCTGGAAATGTTAAAAATTGAAGGTAGCGAGGAGATTAAGGTGCTTGCCCCTTCCACAGGAGTTTTTTATCGGACTCCATCTCCTTCAGAACCTGAGTACGTCAATGTTGGTGATGTAATTTCTACTGATGTTGTGCTGTGTCAGCTTGAAGCAATGAAGATGTTCACGCCAGTAACGCTCAATAGCTTTGCGGGGGAGTCGGGAGAAGTTTATTCGTCTGATCAAAAGTATCAGGTTTCCAGAATAAACCTCGATTCAGGCCAGCAAGTTAATGAAGGTGACTTGTTATTTGTCATCAAGCCAGTTGTCACCTCAGCCCCATAGTTCGTAAATCCCCTTTCCTAGAAACATCAAGCCAAAGACACAGATAAGATATTTTCCTGCTGTTTTGAACTGATGATCGGTCATTTTCACGACCAAAGTGCTGGCAAGGTAGTTCCCGATAAGTGCGGCGATAATGACGGCAGGGACTACCCACAAAGTGAGGTCCGACGCGTGTAAGAACGCACCGTAGTAACTTAATTTGATGATATGACCCAGGGTTTGTGTGACTGCTTTAGTCCCCAGGATCTCTTGCCTCGTTAGATCGCTCTTTATATAAAACACGTCGAGCAGCGCACCAGCTACGCCAGCCAGCATCTGGGCTGATGTGACGACAATGCCGCAGATGAAGGCGACCGGTTTTCTTTGCATGTCGAGGTTTATTGATTGCGGCAGCATCAAGGCGATAAATGGAAAAGTGCCGATCAGCAGGAATATTAGTCCTGTTGAAGGTATGTATGAGATTAGTACGAAGGTTGCCAGGACCAGGCTGGTTCCGATGGAGTAAGGTAGCAAGACGGACCATTTAATGTGGTGTCGGTAGAGCCAGACCCGTGAACCGTTGGAAAACGTTTGTGCGATTCCGTGCAGAACCATGGTAGCGGGAACCGACAAAAAGAATGCCATGACGCCGATCAGTATTAGTCCACCCGCCATGCTGAACAGACCTGAAATGATAGCGGTGAGAAATGTCGCTAGAGTTATTGCTACGTAGACCATGTTTCATTCTCACTGATAGTAATAAGTGAATATAGAGAATAGAAGGAATATAATAGTTGCGATTATGGAATAGGTGTAACAATGATCGAAAATATGGAAACCCTGCTGGTGTTGTCGAGAACAGGGACGATGATGGAGGCAAGTACTGAACTGAGGATTTCTCAGTCAGCGGTTAGCAAGCGCATTGCGGCGCTGGAAAATTATTACGATAAACACCTTATCCAAAAGAAAGGTCGTAGGGTCGAGCTTACGCAACATGGACAGCGCCTTGTCGACAAGATCTCGCCGATTCTTTCTGAACTAAGGGATATGTTTATCGAGGAAAGCGCGGGTAGCGGAGAACTGGTTATTGGTGTTTCCGACGCAATCCTGTCCTCCTGGGGGCCCGAAGTATTTCACCGTACGAAAGAAGAAATGCCCGACGTGTCTTTCGTCTTTCATACGCACAGAACGCCAGTGGTGCTCGATCGAATTCGCTCTGGAGAATTCATGGTGGGTGTCTGCACTGGGTCTGACTCCCTGGATACTGATCTTCAATCCGAGGTTCTGACCCAGGAGTCAATGGTTATTATTCCCTCCGCCTGCGAGCAGATTACGTTTCCAAAACGAGGAGAGTTACCAGTGATAACGATAGAGGACTACTCTGGAGCCTGGCGATCGTTTCGAGATGAGGTGACCAAACTGAGAATTCGTCGAGTTGTGAGTCTGGAGTCGTTTTTTAGCGTGGCACAGATGGCGATCGCGGGGTTTGGACACGGAATGGTACCTATCGGTGTTGCACGTACCTTAAAGGTACCAGAGTCGTGCCTCATTAACCTTGGCGATCGAGGTCTAAAGCGACCGGTTCGCTTTGTAGCACGAAAGTCGACCTACTCGTTACCAGTAGTCGCTAACTTCTATCAGTCCCTCAGCAATCATTTGAACAACTAGCCTTCGTCATCGTCAAGCGATACAAGAGACAGGCCCTGGAGGCCTGATTCTTCTTTCTTTTCCGCAGGAGGTTCGGCGACCACCGGAGCAGGTTTCTCTTCTGCGACGGGCTCAGGCGCTGGGGCTTCTTTTTCTTTCTCTTCACCTGAATTCTTACTGTCAAATGTGATACGCAGACGAAGGTTGTTCATTGAGTCAGCATTTTTCAATGCTTCCTCCATGGTGATCTTGCCTTCCTTTAAGAGGTTATACAGCGCCATATCGAAAGTTTGCATTCCCTGCTCTGCTGACTTTTCCATCAACTCTTTTAGCTCATGCACGTTGCCCTTCGCGATCAAGTCTGCAGCACGCGGTGACCCAAGAAGAATTTCGATAGCAGCCGCGCGCTTACCGTCGACTGTGGGGATTAGTCTTTGCGAAATAATTCCCCGCATGTTGCGCGAAAGATCCTGGAGAAGCTGCGTGTGTCTTTCCTCCGGGAAGAAGTTGATGATTCGATCCGTCGCCTGATTAGCTTTGTTGGCGTGGAGCGTAGACAGACATAGGTGACCGGTTTCTGCGAATGCGAGCGCATGTTCCATGGTTTCCTGGTGGCGAATCTCCCCGACAAGGATGACGTCCGGTGCCTGTCTCAGGGTGTTGTCTAATGGGTCCTCCCATGAATTGGTATCGGTTCCGACTTCTCGCTGGTTGACGATGCAACCCTTGTGAGGGTGAGTGAACTCGACCGGGTCTTCGATGGTAATGATGTGGCCTTTTGACTTCTGATTACGCTAATCGATAAGCGCTGCCATCGATGTCGACTTACCAGAGCCTGTACCACCGACGAACAGGATCAGTCCCAGTTTCGACATGATCAATCTTGGTAGCACTACAGCTAATCCAAGTTCCTTGTAGTTGGGGAGGGTGTCGCCCAGTCGCCGGATAACCATTGAAATTTCGTTTCGCTACCGCATGATATTGACTAGGAATCGACCGAGTCCGTCACGAGAAATGGCAAGGTTTATTTCATTGGCTTCTGCGAATTCTTGCTGCTGCGCCTCGGTCATTACACTGTCGGCTATCACTGCGATCTCACCAGGAGCCATGGGCACGTCGGACAGCTGATTCAATGTCCCATAGAATTTCGCGCTGGGTGGGGCGCCGGTGGAGTAGTAGAGGTTGGAACCTTCCTTGTCGAACAGGATTTTTAGGCAGTCTTCGAATTCAGTTTGTGCCATGACGACCAACCCTTGAGAGCAAAGAATTAAGCATAATACTGTCTTCGGCTGATCGCTACTGCTATGCGGCTAAGCGTTAGCCGCCAGGCGTTGGCGATTATGAGTATTGTTGCTGGTTTCCGTGGCAGTCCGTAAGTGATAGCTGGTTGGTTTCGGCCCCCTCCGTAACGCCGATTTTTTTTGCTTCGATGTTAAATGATTTTGCGATAGCAAATACCGTTTCGGTGTGACCGGCTGGCACGTAGATTTCCATGCGATGTCCCATATTGAACACTTTATACATTTCACTCCAGGTTGTGTCGGAGGCAGTCTGAATTGCCTTGAATATTGGAGGTAAGGGAAATAAATCGCTTTTGATGAAATGGGAGCGAGCGCCAAAGTTGAGACATTTTGTTTGTGCACCGCCGGAACAGTGAATGAGACCTTTTATCTCACTGCCCAGTTCCTGCAGCAGCATAAGGATCACCGGCGCATAACTACGGGTAGGGCTAAGAAGTGCCTGACCAACGCTCAGGGATGAGTCAGCAAGCGAATCCTGCAGATGGTAAGGGCCGCAATAAACCAGATCTTGTTGCACGTTTCCATCGAAGGTTTCCGGATAGCGCTCCGCATAGTCATGACACAACATATCGTGCCGTGCGCTGGTGAGACCATTGCTACCTATGCCACTGTTTTCATGCGTTTCATAGGTGGCTGTGCCCGTCGATGCGAGACCGATTATCGCCAGGTCCTGGGTGATGGCATTGGTGATTACGTCGGATTTTTTCATGGTTGCGACGGCGCAGGAATCCACGACCACTGTACCCGTAAGGTCACCAACATCGGCTGTTTCACCACCACCGGAGTAAATTTCGACTCCGTGATCCCGCATCGTGGCCATGAATTCTTCACTTCCGTTGATTAACGCGTCTACGACTTCACCCGGACAGTTAAGTGCGTTGCGGTTGATCGTATTTGAGAAAAGTACCCGCCCGTTCATGCCAACACACATGAGATCATCCAGGTTCATGACGATACTGTCTTGAGCGATACCTCGAAAAACGGAGGCATCGCCGGTCTCTTTGTAGTGAAGATAGGCGATGATGGATTTGGTCCCGCTACCATCCGAGTGAATCACGTTGCACTTCTCGGGATCGCCGCTGAGATAATCCTCGGTAACCTTGCAGAAGGCGCCAGGCACCGCTCCCGCATCCAGTTTGTCTACCGCAGCATGTACTTCAGTCTTGTCCGCGCTCACGCCTCTAGCCTGATAACGGCTCGTATTGGCATGTTTTACCAGATAGCCTGAACGATCCTTTGCTTCGATAACGCCGCGAAACTCCAACTGCCTGAAAGCTTTGGCAACGGTGTTGGCGGCGATACCATGATCGGCGGAAAGTATGCGAATGCTTGGAAGTTTTTCACCCGGCGCCAAAGCGCCTGTGTTGATGGCAAAATGTATTTGGTCGACGATTTGTTGGAAAACCGGGGTCGTTGTTTCAGGTTCCAGGTCTAGCTGCATGGTTTGGCTCATCGGTATAGTGACTGTATCACAAGTATAATACAGATGGATCGGCAAGTTTGCACCTAGTCGTTGCGGCCCTATAATGCGCGCTCTCGAACGGGAGTTTCCATGTTAGCAATTGTTGATTATGACGCGGGTAATCTACGCAGTGTGCAGCGGGCATGTCTTCGAGTTGGGCTTGAGTCCCAAATTACTGCTGACCCAGATGTGGTCGTAAAGGCTGACAAAGTCATTTTCCCCGGTGTGGGCTCGGCCGAAAGTGCGGTGTCTACGCTCCAAACTCGTGGCCTTGATCAGGCGATCGTCGAATTTTTTAACTCGGGCAGGCCCATGCTGGGTATTTGTCTTGGCCTGCAGATCGCGCTTGAGTTTACCGAGGAGGGAAACAAAAAATGCCTTGGAATTGTGCCTGGTGCATGTGAGCGGTTCTCGTTTGCAGAAAAGTCGCTGAAAGTACCTCACATTGGATGGAACGAGTTAGAGATCGTAGGCAAGCATCCGATGCTGGCGTCCATCAATGACGGTGACGAATTTTATTTCGTACACAGTTATTTCGCTCATCCCACGACTAACGATCATGTTTTGGGGCGGACAACCTATGGTGACAAGACGTTCGCCAGTGTTATTGGCAAAGACAATTTCTTTGCGACGCAATTTCATCTGGAGAAGAGTGGTGAGATTGGCTTACGGTTGCTATCAGCTTTTTCTGATTGGCAGGGAGACTGAGGACACTAAATGTTAAGTAAGAGAATTATTGCCTGCCTTGATGTGCGAGATGGAAACCTTGCCAAGAGCGTAAAGTTTGTGGATACGAAAGACATTGGTGATCCGGTCTCAAAGGCGAAGGAGTATTATGACGATGGATTGGATGAGCTCGTTTTCTATGACATAACGGCCTCCAGCGACAAGAGAAATATCATGTTGGACGTTGTTGAGGATGTTGCGCGTCAGGTCTACATTCCGCTATCTGTTGGTGGTGGGATACGTACGGTAGAGGATGCCAATAAGTTGCTGTGGTCGGGTGCTGAAAAGATCAACGTTAATTCTGCGGCAGTCCAGCGACCAGAGCTAGTAGCAGAATGTGCGCATGCGATAGGAAACCAGAACACTGTTTTATCGATGGATATCCTTAAGGTGGAAACTAACAGCGACTTTCCTAGTGGATATGAAATTGTCATTAATGGTGGCCGAACCCGGACGGGTTTGGATGCACTAAAGTGGGCTCTTAGGGGTGAAGAACTTGGCGCTGGGGAATTAGTCGTTAACTCGATAGATGCGGATGGTACGCGAGATGGTTACGAGATTACGCTCACGAGAATGATCGCTGAATCAGTGTCCATTCCTGTGATCGCATCTGGTGGTGCAGGTAAACCTGAACACCTGTATGAGGTTCTGACGGAAGGTCAGGCAGATGCGGCTCTGGTGGCTTCAATGGTGCACTACAATGAATACAAGGTGAGTGAATTGAAACAGTACCTGAATGACCGAGGGGTCAAGGTGAGGTTGCGTTATTGATGGAGACACGATTACAGGAACTGGAGACGCGAGTCACATTCCAGGAAGACCTGTTGAGTAAGCTTGATGAGGCGCTGGCCAGCCAGCAACAGCAGCTGTTGTCTATGCAGCGCCAGTTGGAGTTAATGTTGGGGCAGCTAAAAGTACTTCAGCGGGAATCACCAGACGGTCCAGAACCTCCTCCACCCCATTACTAATGGTAAAGTGAGTGTGGCAGACACACTACGCCAGCACCGAACCCCCACCCGGTGTTGCTCAGGACTTTTTCCTGGATCTAAATCTGAAACGGCCTAACTGAACGTTGTAACGCTAAACTTCTACAACGTCCTCAGCCTGAAAGCCTTTTTCAGTTTCGGATAGCGCAAATTCGACATGTGCTCCCTGCTTCAGGGTACGGTAACCTTCGCCGCGTATTGAACGGAAGTGAACAAAGACATCTTCTCCCCCCTCTCGCTCGATAAACCCGAATCCTTTGGCATCATTGAACCATTTGACGGTCCCTGGCTGTCTCTCAGACATAACCAATACCTCTTCTTATTATCCACCATTCGGCATTATGCCGAGACCGCATTAAGACATAATGTTGTAATGCTGTCCAATCTTGACATTACTTTTTAGTTTACAGTCCAGAGATTTCCGCTTTCTGTTTTTTGAGCTTCTCAAGCGCGGAATCAATGTCTGCTAATTTGTCGCGTTCTTTTTGCACTACATTGTCCGGTGCTTTGTCGACAAAGTTTGAATTGCCCAGCTTACTTTCCGCGCGAGTTTTCTCTTTCTCCTTGCGCTCTATTTCCTTATCCAGCCTGGCAATTTCTGCTTCCTTGTTGATCAAGTCACTCAGCGGAACCAGCAATTCCATTTCGCCGACCAGGTGGGTCGCTGAAGGGGGCTTGTCATCTCCTGCGACCCGCGACTCGATGCTCTTTGGTCGAATCAGAAATTCCAATAATGTTTGGTGCTCTTCTAACCGAGCTTTATCTTCGTCGCTGCCGTTAAAAAAGATGATTGGTATTGGTTTACCCTGGGAGATATCCATTTCGCCACGGATGTTTCGAGTTCCGGTAACCACATCTTTTATCCACGCGACATCTTTGCTTGCTGTTGAGTCGATTAATGACGCATCCGATAAAGGGTAGTTTTGTTGCATGATGGTTTCTCCCGGACCACGAATACCCTCAGGGATCTGCTGCCATATTTCTTCGGTCATGAATGGCAGGAAGGGGTGAGCCAGGCGTAATGTTTGCTCAAGGGTGCTGAGCAGGGTAAAACGTTTCGCGTTGACGACCTGATCATTAATTTCTTCTGCGTTGAGTATTGGTTTGGTGAGCTCAACGTACCAGTCGCAAAACTCGTCCCAGATGAATTCGTAAATCGCTTTGGCAGCGATGTCGAATCTGAAGGTTTCCATCGCCCGGGAGACGACATCTACGGTGTGATTCAATTCAGCCACTATCCATCGATCGATGACATCCGGTGCGACGTTCTTGTTTGAAACGTCGTGATCCTCTGTCTTCATAAAGACGTAATTGGCCGCATTCCATAGCTTGTTACAAAAATTCCGATACCCTTCAACTCGATTCATGTCGAATCGAATCGTGCGCGATCGCGTCGCGATAGAGTAGAAGGTAAACCTTAGTGCGTCCGTACCATAGGCTCTGATCCCGTCGGGAAACTCCTTGCGCGTATTTTTCTCAATACGTTCTGCCATTCGGGGCTGAAGCAGACTCTCAGTTCGCTTGGCGACGAGATCGTCGAGAGATATCCCGTCCATGATGTCCAGAGGATCCAGACCGTTGCCTTTTGATTTTGACTGTTTTTGCCCGTCGGCATCGGTCACCATGCCTGTCACATAGACTTTTTTGAATGGTACCTCGCCGACGAACTTGAGCGTCATCATAATCATTCGTGAAACCCAGAACGTAATGATGTCGTGTCCAGTGACCATAACGTCTGTGGAGTGAAATGTTTCGAGATCGGGAGTCTTGTCAGGCCAGCCCAATGTTGAGAACGTCCACAGTGCCGAAGAAAACCAGGTATCAAGTACATCCTCGTCCTGTGTCAGCACAGTATCGTTTCCAAGCTTGTGCTTTTCTCTTGCCTCTGCTTCATTTCGAGCCACATATACGTTACCGGACTCGTCATACCACGCTGGGATTCTGTGTCCCCACCATTGCTGTCGAGAGATGCACCAGTCCTGAATGTTTCTCATCCAGACGAAGAAAGTATTTTCGTAATTTTTTGGAATAAATTCGATCTCACCATCTTCAACTGCTTTGATCGCAGGCTCGGCGAGGGGGCCTGCTTTTACGAACCACTGATCGCTCAGATACGGTTCAACGACGACACCTGACTTTTCGCCTCGCGGCACTGCAAGTGTATGGTCTTCAATCTTTTCGATGAGACCCAACTGCTGAAGGTCCTCAATTACCGCATCTCGAGCTTCGTAGCGATCCATTTTCTGGTATTTCGCTGGCGCGTTTTCATTGACAGACGCGTCATCGTTAAAGATGTTGATTAATGGGAGGTCGTGTCGCTTTCCCATGTCGTAATCGTTGAAGTCATGAGCCGGCGTAATTTTTACGCAGCCACTACCGAACTCCCGATCAACGTAGTGATCGGCGATGATAGTTATTGGGCGGTCTGCCAGAGGGAGTAAAACTTCTTTTCCGACCAGTGATTTGTATCGTTCATCGTCTGGATGGACCGCGACAGCGGTATCACCCAGCATGGTCTCTGGTCTTGTGGTAGCAACGACCAGAAATTGATTCGATTCCCCGGCGATCGGGTATCTAAGGTGCCACATGTGGCCTTGTTCTTCCTCAGACTCGACTTCCAGGTCCGAAATGGAGGTTTTTAACACCGGGTCCCAGTTGACTAACCGCTTGCCCCGGTAGACCAGTCCTTCTTCGTGCAGCCTGACGAATACTTCAAGGACTGCGCGGGAGAGTCCATCGTCCAGGGTGAAGCGCTCGGTCTCCCAATGTAATGATGCACCGAGTCGTCGCAATTGTTTCGATATGGTGCCACCGGAGTGTTCCTTCCACTGCCAGACTCTTTTTAGAAACTCTTCGCGACCGAGGTCACTAGGTTTAATTCCTTCAGCTGCTAACTGTTCGGTAACGATTAGTTGCGTAGCGATCCCTGCGTGGTCGGTGCCCATTTGCCAGAGGGTGTTATCGCCTTTCATTCGACGAAATCGGATCAACGAATCGACTAGACTATGCTGGAAGGCGTGTCCCATGTGCAGCGTGCCGGTAACATTCGGTGGCGGAATCGCAATGGAAAACGGATTCCCGTTTCCGCTGGGAGCGAAGTAATTGTTCTCCTCCCACCGCTCGTACCAGGTGCCTTCAAAATCCTGTGGTTGATACTTGTCCATGATTTATGGAGATAGCAACAAAGGCGCGATTATACCTAAACGCTATCTGGCTGCTAGCTCTTGTCGGTGGGATGATTTAAGTCGTCGAGAATGGACTTGAGCTGATCTGTCAGTTCTGCTCGTAGTCGCTGGGTGATTTCTTCAGAAAATTCATGGACAAGGTCATTGATTACCTGTTCCGCACCAAGTCGTAAGGCTTCTTCGGCGCTCGCAACCGGGTCGAACAAGTCGATAGTATCCGGATCGTAGTCTGGGCCGTGATCCGGGTTCTCGAGCGGTAATTCCCGTGGTGGCTTTAGAGGCAAATCCGGATCGAAGACCACATCATGGATTTGGGAAGGATCCTGTTTGTCTTTTTCATCCATACTACTTAGCCGTTATTTGATGGTATTCCAGTTGATAGCCACGATCTTTGTAGAAACGATAATTTTCTCTGGCGTTATCGCGACTATTTTGGTCGACTGGCACGACCTCTGCAACTCGTTCGAAGCGAGAAAAGAAATCAGGTACTTTGCCAGATAGGTTAATCAGGACGTCCTGGTGATCTTCAGGTTCTGCACTTGTACTAATTTTGATCTTTGCCTTGCCCGTATCTTCGTAAAGTTCATGGGGAATAAACCTTTCATCTCCCCATGACCAGAGCAATTTGTCCAGTTCCTCGGCGGCGCCCTGGTGCCCGGTGTGGACATGTATTTGATGGCCTCGGCGATAAATCATGTCAATCAGGCGGCAAGCGAACTCCAATGCAGTTTCGTTGTCGCTAATCTGATAGAAATCGATTCGGGTCATATCTGGTCATATAGGTATTGTGACAACAATGCGATTGGTCGGCCCGTATATCCCTTGTTGGGGCCCGAACCCTGGTAGGCGGTCCCCGCTATATCCAAATGCGCCCAGCGATATGTTTTTGCGAATCGCGCCAGGTAGCAGGCGGCGGTAATACTGCCTGCTTCTCTGCCGCCAACATTTGCCATGTCAGCGAACGCACTTGCTAGTTTTGGTTGATATTCCTCCCAGATTGGAAGGCGCCAGGCCCGGTCGAGAACATGTTCACCGGCATCTGAAATTTGGCGAGCAAGATCATCATCGTTTGAAAATAGTCCTGTGGCGACAGATCCCAAAGCTGTGACGATTGCACCCGTAAGTGTCGCGATATCGATAACGCTTGCTGGTTTGAACTGCCCTATATAGGTTAGCGCATCACACAGCACCAGTCGGCCTTCTGCGTCAGTGTTAAGAATTTCTACCGTTTGACCTGACATGGTTTTGACGATGTCCCCTGGGCGGGTCGCTTTTCCGGAAGGCATGTTTTCTGCTGCCGCAAGCACACCGATGACGTTGATAGGTAATTTCTGATCTGCAATTGTGCTCATGGTGCCCAAAACACTCGCTGCACCACACATGTCGTAGATCATTTCGTGCATCGCTGGTGGGGATTTTAAGCTGATCCCGCCGGTGTCAAAGGTTATTCCCTTGCCAATGAGAACGTGAGGTCGGGAAGACTCATCTGTGCCTTGATAGTGAATAGTGATCAACTTGCCCGGTTGTTCACTGCCCTGGCAAACCGATAGGAAGGCACCCATACCCATCTTCTGCATGTCTTCTTCTTCCAGAATGGAGACTGAAAGTGCTTTATTGCCTTTGCACAGTTTCGTAGCCTTTTCCGCAAGATAGGTCGGTGTACAGACGTTACCTGGTGTATTGGCGATATCCTTCGCGAAATGCATGCCGCTTGCCAGCGAGGTCCCTCGTCGAATGCCCGTCTCAACAGATTCACCTGAAACCCTGTCAGTGTAAAAATCTACCTGCTCCAACGTTTGCGAGGTGGTGTCTGGTTTACCCTTCATGTCTTGATACTGATAGGTTCCAGCTTCGAAGTGTTCGATCAGGCGCTCGATATTCCAATCGATTGTCCGGTCTTTGCACGTGACGTCTGTAAAGCATATGAGAACATTCTTTACCGCAAGCGATTTAATAGCGCCGATAAGTTGTCGTACGGCCGTAATGTATTTCACGCTGTCCAGATCTTCTCTGGGTCCCAGGTTGACCAGAATCACGCGCTGGGCGTTGATATTTGCCACGTCGTGTAGCAATAACGTCTGACCTGCTTTTGGCTTAAGGTCACCTCGTTTGAGAATCTTGTTGATCTGACCACCACTCGCCTGATTGAGAGCCTTGGCGGACTCCGACATTTCGAGCGGTGCGTAGATGGGAACGACAATACATTGCGCTCTGCTTTTAGCCAGATTTCCGGAACGGGTGGCGTACTCCATATAGCTACTCCAACAAGACAGCTGATGAAAGGGTAATATAGCGGTTTACTAGGCGTCTGGCACGTGATGGAGGTTGAGTGACGCTATATAAGTATTTCGCCAAGGACGTTCTGTTCACGATGGTTGCCGTAGCGTTCATTGTGCTCGTGATCTCTATGGGTTGGCGCTTTAGCGGTTATCTCAACCAGGCTGCGGGTGGTACCTTGTCTAGTGATGTGCTGTTCTTGCTGATGGGATACCGATTACCTGGTTTCCTCGAGCTTATTGTCCCGGTGAGTTTCTTTTTATCATTGATGTTGGTGTATGGCCGCATGTACGTCGATAGCGAGATGATCGTGATGGAATCTTGTGGTATTGGCCCCGGCCGGCTGGTCTTCATAACGCTATTGCTTGCTCTGTTCGTGATGGTAGTTACGGCGATCATTTCGCTTTGGCTAAAACCGGAGGGTGAGCTCCGTACTGAACTCTTGATGGCTGGCCAGAGAAATATGACGGAGTTCGATACGCTGGCACCCGGTCGATTTCAAACGGTTCGGTCAGGTAAGCGTGTGACCTATGCAGAGGAGTTGAGTGGTGAAGGTAATCTCGCGAAAGTATTCATGAGCGAATATGAGGGCGCAGAAATAATTGGGCTTCAAGAGGTTACCACTATGGTCGCGCAATCAGGGGAGACCCAGGTTGACGAGTTTGGAAATCGTTTTCTTGTACTGACAGATGGAACTCGATATACGGGTAAGCCTGGATCTCCTGGTTTTCGAGTCATTAACTATCGGGAATATGGTCAAATGATTGAACAGGAGCAGGCGCGGCAACGAATTGAGCGTCTCGCAGGTATACCCACAGCCAAGCTACTAGAGTCTGACGATCCTCGTAACATGTCGGAGTTGCACTGGCGTATTGCTATGGTGGTGATGATTCCGATCATGGCGCTGATTGCGGTGCCGTTAAGTCGGGTCAATCCGCGCCAGGGAAGGTTAAGTAAATTGATGCCAGGAATGTTTCTTTGTTTTTTGTATGTCGGGTCACTCGCTGCTGCAAAGACGGGGATTGAGCGCGAGAATATTCCCTTGAGTATAGGTCTGTGGTGGATTCACGGTATATTTTTGTTTGTTGCAGTGACGATTTTTAAGACGCCTGCGTTGCTTAATCGATTTCGGCGGATGATTAAACATGAATCGACTGGATAGCTATATCTTCAGTACGGTCGCCATGACTATGGCGTTGGCAGTCGCTGGACTTTTAGGCTTACTGATAATTCTTACCTTCCTTGAGCAGATGAAGGATGTCGTGAACGACTACACGATTTTTCATGTATTTCGTTTTGTCCTCTACAGTATGCCAAGGATGTTTTATGAGGTGATACCTTACTCCGCGTTGATCGGTTGCCTGGCGGGACTTGGTTTGCTGGCGAATAGTAGTGAACTGGTGGTTATTCGAGCCGCGGGCATATCAACCTGGTCCATAGCCTGGAGTGCGCTAAAACCAGCGCTTATCCTTGCGTTTCTCGGCATGCTCGTCGGAGAAACCCTGTTGCCTGATTCCGAAAGAATGGCGCGGGTTGATCGGGTGCAGGCAAAGACAGATCTGGTTGGCATCACACCAAAAGGTGGCTTCTGGTATCGGGAGAACAACGTTTACATGCATTTTGACATCGTCGGTCAAAGTGGTGTGCTTCAGGGCGTCACCCTCTATTATTTTGATGAGAAAGAAATGACTCGGTCTCTTTATGCGGAAAGAGGGATCTATCACGATATTGGTGAAGATAAGAATTACTGGCTGTTAGAGAAGGTTACCCTCACGGAACTGGGCGGGCGTAAAGTGAACGTGGAGGAACTGACCAGTTTCGAGTGGCATACATCGTTAACTCCCAATCTCATTAGTGCCGAGATTGTTGTACAGCCAGATAAAATGTCAATTAGGGAGCTTGATACCAAGATAGAATATATGCGAACTCAAGGTCTGAATAGCAGCAAATTCGAGCTAGGTTTCTGGGGTAAAGTATTCCAACCATTGGCCACGGTTGGCTTGGTGCTGGTAGGGATATCATTTATTTTTGGTCCGCTGCGGGAGTCCGCGATGGGAACGCGGGTGGTGATGGGGGTGATCATTGGTTTTGCGTTTCGATTCTTCCAGAATCTACTTTCACCGGCGAGCCTGGTATTCGGGTTTTCCCCAATCATTGCGACGCTGGCGCCTATTACGGTTTGCTTTGCGGTTGGGATCTACTTATTTAAAAGAGCTCGCTGAGGGCTTTTTATAAAGTCACTGAGGGCGCTTAACTCAGTAACGCTGAGGCTCTTAACTCGGTAACGCTGAGGGCTCTTAACTAGGTAACGCTGAGGGCTCTTTACGGCTGTTCTTCCGAGCGATAGGGGTTCTTGCCAAGGTATACGACGCGAGTTCTGGAGGCGAGGTCGTGCCAGGCGAGTCGTTCCTGGTTAAAGAAGATCCACAGAAACCCGAGCCCCATAGAGACAACAGAAAGCGTTGCGCAGAGAAAACGGATGATACACTCGTCGATCGTTAACAGTTCATCTCGTTCTGTTACCGCGCGAATCTTCCATACTTGCATGCCAAGCGTTTGACCTTTGAAGTGCCAGAAGTAAATGTAGAAGGCAGCAACTTCCACGTACAGGAAGATTTGATAAGGTGCGCCATTGACTTCATCACCCTCCGTAAGAAAAGCGACGATGAGTGTGGTGCTAATCATCCAAAGGGCAACGATCAGGAAACTGTCGTAGAGCATGGCAGCGAATCGACGGATAAGACTGGCGTTAGGGAAATGATCAGACATGGGTGGACCGTATTGAACCTGTGGCTATTCTACTAAAAACTAGATGTATGGTTGTGAGGAAAAAATTGTTGGTATTCAGAGGTTTGATTTTCGGGTTGTTGGCGTTCCCTTTATTTACTTGTGGAGACGCATTAACTGAAGAGGCGGGGCAAGAGATTGATCGGGTAAGTTTCGAGGCATATCTGGCAAAGGTTCGGAGTGATGCAGTCGCGCAGGGAATAAGATCCAAAACGGTTGATGTGGCATTTGCAGAATTGGCGCCCGACCCCAGGGTTATCAAATTTGATAGGCGACAACCTGAATTCGTGCAGACGTTTGAAGAGTATCTGACAGCTCGCGTGAGTGAAGCGCGCGTGAGTCAGGCTCAGCGATATTATGAAGACAAGCGCAGCGTCTTGTCTGAGATTGCCGATCGCTACGGGGTGGATCCGGAGTATCTGATCGCATTCTGGGGCCTGGAATCCAGCTTTGGTCGCTATCAGGGGAAGTACGATGTCATCCGATCGCTTGCGACCCTGGGCCATGACCAACGTCGTTCTCGTTTTTTTACTAGTGAGCTGCACGCAGCACTCAGAATACTTGACGAGGAACATGTTACCCGCGAGACGTTTGTGGGCGGTTGGGCTGGTGCAATGGGACAGAATCAATTTTTACCATCCACGTTCAATAACTTTGCAGTGGACTATGACCAGGATGGCCGCAAAGATATCTGGTCTAATAAGTTGGATGTTTGGGCCTCTATTGCCAATTACCTGCAACGCCATGGATGGCAACGTGGTGCAGGTTGGGGGTTCAGTACGAGCGCACCAACGGTATTTCCGGAACCGTCTGCAATGACTACCGGGTGCAGAGCTCTCCGCCAGCATTCTAAGAAACTCAAGCTATCTGAATGGAAATCGTATGGTGTGGATGTTCCGGCCGGTGAACCGAGAGACAATGCGCTCTATGCGTTAATAAAACCACAGTCTGGAGATTCGGATGCTTACCTGGTTGGGGGTAATTTTAGAGCTATTCTGAGTTACAACTGCGCGAACAAGTATGCAGTCTCAGTCGGACTGCTTGCAGAACTTATTGTGCCTTCATGAAGCTGGCTTCTGTTTCGGCTACCAGTTCACCATTATCCTGTCTGAACATCTTCCCTTTGAGTAAGGCCAGACGAGCTTTCTCTTTGACACAAATGCCTTCTAGGTTGACTGTTGTTCCAACTGGTAAGGGGCCTTTGTAGCGAATATCGCATTTCGCCGTGTAAGCTCTGATGCCCTTTAGGAACAGCCAATTGGCCATCACGTCGTCTAGTGCGCTAAAGATGATGCCTCCATGAGTCACGCCATCGTAGCCGCAATGGTTTTGCTGAGGGGTGAACTCACTTCTACATATTTCACCATCAAGATGAAACGACAGTTGGAGTCCGATGGGATTTCCTGGGCCACATACAAAACAGTGATTAGCGTCGGGCCGTAGGCTCATTCTGAATCCCTTTTTCGTTAATTGAGGACTAGGTTGCTATACCAAATAGTCTTGCGAGGAACCGATAGACTGGATTTAAGGTCCAGATATCCCACAGGGAACTTCGGTAAAGTTCCTGGGGAATCTTATCCTGTATTTCCTCATGCAGTTGGGGTAGCTCCGACCAATGAACACCCTGTCTATAGTGATGTGCAGTGTGATATCCAAGATTGCCGCACAGGAAATTAAAGATTGGGTTCAAGTTGTTGTAGGAGGCAAGAAAATCATCCTGGCTCTCAAGTCCCGCGTGATGATCATATGTCGCCCAGGCTGTAATAAGCAGCCCAACTATCATCGGAAAGATGAAGACAAACAACGCCTGCATGGGTAGGTGGATTGTCAGGCCAACGACTACCCCGACGGTCAGTAATGTGTAGATAAGATGTGTGCGATACAGATCAGGATAGTTTTTTCCAACCTGGTAACCGCGGTAGTAAGAAGTACTTGCAACACTCCAGGTGTACTCAAGCACACCCATTTTTGTCCCGTCTTTTCTTTTCCAGCGGCTCTCATCAACGGTCTGGTCCAGGTAATTATGATGGTGACCCAACACATGGTGCAGCAACCACAGGTTGGTGGTTACACCCGTATGAAATGCATAGCTAAGCTCTATTATCCTGTTCAAAAAGACTGAATGGAAAGTAGGCCTGTGCTGGTGATGATGGTTCCAGGCACAGATACACCCTTTTGGAAGGATGCCTGCCAGGAAGTAAGCCAGCAAGACCCAAAAATTTTCCACCAGGAAATACACCGCAAAATCGAGAAGCGTAAACGAAAGTATTAGAAGGACGGGGAGACGGTCTGCGGGATGCTTAAACAATTCTGACTACTATCGGGCAACTTGGGCTGGCATTCATTTGCGGATGGTATAAGTGGTCATAGTAAATGTAAATAGACCCTGGCTTATCTGTGCATGATTATTAGTCGCTTTTGCGAATTGGCCTTCAAACATCAGTCCCTTCTCTAATCGAGCGGTCACTCTTAGTTCGTGTTTCGCCTCATAATCACTTAACAATGGTCATTTAAAGTAATAATATAGGTAACTAGTTACGTAATTAATATAATAAATAATCCTATAGAAGCGAAGGTGTACAGTGGTTAACCCAATTGGAAATATCGATCTTAAAGAGCATATGGGCGTGCTTGCGCTTGGATTTCGCTTGAAGCGGTTGTCGGATCAGTTGCAGCGAGATGGTCAAAAACTGTATCGCCATTCCGGTATTACGTTCGAGCCGAAATGGTTTCCCGTATTTTTTTATCTGAAGGAGGCTGGCCCCACCTCTGTGACTGATATTGCTCGAGCGCTTGGTGTTTCCCATCCGGGAATTAATCAAATATCAAAAGAGATGATCTCGGAAGGATTGGTCGCTGCCTATAAGGATGTGAGTGACAAGAGAAAGCGTGTGTTAGCGCTTACTATCCATGGAAAGGCTATTCTTATAGAGATTGAGCCGCTTTGGCGCGCTGCTCGAGCTGCCTTACAAGAAGTGGCCGATCAGTCTGGAGATCTTGAGTTTCTGAATCGACTGGAAGATGCGCTGGAACAAAGGAGCCTCTACGCACGGTTTATTGACCGATTCAGTACGCAGGAATCTGAGGTTAGGATTATTCCCTATGGCCCGTTGTACCAAAGCGCCTTTGCAAAGCTAAACGAGGAGTGGATCAATTTTTACTTCGAGCTTGAGGAGGCGGATGGACCAACATTGAATCAGCCTGAACGATATATCATAGACCCAGGTGGCGAGATATTCTTTGCGCTGAGTGATACCAACCAGGTTATCGGCACCTGTGCGCTGGTCATGCACGATGGTGGTATCGGAGAACTAGCGAAGATGGCGGTTGACCCGAAGGCAAGGGGTAGGGGAGTAGGTCGTCTGTTGGGAGAGGCAACTATTAACCTGGCAAAAGAGCGTCAGCTCGACCGCCTTTTTCTTGAGGCTAACAGCACATTGGCAGCAGCGATGGGTCTGTATCAGGACCTGGGATTTGAGCAGAAACCATTCCCTCATACATCCAGCTACACCCGTGCGGATACGTATATGGAACTTGAACTAAGCGGATCAAACGGGTCTGGCGAAACCCGGTAGCGCTAATTAGGTAGAGCGAGCCGGCAGAGGGGTACTTCTTTACTTCAGTCGTTCCCCGCCTTACGGAGACTTGCGCTTGCGCCTTCGAGCATGATCGCGGTCTCAAATGATCCGAGGTCCAGGATCGGCTCTACGGCGGTGAATATATTCCTTACGCAAACAAGCGCCCCTCCACCGACTCTCAGGCATCGAGACCTCTAATCCCTTTGAGTAGACGGTATTGATCTACTACTGAGCTGGGGGAAGGGGGGTACTATTTCGCGCCGCAAACATAGCGAACGGCCGCCGAGACAGCCCATCGCAACCCCGATATCACTCCACCCAGGCGACCAACGAGGGCACAAACGAGACTCTCAGCAAGGCCGAGAACGAGCGGCGCGAAATAGTGTCCCGCTTCCTCCGACGGGTTTGTGCATGAACACCGACCGAGCCGGCAGAGGGGTACTTCTTTGCTCCAGTCGTTTCCCGCCTTACGGTGACTTGCGCTTGCGCCTTCGGGCATGATCGCGGTCTCAAGTGATCCGGGGTCCAGGATCGGCTCTACGGCGGTGAATATATTCCTTACGCAAACGAGCACCCCTCCACCGGCTCTGGGGCATCAAGACCGCTATTCCCTTCGAATAGACGGTATCGAATCCCCCAGCGGGTTCGCTTCAAGCTTAAGTTGCAGAAAAAACTGCACAACAGATGATGTTCTCTCTACTAGGAGGTAGAAGCATGTTTTTGGCGCTGCGATGGCGATACTCCTGCAGTCATGCGCTATTACACCTTATGATATTGATAGTGTGGTGAAGGCGCGCGAAGAGATTCCCAAGAGCCCAAACGATGACCGTCACTATCGTTATCTGAAACTTGCCAATAACCTGCGCGTTGTCCTTATCTCAGATCAAGACACCGACCGCGCCGCTGCGTCGCTTAGTGTCTATCGTGGTAACTATTCCGATCCCGACGCCTACCCCGGACTAGCTTACTTTCTGGAACACATGCTGTTTGTTGGTACCCAGAAGTATCCGGATCCAGACGGTTTTTCCATATTTGTGGAGTCCCATGGTGGCTCGCAGAATGCGGCTATGGGCACTGACTACACCAACTTTTTCTTCGATATCCAACCAGGCTATTTTCGGCAGGCGATGGATCGGTTTACGCAGTTTTTTGTTTCTCCAAAGCTTGACTATGACTACGTTGAGCGTGAAAAAAACGCAGTAGACTCAGAGTATCGGCTATATCTGAAAGATGACGGCTGGCGTGCACAAATTGCAAGAACCGTTGCCGCGAATCCTGATCATCCCTACGTTAAATTTAGTATAGGTAACCTGGAAACGCTGGACTCGGGCGTGCATGAGGCGCTTAGATCCTTTTTTGAGGATGAATACTCTTCCAACCAGATGGGGCTGGTGGTGCTAAGCAATGAACCTTTGGATGTGATTGAGTCCTGGGTTGTACGGATGGCGATGGAGATCGAGAATAGAGCGCTGGCCCCCCACAAAGTGAGCGAGCCATTATTTTTACCTGGACAACTTCCAGCGACGTTAACGCATCAGTCCCTTGAGCAAAATCATTCGTTACGATTCAGTTTTCCTCTACCACTGCTTGATCCATTCTATCGGCAAAAACCGGGAAACTACCTGGCGAATCTGATTGGTCATGAAGGTGAAGGCAGTCTGCACCGTGTATTGATAGAGAAAGGCTGGATTACCTGGTTGTCTGCGGGTGGTGTGAAAGCAGATGATTCGACCAGCTTGCTGGCAGTAAGTATAGGGCTCACGGAAGAGGGTAGAGATCATGTCCCCCAGATTACGGATTTGTTGTTCGACTACATTGAGCTACTAAAATCTCAAGATCCTGAAGAGTGGCGTTTTAAAGAGCAGGGGATTGTCTCAGACCTGGCGTTTCGTTTTGAGGAGGAAAGTGATCCATTGTCGACTGTATATGGCATGTCTCCAGATCTCGCGTCATATCCACCTAAGGATCTGTTGACCTATCCCTACCTGATGGAAGAATTCGATCCCGAACTCATCAATGAATATCTTGGATATCTGCGACTAGACAATGTTCTGTTAGAAGTTATCGGACATGATGTGCAAACCGATAGCGTGGAGTCCTGGTTTAAGGTCGGCTACTCGTTAGATAGGGGGCCTCTCTCGATTATTGAAGCGGTACCTGGAGAGTTAGATTTACCAGAACCCAACACGTTCCTGCCCCAGGATCTAACGATTCGTGAGGACGACGGACGAGGTCCACGTTTGGTCTTCGATGATAAAAGTGGACAGATCTGGTTCGACGTCGATACCGAGTTTGGTGTACCAAGGTCAAACATCGATATCAGTTTGCGTGATGCGCAGGGACTGATTTCTTTGCAGAATGTGGTGTCGGCGGCGCTATACAAACGCCTTGTCTGGGACGATCTGAACACGCTTGTTTACCCGGCGTTTCTGGCCGGAGTTGGGTATAGAGTGTCATCGCCTCCCAAGGGTTTTCGTATCGCAACATTTGGATACAACGACAGACAGCTTGTGTTATTGAACAAGCTGCTGGCCAGCTTTGTGGAACTTGATATCAAACCGGATAGGTTTGATGTACTTAAGACGGAGCTGTTGCGCGATCTGAGAAACTCCCAACGAGATTTACCTTTTCGTCAGACGCAGTCTGCGGTCCATGACCTGTTGCTATCTAGTAGTTGGGGTGCTCTGGAACAGGCCGACTATCTCGAAGCAGTTTCTTTGAAAGACATGATCTCTTGGCGTGAAGCAAAGCTGGCGTCCGTGGATGTGCTAGCGATGGTGCATGGAAATGTAGCTATGGAGGATGTCGAAAAATTACGCGTAGCTCTGGATAGACATCTTTCACTGCAGGATTTTCTGTCGACTAAGCCTCAGGTCAGGGAGGTGAATCAGGCCCATCTGGATGAAGTTGTTATAGATCATGATGACGCGTGAATTGCATTGCGGGTCCAGGATCCGGACGATAGTGTTAAGTCCCAGGCAAAAAGCAGATTGCTGAGCCATCTGCTTCAAAGTGCTTTTTTTGCATCGCTCCGAACGGATCAACAATTGGGTTATGTGGTACAGGTACATAGCGGTCCTGTTTACCGCAGGGGTGGTGTGACCTTCGTGATTCAGTCCCCCGTAGCCCCAACAGATGTTCTGGAACAGAAGATTGTCGACTTCGTTGACCACCAGATTCGGGTCATTGAGGCATTTACCAAGAAGGATTTTGATGTTCACAAACGAGGGTTGATCGATATTCTTCTGGAGAGCGACAAGAATCTATCTGATCGAAGTTCGCGTTATTGGAATGACCTCGATCTTGGAGTCCACACCTTCGATTCGAATCAAAAAATCGCTGATGAAGTCGCAAACTTATCAAAACGTGATATGGCAATTTTCATCAGGTGGATACGGTCTAGTCTGGAGGACGAGCGGTTATTGGTGTTTAGTCGAGGGAAGTTCGATACTGTGCCTGTTAATGGAGCCCCTTTATGAAAAAGCGCATTGAAGTGTCCAGCACTCTTATGAGGACAGTTCACGCATTGGTACTTCTCTGGTCCGGGGTAACGTGTGCTGATTCATGGCAGGACACCACGGTCTATGTAGACAGGCTGGGTTTAACAGCGCCAGATGGTGTGTGTATTGCTATCGCACAGGTTCAGCCTGAAGGTGTGAAGAAGCACGTTGCCGGGGAGTGCGATAGCAGTTCCCTGTTTAGCATCGGGTCGATTACCAAGACCTTTACCGGTGTACTGCTGGCAGACGCGGTTCTGAGGGATCAGGTTCAACTGGATACGCCGATTGGGAGTCTCCTGAACCAAAAAGTACCGATGTTAGCGGACGTGCCGATCAGACTTGTGGATCTGGCAACTCATAGCTCTGGATTGCCGAGATTTCCAAACAATCTACCGTCAGCTGCTCGGAACAACCCGGATGTTTACCGGTACTATGGCGAAAGGGAGCTTCTTGCGTTCCTTCGAGAATATGAGCTTGTTTATCTTCCAGGAGAACGTTTTGAGTTCTCCCCACTGGGGATGGGCTTGCTTGGCTATCTGATTGGTGTCGCACAGGGGGGACGCTATGAAAGCCTGTTAGCTTCCAGGATTACGGACCCCTTAGGTATGAAGTCCACGATTGTTGTGGCTGGAGGTGAGCAACCAGACGGCCTGCTCTCGGGCCATGACAATATGTTCGAAACCGTGCCGTCATCGAGCCTGAATGCGCTCGCAGCGTCAGGTGCAATATATGCCAGCCTCGATGATATGGTGAGATACGTGCAGGCTAATTTGGCGGCTCCCAAGGGGCCCGTTGGCGATAAGTTGGAACTTGCGCAACAGCCTCATAGTCAATTGCCTGAATACCCTGGTGAGGTAGGCCTGGGATGGATGATTCGTCAGGTTGGAGACGGGCGTGTTTTTTGGCACAACAGCGTGACTGGAGGGTATCGAAGTTTCGTTGCTTTTGTGAAAGGGCCTCAAATCGGTTCTGTGGTATTGGCAAACGCGATGTTGAGAGAGATCGACTTTCTTGGAGGACACCTTCTTGACTCCAGTATAGAGCTGCCCATCATAGCCACGGTTGATCCGGTGGGCGACTATGCCGATTATCTTGGGACGTATCAGTTTAGTGGGGGCTTCAGCCTGAGGCTTACGTCTGATGGGGAAAATCTCTATGGACAGTCTGCCGATAAGCTCCGTTTCACCTTGTCGAGGGGAGCCAAAGATGAGTTTTCGATTGAGGGGTCCGAGATGCTGATTGGTTTTGACCGAAGCAAGACCGGTAGCATCGTTGGTATTATCTTAACCGAAGCAGAGAATCAGCGGATAGGACGCAAGGCCGGGACGGAAGGAGAACGCTGGATACGTGTGATCCCTGTCGAGACGCTTGAGCGTTATGTAGGTACCTATCGCCTATCTGATGAAAAGACGATTGTGGTGATAAGAGAAGGTGCTCAACTATTTGTGCAGATGACTGATGCCCCGCGTGTCCCCGTATACGCGACAAGCACAACGAAATTCTACTTCGATGACATGAGCGCAGAAATAGAATTCAATGGATCACAGGCTAAGCCTGCGTCTTCGTTAACGTTACACCAGGCTGGGAAGTACCGGGCACGACGAGTTACTGATCCGCTCTAGTTAGTTCTGTTCGGCAACTCAATATCGTGCCTCGAGGAGCAGAATCAGGACTCTGTGCAAAGAAACTAGTTAACGAGGTCCTATTGGATTTGGGGCGTCGATAGGTTCCTCATATTTTTCCCGATCAACTTCAGCTTGTTCGTCCTCAGACCAGGTAACGGGAACCCCCTCTTCTTCGGGTAGCTTGCCGATCAGTTCCTCGGCAACACTTCCATCCTGAAACTGTAGTTCATGCAGCGTGTAATAGATCCCTTGTTTCTCGATTAGCTCTTTGTGGGTACCAATTTCTCTTACCAGACCATGATGTATTACTAAAATACGATCGCATTCGCGAATGGTTTGAAGTCGGTGTGCGATTATAATCGACGTTCGACCTTCAGTGAGCTTGTGTAGTGCGTCTTGAATAATGAGTTCTGTAGGTGTGTCGATACTCGCTGTTGCTTCATCGAGGATCAGGATTTCAGGGTCTGCTGCCAACACCCTGGCAAAGGCCAACAGTTGGCGTTGTCCCTGGGATAGAGACCGGCCACGTTCGCCGAGTTCTGAATCATATCCGTCCGGCAGTTTTCTTATAAATTGATCTGCATTGACGACGCGCGCTGCCCACTCTGCACGTTCGTTTGAAATATCTGGATTATTAAGCGTAATGTTTTCGCGAATGGTGCCCGAGAATATGTGGAAGTCCTGCAGCACGACGCCCACGCGGTTACGCAGGTCCTTGCTATGAATCTGGTTTACATCGTGGCTATCCAGGAAGATCATGTCGTTGTCAAAATCATAGAACCTGACCAACAACCGGATAATGGTGCTCTTGCCAGAACCAGTGGGTCCTACAACGGCAAGTTTTTCCCCGGGGGCGATCTTAAACGAAACATCCTTTAGAACTGGTTCGTCATTGGAGTAGCTAAATGTCAGGTTTTTGAACTCCACTTCCCCGGAAATACGTTCCGGTAACTGAATCGGGTTCTCGGGTTCATGGAGTTGTTCTTCCCAATCCAGTGCCTGAAAGATTCGTTCCCCGGACGCCATTGATCGAAAAAGCGTGTTGAACTGCTGACCGAGTGCGACGATAGGGGTGATCATCATGTTAACCAACTGGGTAAACAGAACCATCGCCCCGAGGGTAATTTCATTTTGCAATACCGCACCGCCCCCGTACCAAATAATCCCGGCAATCGCGAGGCTGGCGAGCGAATTGTTGAAATTGTCATAGACGGTTTCGAAGTCGATTGCGCGATATTCCTGCTTACGATTCTCCTGGTTCAGTTCTCGATACTGCTCGATATTCATCTCTTCACGACCAGATAACTGCACGATGTCTATTCCGGAAAGGTCTTCCTGCATGTATTGATTTAATGCTGATACGGAGTCACGGATCAGTCGAAAGATCCGCGACATGGCACGGCGAAATAGATAAGTAGCGAATGCGGCTATCGGTAAGACGATTAACACAATGCCCGTAAGCTCCGCGCTGATGTGCAACATCAAAAAGAGTGCCAGAAAGAAGGGGACGAACTCTCCGGCGAGCATGCCAAAACCTGTGAGCAGCGCAAACAGGTTTTCAACGTCGTTGGTAACTCGGGTCATGACGCGCCCTACCGCGACGTTGTCGTAAAACGACGCGGGTTTTCGCTCCAGACTTGCGAACAGATCAAGGCGCAAATCTCGCAATGCCTTCAATGCACAGCTGGCAAGCGTTAGCTGATGTGCAAACATCAGAAATGCCTGTGCCAGAACGAGGATGATGTAGATGATCCCGGCGGCAATCAGCGCTTCTACATCCAGCCAGCCTTGTACCCAGTTTGTTGCGGCTATTAGCCCGTAATCGGGTAGGTTATTCGAGTCGGGATTGGGCAAAAGGATAGTATCGATGATAACTCTACCGGTAATAACAGGCATCAGAACCATCGTGGCAGCGGCAGTAATCACAAGGGTGATACTGGTGAATAGTGTCAGGTAATACGGTCGCAACCATCCTAGCAGGCGAGCGAACAACCGGAAATTTACCGCCTGGTGAGTTAGCTCCAGGTCGAACGCGGAGTAGTTCTTGGCCGATGAATCATTCATGAATCACCTCCTGCGAAGGCGAGTTCTTCCTCATCGACCAGGTTGCGCAACAGGTTTGATTTACGTGCCCGGTCGTCGTCTTGATCACTCTGTACCGCAGCGAGATCTGCGTAGTAGCCCTCATGGGCTATAAGTTCATCGTGGGTACCAGACTCTGTAATGTGACCATTGTCGATAATGAAGATGCGATCCGCATGACGTGCAGTAGATACACGATGCGAAATCAAAATAGTGGTTTTATCGCCGCGCATTCGGGCGAGTCCTGAGAGGATGCGCTCTTCAGTTTCTGTATCGACGGCCGAAAAGCAGTCGTCCAGCAACAAGATTGGTGAGTTTCTCACCAGTCCTCTCGCCAGCGTTGCTCTTTGTTTCTGCCCTCCAGACAAGGTTTGTCCCCGCTCACCCACGATGGTATCGAGGCCGTCTGTAAAATCGGCGATTGCTGATGTCAGACCTGCTGCATCAGCAGCATCCATTAGCAGTGCTTCTCCTCGGGTCGGTTCATCATAGGTGAGATTTTCTCTGAGCGACGTCGAAAACAGGAATGGGTCTTGTGGGACAAGCGTTACCATTTTCCTTAGATGCTGGACCGGGTAGTCACAGATATCGCGACCGTCAATGAGCACAGTCCCTCTGGGAGTATCGATGAGCCTCACCATGGACCTCAGCAGCGTCGATTTTCCCGAACCGACACGACCAAGTATGGCGATTGTTTCACCTGATCTTACTTTAAAGTTGATGTCTTTAATGGTCGGCCGTGCCGCACCAGGATGACTGAAGGAAAGGTCGTGAAACTCGGTATCACCCCTGATGGGCTCTGGCATGGTGGCATCGCGTGAATCGGTAATTTCGTGTTCAAAACTCAATACTTCAAAAATGCGTTGTGTTCCTGCCGCTGCCGCAGTGAACATAGACAGCGACATGCCGATCATTCGTACGGGGAAGACAACCATCATTGTGTAGGTAAAGAACGCAGTAAATGTGCCGATAGTAATGTCTCCACTAAGCACGAGTGAGCCACCGTAAAAGATAATGATGACGGGCGAAACTGTAGTGAGGATGGGCATGACGAGTCCCAACCAGGCGTTGAATCGGGTTGCTCGGTACACCATTTGTGCATAGTGCGTACTGACTCGATTGAAGCGTTCTATTTCCTGGTCTTCCTGAGCCATCGCTTGAATCGTGCGTATTCCATTTAAGTTCTCCTGGGTAAATTCCGTGACGCTAGCCATGGCTTCCTGTTGATCCTGGTAATAGGGGAACATGGCGCGTGCCATGAAAAAACCAGTTAAAGCGACAAAAGGGAGCGGAAGGACAACCCAAACCGTTAATGCTGGCGATAGCATCATCATGAAGTAAACGCCGGTGGCCACGGTAAAGATAAAAGTGATGATGTTAACCCAGCCAAAAGAAACAGCCATACGTACCATGTTGATATCGTTAATGATCCGTGACATCAGGTCACCAGTACTGAACCTGGTGAAAAACGCAGAGCTCTGGTATTGAATGTGGTTGAACATCCGTTTGCGCAGGTCATAGGAAACTGCAATTGATACACGACGCATGACCCGTCGAGTTACCACGAAAACAAAGAAGCGAACAACAACAATGGCAGCAATCGCTAACGCGGGAATAACGATGTTTGGTTCGAGTGCCTCGTCTGCAAGACTGTCAATCGCTTCCTTCATCATCAGAGGTATAACCGCGCTCATGACATTGCTTATCAATATGCCGGTGATGGCAATCGTTAGCGTCCAGCCATACCGTTTCAAATAGACGAGGAGGTGCCTTAGTTCGCCTAAGTGTTTAAAAGAAGCGCGTTCCCGTCTGGGACCGCCAGCCATAGAGCCTTTCATTTAATTTCCTGATTGATTCGCCTGATCAGCGTTGGCGTCGAGAACAGTAACTGTCGTGTTAACTAACAAGCTTCTTCTCAAGCTTCTTGTCAAAAGAAGTCCCGGTTTGTGACGTTAAGGCGAGTTTTGCTGGAAAAGGATTTTATTAACCAGCGACTGGAGTATACCACAGGCAGGCTCTGGTGATCCTTGGTGGCGAGAACGTCGTTAAATTGACTGAACTCCCGCCAGGCAATATTCTTGATAGATACAAGAAACGAGATAACTTCCTTTGAAGATCTACCTGCAACTGGGCATAGCGATGCTGTGCTTTTTGACTGCCTGCTCGGACCCCTCGCCTACGTTAGAACAGGTTGCGCTGAATGACCGTGGTGTAGCAGAGATGGGTCGATACGAGTATTCGAAAGCACATGACACGTTCTCAGAAGTCGCGCAGAATGCTCCGGGCTGGTTGGAAGGTCGAGTAAATCTCGCGATCGCGACGTTGAATCGGCAGACAGAAGGGGATGAGAATCGTGCCCTGGACATAGCGAGCGATGTGCTTGCAGAAGAACCTGACCATATTCGCGCGCTTTATATTTCCGGGATTGTTCATCTGTACCTGGGGAAACCTGAAAAGGCTGCACCGTTTTTTTCGAGAGTGATCGAGATGGACCCTGATGATGCCTACCCAGCCTATTTTCTGGGACAGTCGTATTTGCAGTTGGGTGACAATGAAACAGCATCCAGGTGGTTCTTAAAGGCGGTTGAGCTGGAACCTTACTTGCGGAGTGCATATTGGGCCGGATCACAGGCGCTTCGAAGAATCGGTCGCATTGATGAAAGTGAAAGCCTGCTAGCGGATTATCAGCGGTTTGCACCCAATCCAGCAGCTCGTCTGGCAGGATTTTCATATACCCGCATGGGTCCGAAAGCAGATGCACTTTCTGTGAGTGTGGAAAACCTCGAGCATATAGTCTTTGAACCGCAGGGTGCTCTGTTTGCAGAGTCCCAGTCGATCGACATCGAAGGCTCAGTCAGCTCAGTTACCGTAGTGGATATCAATGGAGACGAAGAGTACGAGTATCTATTGAGTGGAGAAGGCGGGCACATCATTCATCAGGGTTCAAAATCTCTTCCGCTGAGTTTGGAGAATACTGGTGTTGTACTGTGGGGAGATGTGAACGACGACGGGGCGGTTGATCTGGTTCTGTGTGGAGAGGCAGGTAGTTATATCTATTACCAGCAGGATGGAGAGTTCGGACAAGCAACCACTCTTTCCGAGCAGGCATGTGCCGCTGGTGCATTATTTGACGCAGACCACGACGGTGATCTGGATGTCACCGTTACTGGACCAGCCGGCAATCAGCTTCTGAGTAACAATCGCGATGGTACTTTTCGTGATATCGCGCCACAGATGGGCCTTGCTGGAGAGCCGGGCCATCAGTTGCTCGTGGCTGATCTGGATGCTGATCGTGATCTGGATATTGTGGTGCTTGGCGCGCAAAAAAATAATGTGTGGCGAAATGATCGCACCTGGCAGTACCAGGTTTATCCAGAGTTGGAAGACTTTGGTGGAACAGCGTTAAGAGCAGCGACCTCAGCGGATGTTGATGCGGATGGTCACCAGGAGATCTATGGTATTGACCAGGAAGGTAGTGTTTTGGCGTGGCGTTTCGATGGTCGGGACTGGACTCGTCGCACGGTCACATCGAATCCTGAAGCGCCATCTGGTGAAATAGCGGAGCTCGCTGTCGCAGATTTCGATGGTGATGGACAACCCGAGTTGATGCGTAGCTATCCGGGCGGGTTCGACATTATCGATCCTCGAGTGGGCAAGGTAGTACATTCTCAGAAGGTTACAGGACTGAGGAGTGCGATCATTGCCAATGTAGAACCGGCAAAGGGTCCGTCGATTCTTACGCTAGATTCCGGTGGTATTACCTACTGGCCGCCGGGGCCAGGCAGATTCGAATTCATGGCAGTGGTTCCCAGTGGGCGCAGTGAGGCGGATCAGATGAGGTCGAATGCGTCCGGTATTGGGACACAAACGAAAGTGAGAACCGCTGGTCGATGGACAGTTGATCTCGTAATGGATTCGCATTCGGGTCCTGGGCAGAGCCTCATGCCTTTGATGGTGGGGTTGGCAGGGAAAAAGAGTGCTGACTATATTGCGCTTACCTGGTCTGACGGGGTTACCCAAACAGAACTTGATCTTTCATCCGGGTCGTTGCATGTCATCTCGGAAACGCAGCGACAACTGGCAAGCTGTCCCGTCGTGTTTGTGTGGGACGGTCAGGAGTATCGATTTGTGACGGATGTTTTGGGTGTTTCAGGTATGGGGTTTTTTACTGCGCCGGGAGAGGTTGCAGAGCCTCGACCGTTTGAGCGATATCTATTGGAACCGGGCGTGCTGCAGGAACGTAGCGGTAAATACCATGTAAAACTCACTGAACCAATGGAAGAGAATGCCTATCTGGATGCGGCAACAATTCATGTTTATGACATGCCAAACGATTGGTCTATGGTGCTTGACGAACGAATGGGTGAGGGTGTGACAGGAAGACCCATTACTTTCATGCGGAGCGTAGACCCTTCTCGAGTAACGGATGCGAAAGGAGTGGAAGTAACATCCCTGTTATTAAGTGCCGATCGCAAGGCACCAGATCCAGGTGATGTTGATAGCCGGTTCATTGGTCTTCTGGCTGATGACCAGGCACTGACGATGGAGTTTGATGAGCCAATAGAGACAGGTGGCGCAACCCTGGTGGCGGATGGGTGGGTCGAATACCCCTATTCGCAAACAGTGTTTGCTGCCTGGCAGGCTGGTTTGCGTTATCGATCAGTGTCCATAGAAACCAGGAACCAAAACGGAACCTGGCAACCGTTGAACCGCGAGTTTGGATATCCTGCAGGTATGCCACGAAAAATGGTGTTACCGCTTAGAGGTTTGCCCGAGGGCACCAATGCGTTGCGGTTGTCATCAAATTTGGAAATCTATTGGGACAGACTGAGAATTGTCTATGAGGCCGACGCAGAGAATATCGTCCATCACGTGATTGAGCCTACACAGGTTCGAGTGGCAAGGACTGGCTTCCCCAAACGAAGCAATGCAGCGCAAAATGTGCCCCAGTACGACTATGCGGACAGATCACCCTATTGGGATACCAAGTTTCAGCGCGGTTTCTATACGGCCCTCGGCGATGCGACGCCCCTGGTCGAAAAGCTTGATGGAGCGCTTGCCATCATAGGTGGTGGCGAAGAAATCCATCTTGAATTTCCGTCATTGCCTGAACCCGCAGAGAGTGTGAATCGGTATTTTGTCCTGGACTTCCGTGGGTGGGCAAAAGACATGGACCTTTACACTCAAAATGGCGAAACCGTCGGTCCCTTACCAGATCCCGATTATGCGGATAAAACTCGCCGGGATCTGCTGCATGCACGATACAATGTACGTTTTCAGGAAGGCATGTAACCCAGTTCAATGGCTCAAACCGACAATGATGTAGTCAGTCCGGCATTGCGGAAGTTGCTGGTCGTGCTGCTTGTTCTGTTTGCGGTACTCGTTGTTGATTCTGTTTACCTGGGAAGCATCACATTCCTTGAGTGGATCAAAGGAATTGGTTATCAGGGTGCTGTATATCAGTTCGCGTTTCTCGTTCATCTCGCGCTTGGCTTCCTTGTTACTATTCCGGTTATCGTATTCGTAGTCTTGCACTTGCGCCGCGCGCTGGATCGACCTAATCGACTGGCCCTTCGACTTGGTTTGATTCTGTTTGTAGTACTTCTGGCGCTACTTATTTCAGGTATTTTGCTTACCCGTGGGTTGCCCGCATTTGAGATTCAGCATCCTGAAACGAGAACGGTGATCTATTGGCTCCACGTGGTGACGCCTCTGATTGCATGCTGGCTGTTTGTAATGCATCGACTGGCTGGCCCACGGATTCGATGGCGTGTAGGTGGAGCAGTTGCGGTCATTAGCGTCGTTATTAGCGTCTGTTCGTTTTGGTTTGCGGAGTCGGGCGAGAAGTCGACACCGGAGGGTAACTTTCTCCCATCGCTTGCTCGAACTGATACCGGGAGAGTGATTCCTGCTGAATTGTTGATGCGGAATGACTATTGTGCTGATTGCCATGAGGATGTGCACGCTCAATGGCAGGTGAGTGCGCATCGTTTTGCATCTTTCAACAATCCAGCCTATCTCTTTTCTGTTAGGAATACGCGCCAGGTCGCATTGGAGAGAGATGGGGATGTACGTGCCGCGCGCTTCTGTGCCGGTTGTCATGACCCCGTTCCTTTGTTCAGTGGCGCGTTCGATGAAATAGATTTCGACGATGAGAATCATCCGACCGCTCATGCGGGTATTACCTGTGTTGCCTGCCACGCCATTGAACAGTTGGGTAGCCCGCGGGGCAATGCAGATTACGTCATTGCAGCGCCGGAGCACTATCCCTTTGCATTCTCAGAAAATCCATTGTTGTCCTTCGTCAATGGACTGCTTATCAAGGGGAAGCCGGATTTTCACAAACGTACTTTCTTAAAGTCGTTGCATGAGAGTACGGAGTTCTGTGGTACCTGCCACAAGGTTCATCTGCCTGAGGCATTGAACGAGTACAAGTGGTTGCGTGGACAGAATCATTACGACTCTTTCTTATTAAGCGGCGTTTCCGGACGGGGTGTAGAGAGTTTCTATTATCCACCCAAGGCGATCACCCGGTGCGCTGAATGTCATATGCCGCTTACGGCTTCAGCGGACTTTGCCGCCGCGCCGAACGACGCAAGCGGTCGTCTGACGGTTCATGGGCATCACTTTCCAGCTGCCAATACGGCTTTGCCACATTTGTTAGGTTTACCCGAAAGCGTCAATCGTGCACATCGGGAGATGCTTGAAGGAGCATTGCGGGTGGACATTTTTGGGCTGCGTGAGGGGAGTGACATTGATGCGCCCCTTGTCGCACCGATCAGGCCCGACGTGCCCGCCTTGAAGGCGGGTACCACTTATCTGGTGGATGTGGTCATCAGATCATTGCGTGTGGGACACCTTTTTACGGAGGGTACTGCGGACTCCAACCAGGTTTGGTTGGAAATAATCGCCAGGCAGAACGGACGAGTGATAGGGATGAGTGGGCTGCTGGATTCGGCGGACGGTAGTCTGGATCCCTGGTCACATTTCGTTAACGCATACGTATTGGACAGGGAAGGGAATCGAATTGATCGGCGAAATGCGGAGGATATTTTTACTAAATTGTACGATCATCAGATTCCGCCGGGTGCTGCAGACACAGTTCATTACCGCCTGGACATGCCAGCGCTTGCTGAAGGAGATGTCGAGGTGACGGCTCGATTACGCTATCGAAAGTTCGACACGAACTACGTGCGTTTATTTCAGGGCGACGAATTTAGAGGAAATGATCTGCCCATAGTTACCATTTCGGAAGACTCGGTCACCTTCTCCGCGAATAGCGCGCCCGTCGTTACAGAAAGTTGGGAGCGGTGGAATGACTATGGTATCGGGATGTTTCGAAAGGGAGCCTACCGACAGGCGGAGGAATCATTCCGACAGGTAGCAGCGTTTGATCGTCCTGAAGGTCCACTCAATTTGGCGCGCGTTTTCATTGAGGAGGGTCGACTTGATGAGGCCGTTAGTGCACTCCAAGAAGCCGCTAAGAAAGGGGCCTACCCATGGTCCGTCGCATGGTTTTCTGCATTGGTGGATATGCAGAATGGTGAGTTTGATGCGGCGATCGATGGTTTTTTGAGTCTTTATACGACTCAGTTCAACGAGGCCCGGGAACGCGGTTTCGACTTTTCCTTGAACTATCGGCTGCGAAACAAACTTGCGCAGGCCTATTTTGAAAAATCCAAGGTTTCCAAAGAAGAAGGGCGCTGGTTGAAGATGTCTGAGGGACACTATAGCGCCGTGTTGGAGCTGGATCCGGAGAATGTCACAGCTCACTATGGACTAACGCAGGTACACGCTCGACTGGGGCAAAAAGATCTCGCAACCAGACATCGTGAATTACATGAAATTTATCGTGTAGATGACAATGCGCACGACCGGGCTGTCGCCATCGCACGAAAGAATGACCCCGCCGCAGATCACGCTGCTGATAGTATCGTTGTATACGATCTAACCAGGTTCCGACCATGACGGAAGACGAAAAGCTCATTCGGCGGGCGCTATTTACCTCGATGACGGTAACGATTGTGGTCGCTGTCGTAGGTTTTGGTTTGTTTGCTTTGCTTCAAGAGGATGAGTCGATAGAAACTGTTGTTGAGTCTGATGTTCGTGGTCCGGTTGATATCGTCGAACCGTCCATACCTGCTCTTCCGTTTACCGATGTTACATTGGCATCGGGTATTGATTTTGTTCATGAGAATGGCGCGTACGGTGCAAGGATGCTGCCGGAAACCATGGGTGGTGGCATCGCGTTTTTTGACTACAACAATGATTCTCATCAGGACTTATTTTTAGTGAACTCGTCAAACTGGCCATGGCAGCAGCAACCGGAGGCTGAACCTGTATCAAAGCTGTATCGAGGTTTAGGCGATGGGACTTTCGAAGACGTTTCAGAAGCAACCGGTCTGGATATTGACTTGTATGGGATGGGAGTGGCGGTAGGTGACTATGATGGCGACGGTTGGAGCGATGTATTTGTCACGGCCGTCGGAGAGAATCGCCTACTTAAGAACATTAAGGGCCGGCGCTTCGAGGATGTCACGCATTCCCAGGGAGTGACCGGTCCTGACAATAGTTGGAGCTCCAGTGCGGCCTTTTTTGACTACGACCGCGATGGTGACCTTGACCTGTTCGTTAGTAACTACGTTGTCTGGTCCAAGGAGATAAATGAATCAGTAGACTACCGGTTGACCGGACTTGGTCCTGCCTATGGGCCACCCACTGATTTTGCGGGGACCCATTCACTGTTATATAGAAATGATGATCGGGGCTTCACCGAAGTTTCTGCAGATGCGGGCATTCAAGTCATTGGTTTGTCGGGAACGCCAGTGGGTAAAGGCCTCGCAGTGCACCCGATGGACGTAAATGGAGATGGTTGGTTAGACATCGTTGTGGCGAATGACACAGTACGAAATTTTCTGTTCATCAATCAACGAAACGGTCGATTTCAGGAAGGAGGTGTCTCCTATGGACTTGCCTTTGACAATGGAGGCCTGGCGACAGGCGCGATGGGAGTAGATGCTGCCTATTATGCCAACGATGAACGTCTAGGAATTGCTATAGGAAACTTCGCGAACGAGATGTCCTCCTTCTATGTGATGCGTGGTACACAAGCAATATTTAGTGATGATGCGATTGTCGCTGGCATAGGAGCGAAAAGTCGTAAGGCGCTAACTTTTGGAACAATGTTCGTGGATCTTGATCTTGACGGCAGGCTTGATCTTGTCGCCGCGAACGGGCACGTTGAGCCGCAAATAAACAGGGTCCAGAGTAGTCAGCAATATGCGCAACCCATACAAATATTCTGGAACTGTGGGGAAGATTGCTCGCGCCCTTATCAGCTTGTCGGTGGTGTTCTGGATGAATCTGAGTTCGTTGGTCGTGGGGCGAGCTATGCGGATATCGATGGTGATGGGGATCAGGATGTAGCCATTACGCAAATCGGTGGTCCAGTGGTACTGCTTCGTAATGACCAGGACTTCGGACATCATTGGGTCCGGCTTGTGCTGGTGGGCAAACCACCAAATACGGAGGCCATTGGTGCTGTGATCAGGGTTAGCGCAGCAGGTATCACACAAACGCGTACCGTTATGCCCAACAGAAGCTATCTTTCTCAGGTTGAACTGCCGGTTACTGTTGGGCTTGGACAGGTAGACTTGATAGATGAAATCGAAATACGCTGGCCAAATGGCCGTGAAGAGTCGTTTACCGACCTTGGTGTTGACCAGACTCATGTATTTCAGCAGAGGTAAAAGTAAGCGGCATGTTTAATGCCACCCTGGAGCTACCGCTGTGGCTGATCATTGTATTGGCAACGGGTTGTATCTACGCGGTTGTCATGAGTGCGTTGATTCCGGGGATAAAGTGGTTTTTCAGACGTCGACTTAATCGAGCCATAGAAAGAATAAATGAACGTTTGCGAATTCAGATTCGGCCTTTTCAGCGCACCAAGCGCCAGGTTTTGATCGATCGTTTGATCTACGACAGTCAGATAATTTTCGAAATAGAGAATGAAGCGATGCGGTCGGATGTGTCGCGCGAGATCCTGCAGGCCCGTGTCTACAACTATGCGAGGCAAATCATCCCGGCCCGTGATTTACTTTCGTCTTGTGTGCTGGATTGCTCGTCGGATTTTTCGAATGATCTACAGGGTAAAGGTTGCTGCAGCGGACTACGAAAAGCTGGTATCCGTTGACCCTGAGGCAACGGTGGTTTTCGTAATGAATCACAGAAGTAATATGGACTACCTGCTGGTTTCCTATCTCGCAGCTAGTCAGGTAAGTCTGTCTTTCGCGGTTGGCGAGTGGGCGAGGGTGTTCCCCCAAGGACTCTGATAAAGGCGCTTGGAGGGTTCTTTGTGCGGCGAAATTCAGATGATTCATGGTACCGTAAGGTGCTCGAACGTTATGTGGCGATGTCTACGCGAGAAGGCGTGTCCTAGGCGGTTTTCATTGAAGGGCAACTCAGTCGTGATGGCCAGTTGGGTAAACCCAAGCTCGGCTTCCTGGACTACATTTTGAGGGACTGGGACATGACCGCGGATCGAGATATTGTGTTCGTGCCGATAGGGATCAACTACGATCATGTCCTGGAAGACAGCAATTTGATCGCCATGGCTGATGAGTCATATAGCAAGGGAACATGGCGGCATACCCGAGACGTATTAAGGTTTATTGGAAGTAACCTGTTTGCCTCAGCAGAGGCTAAGTTGAGTCGGTATGGTTATGCCAGCGTAAACTTTGGTGTGCCGTTATCTGCAAGAGACTATTGTGAGCGTACCGGGCAGGAGTTCCGACGTCTTGAAAAGGAGTTTCGATTTCAACACGTCGAAAAACTCGCGGAGCAGTTGCTTGAAGCAATCAGGCACGTGATGCCAATTTTACCTGTACCGCTGGTGGCCACGGTTTTGGAAGAACACGAAACGCTTAGCGCTGGTGAGGTTGTGGAAAAGGTAAACGAGTCAATAGAGAGGTTGATTGACTCGGGTTCGGCAATGAAGCTCGATGATAAGCCCAAGGAAAGTACGATTCGGCTGGCGCTAGGATTGTTAACTGAAAGGGACATTCTGCGCGTGGAGGATAATCGCTTCCGCATTAACGAAGACTCGAAGAACCTGGTGCAGTATTACGCGAACTCTATTCGCCAGTGACACCATTACTTAATGCTTCGCGATCCCGATGGTAATGTTATTGAGTTCCATCAACCGGCAGCCGCGCAGTAGCAGTACCAAAAACCCGGGTCTCATCAGCCTCGTTGGTAATTGAAATATCAATCTCAACGGTGCCTTCTTCTTCGTTGATGTCCGTAACAACGCCATTGATCTTATGGGGTTGATCGACCAGCACAGGAGCTCTGAAAACCGTGTCGATCGCTGTGATCACAGCATTGGGCGCCCATCGATGAATCATCGCGCCGAGGAAACCCTGGCTCATCACTCCCGGTACGATTGCTCCTGGAAAGCCCTGGCTACGTGCTATTTCATGGTCCACAAATCTGCCACTGCCCCAACCGATAAATTCTCCATGGTGTTTCACATTCTCAAGACTGGTATCCGGCGCGAAGGCAGGCAGTTCCACACCAAATTCCACATCGGTAATATTTTCTACAGAATCACTCACTGGACTTCTCCCTGAAAACGGTTCGAGTGTCCGCGTTGGCTATATGGCTATCGCCATCGAACAGTTCCATCCTGGTCACAAAAAAGATCATTCGACCCGACCGACCTGTCTTGGTGTAAATGTCGTGCAGATGTGTCTTGCCGACCAGTGTCGCGCCACCGCGAATTGGTGACATCCATTCCACGTATTTTCCTGCATCCATACCCACGCCATCGGGTCTTGGAAGGTCTTTCGGTAGCGTCTTGCCGCCAACCAGGGTAGATACGAAAGTAGGTGGTGCCTGAAAATCGTCGTTAGCCGGGTCGGTGAACTTGGGATCTATCTCACCACAGACCTTGGCATACTCCGCCATGCGGGTTGCGTCGAGTTGAAACGTCACCTCATCGAAGTCTTTGTTCAAATACCCGGAACGTAGTTCCTCAATATCCGCGTCCATTGGTTCCCTTAAGTCTCTGCGAGAAGGCGATATTACCAGAGCAGGCATTGCATGTAGATATGTCACTATCCGCCGCCCTGGGCTTGGCTTGATTGAGTGCCAGCAGGTGAAGTTGGGTACTTGCTCGCTTCAGCCTCGCCGTGGCCCTCCGGGCTACCCTCGACTCCTCCGCAAGCCTGTAGTCTTGCTCCCCCAACTCGGCACGGCGAGATATGCTTGCGCGAGCAATCACCCAACTCCACCTGCCTCAAGCAACAACCGCTTTGATACACTGTGTCTTTGTCTCTCTGACACACAAGCATCTGGGATCTAAGTAGTTGGGGCAGGGTTCAAATTGAACACACTCGGTGTCTGTCCTACAGTAGCTGGGCCTGGGAGTTGTTTTTCGTAGCCTTCAGGCGCAGCGCCGAAATGGGGGAGCGAGACCCGAAGGGGCTTGTGGAGGAGTTGAGGGCAGCCGGGAGGGTCGCAAGCCGCGGAGAAAAACAACTCCCAGGACCGGCTACGTACACCCTTGATGGAGCTTAAGTAAGTCCCATTCGGGACCTAGACAACCCACACTCAGGTCTTCATTATGCATGGCTTGCCAAAGCCGGAGCGTAGTTATGTCATTTGATCGAGTCCTGATTGCCAATCGGGGCGAAATCGCAATTCGAATCGCCCGTGCGGCATCGGCGTTGGGGATAGAGTCTGTCGGAGTTTATCCCGCCGTTGATGAACTAGGGCTACATACTCGCTTTGCCAGTGTTACCAGCCAATTGCCAGGTAGTGGCGTTGATGCCTATCTGGACACGGCTGCTCTGATCGAAGTGGCTAAGCGCAATGGCTGCGACTGCGTGCACCCTGGCTATGGTTTCCTGTCAGAGAATGCCGTATTTGCAGAACGTTGCGCGGCGGAAGGTATTACTTTTATCGGGCCGTCCCCGGCCGCGCTGTCCTTGTTTGGCGACAAAGTGAAGGCCCGCGAGCTGGCGCAGTCGTTAGATATTCAGGTGGTGCCCGGTTCGTCATTTGCAAGTGCCGATGATGCGACCGAACTCGCGAGCGAAATTGGCTATCCGGTGATGTTAAAAGCGGCAGCCGGAGGAGGTGGCCGCGGTATGCGAGTGGTTACCGTCGCGTCCGAGATGACCGAGGCGTTTAATCGTTGCCAGAGCGAAGCAGAAGCCGCATTTAGCAATGGATCGCTATTTATCGAGAAACTGATCGAGCGACCACGCCATATAGAAGTACAGGTTGTGGGTGACGGCGAAGGCAACGTTTTGCACCTGCACGAGCGGGATTGCTCGGTACAACTGCGTAATCAGAAAGTAGTCGAAGTTGCGCCAGCACCTGGCTTACCAGCATCAATACGCAAAAAGATCTCTGCCGATGCCATTCGACTGGCTCAAACAGCTGACTACGTTAATGCAGGAACGGTCGAGTTTTTATACTCACCGGAATCTGGTGACTATTACTTTATCGAGTGCAATCCACGTATTCAGGTCGAGCATACCGTGACGGAACAGGTGACTGGAATCGACCTGGTGGAGACTCAGTTCCATATCGCCGCAGGAGCGACGCTGGCCTCGATGGGGATCGGCACTCAGAAGGCGGTCGGAAAACCTAATGGATACGCCGTGCAAGCGCGAGTTGTTGTCCAGGGCGCAGGGACTATTAGTGCTTACAAAGAGCCCTCAGGTGCAGGGGTGCGAGTGGATGCTTCGGGGTATCCAGGCTATACGCCACCTCCACAGTTTGATCCACTGCTGGCAAAGGTTGTTGGATTTTCGAACTCGACTGGCTCACTTGTTTCAGCGGTTGAACGTACCCTACGTTCACTCGATGAATTTCATATTGAGGGTGTGCCGACAAACCTGTCTCAGTTGCGGAAGATTCTGTCACATCCAGCCGTATTGGAGGGTGACGCACGAACCTCGCTCCTGACCGAAGAGCCGGAACTTTTGGATGGCATCGCTGAGCCAAGCGAAGCTGTCAGTTTGCTGGCGCAGCAGGCGCCAGGTCATTCGGGCGATCTGTCGAGTGGTATGCCTGCCACTCAATCATCCATTCCTGTTTCAGAAGGTGAGCAGGGCGTAACGTGTCCAATCGCAGGCGAGTTAATCGAGATCAGTGTAAAGCAGGGAGACCAGGTCGCAATAGGGGACAGCATTCTGGTGGTAAGTGCGATGAAGATGGAAACCATGGTGACAGCGCCGTGCGCGGGTACGGTGACCAGACTTCAGGATCTTGAGCCAGGTGAAAGTGTTGCAGCCAGCCAGGTAGTTGCTTTGATCAAGCCATCTGGTTCGTCTGAGGCCCAGAAGGTCACTGAGACATGGCAGCCAGTACTCGAGGAAGTAAACACCTTGCGCGAGTTAGCCAACACTCGGTTGGGTCCCGATTCGGATGAGCCTGGTGTAGTGCGTCAGCGTAGTCGAGGCAAGTTAACCTGTCGTGAGCGAATTCAGATGCTGCTGGATGATAATAGTTTCAGGGAAGTCGGTAGTGTTGCCGGTTTTGCATCCTACGACGAAGAAGGCGACATAGATGCATTCACCCCCGCCAATAGCATTGGTGGTTGGGGAATGATTGAAGGTCGAACCAGTGTGGTGTGCGCAGATGACTTTACTTCTCGAGGCGGACACGCAGATGGCGCGATCGGTACAAAAAGCACCTATCTTGACCGCTTATCTATAGAACTCCGCATACCCTCGGTTCGTATGCTTGATGGGTCCTCCGGTGGCGGCAGTGTTGCTGCTATGGTCCCGGCACAGAAGACAGAGGGAGAAAGTAAGGCCAAGGAAAGTAGTGGTGCTATAAAGGCGGGACGTCCCAGGGTCGCTGGTGGTGGTGGATCTTTTCTACCAGGTCACCTGGGCAGCAATATGTACGCGCAGCAACTCTCGACAGTGCCAGTGGTGAATATGTTACTTGGCAGCGTCGTAGGTATTGGTGCGGCGAAAGCCGTGCTGGGTCACTTCTCAGTCATGGTTCGTGATATTTCACAATTGTTTGTCGCGGGTCCACCGGTGGTATCTCACATGATGGGCTACGATATCACCAAGGAGGAACTTGGTGACTGGCGTATTCACTGCACCAATGGTTCCGTAGACAATCTGGCGGAAACTGAAGAAGAAGCCGCGCAAATGACACGCCGCTTCCTTTCCTATCTACCATCAAGTGTTTATGGGGCACCACCCATTATCGCGTCCAAGGATCCGATAGAACGACGCGAAGAAGAACTTTTTACGATCATTCCGCGTAAACGGACCACTACGTTTGATATTAGAAGGGCTATTGAGCTTATCGCAGATAAGGATTCCTTTTTCGAGGTGGGACCGTTGTGGGCAACTGACCAGGTGACGGGCTTCGTAAGAATGAATGGCCACCCTGTTGGTGTGATCGCATCAGACAGCCGTCACAGCAATGGAGGCGCGCTCACTGCCGATGGATGCGACAAGATAATTCGTCATGTGGATCTTTGTGATCTATTTCATATTCCGTTGCTTAATCTGGTCGATAGTCCGGGTTTTGCCGTTGGTGTGGAGCATGAAATGAACGGCACTATTCGTAAGGGCGGGGAGTGGATGATCGCATTTGCACAAATGAAGATTCCCATGTTCACCGTCATCATGCGTCGTAGTTTTGGTGTTGCAGGCAACAATTTCGCGACGCCACGCTCCGCAGCGTCAATGAGAGTGACCTGGCCTGCCGCAGATGTTGGCGGTATTCCACCGGAAGGGGGCATCGAAGCGGCCTATAAGCGTCAACTGGCAGAAGCGGAGGACCCTGCCGCGCTGCGAGCGGAGCTTAACGCACGTATAGAAAGTGCCAGGGGCCCGGTTGGTCCACTGAACAAATTTCAGATTGAAGAGATGATTGACCCAAGGGATACGCGACGCTTCGTCTGCGAATGGGTGGAAACAGCCTACAAAATCGTATCGAGTCCCGCGGAGCTGGTGTCCCGACCTCTGCAGTTCAGACCTTAATTTGAGTGGGCCTCAGCTGCCCCAAGGTTATCGGATGTATGTGAAATAGCGATGGCAACTATCGCTAACAGCATGAGCGGCGTGAATGTCATTGCGGGTGAAGCGAACGCATCAGCGATCAGGCCACCGAGTAGCGGCACGATGAATCCCAGTAGGTAGGCGATCATGAACATCCCCGCGGCGAGAGGCGCGGACTCGCGACTGCTTGAGATTAACGGAACCAGCGCAACGACAAGAATCAATTGAATGCAGGTCGATAGACCCAGAACAATTGCACCCATTAGTCCAAGGAAACCATCGAGTAACAAGATGCCAATAAGACCTAATAGTGTGCCCCATGATACAACGATGATGGGCCTCACACTTCCCACCAGCCGCGTGGTGAGCGCTACCATGATCAGTGACCCGACAACCTGGGTTCCGTTGAAGACCAGTAGATAGTGCGGTAAATCCTCGGGAATCTGCTTGAACTCCAGCAGGGTTGGCATATAGGCATTGGTCCCAAAGTACCCAGCTGCAGCGGCGCCAAGAATGATCCCCAGTTGCCATACCCGAAGTTCCCCAAGTGGTGGTTTCCATATGGGAGGTCCTTCTTTACCGACCGATTCTTCAGTAACCCCAAGGCGTCGGCACAACAGAACGACTCCCGCAATCAAGATAGCGGGAAGTGACCAGAAAGCTAACGCGGCGCGCCAGTCGTTATCGACAAACGGGATAACCAGGGGAATGGTAAGTCCGCCGCCAATAAACTCCCCCATCAACATGCCGTTCATGTAAACAGCAGAACCCAGCGCAACAAACCCGGGACACCAGCGCTGAACCAGTGAAGGGAATGCAGGCTGCATAACGGCAATAGCGAGACCTACAAAAGTCGTGTTAAGAAATAGTATCCATACGGGGGGAGCCAGTCCCCGACCAATCGATGCCAGCGTCAGCAAAACCAATGCCGCGACTAGCGCGAGGGCTGGTCCCAGGCGCGCGATTATCACAGCGCCAGGTAACGCCCCAAGGGAAAGCATGAGTACCGGGATGGTGGTCAAAGCACCTAACTGAGTTTGGTTTAATGCGAGTTCGGCATCGATTAGCGGCGTCAATGGGGGTGCGATTAGTACCGGGAGTCGAAGGTACAGACCTGCGAACCAGAGAATGACAAGAATCAGTATACGGTTTGGTGGCTCAGGCATTGTGGTGGATCGGTGAAGCGACCTTTTGTCGTCGATCGTTGAATCATGCTACGTTAGCTATTCGATAAATACCAACGAGTAGTCGTCATGAAAGCTGCCGTTCTTCGAGAGCAGAACACGCCGATGGAAATTGAGGACGTTCAGGTATCCAAACCTGGTTCTCGCGAAGTCCTGGTTCGACCGCTGGCGGTAGGTGTCTGCCACAGTGACTTACACTTCGCCAACGGTGCATACCCACATGAGTTGCCCACGATCCTCGGTCACGAAAGCGCCGGTATTGTTGAAGAGGTAGGCAAAGAGGTTTCCTACGTGAAGAAGGGAGATCGCGTGATTACCTGCCTTTCCGCGTTTTGTGGTTATTGCGAGATGTGTCTTACCGGAAACATGGCGCTATGCAGTAACCCTGAACTCTCTCGCAGGGCGGACGAAGAATCACGCTTGCATCAGAACGACAAGCCCATACATCAATTCTTAAACTTATCCTCTTACGCAGAACTAATGCTGATCCATGAGCACGCCTTGGTAAAGATCCCTGAAGAGATGCCAATGGACCGGGCGGCATTGATAGGTTGTTCCACAACCACCGGCGTTGGGGCGGTATTTCACACAGCGGGGGTCGAACCCGGGGCTACGGTAGTCGTAATAGGTTGCGGTGGTGTTGGTCTTGCGGCGATCAATGGCGCAGCAATCGCTGGTGCCGGGAGAATAATTGCCATCGATCGGGTGGACGCCAAGCTTGAGTTAGCCGAAATCATGGGAGCGACCGATATTATCAATGGTGGCGAGACAGACGTTGTGGCTGCGGTGCGAGAACTCACCCATGGTGGGTGTCACTATTCCTTCGAAGCGATTGGTCTCAAGGAAACCGCTGAGCAGGCATTTCGTATGTTACGTCGAGGAGGAACTGCGACAGTCATCGGTATGATTCCAGTAGGGACCATGGTCGAGATACATGGGGCAGATTTGATCGACCAGAAGAAACTTCAGGGATCGAATATGGGGTCGAACAGGTTTCGCGTCGACATGCCGCGATTCGTGGATTTTTATCTGAATGGTAAACTTCATCTGGATGAAATGATTTCAAAACACATCAAGCTTGAAGATATTAACGAGGCCTTTGAGGCACTCAAAACAGGACAGGAGGCCCGGCACGTCATCATGCTGGATTAATAGGAGCGGCCGTGAAAAGAAAAATACGTAAAGCCAAAACTCGTGCGACGGTAGGGGGTACCAGTCAGAGCGCCTTTGCTAGTGTGGATCGGTCGAGTATAGATCAGTCTAAACCGTCGGCAGAGTCGAAAGATAAGGACGCCGAGGAAACAAGCAAAAGTAAAAAAGACTGAGGGTTTATGCAGAAAAAGTGCTGTCCTGCACTTTTTCAAAGTCGCGGGCCTCAGCCCGCTCGCGACAAATCAACGACTTACGTCGCCGATTTGCGGCCGATACATTCATGTATCGGTTACATCCCGTCTAACATAGTTTCGCGGCGATTCGAGCGCATGAACGCAAGGCTAAGTATGGCGCCCATCAACAGTAGCATGGCGATGCGATTTTGAATCGTCCAGGCCAGTAGTTCCTCAGGGCTGGTGAAGCCACCATCGACTACGTTGGAAGAACTCGAAGTATCGAGATACACATAGGGATTAAAAAACGGCGAAAAGCGCATCTGACTATCCCCGAATCCGGTCAGTAGACCGTTAAGACCCAATAACGCGGCGGTTCCGATAAGTCCTGATGTTTCGCTGCGGAAAAGGGCGCCCAGAGCCATCGCCAGGATCATATAGAAACAAGACGCTTGCAGTGCACCGTACAGGGCACCGGGGGGAAACGGCGTAAAGAAAAAGTAGACCAGGATAGAAAGCATCGCTTCCGTGAAAACCAGCATCAGGAATGCCGAAAATAGTTTAACGAACCACAGTCGTTCACATCCACCAGGGACCGTATAGGCTATTTCGAGACTACGATCGTCTATTTCGCCTGCGATCATCCGCATGCCGAAGAACATTCCTAGCGCGGTTAGGGGTACACCTATTAGTGTGCCCTGAACACTACCTGGCCCGATAATCTTGGTCGGGTCATCCATCGTGATGTAGTACTGAAACGCCAGCCAGGGCAGGGTTGCAAAAGGTAACATCCAGAAGCGATGTCCTGCCACGACAAGCATAGCGTGACGCATAAACTCGATATCAAATGCAAGCTTCATGTCACAGCCCTAGGGTCGGTGTCGGTAAGGAGCCACATATATCCGTCTTCTAGTGTTGCGTCGAGGGGATCAGCACCTTCCGGCTCTTCTGCAGAGATGATGCGATGAACGATTCGCCCGTCCGCGGCCGGTGTTTCGTGCGTGCGTATAGCATCTTCCGGTAGCGCTGGATCTTCTCCCAGTTGGGTACGTACTTCCCAGACATGTCCGATTGCACTGCTGGTAAGCTCGCTTGTGCCACCGTCGAATACGAGCTCGCCATTGGCGATTACCAGTACTCGATCGCAGGCAACGGCGACATCCTCAACCACGTGAGTAGACATGAGAACGATGCGCTCACGTGCAAGTCTGCTGAGCAGATTCCGGAAACGGATACGTTCCCGAGGATCGAGGCCCACCGTGGGCTCATCGACGATGATGATAGGAGGTAGACGAAGCAGGGTCCTGGCGACAGCAACTCGTTGTTTCATTCCGCCGGAGAGTGACTCGATCTTGTCGTTCACCTTGTCTTCCAGTCCCACCTCTTTCAAGAGTCCGCTGACTCGTTCATCGCGGATGCCTGCAGGAATATCGTAGAGCGCCGCATACCAGGTGAGATACTCCTTGGGTGACATACCGCCTGGTAAGCCTGCGTCCTGAGGCAAGTAACCAACCCAACGGGCCAGATGTCTTTGAATGCTTGGCAGCGGAACGCCACCATATCGTATTGTCCCGCGAGTGGGATTCAGTACACCTGCGAGCTGACGCAGTAATGTTGTTTTCCCCGCGCCGTTGGGTCCGAGAATGCCGATCATTCCACGGTCAACTTCAAAATTGACACTTGCGAGTGCAACGATTGGGTCCACGGGTAAATCCAGGCCGGCGATGCGTGCTGACCAGGTGCGCCAGAGGTTGATGAAGATACCTGTGCCACCTCGAGCTACTCGCCTGGGAAGTTCGCCTCTTGCCTGCTGCTGTGCGCTGCGTCTCATTCCCTGAATGGCCGCGACTAACACTGCTGCCAGGGCACATATGAAATAGGTATCCAGTTTCACAGTGCCCTGAAGATGTGGATTGATTGCGGCGTAGTAAAGAAAGGATGCGATTATCAACCAGGGAAGAGTGAGAGTTAGTTTTCCCTCAACCCCACCAGGCAGAACCTGGCCGCTATCGGTAACGTAACCTCTATATCTTCTGACCTCGAATAGTAGACGCGAGAGCAGTACCCCGGCTGTCATCCAGAAAAACATCTGCCAGAAGTCCGATCGAACAAGCGTAGCGATGGTAGCGACTCCCAACATGCCAAGGGTGAGTGGTACAAATCTATCCCGGGCGTCAGCGGGAAGAAAAACCTTACCTCCCCGTTCGAGCACTTTCTCGGCGTATCGCCTGGGTGCTAGCAGCGCGGTCTTGAACGCACCTGGTAACCCATAGGTCTTATGTAGATGACTTACGGTGAGTGTTGGCGGACCATTACTGGTATCCGGCTCGGGTATCTCTTTAGGTCGAAAAATTAGAATGATTAGTGCCAGATACACTGAGCCTGCGAGCAGAGTGGTAATCGACTGCCATAGTAGTGTTGTTAGCGTGTCGGTCAGGATGAGTGCTGCCATTGTTGCGAGCGTGCTTCCCATCCAAACCAGTACAAGCCAGGGACCGGCCCTGCTAAAAAACTCATCAACTCTTTTTAGCAGAATGAAGCCGACTGGAATCATCAACAGCGTGAGCAGGCTGGATGTCACCAGTCCACCGATGACGACCGTGGCGAAAGGCGGCCAGATCTCATTCTCTCTGCCTGTGACAATGGCCAGAGGCCAAAGCCCGGCAATAGTCGTAGCGGAAGTCATCAATACGGGTCGGGTTCGTTCCTTCACCGCGGCGAACGCAGCCGCGCCTATACTCCACCCACCCTGACGGATGAGTTGTTGCATCCGGTCTACCAGCAGAATGGCAGGGTTAACAGTGAGCCCAACGAGCACCAAGGCACCAAGCGCTGACATCATCTCGAACGAGATGCCAGCGAAGGCAAGCGCCCACGCCGCACCGAGGATGGTAAGTGGTAGTGCTAGCAGTACCAGGACAGGTAATGTGAGCGATTCAAAAGTCATTGCGAGGACAAGGAAGAGTAATGCGACGGCCGGTGTGGCAATTTCTCTGAACCAGCTTTCAGTTTCATTCTCGTCGTCCATTTCGATGCTCACCCCACTCGGTCGGGGAATCGCACGCACCGATTGGGCAATCTCCTCTTCAATGCCGAGGCGCGTTGGACCTGTATCGGGGATGTCATCTCGTAGTCGATACAACACGCTTATCTCGCGACGACCATTGTGATGCGAGATCACAGAAGGTGGAGGCATTTGCCGCATGGTGGCAAGTGCAGTGACCGGCATCACACCAGAGGGCGTTTGAACGCGTAGCCGGGTTAGATCCCGCATGCCAATGTTTTCTTCTCGGGCATCTTTTCGTTCGACGATTAACGGCAATTCTCGACCGTTATGCTGTACGAAACCTGTTTGCATTTGCTGACCTTCACGACCGGCGAGCTGCAGTACTGGTAACACCTGGGAGAAGGTAAGGCCAAGAGACTCAAACGCCTGCGGGATCGGCTCGACCCAGAATTCACTCATGCCAGGTTGCACCGACGTCCATGCGCTGACGACCTGTTGTGTTGATTCCAACTGAGACTCTACGTTATCCGCGATACTCATCAGTACAGCGCTGTCCGGTCCCGATAAAACAATCTCGGTAGGCTCTCCTCCAAACGCTCCTGCGCCGCCACCGCCTTTACCGCCGCCGGCATTTTCATCACCAGGTCTAAGGATGCGAAGTCCACCCCTAACCTTGCGAGCGGCCTGGTAGATCTTGTCTCGAATGGATTGCGCCTTGAAATCATCCGGCCTCTCATCTCGATCGATGAGATGGATTGTCAGGGATCCACCATCTTCCTGTATCTGCGTTTCAACAGATCGAACCACAGGATCATCGAGTACCTCGCGTTCCAGTCTTGCCATGGCAGCGCTTGAAACGGCCAACGTTCGTTCAGAGGGGAACTGTGCGACGAGTTGAATCGTGTCTGGTTCCGTGGCTTGATCGCCACTGCTGTTAGTCATTACCCAGGGTAAAGCGATGGCAGCGGTAAGTAACACCGCACCCGCGGTACCCGCAATCCAGGTTGGTGGATGTCGCAGTGCTGACGCGACGATTCCTCCGAAAAATAGTTTCGCCTGGTCCGGCGCTACCAGATTCGCCTTGGCTGATCTTCTGTCCCTTGCATCGGCAAGTCTTTGCGCCGCTGCCGGCGCGGCAAGATAGTTGGCGAGCAGCGGCACGAGACCGACGGCTACCAGCAGGGAAGCCGAAAGCGGCAACAATATTGCAAGACTGATAATGGATGCCACCTGGCGGATTATGGGATCGTCAAACTCGACCAATATTATTGGGAGAAAAACGACGGCAGTTGTGGCGCTGGCCGCGAGGATAGCCCTGACGGTACGACGTAATCCTTCCTGCACGGCATCCTCGATATTTGCACTGCGTTCGAGGTGTCGCTGGATTGCTTCGAAAACGACCACGCTGTTGTCTACCACCAGTCCAATCGCAAGCATGAGGCCGAATAGCGATACCAGGTTTAGCGTTTGACCAACCAGATACAAAAAGGCTAATGCGGTCATTAGGCTCACGGGAACGGCGAGACCAACGACAGCAACGGCACGCCACTGGCGCAAGAACAGATATAGTACGACCAGCGCGATGGCAAATCCTGATGCCCCAAGCCTGGACAGATGAGTGATTTGAGTTTCAATAGCGTCCGCTGCATCGAATCCAATGACCAGGTCCAGACCCTGCGGTTTTAGCTCCTGTTGAACTTCCTCAACCCGCTCTCGCAGCGTACGACCCAGTCGCACCAGATTTGTATCCTGATCCTGAAATATGACGAGGCCAACGGCAGGTTGACCGTTCACGCGAAATAGCTGTTCTTCCCGACCGGGGCCGATCACAACATCGCTGGTATGTTGCAAGAGGGCGGGTCGGTCATAGACTACCCTCGAATTGGCAAGAGAGTTTACGCCAACGGGTCTTCCGTCGAGCATTACCGAGGTTCGGCCGGATTCGTTCTCCAGGCTGCCCGTGTATCGAATACGACCGACGGTCCGTCGCACCGCGTCCATGACGCTCTCTACAGAAAGTCCGACTGCGGTAGTCCTCGTTGGATCGACGGTTACAGTCACCTGTCGCTTGGCACCTCCCGTTGCCGTCACCTGACTGACACCGGAGATAGAGGCGAATCGAGGTGCCACGATCTGGTCCGCCAGATCATATAGCGCATCTTTATCATCGCTGCCACTGCCCAGAACGTGAATCATCATCGCCAGTTCGGAAATGGCGCCTGTTCCCGTCGACTGTACGCCCAGCCATGTGCCCTGGGGTTGGGTTCGCTGCAGTTCGGTGACCATACGCTGCAGTTCAAATTCACGTACTTTGATGTCCACTCCGGGTTCGAATCGGACTGTAAAGTTGCCGCTAGGGCCGCGAATCTGTCCATGTGTCTCGGCGACGTCTGACATGGTAGACACCTGGGCCTGAAGCGGTAACAGGATCTCCCTCTCTATTACGTCAGGTTGGCTGCCTGGACGATTGAAATTGACCCTGATTTCGCTACCAACAAGTCTCGGGATTAATTCCACCGGCATCCGTTGCCATGCGACGCTGCCAAGGATCATGATGCCAAGAAAGAACATCGCAACAGCAACCGGTCGATAGATCGGCAACATGAGAAAGTTCATTAGGTATTCCTGAGCCTGATGCGATCCAGCAACAGGTAAACGCAGGGTAGTATCAGAAGAGAACCTGCCGTCGAAGCGATGATACCGCTGATGATGGTAATGGCCATCGGTGCGCGCAACGACGCACCTTCGCCTGTCCCGAAAATAAGAGGCATCAACACCAGTACGGTCGTTAGCGTCGTCATCAGGATTGGTCGAAGTCTGATGCCAGCGGCGGAAACAAGCGCTTCGACGCGATCAACTCCCTGTGCCATTGATTGACGTGCGGTAGCCAGGAGGAGTACTGCATCATTAACTGCGACACCTGCCAACACAATGAATCCCATCATCGCCATGACACCAATCGGCTCACCAACGATCCCCAGGACCAGTGCGACGCCGACCAATGCGATCGGTATTGCGGATAGGACTGTAATTGGATGTATAAATGATTCGAACGATCCTGCCAGAACCATCAGCACCAGCACCAGTGCCAGAATCCCAGCCAGTTTCAGTTCGTTGAATGTCTTGATTCTTTCAGCTTCCTCGCCACGCAGCTGGGCGTTTAATCCGGGGACCAGGGGTTCTTCTAGTGTTTTTGATACGGCGGCGACTGCTTCGGGGTATTCAACAGACTCCGAGATTTCTGCAGTTACGATCGCAGTACGGCGCTGATCACGACGAAATATTTCTCTTGCACCTTCGACTTCTTCGAATCGGGCTATTTCGCCTACGGTTACTTTTTGCCCGAGGTTTGAGCGGAAAACGATTTGTTCGAGGTCCTCTCTTGTGGTGTTTTCAGTACGCAGTCTTACTGGCTTATCTTCATCGCCTGTGGACAGTGTGGTAACGTCGCGCCCATCGAGCGAGGCCTCAAGCACCCTGGCAAGTGTATTGAGGTCGATACCAAGGCCGTCTGCCATGGTTCGATCCAGGACGATTCTCAGTTCTGGAGGGCCACCTTCGAATGAAGAGCGTACATTCCAAAGTTCCGGCAGTTCGGCGAGCCGTTGTTGAATCATCTCGGTGCCCCGTCTTATATCGGGCAATGCTTGCCCGGAAACTTCGACAACAACTGATGGGCCTGCACTACCGAGTGCGCTGGCGAGTACGCTGGAACCTACCTGCCAGTCGAACTCGGTTCTTTCCATGGTTTCAAGGTGAGGTGACAGATGATCGGCGAGTTGCTTTCCGGTGAATCCCTTCTCGCCGACGCGAACCGTGAGTTCCGCGGTATTCTCTTCTGTTAGTTCAGTTCGAATGAGACGTGTATCTTCTGGCAGGCGGCCAATTTCTGACAGAACTGCCTCCAAATTTTCACCGTTTGCCTGGTTCAATAACGATTCGATACTTTCAATAAGTCGGGAGGTTGATTCGACTCGTTGTCCGGAAGGGCCAACTACTCTGAGAGAGAACTGTCTAGGGTCCGCCGAAGGTAGTAACTCCGTTCCCAGCTTTACTAAAGAGAAGATGGCGAGGCCAGCGATCACCAGGGTAATGGCTACAGTCTGACCAGGTCTCGCCAGCAACTTGCGTACGAGTGCTTCCAGTTTCTGTCGATACTTGGGAAATGCGGCTTCCGGATTGTCCGATGCATCCGGCATAAACCAGCGTGCCAATGCAGGAATTAACATCATTGCGACGACGAGCGATGCCAGTAACGATGCAATCACGGTGAATGCGATACCTTCGATTAGTCTTGCCGCCATACCCTGCACGAATAGCACGGGTAGAAAGACGACACAGGTTGTTAGGGTTGATGCAGTGATAGCGCCCGCGACCTGTCCTGTTCCTGTTGCGGCGGCGGTGCTGGGTGAGTCACCCTCGGCAAGCCTTCGATAAATACTTTCTACTACAACGATTGCATTGTCGACCAACATGCCTGCGCCGAGAGCGAGTCCAGCGAGCGTGACGATGTTGAGTGTCTGTGAACCAAGCCCCATCAGGAATAGCGCCGCGAGAATCGAAACTGGTACGGCCGCGAATACGACTAGCGTCGCGCCCGCGGAGCGCAAGAAAAGCGCCAGGATTACCAGCGCCAGGAAAATACCAACACCAGCCGCGATCTGCAGGTCTGACAGGGCGTCGATAACCAGTGCCGCGTCGTCGTTGACTTCGATCAGTTCCACGTTAGGTAAGTCGCGGGCGACGTTGGTCATTGCCTTGTGTACTACCTGAGATACTTCGACCGTATTGGCGGCCGCTTCCTTGTAAATCGCAAGGCCAACACCCTCGATACCGTTGACTCGAACCAGATGATCAAATTCCTGATCTACCAGCTTAACGTTACCAACATCGGATACCCGGATAGCCTGTTGACTGCCGTCTGCAGCGGTCGCATATCGGACTACAACATTTGCAACGTCTTCGGCGCGACGAAATCGGGACATGCCGCGCACGAGAAAGATCTTGGAATCCTGCTCGAGGGTCCCGGCGTTGAAGTCCTGGTTTTCCGCCTGTAGCCTTTGCTCAACCTGGGCCAGACTCACGTTGAAAGCATCAAGTTTGTATCGGTCCAGTTCGATGCGGAGTTCTTTTTCACGCCCGCCGGTTACTCTAACCTCGGCGATCCCTGAAAGCTGTTCAAGATTTGTTGCAACCTGTCTTCTGGCGAGTTGTCTTAGTTCTGCGAGATCGGGTTTGCCGGTCGGTGCGATGAGGCCGAAAGTGAGTACGGGCGCCTGGCGCGGGTCGAAACGTCTGACGACGACCTCATCTACGGCAGGGTCGGCCCCCATGGGTCCCAGTGCTTTTTGTACTTCAACCAGACCAATTTCGAGATTGGCATCCCACTCGAAAATGATGGTCGCCACCAGCTTGCCACTTCGAGCTACCTGCGATATTTCACGGATGCCCTGCACGGTAAACAAGCGTTGTTCAAGCTGCTCACCATACAATCTTTCCATCTCGGTGGGTGGTCGATCACCGGCCCTGATTGAAACTGCAATCGTTGGGCTTTGCAGATCAGGGAGCAGGTCAACGGGCAGTTGTTTCCACGACAGCCACCCTACGAGGGCAATGGCGATGGCCATGACACTAATGGCGACTGGTCGCCGCGCCGCTAGTGCGGCGACGTTTTCGGCAAAGCTCAAGGGGTGATCACTCGTACCCGTGTGCCATCGGTAAGCGTTTCCAGTCCGCGTACTGCAATGCGATCGCCTGACTGAAGGCCCTGCGATACTTCAAACTGTGTGTCGTCTGCCAGCCCTAGTGTGACATCCCGTTGCGCGACGCGCTGTCCATCGACGACGAATACCACATTACGTCCGCCCCGTTGCGTGATCGCATCTCTTGGTACAACCACGACGTTCTCGTGTCGCTTGGCAACGATGGCCGCCTGGACGAACATGCCTGGTCGCAGTAGTCCCTCTGAATTGTCGACTTCAACCTCGATTCTAAAGGTGCGAGTATTCGGATCCATCGTCGGGGAAAGGCGAATAATTGTTCCATCCAGATTGCTGCCGGTAAACGCGTAGTGACTAATTCGGACCTTCTGCCCGATAGCGACTCGAGATAGCTCTGGCCCCACCAGTTCAATGTCTGCGATTAATCTATCCAACGGAGCCACACGAGCAACGTTCACTCCCTGGCTAACCATTTGGCCGTCTGCAATGGGCTGTCCGGTGGAGTCTCGCGCGAGCTCTAGAATTACTCCTTCTATGGGAGTGATAATTCGAGTTTTCTCGAACGTGCGCTGACTAGTCTCATAGGCATGGAGCCGATCCTCATACTGAGTTCGTGCGGTCCATACGTCAGCTTCAGAAATAAGCCGCTGTTCAAATAGCTGTTGACGACGCTCGAGTTCGGTCTTTGCCGATTCCAGATGTTCCCTGGTTGCCTCGATCCCCGCAGCCAGACGTGCGTCCTCGCCGGTAACTTGGGCGATGAGTTGATCTGCCTTAACTGTCGCACCTTCTTCAAGTCTGCGCCCGTTTCCGTCCTTGGCTAGCACTAGAAAACCCGGGGTTTCCACGGTCAGGATTACGCTTTCGCGGGTCCTTACGGTACCGGTTGTTACGATGATGTCTTCAACCGCATCGGTTCCGACATCAACCACCTCTACCGGAATCAGAAACTCCACGGCCGGTGCATTGGTAGACCCTCCACAAGCGGTCAGTAGCGCGAGCAGGCTGACGCCCGCTGCTAGTGATAAAGATCTAATCATTCCTTGCTAGCCTTGTTTCCTGATGTTCCCGCGATTGAGGAAGTCTGTGTGTGCTCTTCTGTCGAGCATTTTGAGAAGTTGGACGCCAGCGAATTGCATCGGCGACGACAACGGTACCGGTATTTGCGTTAGATATTTCGAGACGGGTGGTACCGGCGGTCAGGTCGAATTCTCCCAGATCGTTCCAGCCGGGTACAGCAAAATTGGCATCGAATTCGATGTCACGAGATTCACCATTGGTGGCCAGAGTCATGAGGAACTCACCGACCATATTCTGGTCGGCAATAAAGCTGGCCCTCCTGGCACGTTCGCTATCGCCTCCTCCTTTCTTTGAACCCTTCTCGGCGTGTCGCTTAATTCTGCGTTGCTTCTCCATTCCGCCGGCGAATTGACGCGACAGGTGGTATGCGAGTCGCCAGCGGCCTGCATGAGGAAGGTCTACTTCAAATACTGCGAGCTGATTGCCTTCGCCGCTGCTTACCAGCGCGTGGGTTCGTCGGTACTTACCCCAGCTACGGTCGTTGCTGGCTCGACTCCATACCTGTGGGTTGCCAAACATGGCTCGGTGTTCCGGTAACCCCTGGTCCATATCAAGTTTCACGGTACCGAACCCGCCGGGGCCCTGGTAGGCGCGTTCCGTTGGGACTTCGTGGTCACTTTGCACCAGGAACCCTTCATCCAGGTCGTCGATAATGATGTCGTTCGTGATCGGTAGCTGCCAGTCACTGGGTTTACTACCAACGAAAGGTTCAATGTCGACCTGTGTCTTCGAATCCGGGCGATTGATCTGAATCGGAACATTTACTCGATTCAGCGACAGATAGGGCTGCAGATACATTTGGCGTATCGGTGTTGAGGTGACAACGCCGACTTCGACCGATGAATTGCCCGGTACCCGAACTGGCTCGGTGCCATCCCAGCGCATGGTTTTTCTTTGTCCCCATTGATAACTGAAATTGGCCAGTCCAGGCGCAGGTTCGTCGTTGCGCAGGTGTACTGTTGTTTGGTAGCGGGGTCTGCCCTGGTCATTATCGGTGATGCGGACCGCATCTGCTGCTGAAACCAGGAAGCCGGGCAATGCCGTGTCGTGCAACCAGTCGCCCAGCAGAGGTGCGAGATCCAGTTCCAGTTCATCTGCCAATGCATGCAGATCGTTGGCGTTGAAATGCCGGCCACGATAGCGTTCAACGAGGGCGCCCACCAGTTTGCTGGCGTCTTCGAAACCCAGACCCGTCGATAGTGACTGGGAAATTGCCTGCCCTTTCAATGTTAGAACATTGAGAACCTGCGCGGGATCTTCATTGGGTTCCAGCATGGCAAGCGGTGTCCCGAGTGCCCTGTCCCACACAGATGCCCTGGACGTGACGTTTTCAATCAGAATCTCTGTAATTGACTGGGTATTACCAAACATGATGGAGGCAAAAACCTGGCCACCGATTATGTTTGCTGATTCAAATTCGTGCGCGGAAAAGTATCCTCTTTTTTTGCTGAGCAGGTAGGTCGTGAGGTCTTCAAGTACGAAATTGACAGCGTGCGCGCCTTCTCCAACCGCGCTGGTCTGAAAGGTAAAGAAGTTTCGGGCGACACCTGTAAAGATGTTGCCGCCACTGAAGTCCCTCTCGAAGAAACGCTGCAGCGCTTCGACCTGTGCGCCAGCTAATCCGCCTTCCTGGTCTTTATACCAGGTTGCATCTGGTCCAAATGGCCTTTCGAACCTTGCGACGGGGAAACTGTTTTCCCGCAACATCATGACCCCTGGCATGGTTTGTACTGTGTCCATACGCCAGCCACCACCATAGCCGCGTAGTGTGTTGGGCGTCTCTACGAACGTGAAAGCGTCGTAGGGATAGGGAATTCCCCGGTTCTTCGCGTTGGTGAACATCTCGCCAACGACTTCTTCCAGTTTTTCCGCGGCTGGTTCAAAAAGGGTAAAGTTCTTCTCATGATCTGGCGAATAAAGAACTTCAAAAGTAACTCCGGCTGCTTGAAAGGAGCGTCTCTCGAACTCCGAGGCAAACAAGCCCACGTGGGGTACCGGGGCGTCCGGGTTAAATCGATAGTGGACACTGTCGTCATCGATGCTTAGTTGTTCCCGGATGCCGGGACCTGCAACCAGCCAATCTCCTGGGACTACAACCTCCAGGTCAAGCTGATAGTAATCATAGGGATGGCTGCGGGGATCGCTTTGGGGCACGTCGGTGCCAGTCGAAGGTAGCCAGTGTGCCCCGGGGGGCATCGCGACGTAATCTTTGTGGAATATGCTGGTTTGCATGCCTAGTATCGCAAGCTGGGACTTCATCGCCGAGGCATGGAGCAAATTAAAGTAGGTGTCCAGATAACCGAAATTTTCGTGTGGGGTACCGGCAGCGGTGATATGAACTGAAGCTGCTGTGTTTGCCGGCATGGAATGACTGACCTCCAGCAAACCGTTTTCATGATGCCATTCGGTGTCGTTGCCGTTGATCTCGATCTGCGAGATTTCTATTCCTGGGTTCAGCGTAAATAACAGTGATTTAAGTGGTTCATCTGCCTTAACTTCAATCGTAAGATCCAGTGCCAGACTATCGCCACGCGCGATGGTGAGAACGCCTGTAATCGACTGCATGTCACCGAAGGGTTCGGCCTTTCGTGCCTCATGGGCGGCGCGCCAGGTATTCGGCTGTTCGAGTCGCGAAAGGAAATCAAAGCAGTGGTAACCAAGCAGTCCACCAGCGATCACCAGTAATCCCATGCCGCTTGCGTAACCAAACGACTCGCCATCGCGACGTGGGTGTAACGCAACTGCGAAGGCAAGTAGGGCGCCGGCGAGAAACCAGTGACCCAATAATCTTATTGGTTCTCCTTCAGGAAATGAATTGGGTATTAAGTCCGATGCAACATCCATCAGCGGCAGCACGGTTATCAGTCCATGGAGGTAGATCGGCATGTTCATGGTAGTCCAGAACTGCAGTGCTGCGAGCCCAAAGCCCACGATCGCTACCAATAGTCGATGCTTCAGGATGACAGACAGCAAAATGATCACCGCGCTCCACAGCGTTATGGTCGTTAAGGTTGCGACCAGGAATCCGGCGAGTGACCAGGGTTCTATTGCGTCTCCCATAGGCAGCTCGATGAGGTGGGCAATTGTGCCAAACATCTGAAACGCAACTGTGATCAGGACGACGGGTAGCCAGATCATAAACACGATGCCAAAGGTCTTACCGAGCAGCAGTTCCGTATTGGAAAACGGTCGTGAGTCGAGGATCTCGGTCATGCGGTCCCGGACATCGCGAGCCCTGACATCAAAAGCAAGAAATACAAGGCCTGCCACGAAGACCATGGTCATAAACAGTCCCGTTGAGGCCATAAGATAGCGCGGCGACATCGCGGACAAGGTTGCGGTCTGGTAAGAAGCCACGCCGTGTAGGAACGTATACTGGACAAATATCGCGACGCAGGTGAATAGCGCGAGCACTGTGAATAGCCAATATCGCGCCAGTCGACGGGTCGAGCGAATCTCGGCGCGAGCCACGGCCATAATCATGGGAAATCGAATTTTCATGCTACCTCCGTATCAGTATGTTCTTCGTCCTGGCGCGCCGCGCCAGAGCGACCACGTGCTGCCATAAATGCCATATAGCTTTCTTCCAGGCTTGGTTCCTCTACGACTTCTGCGTTAGGCGGAAGTTCATCTTCGTGACTGATTCCCCGTACGACCAGCGAGCCACTGCCAATGCTGGTAGAGACCAGGTCGTATTTTGCCTCCAGATCATCGAGCTCAGTTTCACTGACTGATAGTTGAAACACCTGGCCGATAGCGCCTTGGACCAGTTCGGCGGGTGAGCCCTGAAAAATGATCTGGCCGTTATCCAGTAAAGCCACCGCTTTGCAGGCGCCACCAAGGTCTGCAACGATGTGAGTGGAAAGTAAAATAGTTCGGTCTCTGCCCAGGTTCGTTAATACATTGCGAAAGCGAATTCGTTCTTCGGGATCCAGACCAACGGTCGGCTCGTCGACTATGATCACCTTGGGACCATGAATTAATGTCTGCGCGATACCCAGTCTCCGTAGCATGCCGCCTGAAAGCTTCTTCACCTTTCGGTCAGCGACATCGCCAAGGCCGACCGCTTCTAGTACTTCCCCGACAGTTTGACGTCGGGATGGCTTGTCGAGCATCCCCGACAGTTGCGCCAGGGTATCGAGTACCTCCTCGACACGATGGCTTCGCCATGCGCCAAATTCCTGGGGCAGATAACCCAGCTGAGAACGGACTGCCATGGGATCTTCCATCACATCATGGCCGCAGACAGATACCTCACCTTCCGTTGGTTCAAGGAGTGTGCAGAGAATTCTCATTAAGGTGCTCTTGCCAGCACCGTTTGGACCCAGTAGCCCAAATACACCGGCATCGAAGCTCAGATTGATGTCATCTAATGCCTTGAAGCCACCCCTGTAGGTGTGACTTAGGTGTTTGACGTCTATTGCAGCCATATCATCCCGCCAGATAGTTAAGGTAGGGCTATCGTGTTAGATAGATTGAACCGACATATTATGTCAAATCTGCCTCCTGTAACACGTACGATACACCTTAATTAATTATTCTCGGAGATTTGGTTGGTAGTTTTAACAATTACCTAACATGCGCTTGCTACACTTGCGCTGGCATAGATTGCAGTAACAAACAAAGTAAACCTATTTAGAAAGAGAGACCTATGAAGAATCGATATATTACTGAGATGGGTATGGGAACAGATGTTCACGGGCGCGATAACACTGTCGCGGCTGAACGAGCGGTTTTTGATGCGATCCATCACTCCAGCCTGCACTTTTTTCCACATCTTGGTAAGACCGCAAAGGATATGCAGATAGACCTGATGATTGGTGTACCTGATCCCGATTCAGTGGATAAAGAGCGAGTCGCCGGCGTTCTCCCATATGGGATGGTAACGGTAACGGTACGTAAGGGCGGTCTGGAGATACCAACAGAAGATGGTGATGCGATAGTGATCGCAAATGCGGGTATCGTCGTATATATATTCGAGTAGAGGGGTATTGGGAACGAAATCTTCCAAAACAGGGTCTACATAATTGCCCAGTGATTATCGCTGCGTGATTTTTTGCGGTGAATAATTGATTAGGGTGTAATATTTACCGTCTCCAGGACTCTAAGCAATAACCCGGAGAGGGCAGAAATCGCCAAACACGGCAAAAGTTATCCTGAAATTCGAGGAATATTGAATGAAACTTAAAACATCCAGAAAAACACTTTCCGTAGCGGTAGCTACTGCGTTCGGTGCAGGTCTTGCAATGTCGCCCATGGCGATGGCTGATACCAATCCCTTTGGAGCGACTGAGCTCAATGGCGGATACATGCAGGTCGCAGGTTCTCACTCTGGCGAAGGCAAATGCGGTGAAGGCAAATGCGGCGAGAGCAAAGGTGATAAAGAAGGCTCCTGCGGTGAAGGCAAATGCGGCGACGATAAGGCTGACGGCGAAGGCAAATGTGGCGAGGGCAAATGTGGCGAAGGCAAATGTGGCGAAGGCAAATGTGGCGGCGAAAAAGAAGATAAAGGCGGCGAAGGCAAATGTGGCGAGGGTAAGTGCGGCGGTTAACACCCCCGCTCTTACAAGTTGCCTAGCAGACTGCTTTTCAGCAGTTTGCTAGGTGTGGAACATCTTTTAGTGTTCCATGCCTCCACTTAGCATGAATACTACTCCTGACCTTCATGGGGCTGGGCTAGGTCTGCGTCGCGCAATGACGGCTGAAATGTCGGCCGAGATCCCTGAAGCGATCGATTTCTTTGAACTAGCGCCAGAAAACTGGATTGGTGTTGGCGGCCGGCTCGGTCGCCAGTTACGAACCATTAGTGAGAGGGCGCCGATCGTTTGTCATGGACTTTCCCTATCCATAGGCGGACCTGCGCCACTCGACACCAATCTTATTGGCGATATCAAGGTATTCATCGCCGAGCACAATGTCCGTGTTTACAGCGAGCATCTGAGCTATACCAACGATGGCGGTCAACTCTATGACCTGCTTCCCATGCCATTTACCGAAGAGGCGGTCCATTACACGGTAGATCGCGTCAAGCGCGCACAGGATCAGCTCGGCCAGCGTATAGCACTCGAGAACGTGTCGTACTACACGACGCCGAAGCGAGATCTGGATGAGGCGGAATTCGTCAAAGCAGTGATCGAGGAGGCTGATTGCGACCTGCTGCTTGATGTTAATAATGTTTATGTGAATAGCGTCAACCATGGTTACGAGCCGATGGACTTTATTAACGAGATGCCGCTTGATGTTGTCTCGTATCTTCACATCGCGGGCCACTTTGTTGAACCGGACGGTCTAATCGTAGATACGCACGGTGCCAACGTCATCCATCCGGTCTGGGATCTGCTCGCGAAAACCTATGAGTTGATAGGGGTCAAGCCAACACTCTTGGAACGCGATTTCAATATTCCGACGATGGAAAAGTTGCTTGTCGAAATTGATGCGATTCATCATCGTCAGCAACCGGATGGTGTTCAGCAGAATGTCTGAGCTTTTTGAACTGCAGAAGGCTTTCACTGGGCATCTTCGAAATCCTGATCAGGTGCCGGTTCCAAAGGGACTGGATCCAAGGCGCGTTGGTATCTATTCAGAACTAATCTTCAATAATCTATCGGCCTTATTGGCCGATTTTTTTCCGGTGATCAAAAGCATTCTCGATGAGGCCAGATGGCACCAACTGGTGCGAGACTTCTTTATTGCCCACCAGGCGGAAACGCCGTACTTTCCGCAAGTCTCAGAAGAGTTCGTGCACTATCTATACGGTCGCCAGAGTATCGATGGTGACCCTGCTTTCCTTTTGGAATTGGCGCACTACGAGTGGATAGAACTCTATCTGTATATGCACGAGGCAAATCCACCAGAGGCTCCGATTTCCGAGTCTGATTTGCTTACCGCACCATTAAGCTTGTCATCACTCGCTGAGCCGTTGGCATACGAATACCCGGTACATCGCATCAGGGAGGATTATCAGCCTGAGCAGCCAGGGGAGACCGTCACCTTCCTGCTGGTATTCCGTGATCGTGACGAGTCGGTACGTTTTTTCGAGTTGCAGCCATTCACATACCAGTTTTTGGAAGCAATCAACGAAAATCCGGGTCTTGTTGCAGGTGAGTGGTTACGTGATGTGGCGGATCAATTGGCGGTGTCGGACTCGACTGCCTTCGTGAATAGTGGTTTGGATATGTTGAAACAATTCAATCAGGAGTACGTCTTTAACGTAGCAACTTGAAAAACGAATAGGGAAAAACAATGATAGGGTTATTGAATAAGCTCCAGTACCTCCTGGACACAACTCAAAGCAGTGCGTTCTCTGGTTTCCGGAGAACTGGAATGGTTGGTGTCGTATTTGATAGGGGAGGCGTCGTCGTTGATCCACGCTCGTATAGGTGCTTCGATATCCTGCTCGTCGCAGGGCAGTGACTGATATTTGACATGTCCGTTGCTAGCGATGCATTTGTGTACCGAGGCATTGCATAGCCCGGTGTGTGCGATGATCAAGCCTGTGATTAAGATGCGTTGGTTCGGGGAAAACATGGACACAAAATAGTCCATGTATATGTGTATTAATGTAAGCCGATTTAGATGAAGGGTTTAGGCGATAGCCTAATGGTGGCTACGAGGTTTGATATGAATTGCCGTTTGTCGCCTATGGCATATTTCCTACAGGCGTTTCCGATATCTCGCACACGTTGTTCGTAGATATCGAGAGGTACGCTGGGTAATTTACAGCTTTGTATGTAAAGGATTGCATTATGATTAGATACAAGATTCATGCGGTGACTAACTACGAGTTTGTAAAGGTGGTAGGCGCACCAGATCTTGAAGCTTATATAGAATCCGCCATTGAGTTTATTGATGACCCGGATTTCTTTCCGGGCATACATAGAATCTGTGATTTTTCCAAAGCGGACCTGTCTGCGATATCGTTGTCAGATGTAAAAAAGTTCGCTGATTTTGCCCGAGAACATGTCCCGCTGGCTGCGGGATCTAAAGTTGCTCTGGTGCCACCCAGCACCCGTTTCTCAGGTATTTTCGAATCGTTTATCTCCAGAATGGGCAATGCAAACGTTCAATTGTTTGCGGATCAATCGAGTGCTATGGCGTGGATAATTGACCCGGATATACATTCACTTGAACAGCATGGGGGCGAGAGGCATAGTGGACTGATATGACCATGTGGAGGATTCACGGTGCAGTCTATATGGCAGGAATCCGTAATTGCAGAATCGGACGAAACCGTTGTAGTAGAGGGTAACCATTACTTCCCGGAAGGCGATGTAAATTCTGCGATGTTGCAGGATAGTGATACTACGACGTTTTGTCCGTGGAAAGGGACGGCTCATTATTATCACGTGGTAGTTGACGGTGAAATAAACAAAGATGCGGCCTGGTATTACCCGGAACCAAAGGAAGCCGCTATGCAGATAAAGGATCGCATCGCTTTCTGGCACGGCGTTAACGTCGTCTGAAACATGAGTGGTATCACCAGGATTCCGGTTCCCCGAATTGCATCGCTGGCAGACTACGACTTGCTTGAGCATGGATATGCCGACTGTTATACATCGTATGTTGGTGTTGCATGTGGTCTTGATGATTTCCTTATCGCTTTTTACACGAGCGCGGTATTCAAGGTGGAGCGCTTTATTTTTCGTGTTCTGGGGCTACCCTCCAGCGACGAATAGGCGGTGAAACTTGCAAATGGGGAAATCGATACTTTCGCTGCCTGGACTGTGGAGTCTCGGGATTCTAATCAGATTCTTCTTACAGATATCCGTGGCAACACACGGTCTTGGTTGATGGTAGAGCCATCAGGCGATGGCGCCACGCTGCTTTTCGGTTCGGCAGTTGTACCTCGAGAGATTGATGGTACCGCCAGGCCACCGGCTTGGATATTTCGTGTGCTGCTTGGATTTCACCAGCTATACTCGCGCGTCTTACTACGCGCTGCAGTTGGTGGAATAGAACGTCGCGCTAATCAGTAGAATGTATTGATCAACCACGCCAGGAAGATTACCTGGGGCAGGCTGATCAGCGGCAGGAACAGCGCGATCCTCCAGGAACTGGTGGTCTCCCTGAGTACCATGACCTCTGTGTAATCCGTTGCAACACCACCCATTAGAAATGCAAAACTATTACCTGGCGCGCCGGCACGGTTAAGAATATCCGCCGCGATAGGGGTAGAGCCCTCGGAACAGACCTCAAGCACAGTGGCCACTACTACGGTCACCCCAAGTCCAAGCAATGTTGGCCCAAAGAATGTTGCGAATGTCTCGGGTGATATGCCTGCGCGTACCACCGATGCCAGGCAAACCCCAAACAATATCCACCGCATCACCATTCGAGATTCCTTGACACCATCAACAAGCATGCTTCCTAGAAAAGATGGCGTAATTCGAGCGGCACGCCATTCACGTCGGGCTTCATGCCAGAATCGCCATCCCTCGGGTAACTCAATCTTTTGCGGGTTCGCGGGTATCACATTGCGACCCACGAGCAGGTCGAATATCAAGCCGGTAATGATCGCTATAATCATAGAGAACAGAATAAACGCTAACGTCCATGGAACGCCGATAAGCGCGATCAAGATTAACGTCAACGAAAGTGAATTCCACGGACTCGAGACAAGAAAGGCCACCACCTGGCCAATGCTCGCGCCACGTTCGTACAGTTTGGAGCCGACCATCAGCACGCCATGGCTGCATAGATCAAGAAGCACGCCGGCTAGCGTCGCGCGGCAGATCCCATTCGCACCGGACCGGGTACCAAGTGCGCTCATGACAAATTCTCTGGGGATCCTTCCCAGAATAGAGATCATCAATATCCCCAGCAGAATTCCCCACCAGACTATATTCATCAGTTCAAAAACCGAGTGTGACGCAGTGTGAAGCCACTCGGTAGAGACCGCGATAGATGCGAATTGCCAGTGAGTAATATAAAGAAGCACGATGACTGCCGCTGAGATGATTAGTAACCAGTCTGTGCTGCTGCCGTGGGGTCCGCAGTGTGCATCGGCATGACACGAATCATGATCGCTGTGGTCTATATGATGGTTATGTTCCATGGATATCTATGTTTTGTTTGCCAATAAAGACAGGTTCCACCCTGTAGTATGTACCGGGTCAACACATTCGCATAGAATTGTCGCATGATGAGATATTTTCTGTGGTTTGCACTATTTGTCTGTAGTATTACGTTTGCTGAAAAGCCCGGGATGATCAAGAGGTATGGATTCAAGGTTCTAAATACATACCCACATGACCGATCGGCTTTTACGCAAGGTCTGTTGTTTCACGAGAACCTGATATACGAAAGCACGGGACTAAAAGGCCGTTCAACCCTGAGGGAAGTGGAGCTCAAAACCGGTGAGGTCCTGCGGCAGAGAAAGCTCGCGTCAGAACACTTTGCCGAGGGGCTGACCCTATTCCGTGAGCAGCTCTATCAACTCACCTGGACAAGTGGTGAAGGGCTAATCTTTGATCTACTTACCTTTGAGTATCAGGGACCAATAGCTTATCGCTTTGGCGCGCAGAAAAGGCAGCCGTGGGGGCTCACTGATGACGGGAAACATTTGATACTCAGCGATGGTTCCGCCACCATTTATTTTATTGATCCCGCGACCCATGAAGAGCGCCGCAGGATTGTCGTACGCAACGACTGGGGGAGAGTCAGTAATCTTAATGAGCTGGAGTTTATCGATGGGGAAATATTCGCCAATGTATGGCAATCGGATGTGATTGTGAGGATTGACCCCGCCTCTGGAGCAGTTGTGGGTGAAATCGATCTCACTGGGCTCTACTCGGGCATGAAGGCGAACGAGGATGTGTTAAATGGCATTGCGTACGACGAAGATCAGAACCGGATGTTTGTGACTGGCAAACGCTGGCCCCATCTGTATCAGATCGAGTTATATGAGATTGAACCCTAAATCTCCATATCTGCTTCTAACGCCCTATTTCTGCTAAGAAATCGTCAACCGTCTGATTAAAAAGCTGAGGAACCTCGAAGTAGGAAGAGTGGCCCGCGTCACCTAGGTTTTTAACCTTCGATCCCGGTACCATGGCAGAGACCATGCCAATCATGTTCGGCGAGAAGATCAGGTCTTGTTCGGCGGTAATAAAGAGGGTTGGAGTGTCGTACCCCTTCAGATTTTCCGGGTTCACTGGATCTCGAAGCCCGCCAAGCATTTTGTTACGTTCCAGATTGATATTAAAACTGCCAATTTGATTGTACAAGTGCGATGCCCTGACGTTTTTATCCGGGAAGTCTGGTGCGACAGCCCAACTGCCAAATGGATTGGTGATTTTTTTCCTGCGCACCGCAGTTTTTTTTGCTTCTTCCACAATTTCCGTGGAAGAGATACCGCCCCCGGTATGGCTCATAACCAGTGCATCGACTCGGTCTGGGTGGCTGAGCGCCATACCCATACCCGTCCAGCCTCCCATGGACTGACAAACCAGAATGGCAGACTGAATCTTCTCTGAATCCATAATGCATACGAGATCGTCGACGAGGCAATTGAAATCAAGTTCATCGTCCGGACAAGTACTGCGCCCAAACCCCCGGTGGTCGAATGTGATGACCCGGTAGCGGTCAGCATAATGGGGGACCTGTTGCCACCAACTGGAGGCGTTGCCACCCGCGCCATGCGCGAATATAAGTGCTGGACCGCTTCCATATGACTCGTAATATATTCTCGCATTCCCGTTTTCTGCGTAGGACATTCGTCTGCCTCGTTAGCTCTTTTAGTGTGCTTTCTTGGGTCGAGGAATTATACAGCGCCACCGGCATGGCTGATCGGATATTTGCTAATATCCAGGGGATGGAAGACTTCCACAAAGACCTTTTGGATGCGATGGATGACATCTCCCGCGAGAACGTCATCATACAGCGCATGCTGGAAGAGGGATTGCCACTCACTCGTGAAGCTTATATACAGATTTTCTACGATGGTAAGACACCTGCACCCTGGACGGAAAAACATGAAGCCATACTGCCACCAATCTTCCGTGAGGATTTTGAAAACCAACGTGAGGCCCTCAAGGGGTTTGGCGAATTTATTGGTGTCACCTTCACTGGAAGATTACCCTCAGGCGATTAGCTGAGATAATGTGTTATCCCTTAGTGTCGTTGAGTCCGACTGGAGACAACCATGGAACTGATTAATCCTTGTGGAGTATTCGAGGTGAAGGGTGCGCCGCTAACGCCTCGCAAACAGATTACCGCGGACACTGTGGTCGGGCTTTTTGCCAACGATAAGAAGAATGCTGACGTTTTGTTGTCGCACGTAAAGGAATTGTTAGCGCAGCGCTTTAATATCAAAAAATTTGTCTGGTTCAAGAAACAGGCGAGTGCACCGGCGGCGTTTACCGACCAGTTTATTGCAGAGTGTGATGTAGTAGCCGCGGCTGTCTGCGACTGAGGATCCTGCACGTCGTGGTGTATCCATGACAGTATCCATCTGGAAAAGCAGGGTATTCCCACGGTCGCGATTTGCTCGGATGAATTTTTTGCGCTTGCGAAAGCTGAGGCAGCGGGCTGGGGTTTGCCCGGCTTGCCCCTTGTCGTGGTGCCGCATCCGCTTGCCAAAAGGACTGATGAGGAATGTGCGTCATTTGCAGAGGATGTCATTGATGAAATGATCGAAGCCTTGACGGGTGATGCGGAAGCTCTGGAACAGGGCTATAGAAGCAAATCGATCGAAACGGGTGGCAAGTTGCGCCACAAGTCCATATTTGAAAGTGATTTCAACGCGCCGGATTCCCCTAAGACAATCAAAGCACCCGAATCACTGACTGCCGTTAATCGCGTGATGTATCAGCGTGGCTGGACCGATGGCTTGCCCGTCATTCCGCCTACATCGGAATTTGTCGACGCCATGGCTAACGGCCGTGACCAGGATGAAGTTATCGCGAATGTTGAGCCTCAGCTAGGTCGAGCGACTGTCGGCAAGCTTGCAGCCAATGCGGTCATGGCGGGATGTGAGCCGGCTCACTTTCCGGCAATCCTCGCAGTGACCCGGGCGATGTGTGATCCTCGATTCAATCTGAAGGCGATACAGTCAACCACGCACCCCTGTACGGTCATGGTGCTCGTTAGTGGACCCGTTGTTGAAGAACTGGGAATGAACGATTCCTATAACGCCATGGGCCAAGGCACGAAAGCGAATGCGACAATTGGTCGTGCTGTTCGCCTGATACTCCTGAATATCGGTGGCGCGGCGCCCGGCGTGCTTGATCGCTCGACGATGGGTTCTCCCGCCAAATACTCCTTTTGTTTTGCGGAAAACGAATCGGCCAACCCCTGGCCCCTTTTTCAGGAAGATCTCGGTCTTTCCTCAGATCGAAGTTATGTAACGGTTTTCGGAGTCGAGGGACCCCACAACGTTAATGATCATCACAGTCGGAATGCAGAAGAGATACTTTTAACGTTTGCCGGCACGCTGGCATCCCCGGGGGCGAACAACTTCTACCTGGGTGGCAGACCGGTTGTGGTCGTGGGTCCGGAACATGCGGAAGTCATTGCCTCGAGTGGTTTCAGCAAGGAAGACGTTCGACGCTTTTTGAGCGAACATGCAATTATCCCGAGGGCAGTGATATCGGATGCGATGTTGAACCTGGTGAAAGAGCGACTGCCAGATCATGTTCTGGACAATGAAGATGTGCAGTTCGTTCCGAATGCAGAGAATCTGATTGTTCTGGTGGCAGGCGGTGCAGGCAGGCACTCTGCCATAATTCCTTCTTTTGGTCAGACCTCGGTAGCGGTGACGGTCGAGATCTAGCCGGCCCGGTAGGTTTCCGGTGCTCTTGCAGCGAATAGCAATGCGATGGCGATTAGCATACCGCTGGCGGTGATCAGCGCGGTGGTCATGCCAAAGAGATCGGCAATAACACCAAGTAGTATTGGCCCGATAACGTAACCCGCATCAGAAATGGTTCGGTAAGCACTCATTGCCGTCGCCGCGTTTTCCCGAGGGGCGATGTCGGCGGCATATGCAGCGGGAGCCGAACCCGATGCGGCACTCGCAATTCCCCAGACGGCACAGGCAGCAAGGAACCAGATATAACTGGGTGCAAAACTATAAAGCATGAATGCGAAACCGGTCGCGATAGTAGCGGGAACGATGACGGTCTTGCGCCCCAAACGGTCAACCATCACCCCGGTGGGATAGGTGATCATGACCCCGAGCAGACTGCCGATCGCCATGGCGAATCCGATCTCGGTTGCAGTGAGCGATAGCTGCCTGGTCCCGACCAGAGGGACAATACTAAATAAGCCACCTGTACGAACCAGTGCGCCTGTAAAACTGATGGCGCCTACCAAAAGAAAGCCGCGCGACATCAGAATTGTGCGGAGTGCGGTTAAATAGGTTGGCCTGGCTTCAGCGTCCGATTCTCTGGAAATATTGGGCCGGGTCTCTGCGACAGCCCACCAGCCAACCGCGGCGGCAATGAAACTGGCAAGTGAATAAGCAAAAAACGGTGTGCTCAGTGAAAACGTTTCTGCCAGATAGCCGCCCGGAAATGGACCAATGCCCACCGCGAAGAGAAACACGCCCTGGTAGATCGCCATTACTCTGCCGCGGCGCTCGATACTGGTGATATCCGCCAGCACGATGGTGCCCGCAGTCAATGTTAAACCGGCACCGGCGCCAGCAACGAATCGCGCGACAACCAATTCATCGTAGGAAGCCGCATAGGCACACCACAGATTTCCTACCCCCGAAACGAGTCCCCCAATGGCAAGTGTGCTGCGACGACCTAGCCAGTCCGCGATGCGACCGCTCGGAAGTGCGATTACCAGCCTTGCCACCCCATAGACAGCGACAGTCATGCCAATCGCAGCCTGGCTTACCCCGAAAGACTCTGCATAGAGTGGTAGTACGGGAATGATCGCGCCGAACCCTAGTTGGTTGACGCCAATCAGGACGCACATCCAGATAAGCACGGTTCGTTCGTTGTGGTGTTTCACGGCGGGTACTGCTCAAGCATGAGGTTTTAGTGTCTCAACCCAGGGCGGTTGGAGCAATGATCGGAATCCTGTTTGACTTCGTATCTATATGAAACCGGTCCGCGATGTCCTGTCTTTGGAACTTTGCTAGTATTGGGACGGCGTTGCGAGACGCACAATGTTATCTAGAGGGGGAGCAGCAATGGCAGACAGAATTCGTGTTGAAGTGGATGGTCCCATCAAGACCATCACCCTGACTCGCTCCGAGAAGCGAAATGCGCTGGATGCAGCAATGCTGGATGCGTTGCTGGAACAGTTCAGCGCAGAACCGGTATCGACAGATCGCCTGATTGTATTGCGCGCCGAGGGGCCGACCTACTGTGCTGGTATTGATATGCGAGAACGCCTGAAAACTGGTGCAACCTCGAGTCAGAGTCCCGTTGAACCTGTTTTTCACGCGATGGAGGAGAATCCGCTTCCCATTGTCACGGTGGTTGAAGGTCCTGCCATTGCCGGCGGGTGCGAGCTGGCGTTGCACTGCGAGTTTGTCATTGCCTCTGAGGAGGCGCGCTTTGGTATGTCGCTTGCGCAGGTGGGATTGGCGCCAAGCTGGTTTCTGGCAAAGAAGTTGATGGAAGTAGCAGGCCCCGTGGGGACACGGGAGATTCTCTTACTCGGTGATCCCATGTCTGCCCAGTGGATGTATGACCGGGGGTTGATCGCGCGGGTAGCGCCGCAGAGCCAGGTGGAAACGGAAATGCAGAAAATCGTTGATCGATTGTCGGCAAACGCGCCACTCTCGCTGAAAGCAATGAAGTCACTGATCATACGGCAGCTCGAATACCGCGATGACATTCCACACGACGATGTTGATGAGCTGGTCCAGGCGGCGCGTCAGAGCGATGATGCGAAAGAGGGTGTTCTGGCAAGACTCGAGAAGCGCGAACCCAAATTTACCGGAACCTGAGATTATGCCAGTCCGTATGGATAAACCCTGGGAACCCCTAAACGAGAATTCCTTAAAAACGGTCGCCTCCCACCTTGGTGTTTACCAACTCGCCAACGAAGCAGGCGATATTGTTTATATTGGTGTTGCCGATGCCAGGACCCTTTTTGGTCTCAAAGGAGAATTGCGAAACGCGATCGCCAGTCCGCCCGCAGGCGCCAGCCAGTTTCGCGTAGAGATCAACATGGCCTATCGCACTCGTCATGCGGAACTTCTGCAAGCCTATAAACATGACCATGGTGAACTGCCCATTGGAAACACAGATATTGACGAACGGATGCTGGGGCGCCTGCGTCCCGCAGGATAGAGCCTTCAGCGGCTTTTTGTGAAGAGCCTTCAGCGGCTTTTTTAATAAAGAATGAACGGAGAAGTAGATGGACCTGTCGCTTACTGAAGAACAAACTATGATTGTCGACATGGTACGACGCTTCGTGCGCGAAGAGATTGTACCTCTGGAAGATAATCTCGATCCGGACGCAGATGAATTACCACCGGAGAAACTCGCGGAACTGGTTGAGAAGACCAAAGAGATGGGGCTTCACGGGCTCGATACGCCACCGGAATATGGCGGACCGGATATTGATCTTGTTACGCGCTGCCTCATTGCCATTGAATGCAGCCAGCACCGGGCGGGACTTTACGCGCCGTGTTACTACGCGTTTGGTGGCGCTCGTCAGGCGCAACTATTTGAAGCAACGGATACACAGAAAGAGAAATACCTCTACCCGATGTTGAAAGGGGAAAAGAAAGTATTCTTTGGTCTCTCTGAACCATCCGGTGGTAGCGATCCTGGTCGGGCAATTCAGACTCGTGCGGTGCGCGACGGTGACGAGTGGATACTTAATGGCACTAAGCTATGGATTAGCGGCGCCGATCGAGCGGATTACGGTTTGGTGTTCGCTCGCACGGGAGGCCCGGGGCGGGGCGGCGTCACTACATTTATTGTCGAGACAGAATGGGAAGGTTTTAGCGTTCGCCGCGTGGTGCACACCTTGCGTTCAGCGAAATATGCCACGGAGATTCAAATGGAAGACCTGCGGGTCCCCCATGAAAATATTCTTGGCGAAGAAGGCGGCGGATTTGCGATCGCCAATGACCGACTTTCCCGTCAACGTATTCCTTATTCAGCGGAATGTCTTGGTGTCGCCATCAAGGCGCACGAGATGGCGACGGAATATTCAAAGATTCGGGAAACCTTTGGTGCACCACTATCACATCGTCAGGGTATTCAGTGGATGCTGGTGGATAATGAGATCGATATTCGCGCGGCGAAGCTGCTGGTTTTTGACGCTGCCGCGAAGGCGGATCGAGGTGAATCGTTTCGCACCGAATCGGCTATTGCGAAACTGGTATCTACCGAGAATAGTTTTAGGGTGGTGGATCGCTCAATGCAGATTCACGGTGCCCTGGGCGTCGCCAAAGATCTGCCGCTGGAACGTTGGTTCCGAGAGATGCGTATCAGGCGGGTGGGAGAGGGGCCCAGCGAGGTGCAAAAGCACGTCATCGCGCGGGATATTCTGAACGAGTCGTTGCGCTAGCGGATTTAGGATAAGTACTAACTATGGTAGAAAGGACGCTTCCTCGGTATGCTCCGCCCTCGTTATTTCTAGTAGGAAAGGCAATTGAAAGTATTAATGACTGAGCCCCTGCAACCGATTGGGCAGGCGCTATTTAATGATCACAGCGATATCGAGGTGGTCACCCCCGAAGGTCTTAGCGAAGATGCGCTGATAGCTGCAGTAGACGGTGTAGAAGGTATTGCCGTTAGGTCGGCCAAGTTAACCGCTAAGGTACTTGAAGCAGCGAAAGACTTAAAAGCGGTCTCCCGACATGGGGTGGGCTATGACAATATTCATGTGCCATCTCTCACAGAGAGAGGCATCCCGATGATGCTTGCCATCCACGCCAATGCGGTTTCTGTCTCGGAGCACACGATGTTCTTTCTGCTGTCCCTGGCGAAACGAGGAAGGGAGTACGAATCGGCGGCGAGAAACTCGGACTTTGGTTTTCGTACTTCGCCAATTGCAATCGATATCGCGGAAAAGACCCTGACGATCGTAGGGTTTGGTCGCATTGGGACGCGTCTGGCGGGACGGGCACTGGCTTTCGATATGAAGGTTTACATCGCTGATCCCTATGTTTCCGACGACGAGATCAGACAGGCTGGTTGTGAACCGGCGAGTGACTTTCGTTCGCTGCTGCCGGAGACAGATTTCCTGACGGTACATTGTCCGCTCAATGATGAAACCCGACATATGGTCGGTGCAGATGAACTGGCTCAGATGAAAAGTGACAGTTTCGTTATTAATTGTGCGCGTGGTGGCATCGTCGATGAACAGGCGTTGGCAGATGCGTTAAGTGCAGGAACGATCGCTGGTGCAGGTGTTGATGTGTTCGAGATCGAACCGCCACCGGCCGATCATCCACTGCTCTCCAGCGATAAGGTTTACCTCAGTCCGCATAGTGCGGGTGTTTCGATAGAGGCGGCAAGAAGAATGTCCCACGAGACCGCGAGCAATCTTATCCAAGCATTGGAAGGTAACGTGAACCCGGAAACATTAGCTAATCCAGAGATGGTTGGGTAGGAGGTTTAGATGACAACGTTTAAGGCCTTTTGGGCCGAGAAAACAGAAGACGGCTATACGCACAGCATTGTCGAAAGGTCGACCGATGATCTGCCGGAAGGTGATGTGTTGATCAAGGTCGCCCATTCTTCGGTCAACTATAAGGATGCGCTATCGGCACGGTGCCTTCCCGGTGTAACCCGTAACTACCCGCACACGCCGGGTATTGATGCATCGGGACAAGTTGTTTCTTCAATGAGCTCCGATTTCAAAGAGGGTGATGAAGTTATCTGCATTGGTTTTGATCTGGGTATGAACACGCCAGGTGGATTTGGAGAATACATTCAGGTGCCGGCTGGCTGGCTCACGCCGCTGCCTGATGGACTCTCGCTACGAGAGTCAATGGTGCTTGGTACGGCTGGCTTTACCGCAGCACTCTGTGTCGAGAAACTCGAGCGAATGGGTGCCGCACCGGACGACGGTCCCGTGGTTGTCACGGGAGCAACCGGTGGCGTCGGTTCGGTGGCGGTGGCCCTGCTTGCCAAGGCAGGTTTCGAAGTTATCGCCAGTAGCGGCAAGGCCGACAAGGTGGATTACCTCAAATCCCTGGGGGCAGCCAACGTGATTGGCAGGAATGAACTGCAGGAAGAAAATGCCAGACCCATGCTGGCGACGACATACGCTCATGGCGTGGATACCGTGGGCGGGAATATTTTGTCTAATGTCGTAAAGTCTTTGAATTACGGTGGTAGCGTCGCGATCTGCGGATTGGTTGCATCTCCGGCATTTCAAACCACCGTGCTGCCGTTTATCCTGCGGGGCGTTAACATTCTGGGGATAGATTCGGTTGAACTGCCGATCGAAGAAAAAACGGCCAACTGGGGTCGACTCGCGTCAGACTGGAAGCTGGATAATCTCGACAATATGACTCAGGAGATTGATCTGGAAGGCATTTCTACAGCCGTGGACACGATATTCAGCGGCAATGTTTCAGGGAGGACCCTGGTCACTCATAATTAGGATATCCTATTGCTTTGTGGGGGATAGCCGTAGCAGGACTGCGTCATGAGCATCATTAAGTCAGAGGTTAACTCGCGTTCCCAGGAGTTTGTTGAGAACAGCGAACACATGCAGGAAATCGTTGACGACCTGCAGTCACAGATTGAGCGCATCAAAGGCGGTGGGGGTGAGCGCTACCGGGAGAGGCATAAGTCTCGCGGCAAGCTGCTGGTAAGAGAGCGAATCGATGCGCTCATGGATCTCGGTTCGCCTTTTCTGGAATTCTCGCAACTTGCCGCGCATGAGATGTACGGTAAGGATGACGTACCGGCCGGAGGGATTGTAACCGGCATCGGTCGCGTTGAGGGACAGGAATGCCTGATTGTCGCTAACGATGCCACCGTTAAAGGCGGCAGTTACTATCCAATTACGGTAAAGAAACATCTTCGCGCTCAGGAGATCGCCCAGGAAAATAATCTACCCTGTGTTTATCTCGTCGACTCCGGCGGCGCCAATCTACCCAATCAGGATGAGGTCTTTCCTGACAAGAATCACTTTGGTCGTATCTTCTTCAATCAGGCCAATATGTCGTCCCGGAATATCCCGCAAATAGCGGTGGTGATGGGTTCCTGTACTGCGGGGGGTGCTTACGTTCCCGCTATGGCCGATGAAGCCATTATCGTTAGAAATCAGGGCACGATTTTTCTTGGCGGTCCGCCGTTAGTGAAAATGGCGACGGGTGAAGAGGTATCCGCCGAAGACCTCGGTGGTGCTGACGTTCACTCCAGGGAGTCGGGAGTGACAGACCACTACGCCAGAAACGATCATCATGCGGTGGAACTGGCAAGAACGGCAGTACGAAATCTGAATCGCGTAAAGCCAATGACCGTCGATGTGAAAGAATCAGTTGAACCTCTGTACCCGGCGAGCGATCTGCACGGAATAGTGCCGAAGAATATCCGCAAGCAATTCGATGTTCGGGAAATTATTGCCCGCGTAGTTGATGGATCTGAATTTGACGAGTTCAAAGCACTTTACGGTTCGACGTTGGTTTGCGGTTTCGCACGACTCTATGGTGTTCCAATAGGAATCGTTGCTAATAATGGCATCCTGTTTAGCGAATCGGCGCAAAAGGGCGCTCATTTCATTGAGCTGTGTGGCCAGCGGAAAATCCCGCTACTGTTCCTGCAGAACATCACGGGCTTTATGGTGGGTCAAGAGGCTGAGACCGGTGGCATCGCCAAACATGGCGCGAAGATGGTGACAGCGGTCGCCTGCGCGCGGGTTCCCAAGCTTACATTGATAATTGGTAACTCATACGGTGCCGGAAACTATGGCATGTGTGGCCGTGGCTATGATCCCAACTTTTTATTTATGTGGCCTAATGCACGTATTTCCGTAATGGGGGGCGAGCAGGCTGCCGGCGTACTGGCTCAGGTGCGACGCACGCAAATCGAGAGGTCGGGTGACGACTGGCCGCAAGCCGAAGAAGAGGAATTCAAGAAACCGATCATAGACGCCTTTGATGCACAGGCGCATCCCTACTATGCCAGTGCACGATTATGGGATGACGGTGTGATTGATCCTGTTGATACCCGCCGAGTGCTTGGCCTTGCGCTTTTCGCCGCACTTAACAAGCCGATCGAGGAAACACGATTCGGCGTATTCAGGATGTAGAGTATGTTTAAGAAGATACTCATTGCCAACCGTGGCGAGATTGCCTGCCGGGTCATTCGGACTGCACATAAACTCGGGATTAAAACCGTCGCTGTTTATTCGGACGCTGACGCGAATGCGCTGCACGTCACCAGCGCAGATGAAGCGATTCATATTGGTGGATCGGCACCGGCGGAGTCTTATCTTGATATGAACCGCGTCATCGAAGCAGCAAAGCAGACGGGCGCCGAGGCCATTCACCCGGGTTATGGGTTTCTGTCAGAGAATGCGGCGTTCTGCGATCTTTGCGCCAAAAACGATATTGTCTTCATTGGTCCTCCCGCTAAAGCGATTGAAACTATGGGCTCCAAATCTGCGGCGAAGCAGATCATGGAGAAAGCCGATGTGCCGGTGCTGCCTGGCTATCACGGCGCGGAGCAGGATGCGGCGGTGCTCAAAAAGGCGGCGGACGATGTCGGCTATCCGGTCTTGTTGAAGGCCGTCTCTGGTGGCGGTGGTAAGGGCATGCGTCAGGTCATGGACCCCGCTGAGTTCGATGACGCTCTCGCGGCGGCAAAGCGAGAAGCGCTGTCAGGTTTTGGCGACGATGACATGTTGGTGGAGAAATATCTGCAGCAGCCGCGACATGTGGAGGTTCAGGTGTTTTGCGACTCACTGGACAATGGTGTTTATCTGTTTGAGCGCGACTGTTCCGTGCAGCGGCGGCATCAGAAGATCATTGAAGAGGCGCCGGCGCCAAAGATGCCCGACGGGGTTCGCGAAAAGATGGGCGAGGCCGCTGTGCGCGCGGCAAAGGCGGTGAATTACCGGGGTGCCGGCACAGTGGAATTCCTTCTGGATACCACGGGTGAGTTTTACTTTATGGAGATGAATACCCGACTACAGGTGGAACATCCGGTGACCGAATTGATTACCGGACAGGATCTTGTGGAATGGCAACTGAAGGTCGCGCTGGGTGAAGCTCTACCTTGCACCCAGGATCAGCTCACGATCACGGGGCACGCATTCGAAGCGCGTATCTACGCGGAAGATCCGGATAATGAGTTCTTGCCTGCCGCAGGTCGGCTGACCTGGCTGGAACAACCTACAGAGTCTGAATACGTTCGTGTCGACACGGGCGTTATTCAGGGAGACGATATTGGTGTCTTCTATGACCCAATGATCGCCAAGTTAATCGTCTGGGATGAAGATCGCCCGCGTGCCCTGCGACGTCTTGATCAGGCACTGGCTGCTTATCGCATTCTTGGCGTAACGACGAATATTTCATTCCTTCGAAGGTTGGCAACGAACCCTAACTTTGTGGAAGAAGACCTGAGTACTGACTTCATTGAAAGAAATACCCAGGCGTTGTTTCAGTTGGATGATCCGGATATTGAATCGCTGTTGCCGCTTGCCTGTCTCTATCACATTTTGAGTACGCGGCAATCACAAGTTCCACGAGAATCTGATCCGACTTCGCCTTGGAATGCGACCGACAACTGGCGTGTGAATTCCCCGCGAATGTTTACAGAGACGATTGTTATTGGCGAAGGGGAGCATGTGATTTCGGCTGAAGTGATAGGGTCGTCCTCCTATCAGGTGACCTTCGGTGAGTACCAGAAGAACATCAGTGGAACGCTCGCCGGTAACGTGCTCATCGCTACTGTTGATGATCATCAGCAGACAGCGACGGTGGTCGAACATGAGGTTGGCGTCGTGCTATTCATAGCGGGGGCAATGCTGCAGTTTCAGATTAAGCAACCGGATGTGGGTGAAGAAGTCCGTGCTGAAGATTCGGGTGGATTTAAAGCACCGATGAATGGCACTGTGGTTCAGGTCCTGGTAAGTGTGGGCGATCAGGTTGGTTCTGGTGATACCCTTGTTATCATGGAGGCCATGAAAATGGAGCATGCGATCAAAGCACCGGTTTCCGGAACCGTGAATGAGATTTATTTTAGTGAGGGCGACCTGGTTGACGGTGGCGTAGACCTTATCGCCTTTGAGCCGGTAGACAATGAGTGAAGCAAATATCTACTGGGATGAGTACGTCCGCGCGGGGGAGGAACGAGCCCGGTCATTAAACAATCGCGGCCCGTTACGTTTTGACGATGACGGTCAGCTGTCTCGGGATATTCTGGATGCTTACCAGGAGCATGGCTTTTACGTCCTAACAAATGTTTTGTCATCGGAAGAAGCCGAAGATCTGACTCAAGAACTCGATGCGTTGATGGACAATGCGCCGGTTGTCCCGGACGGTTTGCTGGACAAAAAAGGTCGCCCATCCAAATACTCGCCCTACTATTCACTCTCAGATGATGATCCACCGGTAGTGAGACTGTTGTCCCATACCATTATGATGAGTGATGCAGCGTTACGGGCTTACGCCCATCCGCAGATTCTCAGGATGGTTGCCAGCATCAATGGACCGGACTTCATTCCGTTTCATGAAGCGATACAGTACAAGGTGGCCAACAACGGTGTACCCACTCACTGGCATCAGGATGGAAGAACCCACTGGACCGAAGATGGTGCTGCGCTTGAGAAGCCGGATGGCTCTGGTAAAACACACGGTTTTAATCTATCTATCGCCTGTACCAACTGTACGCCAGCGAATGGTTTGTGGGTTGTACCCGGTAGTCATCGGCACTGGCGGCTTGCAGGGGGCGGTAAGTTTCCCTCGATCACCGATCAGATTCCCGAGGCAGTGCCGGTAACCATGTCGCCGGGTGACTGTATGCTTGTCAGTCGCAGTTCGCTGCATGGATCCTATGCCAATAAAACTCCCGAGCGGCGAATGACGCTACTACTTGGTTATCACAAGCGCGATTCTGCGATTGGTGCTGAAACCACTAACGTGCATGCGTTTATTCGCACGGGCGGGCCTGAGTGGGTCAAATATGATGAGGAACGTGTGCTGCGCCGCTCGCGAATGATTCCCCTGGCCATCGATGCACGTCGCCAGCGTTACCCGGATGAGGAACCCTATGAATACACGGGCGCCTACCTTGGTAGCGGCGAGTGGAACGAGCAGTCCCGGGCCGAAATCTCCAAAGAAGGCGACGAGTATTGGCGCCTGGATATGACGCTTTAGCGCTTAAGCAGCATCCCTCGCGGGCCCAAGCGGCAATGCGGTCTGTGCTCGACCTTCCCACAGAGTACGCTCTTCCTCAAACGGTGCATCTACAACCTCGACTGGGTCACCCAGTATGCCAGTGGTTCTCGTTTGTGAATTATAGGGCGTCCAGTTGGGTAGCCCATCGGATTGCGGATTTCCGGTTCGGGCAAAGTTGATCCAGGTGTCCATAGTATGACCTGCCAGTGTATCGGCGGCCGGACCACTGCCAAAGAAGCTCCTGGCATCATCGTTCATGTCGTGATTACCGAAAATGTACCCGCAGACTACCGCGTGAGACATACCAAGTGGTTTGCCGTTATCCATGGTGTAGGCCGAAGGCCAGGTAAACAGATACTGATAGATATCCTGACCGCGGGCGTCCATGATTTCGCACAGCTGGATGCAGGGCCACCACATCTTGCGTGCTGTTTCGATGGCAGCGTAAATCGCAATAGGACTTGTTTCCTCGCCAGCCTTGCCGCGAAGCTCTTTGTACCCCGCAAACAGTTCTTCGGGCCGGTCCAAATGCATGCCAATCGCGGCGATCAGTTCGTTTTCATCCTCAGTCGCTGGATTCTGTATGGTAAAGAGTCGCCATTCGTCCCGGGTTGTCCCGGTCAACACTGAAATGCCATCGGCGGATCCGTTTCTGACGCATTCGAGTGGTACGTCGGGCAGGTCGGTACCGTTGACGACCGGGGAGAAAATCATCCCGCCATTGGGGGTTCGCACCTTGCCGGCGGCTGCCATGAGTTCCTCCGGATGCATGGCGAGGAGTTTATCAATATCGTCCTTGGGCGAGAGCTCCAGCGCATTAAAAAATCGATCCGCGACATCGACCGACCGGTTCTGCATGATACAGGTGCTGGTCGCGCCGCTGATGGGGCAGGCTCGCTGGAACAGTCCCTTGGCGGGTTCGAAGGCCATCAGTGCACCGACGCTCATACCACCTGCCGACTCGCCATAGATAGTAACGTTGCCGGAATCCCCGCCGAAGGCGCTGATATTGTCCTGAACCCACTGCAGTGCCATTGTCTGGTCCAGCAATCCTTCATTCCCGGTTGATGGAATGCGCCCGCCGGTAATCTCGCCCAGATTCAGGAATCCGAGAATACCGACCCGATAGTTGATGGTTACCACGACCACATCGCCACGGCGCGCGACATTTGCGCCGCTGTAGGCGGGCGTGGCACCCGTGCCGCCGCCAAAACCGCCGCCGTGTATCCAGAATAGGACGGGTCGCTTCTTATCATCAGCGCCTGGGGTAAAAACGCTTAGTACCAGGCAGTCTTCATTGCGTTTAGAATTGTCCTCTGCCAGGAAAAATACACCCGTAGCGCCGTCGCCGCTTGCCGCACCCTGCCAGGCTTGCTTGCCCCACTCGGTTGCGCTGCGCACGCCAGACCATGACTCCGGTGGTTCCGGGGCACACCAGCGTTTTTCCCCAACAGGCGGGCTTGCATAGGGAATGTCCTTAAATACATGTAGCCCTCCGTCTTCGGAGCCTTCCAATTTTCCGTGTTTGGTTTCAACGATTGTCATACTTCCCCCTTTTTCTGATGCGGATGTCGCGACAGTTGTGCGCAACTAAAATCCAGGTGCCACCAATACATAACACGTGTTGTGTTGACTTTTATTTTGCTCTGTGGCTAGTTACCAAGGGCAGTTACTGTATATCTATCACGTATTTGTCACAAGTACATTTAACAAGTACATCTAACAAGCACATAGGCATATCTAATAAAGGGGGGGGTAGGCTAATGGCAGTTAACCCGGAAGTTGAAGAACAGGCTCAGTCAAACAATATTACCAATGTTTCTGTACCTGAGGACCTTGCGAATCCAAATAGTTTCGGCGGATTTAATGAGGAATATGGAGACGGCGAATCGGAAGAGGATAGACGCGCCCAACAGCTTAAGCTGTCTCGCTCTAGAATCAGTCTGGATGGCGTCGAGGCGTTCGCCAATGATCCGAATGCTAACTGGCTGGTTAACATGGGCAGAGGACCCGGGCATCTTATCGTACCGGACCTGACGCCTGAACAGCTCGATGAAAAGATAGCGAACGGCGAGGGCACGCGAGGGGTCTTTACTGTGATTGAGCCGTCGGATCTCGACGTGTATCGCTCACTCTTACCAGCCCCATTGAAGATGCCAAAGCATCCGCTTGTGGGCGCTACTTTGCTGGACATGAACACCCATGGTCGCGTCAATCGCTTCCTGGAAGGCCGGTTATCCATCAAAGCTCTGTGTCCCGATGGCCTGGAGAGTTGGCTGGTCATCAGTACACCGGTGCCCTACAACCTTCAATGTCGGGAAGGCGTAATCTGGGGATGGCCGAAGTATGTGGCTGATCACATCAGCCTGGATCGGGAAGAGAATTCGGCGCGAGCCGAGGTGATGTATCAGGGTGAGGTTCGTTATTCACTGGATTTCACCGCTGGACCCGTTAAGGATGAGAAGGTGCTCAAAGCGTTTGGCAGAGTTGAAGGTGGCAACACCGTTTCCTGGCACTGGATTCAGGGTGGCGCTGTGTTAATGCGACAAGGCAGGGGGCTGGGTTTCGATACCGGACCGGGGCCTCGGATAGTCGACTGGCAGGCTGGACAGGTTAAGGTCCATATCAAGCAGTCTGACAAGTGGGCAGGGTTAATATCTGAGGATTCAGTCTCTGACGGTTGTTATCAGCGATTTATAGGCGGTGGTGGACAAGGTGATTCTGTCTGGACCAAGCTGGCGACGGTGGGCGGCATGGCGCGCCATCATGGTCAGTCGGTACCCATCAGAATACCGAAGTTTTAGAAACCACTTACCCGTCTTAACGAAACGCTTACACGGACGCTATACAAGACAAGAGGAAGCCAAAAATGGCAGCAAATCCAGAAGTTGATCTTAAGAAAGATTACGTGATGCATCTCGAAACCACTTATAGGGTAAGTGCGCCGGATCACGATCACGTCAAAATAGAAGCAGTTCCCCAGGAGCTGGCTGACCCGGAAGTAAAACCTGATCGTTCAGAAACTGCAAAATACGGTACCGGCGATGCGGCCCTGGACAGCAAACTTGAAACCCTTAGGCTAACGACGTCAAGAACCCGGATGGATGGCATCCAAGCCTGGGTAGAGGATCCTGATTCAGCCTATTACATCAACCAGGGTCGTGGCCCGGGAAATCATAACGCCAGGTTGAAGCCGCCTACTGATGAAGAGCTTGAAAAGTTGATCGCCATCGGCGCCGGTACTCAGGGTATTCATACGGTTGTTGAGCCTGCAGACCTAGATCTTTATCGCTCATTTATTCCAGCACCGTTAGCGATGCCCGAGAAACCACTTGTAGGCGTGAGCCTGCTCGACATGAATCAGTCGGGCATGAAGCTGAATCGTTTCCAGGAAGGACGGTTCACCATCAAGGTACTGTGTCCCGATGGCATTGAGTCCTGGATGTGCCTCAGCACACCGGTACCATTCCTGCACCATACCCGTGAGGGTGTGATCTGGGGTTGGCCCAAGTATGTGGCGGATTCGATCACCTATACCCGGGGTGAAGACACGGCGCGCGCCGCGTTCATGTACCAGGTAGAGGAGCGCTATTCCCTGGAGTTCACCGCAGGACCCGTGAAGGATGAAGAGTATCTGAAGTCCTTCGGCAAGATTGAGGGCGGTAACACGGTGACCTGGCATTGGATTCAGGGCGGTGCGGTTTGTACCAGGCAGGGTCGTGGGCCAGGTATCGATACCGGGGCACAGCCACCGAAGATTCTCGATTGGCAGGCGGGTCAGGTTAAGGTCCACGTTAGTCAATCAGACCCCTGGGCCGGGCTCATCCCTGAAGATTCAGTCACCGATGGCTGGTACCAGAAGTGGATTGGCGGCGGTGGAGGCGACTCCTATTGGGTGAAGCTGGCCACTGTCGGCGGATTACCAGCGGAGGAGTAATGATCATTACCGGCCTTATAGTAAGGCCGGTAATCCGTTACTCTTAGGCATACGGTAGACAAAGACGTACTAATTTATGGCGCATCTCTATGGCACTACTCTATGGCACTACGCGAACTAGGCTCGATACTTCTGTATACGGGCAGTATTCATCTGCAGGAAAAGCATGTCAGTGCGATTCGGGAAGCTAACCCGGGCGTCGACTTCGTTGAGGTAGAATCCCTTGATGAGTGGGCAGATCGCAAAGCAGAGCTAGGCCCAACCCTTGAAGCCGCGGTGAGTTTCCCTTATGACCACATCACCGAACTCGCTGCCCTTCCCAATTTCAAATGGCATCAACAAACTGGTGCAGGTGCTGACTGGTTATTGCGTCACCCGGATGTCGCGGAGAGTGATGTACTGCTCACCAATGCGTCTGGCGTCACTGCGATTCCAATTGCTGAACATATTCTTGCACTGATGTTCGCTTTGGCTCGCCGTATTCCTCGTTTTACCAAAGCCCAGCAGGAGCACCAGTGGTACCCCCGTGGTCGCCTGATTGAACTTGATGGCGCGACCATCGGAGTTGTAGGACTCGGCGCTATTGGTGAGAAGTGCGCAGAGAAAGCTCGTGGACTCAATATGAAGGTGATCGGCCTCAGACGCGATCCAACAAAAAGCTCTCCTCACGTCGACAAAATGCTAGGTCCCGATGGACTTCATGAATTGCTTGAAGAATCCGACTGGGTCGTACTCACTACCGCAATGACACCGGAAACCCGTGGCATGATTGGTGAGGCCGAACTGCGCACCATGAAAGACTCTGCGCACCTCATCAACATTGCACGCGGAGAAGTGGTGGATGAGCCGATACTCATCCAGGCGCTGGAAGAAGGCTGGGTCGCCGGTGCGGGACTCGACGTATTTGAGCGTGAGCCCTTGCCTGAGGATTCGCCGCTCTGGGACTTGCGTAATGTTCTGATCACTGCCCACTTTGCTGGCTTTACATTGAAGTACGGCGATCGTGTGACCGAGATTATCAATGACAATATTCAACGGTATGTGAAGGGTGAGCCGTTAAACAATATCATTGACAAGGTGCTGTGTTACTAGGCAACGAGCCGGCGTCGGCAGCTAACTTTTCAGTTTGAGCGCGTGTCAGGCGCCGTGACGCAGAATCTGGCCGGCTCTTGTTCCCGTCAGTTCACCATCCTTAAGACTGATCTGACCGTTGACGATTGTCGCCTTGAACCCTTTCGATTTCTGGATGTATCGCGGTGCGCCGCCCGGAAAGTCGTTGACCAGTTCTGGCTGCAGCTCAGCAACCTCGCTAACATCGAACACGTTGATATCCGCACGCATGCCTTCCCTGATGACACCTCGGTCCTTCAGACCGATCACCCGGGCGGGGCCAGCGGTCATCTTGTGAATGGCCTGCGGCAGTGAGTAGTAGCCCGTGCGGCGATGCCAGTGCGACAACGTGAAGCTGGCCCATCCGGCATCCATAATCTGCGATACATGAGCACCAGCGTCGCCAAGTCCCGGGTACATATGCGGGCTCTGGAACAAACCCGCCTGTTCTTCAAAACTGGAGGAAAACAAGTGGAAGTTGAACAGGCCCTTGCCGTTGGTCTCCCGCGACAGCCGCAGAAAAGTCTCGGACCAGTGCTCGCCGGCAGCATCAGCAACCTCCTTCAGACTGGTTTTATTGGCATAATCGGGAATCTCTCCCGAGCCGAGATAGAACAATCGATACATTGGTGCCTCGTCTTGCTGCCTTGCTTCTTCGACGAGTTTCCCAGCCGTTACGGTATCGTTGATCGCATCCAGCCGACCCTGAAGATCAAGTTTCCGAATCTCCTCCCAGGTGGGCCCCTGAGCTGGCAATGCGGACTGTAGGCCGAACATAAAGCCGGAACCCCGTACGTGAGAAATCCCTGTAATGTCACGACCCTCACATAACCTGTCCAGTGCATCGGCGGAACGTTTACCGGCGCCTTCGTCTTGAGCGGTGCCAAAGCTGAACAGCACACGATTGTCCGCCGTGTCCGCCACGGCTTCGAGTAACTTGAAATCCACACCCACAAACTGCATCAGGGCATCCCTGGAACCAACAGCACTGGCGATTTTTTCCAACTCTTCGATCTTGGCAAAGGTGCCGGGTATTGATCGACCATCTGGTGCTTTGTGTGGTTCGTAACGATTGCTTGAAAAACCGAACGCGCCTGATTCAATCGCCTTGCTGACGATATCCGCCATCTGTTGCTGCTCGTCATCGTTGGCATCCTCGGCAAACGAGCGTTCACCCATCACGTAGTAGCGAACCGCCGCGTGGCCGACCAGACCCGCAACGTTGACGGTCGTGTTCAGTTTCTCGATGGAATCGAGATAACCGCCATAGTGTTCCCAGTCCCAGGCGAGGCCGCCCAGAATTGCTTCTTTGGGAATGTCTTCTACGGTTTCCATCATGCCGGCGAGTAACTCGCGGTGTTCAGGATGGCAGGGTGCAAAGGTCATGCCGCAATTCCCAATCAGGGCAGTAGTCACGCCGTGCCAGCTGACCGGCGTCATGTCAGGATCCCAGCTCATTTGCGCATCAAGATGCGTATGGATGTCGATAAACCCCGGCGTCACGGTGTGGCCGGTTGCATCGATTTCCTGCCTGCCTTCACCTTCCACATTTCCGACCGCAGCTATCATTCCGTCTTTTATCGCAACGTCACCGGCAACAGGCTCACTGCCGGTCCCGTCAACGATGGTGCCACCGCGGATTACAATATCGTAGGTCATCAAATGCCTCATCTTGTGGATTCTGGGAGTGCCAACATAGTGGTTGGCTAGTATAAAAACAAATGTTATTTATGCCGTTATCTATAACCTTAGCTACCTAGAACGGCCAGCTGACCGGAACACCATCCACCGCAAATTCAGGCATATCCTTCGCTGCATAGGCGGGCCACAGTGGCTCAATATTCCCTTTGTTCCATTTCTCATAGCGAGTTGTAAGCCGTTCCACCATGTCCGGACGTTTTTCGACGAGATTGTTAATTTCTCCAATATCTTTGTCGAGGTCATACAGCCAGTTACGGTCAGCAGCATGGATCAACTTCCAGTTGTCATCCCGAATTGCCCAGACTTTCCCGGCTCGCCAATAAAGCTGTTCATGGGGTTTGCCGGTGTTTGCGTCAGTGAGATAAGGAACTAGGTCGACACCATCCAGAACGCCTTCTTCAGGCAGTTTCCCTCCGGCAGCAGAAAGTGCTGTCGGGAACACGTCCAGTGAACTGACCGGGTAATGGTAGGTGGCTCCTTTGGGAATTCCCGCAGGCCATTTAATGGCGTAGGGAATGCGGACGCCGCCTTCGAACATGGTTTGTTTACCCATCCGTAAGGGTTCATTTGTACAGTATTCGGCAACCCCGGCACCGTTATCACTCAGGAAAACCACCATGGTGTTCTCTTCAAGTCCGTTTTCTTCCAGTGCATCCAGGACCTCACCAATTCCGTCATCCAGTGCGGACGTCATTGCCGCATAGATGCGCCGCGCTTCGTCCTCGATTTGCGGAAAGCGGTCGTAGTACTTCTTCGTCACCTGAAGGGGACCGTGGACAGCCGTGTAGGGCAGGTAAAGGAAGAAGGGGCGTTCCTGATGCTTCTCGATGAAGGCTACCGCCTCCCGGGTGAAAGCTTTTGTCAGATATTCTTCCTCAATAACGGGTTCCATACCGCGTGTGATCTGAGTACGAACACTTCGCCCTTCCCATTTTCCCGTTGGTTGTTTCTGTGCCTGAGGGGGCACGTAGCTTCTGACATCCTCACGGGTCGGGTCAATGTAGTCAGTGGCGCCGGGTTCCATACCAAAGTGCTCATCGAAGCCACGGTTGATTGGATGGAATTCTTCAGCGGACCCCAGGTGCCACTTACCTACCATACCGGTCACATAGCCGGCTTCTTTCATGGCGTCAGCCAGGGTTACTTCGCCAACGGGCAATCCCGCTTTGCTTTCTTCAAAGACTAACGGCAGGAATTCATGGCCAAATCGCTGCTGGTGACGCCCGGTCAACAGTCCGGCCCGTGATGGTGAACAAACGGGACTCGACACATAGCCGTCTGTGAACAGAACCCCTTCCTCAGCAAGCCGTTTGATATTCGGTGTAGGTACCTCGTCGCAACCATACAGCTCGGTATCGCAGTACCCCAGATCATCTACAAAGATAACAACCACATTGGGTCGAGCTGCCACCGCGCCAAAAACCTGTAATCCAAACACTTGTAGTCCAAACACCCCTGATCCAAACACAAGGCCCAGAAGCAGTTTCCAAGACGATCTCACGATAAAATTACCTGTTTCGTTAAAAGCCCGGACTATAGCATCTACGAGAACGTTCAAACGAGCCATATGACGTCCGTGCTAAGCCCATGAGAAATATGCGAGTATTGCTTTCATCGAATTTGTAACGAGGATAGTTTCGTGAGCATTGTTGAAAACGCCGATATAGAAAACTGGATTGCAAAGGAAACGCCGGAAGAGGTGCTCGAACCGGATCTGCCTATCATCGATCCCCACCATCATCTGTGGGACCATCGGGACAGGGAGGACCCGCATTTTCGTCAGGTGGTCTACCTGTGCGAAGAGATCAGCCGCGACATTGCGGATAGCGGCCACAACATTTCGCAGACTGTTTTCGCCCAGTGCGGCGCCTTTTACCGGGCTGACGGTCCTGAAGAAATGCGCTGCATAGGTGAGACGGAATTCGTGCATGGTATCGCAGCCATGAGCCGGTCGGGTCTTTACGGTCCTGCCAGGCTTTGTACCGGTATATTCTCTACTGCAGACCTGCGGCTGGGTGCCGAGGTTGAACCTGTTCTCACGGCACATCTTCAGGCAAGTCCAAACTTTCGCGGCATCCGTAGTCCTTTTCCAGCGGATCTGAACGACACCTTCCTGGCCGGGTTCGCTTTGCTCGAGAAATACGATCTGAGCTATGACAACTGGTCTCCCGACTTTACTCGCCTGCCGCGTCTGGCGGATCTTGCCAACCAGTGTCCCGGGGTAACAGTTATCGTCAATCATCTGGGCGGAAAAATTGATCCCAATGCGGACGATGAAGAAATCAGCGCCTGGAAAGGTGCGATCGATAGTGTCGCGGCGTGCCCCAATGCAGTGATGAAAGTAGGTGGCGCCCAGATGCGTATCTTTGATTGGGAGCCACCATTCCATATGCATCAGACTGACGTCCCCTGGAGCTCCGACAGGTTTCTCGAGACGCTCCTGCCTCATTATCAGTACGTGATGGAAGCCTTCGGACCCGAGCGATGCATGTTCGAAAGTAACTTTCCTGTCGATAAAGACTGTATTTCCTACAGGACGCTATGGAATCTCTTCAAGAAGATCGCGAACCACCTGGGGCTGTCGGAATCTGAGAAAACCGCGATGTTCAGTGGTACTGCTGCGCGGGCCTATCGCTTGCAGGCGCCCTGACCTTAAGGCTTGTATACTCAGTACGGGTATACACAAAGTGAGGGTATATGAATCACATAAAGGATCACCCGATTCTGATGGCGTTCGTGGTGATCGTAATGGGCGTTGCCGGATTACTGGTAGCCACTTATGTGGAGAATCAACAGCAGACGGCGGTCTGGGGTGGCGGTGGACCAACTGTGGTCGTTACCGAGCCTGTTCGCATGCAAACCATCGTCGAGGTGATTGAGTCCCTTGGTACTGCTCTCGCGAATGAGTCAGTGTCACTGACGTCGAAAGTCACTGATACCGTACGCAAGGTCAACTTCGAAGACGGCGACTATGTAGAAGCCGGTGCCATTCTGGTTGAACTCACAAAAGCAGAAGAAACTGCCATGCTGGCGGAGGCCCAGGCCACCCTGGACGAGACCACCCGGCAGTTGCAGCGTATCCAGAATCTGATTGACCAGAAACTTGCGTCTGAACTTCAACTCGATGAGGAACGGGCAAGGAAGCAAACCGCGACCGCCAGGTTAGAGGCGATTCTGGCCAGGCTCGATGACCGTCTGTTTCGTGCGCCGTTCAGCGGCATACTGGGCTTTCGCAACGTAAGTCCGGGGACGTTACTCACGCAGAACACGGTAGTGACGACACTGGATGACATTAACACCATTAAACTCGACTTCACGATTCCGGAAAATTTCCTGGCGGTCGTGCAATCCGGCCTTGAAGTGACCGCGAGGAGTGTTGCTTATCCGGATGAGGCGTTCAAAGGGCAGGTCACCACGGTCAACTCTCGTGTAGATCCCGTCACTCGGGCGGTTAGCGTGAGGGCGAATCTCGATAATGAAGCCAGGCTGTTAAGGCCCGGTATGTTGCTGTCAGTGACAGTGACTCAAAGGAAGAGCGATGCCATGGTGGTTCCCGAAGAGTCCGTTATTCCTATTCAGAGCCAGGAGTATGTATTCACGGTAAGCGCCGACAACAGGGCGGAGCGCGTCATGATCGAAACCGGTCGTCGCCGTCCGGGCATCATCGAGGTGATATCTGGCCTGGAAACGGGCCAGGAAGTGATCACCCAGGGCGTTATCAAGATTCGGCCCGGCGCACCCGTTACACGAAATCCGGCAGGTTGACATGATTATCTCCGACATATCTGTTAGACGTCCTGTCTTTGCCACGGTCATCAGCCTGCTGATCCTTGCCTTTGGTGTGCTCTCCTTTCGTGACCTGCCGCTTCGCGAGTACCCGGACATCAATTCGCCAGTGGTTAGTGTGTCGACGGTCTATCGCGGCGCGTCGGCTCAGGTGATCGAAACGCGAATTACTCAAGTACTGGAAGATCAGATCAGTGGCATTGAGGGAGTCAATTCCATTTCATCCAGTAGCTCCGATGGCCGTTCAAGAATATCGGTCGAATTCAAGATCGACCGTGACATCGATGAAGCCTCCAATGACGTTCGCGACAAGGTGGCGCGTATCGTGGGGTCGTTACCTAACGAGGTAGATCCGCCGCAGGTGTCTAAATCGGACAGCGGCTCCTTTCCAATCATGTGGTTGTCATTAACCAGTGAAACCATGAATAGAATGGAGTTGACTGACTACGCCGAGCGTTACCTGGTCGATCAGTTTACGAGCATCGATGGTGTCGCCAATATCCGTTCCAATGGCTCAGGGCGTTATGCCATGCGTATCTGGATTGACCGTACCGCACTTGCCGCACGCGGTCTTACGGTCAACGACGTGGAGTCAGCACTGCGCCGCCAGAACATTGAGCTCCCCGCTGGCAGGATCGACTCACATGAGCGGGAGTTCACGGTCCGCCTGCAGCGTGCCTACACTTCCAGGGAAGATTTTGAGCAACTCGTCATCGCAAGGGGTAACGATGCCCATCTGGTTCGCCTGGGTGAAGTGGCACACGTTGCAGTGGGTTCAACCTCTTACCGCGCCGAGTTTCGCGGCAATACTGAGCCCAATGTCGGTCTTGGCATCGTCAAACAGTCGACGGCGAATACGCTGGATGTACTGCGCGCTACCAATGCCCGTGCACTGGCGATCAATCAGGGTTTACCCGAGGGGATGAAGCTGTTTCCCAGCTCGGATGCTTCCGTCTACATTGAAAGCGCAATTAGCGCCGTCTACCGAACGCTTGCTATTACCTTGTTGTTGGTGAGCCTGGTGATCTATATGTTCCTCGGAACCGTCCGCGCGATGATCATTCCGGCAGTGACGATACCGGTGTGCCTGATCTCTTCGTTTATCGGTCTCGCTATCTTTGGGTACTCGGTTAATCTGATTACGCTGCTTGGACTGGTATTGGCGATTGGCCTGGTGGTTGACGACTCGATTGTGGTGCTGGAGAACGTCATGCGGCGCATTGAGGAAGGTGAGCCACCACTGCTGGCTGCGGTCAATGGCTCCAGACAGGTGGCGTTCGCGGTCATCGCCACTACTGTGGTGTTGATAGCGGTGTTCGTTCCAATCACTTTTCTGGGCGGTAATATCGGCGTGATATTTGCCGAGCTAGCGGTCACCATTGGCACGGCGGTTATTTTTTCCAGTGTGCTGGCACTATCACTCACCACGATGCTGTGCTCGAAAATGCTGTCGGAATACGCACACGAAAGCTTTCTGACCCGTAAGGTCGATGACTTTTTTCACTGGTTGCAGCGAGGCTATCACCAGACCCTGGGATTTTTGCTACCGCGTCCTATAGTGATGGGTTTGGTGGTCGTGTTGCTGTCAATGGGAACCTATGGACTATTTACCGTGTTACCGTCCACCTATGCGCCGGAGGAGGACCAGGGTTCGTTCATGGCCATGATGAGTAGCCCCGAGGGAGCGAGTTACGAATTCATGCAGAAGCAGCTCAAACCGGTGGAAGATCATATGATGCAACTGGTCGAGTCAGACGACGTCCAGCGGTTGCTGTTGTTTGTACCATCCTTGGGGGGCAGCAGATTCGGTGAACAGTGCGGTTGCGCTGGTGATTATGCCGCCCTGGTCTGAGAGACAGATGTCCACTCGGGAAGCGATGGATTACTTTAATTGGGGACTATCGGATGCGCCGGGTATTCGTGGTTTCCCGTTTATGCGATCCGGGTTACAACGGCGTGGCGGCGGCCAGCCGTTGCAACTGGTGCTGGGTGGCAGTACCTACCAGGAGCTCGCAGAGTGGCGTGACAAGGTGCTGGCGCGAATGGCGGAAGACGGCCGATTCGTCCGGGTGCAGTCGGACTATAAGGAGACTAAACCTCAACTGGTGGTCGAGGTGGATAAAGCACGCGCAGCAGACCTGGGAGTATCCATAGAAACTATCGGGCGAACCCTACAGACCATGATGAGTGAACGACGGGTGACCACCTATATAGACGGCGGCGAGGAATACGATGTGATCCTGCAGGCGAGGGACGATCAACGGGCGTCCGTGTCAGATCTGACCAACATCTACGTTAAATCGGACAGAAGTGGCGAGCTTATTCCGTTGTCCACTCTGACCCGTGTTGAGTCTGGCGCGGATGCGGGTGAACTCAACCGTTACAACCGTCTTCGTGCCATTACCATTTCAGCAAATCTGGCACCCGGGCTCTCATTGGGAGAAGCCATGACGTGGATGGAAAATATGATTCGTGCAGAGCTACCGGAAACTGCGCAGATTGGCTACAAGGGAAAATCACAGGAACTGCTGGAGTCGGAAGGTGGTTTGATGTTTGCTTTCGCGCTGGCATTGCTGGTGGTGTTTCTGGTACTTGCCGCCCAGTTCGAGAGTTTTATTCATCCGCTGGTAATCATGCTGACGGTGCCTCTTGCCACATTCGGGGGCCTGCTGGGGCTATATCTAACGGGAGATACGCTCAACATCTACAGCAAAATCGGGCTCATCATCCTGGTGGGGATTTCCACCAAGAACGGCATCCTGATCGTGGAGTTTGCGAATCAGTTGCGCGACCAGGGCATTGCGTTCAAAGAAGCGATTGTGCATGCTGCGGATATCAGGTTACGACCCGTGATGATGACAGCGCTCTCGACGATCATGGGTTCTATTCCATTGATACTGGCAACGGGTGCCGGGTCCGAGTCGCGGATCACGCTGGGTGTGGTAGTCTTCTCCGGCGTCTCGCTCGCGACGGTACTGACCCTGTTTGTTGTCCCGGTCTTCTACAATCTGCTGGCGCGAGGTACTGGCTCACCAGGTGCGGTCACAGCGGAATTAAATGCGCTTCAGGAGTCTGTGACGAGCGTACGTTGATCAATCCTGCACGCCTGATTGTGGTACTTTAGGTTCCCTGTTCTTAGCTAGGAGGACACCATGCCAAAAATTCAATCGGTTTCTGTGTGCATTGCCCGGGTCGCCCTGGACAACGTAACTTCATTTGCAACTCGTACCGTCTCTGCCCGTGACTACTGCCTTGTCAAGGTACGCTCTACTGAAGGTATTGAGGGAATAGGGTTCTGTTATGTCGGTAGTGCCGCAGGCAACATTGCCAGGGTTGCCGTGGAGGAGTTGCTGGCGAAAAAGCTCATCGGGCAGGAATCACTCCGCGTTGAAGGCCTCTGGCAGGATATGTATCAGGAATCCTTGTTACAGGGCAGGGCAGGGAGCGTGGTTCGTGCGATTTCGATCCTGGATACTGCCCTATGGGATTTGAATGCCCGCAGTGTAAACCTTCCCCTGCATCTATTTATGGGCGCGAATGTGACGGATACCGTCCCCTGTTACGCCAGTGGTGGCTATTACCTCGATGGTAAGACGCCAGACATGCTGGGTGAGGAAATGGCCACATATGTAGAGCAGGGCTTCAAAGCGGTGAAGATGAAAGTCGGACGACTGTCCCTTAGTGACGAGGAAGATCGCGTGCGTGCCGCACGGGAAGCCGTTGGTCCGGACATTGTGCTTACCCTTGATGCTAATAATGCGTGGACCGATGTACCGACAGCACTGCAATACATCCGGCGCTGGGAAAAGTATGACCCTTACTGGATCGAAGAACCGTTTGGCCCCGACGACATTGATAGTCACTCAAAACTGGTGGGGCTAACACCTATTGTGGTCGCGACCGGTGAGATCGCATATGGGCGCTGGTATCACAAGGAACTGTTGGACAAGCGTGGCGCGGAGATCCTTCAAACAGATGCCCTGGTCTGTGGAGGCATCACCGAATGGCGACGCATTGCAGCACTAGCGGCGGGATACGGGGTAACCGTTTCCCCCCACTGGTTTCACGATGCCCACGCACCACTGGTTGCTGCCACGCCCAATGCACGCTACGTTGAATTCTTTCCGGACGATCAGGTGCTCAACTTTAGAAAGTTGATCGACAATCAGCTTAAGGTGAAATACGGCGATCTAGTCCTGCACCAGACACCCGGTTTAGGCTTTAAATTCGACGAAAAAGTAGTCGCCGAGTACGCGCTAAACCAGGCATCACCCTGGACCGTAATTGAATCCTGATCCCTAGCCGGCTCCCAGCTTTCGCATGCCGCCACCGACATTGGCACCCGTGCGGATTCTTCTCATCCACACGCCGGGTACTTCGCAATTCTCCGGTAGAAGTCTGGACCATTTGTCCTCAGGTCTTCCCCAGATCTTGACCATCCCCGCTTCCCATTCAGCGTAATAGGTCCCGTCCTCATTTTTACTTCTTGGACCCGACCCTTGTCGCATCAGGGTTGGCAGACCGGCGCTATGAATGGACATGTGAAAGGAAATCGTATTGCCGCCTTCAGTACCCCTCTCTTCGAGTTGCTTGATAGTTGCTTCATCGAAGTCGTGGGATGTGAAATCCATGGTAAGGCTTGGCTTGCCTTCGTAGATGCATTCAGAGTGATCTCTTTCGACGGTCATCTCATCGCACACATACTTGGGCCAACCCCAACGGTTGCCTTCCAGGCAGGTATGAAAATTTGGCACGGGGACGCTAATGACCAGCCAGGACTCGATGCCGTCTGGACATAAGGCCTTGACCATAATGCGACCCTCCATGAAGCGAGTTACCGTACCGTCGTTCATATCCCAGTAAGACACCATAACTTCAGGTTTTTCAGGCATCCGAAGTGGCGGGTACATAAACGTTTCATACAGCTCGAGATCGGCAGGTTCAACAACTGCGGTGTGGCCGTATGTTCCTTCGCCAGCCGCGGCCTTCGCTTCGAGTTCTTCCTGCGAAAGTATTACAGGGTCTGCAGCCTGCTTCCTGCCCATGTTAGAAACCGGCTCGTCGCTATCTATCCAGTTAGCCACGTTGTGGCATGCAACCCTGGCCCTGATCATTCGATCAATAACATTCTCTTCATCCAGCGGGACGTGCTTGCCGTCTACAAATCTATCTTTTGGGAAAGTAGTTAGTGATCCCATCGTTAATAACCCCCTATTTGTTATTTAGTTATGAGTGGTTTGACTTTGCGCATACTGCCACCCTGGTGCGCGCCGGTTCGAATCGCACGCTGCCAGACGCCAGGGACTTCACAATTTTCCGGAAGCAGTCCGGACCACTGATCTTCTGGTCTTCCCCAGACTTTGCACATGCCGGCTTCCCATTCAGCGTAATACAGACCCTTACCTACGTCGCTCGGTCCACTGCCTTGTCGAAGCAGTGTGTTTCTACCAACACTCATTGTGGGAATATGGAATGAAACCGTATTGCCCATTTCAGTACCATTTTCCTTTAGTTGTTGCACGGTAGTGTCATCCAGGCCACCAGGTGCGAAATCAATAGTCAGGCTTGGCATGCCTTCGTAGACGCACTCAGAATGTTCCTTTGCAACAGTCATTTCATCGCACACGTATTTGGGCCAACCCCAGCAGTTGCCTTCCACCGCGGTATAGAAGTTTGGTACAGGGACGTTGATCACCAGCCAGGACTCGATTCCATCCGGGCATAGTGCCTTGACCATAATTCGGCCTTCGATGAAGTTAACCGGCTCATGGTTCATGTCCCAATAGGACACCATCAGTTGCGGCTTTTCCGGCATCCTTAGTGGTGGATACATGTACTTTCGATAAAGGTCCAGATCAGCGATGTCATCAATGATGCAGGTGTGTCCCATTGTGCCCGCACCGGCCTCAGCCATTGCTGCACATTCTTCTTCAGTAAGAACGGGAGGTGGTGCTGCGCTACTTCCTCCTGCCATGTTGCCCATGAATTCTTCGTCGCTGTCGATCCAGTTACGAACGTTTTCCAGCAACACCCTGGCGAGAATCTCGCGGTCTTCCTCGTCTTTCATATCAGCGAACGACGGTTGGCCGTTCTTAAATTTTTCTCGTGGATATGTAATTATAGTGCCCATGTTACCCCCTAGGTTTATGGTTTATGAAAAGGCCAGATCAGCCTGTTCGTAGCTCAATCGTACACCAAAACACTATAAATATGTGGGTGAGTCGGTTGTTGCGCGCTAGAGGTTATAAATAGGTCCCTGTAGCCCAGCAACGTAGCCCAGGCAAAGCGTTTCGTTATCACCTGGCACCATGTCATTGTGCAATATATAAAACCCAATTCACGTAATTTGTAAGGAGCCCCATGAAAATTAATGACCTGTTTTCGGTTGAAGGAAAAGTTGTCATCGTGACCGGAGGGTCCCGAGGCATTGGTGAAATGATTGCCAGCGGCTTTCTGGCCAATGGTGCCAGGGTCTATATTTCCTCACGCACCGCCAATGTCTGTGATGCTACGGCAGAAAGGCTTCGAACGGAGTATGGCGGGCAGTGCGTGTCGATTCCCGCAGATCTTTCGACGCTTGAGGGTATCGACGGCTTTGTCGCCGAATTTTCCAGTCGGGAAGACAGGCTCGATGTGCTCGTTAATAATGCGGGGATGGCTGCGGGCGGCCCCCTAGAAGATTTTCCCGAGGAGAGCTGGGACCGGGTGATGGAAAGTAATGTCAAAGGTCCGTTCTTCATGACTCAGCGTCTGCTCCCCTATCTTGAGGCAGCTGCCAGCGACAATAGTCCGACAAAGGTAATTAACATAGGCTCCGTTGATGGAGTAAAAGTCTCGCCATTTCCTTCCGTCTCGTCTTATGGACCTTCAAAGGCAGCTGTCCATCAGATGACCCGTATGTTGGCGGCCCATCTCAATCAACGGAATGTGCTGGTAAACGCGATTGCGCCGGGTCCTTTTCCGACAGTGATGCTGAGTAGGGGTTTCGGTGGTGGAGGCGACGTCGAAAATACGGACTGGGACAAGGCGCGTGAATTGAATCCAAGAGAACGCGTTGGTCTGCCCGAGGAGATTGCCGGTCTTGCTATCATGCTGGGATCGCGTGCATCTGACTATATCGTTGGTGAAGTGATTACCTGTGATGGTGGTTATGTCTCAGCGGGCGCGCGTTTCGACCTTCGTCAGTCTGGATAACACGAGCGCCCATTTGCACTCACCGCAATAGTGCGAATATCCTGTCTATAACTGCGATTACAACTACAACATCAAATTAGGGGGAACCCGTGGCACTAGAACTTAACGACCCAGGTTTACTGAAGAGTCAGGCATTCATTAACGGAGAATGGGTGTCTGCCGACAGTGGCGAGACTATTGCCGTAACGAATCCGGTTAACTGTGAGACGATCGTCGAGATCGCACGATGCGGCCAGGCGGAAACACGGCGCGCCATTGAAGCGGCACAGGTGGCCCAGCGCGCGTGGCGCAAAACCACTGCTAAGGAAAGAGCCGCGTTACTGCGTAATTGGTTTAACCTGATGATGGCAGCACAGGATGACCTGGCGAAGATTCTAACCGTCGAGCAGGGTAAACCCCTGTCGGAAGCGGCAGGGGAAATAGCCTACGGCGCGAATTACCTGGAATGGTTTTCCGAGGAGGCCAAGCGTATTTACGGTGACACCATTCCCCAGCCCTCCAATGATAAACGGATCGTGGTGGTCAAACAGCCGGTAGGCGTGGTTGCGTGCATTACGCCGTGGAACTTCCCTAACGCCATGTTAACGCGCAAGATCGGAGCCGCGCTTGCGGCTGGTTGTACGGTGGTATGTAAGCCGGCCACAGCGACGCCGCTCTCGGCGTTGGCCTTTACGGAACTTGCTGACCGGGCTGGTATTCCTGCCGGTGTGATCAATATCGTGGTGGGTAAAACCGGCGAGATCGGTGATGAACTTTGTACCAATCCCATAGTCCGTAAACTTACCTTCACGGGTTCAACCGAAGTTGGCAAACAGCTGGTCGAACAATGCGCCGGGACCATGAAACGCACATCGATGGAACTGGGTGGCAATGCACCCTTTATCGTATTTGACGATGCCGACCTGAATGCGGCAGTAGAGGGGGCGATGGCTTCCAAGTATCGCAATGCGGGGCAGACCTGTGTCTGTGCCAATCGAATGCTGGTGCAGGAGAATATCTACGATGAATTTACCAGTCGTCTGACAGAGGCGGTAAAGCAGTTCAAGCTGGGTGATGGAACCGCCGAGGGCGTCAACATGGGTCCGCTGATCGACGAGACAGCCGCGAATGATGTGGTCGATTTCATTGACGATGCGGTAGCGAAAGGTGCAAAAGTGGTCGCAGGTGGTGGTCGCAGTGAATTGGGCGGCACTTTTGTGGAGCCTACGATTCTTACGGACGTGAATGAGGACATGCGGGTATTCAAGGAAGAAATATTCGGCCCGGTCGCGCCCCTCTTCAAATTCAGTACCGAAGAAGAGGCCATCGCGATTGCCAACGATACCGAGTTCGGACTGGCATCTTATTTCTATGCGCGGGACATCGGTCGCATCTGGCGGGTCAGTGAAGGATTGGAGTACGGCATTGTCGGTGTCAATGAAGGGATTATCTCTAATGAAATGGCACCTTTCGGTGGTATGAAGGAGTCCGGTAACGGTCGTGAAGGCTCCAAATATGGGCTGGATGACTATGTCGAGGTGAAGTACCTCTGCATGGGTGGAATCGAATAGCTTGAGAAAACTACTGGCGATTGCCGCATTTCTGCTCACCTCCTGCGTCACTCAGGTCGGTGACATCAGCTTTAGCGAACAGGGCGAACGCGTTGTCTATCCAGGTGTTGTTGGTGAGATAGCGTTAGTTACACTGAAGCACCATGCAGATGTTAAAACTCGATCGCTCATCTTCGGAGAATTCGTCACCCATATCGAAGGTATCGAGGGCGACGGGCAGAGCAGCTTCTGGGCGTTTTTTGTTAACGGCGAGAAGTCGACGCAGGGCGCGGGTGACTATGTGGCGAAGGACGGGGATGTTTTTGAGTGGCGATTGACGCGGCGTTCGTTAACAGGCGGAAGCTAAGGCCGCCTGTTAACGGTGCCACGGTATTGTACCGGGTCTACCGATCCACACCCTTCTCCCAATGTCTAATCATCGGCTCAAGGTCGGTCCAGAACGCCTCAGGTATATCAACGGCGCCGGCTTTCGCATTGGTTGCAGCTTCTTCCGGTGTACGACCACCCGGAATCGCACAAGCTATCTGAGGGTGACGTGTACACCACTGCAACGCCGCTGCCAGAAGCGGGATCTCGTACTGGTTACACAGGTCCTCGATCTTGCCAACGTGAGCGAGGCACGCCTCACTGAAGTTGCGTCGACCTTCATCTGAAAAGTTTGCAGGACCGGTAGCCAGAAGGCCAATCTCCAGCGGTGTCGCACAGAATATACCCATATTGAATTTTTCTGCGGCAGGCAGGATTCGTTCAGCGCCGCGCTGGTTGAGCATGCTCCAGGCTTCCGGGACTACCGCCACATCAAACTCCCCGGTTTCAATGAAGGGCGTGTTGACGGGTGGATCATTACAGGCAATGCCAATGTAATTGATGAAGCCATCTTTTTGCAGTTTGCGCATGGCACCCATGGCGCCATCGTCAGCCATCACTTCCTCGACCGGGTAGCCGCCCGCATCATGGATATAAAGGACCTCGAACTTCTCCATGCCGAGACGTTCCTGGCTGTCTTCAAAGCTCTTGAGAATGCCGTCGAATGAATGGTCTCTGCCTTCGCCGAGATAACCTGCCTTGGTGAAGACCCGACATTTGTCTTTGAAGTCGGGGTTTCGACGGAACGCTTCGCCGACAATGTTTTCCGATCCTCCTCGAGAATACACGTATGCCGTATCGATAATGGTACAGCCATTTTCAACAGCGGCCTCGATGGTCTTTACACCGAGCTCAAATTCCATATCCGGCGTACTGATGCCGGAGTTCGTTGGTTTTCCAGAGTACATTGCCCCCAGTCCCACAATCGAGACATCAAGCCCGGTACGTCCGAGTGTTTTCGTTCTCATGATACTTCCCCCCTTTATTGGTATTTTTTGCCTGGTAATTAACTTCGCCTAGCTTTTTACTTTAAGTTGCTCCACTGCCTTTTTGGAAATGGAACTTAGACCTATGTCGCTTTCCGAATCAGCATCCAGCAGCAATTCTTTCATCGAAGGTGACCAGAATCTTTCCAGATGTGCTGCCACCTGTTCCGCTACCTCGTCTTCATCGCCGTTGGGCATCAGATTCAGCGCTATCTGGTTTACCATCTTGACGAGGTGATTCAATTGTTCGATGGATCGTCCCTCCTAAGATAACAACCGCTGTGGTCCCGAGTAAACAACGTGCCGGCCTGGGCGTGTGAAGGCGATTAGCGTCAACCCGCACTGATCAGCTAACTCAATCGCCAGAGACGTTGGTGCTGATACCGAAGCCAACAGTGCGATATTGGCACTTGCCACCTTGTATACCATCTCATAACTGGCACGGCTCGTCACCAGTACGAATCCTTCGGTTTTGCCAAGCTTATTGGCAGCGCCAAGCAACTTATCCAATGCATTGTGTCGTCCGACATCCTCGCGAATAAACTGTACCTTGCCATCTTTTTCGCACCAGGCAGCGGCATGCACTGCACCGGTTTGCTGCTGTAGTACCTGCTTATCAGCAAGCGTTGTGAGTGCATTCTCCAGGGCAGCATGTGAAATCTGTAAGGTGGATTCAATTGGTGAGGGCTGTGGAATTGCCTGGTCGAGGGATTCGACGCCGCAAAGTCCACAACCTGTCCGACCCACGAGGCTGCGTCGACGTTGCTTCAGGGCTTCAAATTGACCGATAGTGATGTCGATGTTGAGTTCTATACCTTTCTCTGTTCGCGTTTCGTCACAGCCGACGAATTGTTCCGAAGAATCGATGATTCCTTCGCTTAAACTAAAACCCAGCGCAAAGTCCTTAAGGTCGTCAGGGGTCGCCATCATCACTGCGTGAGAAAGCCCGTTGTAGACCATGGCAATAGGCGTCTCCACAGCAACGCGGTCGACGCTTTGGCGAACGTCTCCGGCCTCCCAGATCAGACGATCTTTTGCCGTATCCTGATTCATAACTACCGGCGAGCCTTCTCTAGGAGCTCTATTTGTTTTTCGTTGTGGTCTTTCTGTCGCGCCTGCCAGTTGGATGGCTGGGTTACTTTACTGACCTGCACTGCAGTGACCTTGTACTCGGGACAGTTCGTTGCCCAGTCACTGTTATCCGTTGTAATAACGTTGGCGCCAGACACCGGATGGTGGAAGGTGGTGTAGACCACACCGGGTTCGACTCGCTCGCTGACCTCCGCATGCAACACGGTTTCACCCACGCGGCTCATGATACCTACCCAGTCACCATCATTGATGCCTCGCTCCTCGGCGTCATGGGGATGAATTTCCAGTGTATCTTCGGCATGCCACTGGGTATTTTCAGTGCGTCTGGTCTGGGCGCCCACATTGTATTGGGTGAGTATTCGCCCAGTTGTGAGTAACAGCGGGAATTTTCGCGTGGCCCTTTCATCCGTTGGCACGTAACCAGTTAACGCAAAGAAACCCTTGCCACGAACAAACTCATCCACGTGCATGACCGGTGTGCCATCAGGTGCATCATCATTGCATGGCCACTGGATACTTCCTGCCTCGTCGATCTTTTCGTAGGTGACCCCGTGGAAAGTCGGAGTCAGTCTGGCGATTTCATCCATGATCTCGGACGGGTGCTGGTAGTCCATGTGACAACCGAGTGCATGGGCAAGGGCCATGGTCGCTTCCCAGTCTGCTTTACCACTAAGCGGAGGAATTGCGCGGCGAACCCTAGAAATACGACGCTCGGCATTGGTAAAGGTGCCGTCTTTCTCCAGGAAGGTCGCACCGGGCAAAAACACATGAGCAAATTTAGCAGTCTCGTTAAGGAATATATCCTGTACAACTAGGCATTCTAAGGCCTGCAGCGCAGCTTCCACATGCTGGGTATTGGGGTCTGACTGGGCGATGTCCTCACCCTGGCAGTAAAGCCCCTTAAACCCGTCATCCAAGGCCGCGTCAAACATATTCGGAATTCTTAATCCCGGCTCGGAATCCAACTTCAGGCCCCAATCCTGTTCGAACGTTGACCGCACTGATTCGTCTGAAACATGCCGGTAACCAGGGAGTTCATGAGGGAAGGAGCCCATATCGCAGGAGCCCTGAACGTTGTTCTGACCACGAAGCGGATTAACGCCAACGCCATCGCGCCCCAGGTTTCCCGTTAGCATGGCAAGATTTGCGATACCCATGACGGCGGTTGATCCCTGGCTGTGCTCTGAAACACCCAGTCCATAGAAAATCGCGCCATTTCCTGCGCCTGCATATAGTCGTGCTGCCTGTCTCAGATCATCCGCAGGTATGCCGGTGATCTCGGCCGTGTTTTCTGGCGAGTGTTGTTCATCAATGATGAAAGCATGCCACTTTTTGAATTGATCATCTTCGCAGCGCTCTTTAATGTAATCCGTTGCCTCTAATTCTTCACTTGCGATTACATGGGCCAATGCATTTAGCGCAGCCACATTGGTTCCTGGTCTGACCGGCAGGTGATAATCCGCTTTGATGTGAGGCGCGTGTACCAGTTCAATTTTTCTTGGGTCGATCACGATCAGCTTCGCACCTTCACGTAATCTCCGTTTCAAGCGGGATGCAAAAACCGGGTGCGCGTCCGTTGGGTTTGCGCCCATTACAATGATGACGTCTGCCTTCGCGACTGACGCGAATGTCTGGGTGCCAGCGGACTCTCCCAGCGTGGTTTTCAGACCGAATCCCGTTGGCGAATGGCAAACCCGGGCGCAGGTATCGATGTTGTTGTTACCGAACCCGGCGCGCACCATCTTCTGGACGAGAAATACTTCCTCGTTGGTGCATCGGGAAGAAGAGATGCCACCGATACTGGCCCGACCGTATTTGTCCTGTATTTCCCTAAAACGTTTCGCCGCATAGTTGACCGCCTCATCCCATGAAACTTCCCGCCATGGGTCGTGAATACGCTCCCGTATCATGGGTTTCGTGATGCGATCTTTGTGCGTGGTATATCCAAAGGCAAACCGACCTTTGACGCACGCATGACCTTCATTGGCACCGCCTTCCTTATGCGGGGTCATTCGAACCACCTGGTTACCTTGCATTTCCGCCTGAAAAGAACAACCCACTCCACAGTAGGCACAGGTGGTGGTCACCATGTGTTCCGGTTTACCTGCATCGATAATACTTTTCTCGGTAAGCGTTGCGGTCGGGCAAGCGTCAACACAGGCGCCACAGGAAACGCACTCTGATTCCATAAACGGTTCGTTCTGACCGGCGCTGATGGTTGAGTCGAAACCGCGGCCCTGCACCGTGAGCGCAAACGTCCCTTGAGTTTCTTCGCAGGCACGTACGCAACGCGAGCAGACGATGCATTTTGATGCATCAAAGGTGAAGTAGGGGTTTGATTCGTCTTTCTCGGCTTCCAGATGGTTGGCACCCTCGTAGCCATAGCGAACATTCCTTAAGCCCAGTTCCCCGGCAGTATCCTGCAGTTCACAATCCCCATTTGTAGGGCAGGTAAGGCAGTCGAGTGGATGATCGGAGATATAAAGCTCCATCACGTTGCGACGAAGTCTGGCGATGTCATCGGACTGAGTTTTAACTGCCATGCCTTCTTCTACCGGCGTGGTGCAGGAGGCGGGGAATCCTTTGCGACCTTCAATCGCAACCAGACATACGCGGCATGATCCAAAGGTCTCCAGCTGATCGGTAGCACAAAGGCGTGGAATCTTGATGCCGGTTTCCATCGCAGCGCGCATCACCGAGGTGCCTTCCGGTACGGTGACCTCTACGCCATCAATGGAGAGCGATATTTGTTTCTCGCTCGTGCTGGCAGGGGTTCCGTAATCTTTTTGTGGTTCGTAGAATTCCAGCATCTTATTTTCCTCCAGCGCTTTCGACACTAAAGTCGTCAAAGAAATGTTCCAGCGCACTGCGCACGGGGGAGGGCGTCAGGCCGCCCATGGCGCATAAAGACGCGTCCTCCATTGTGTCACAGAGGTCGTGCAATAAAATCAAATTTTCATCGCGGTTGTTATCCTCAACAATGCGGTCGATCACTTCTACACCTCGGGTCGAGCCAATTCGGCAGGGCGTACATTTCCCGCAGGACTCCACGGCACAAAATTCCATGGCGAATCTAGCCTGGGCCGCCATATCGACCGTGTCATCAAATAGCACAACGCCCCCATGACCGATCATGGCATTAATAGCTGCGAAACTCTCATAATCGAGCGGTGTATCTAAAACTGCCTGGGGCAGGTATGCGCCCAGCGGACCTCCGACCTGTATTGCTCTAACGGGTCGTCCACTGGCGGTTCCCTGACCGTAATTTTCCACCACTTCTCTAAGGCTGATGCCAAAGGGAACCTCGATTAGTCCGCCTCGTTTCACGTTGCCGGAAAGCTGAATGGCGAGTGTACCGCGCGATCGATCTGATCCCAGCTGTTCGTAAACCGACGCTCCTTTTTCCAGAATCGAGGTCATTGCTGCCAGCGTGAGCACGTTATTGACGACGGTCGGTTTGCCAAACAGTCCTTCAATTGCCGGTAGTGGAGGTTTGGCTCGCACCATCCCTCGCTTGCCCTCAATGCTGTCCAGCATCGCTGTCTCTTCGCCGCAGATATAGGCACCTGCGCCCAGTCTTATTTCAATATGAAAGTTGGTGGAAGAACCGAGAATACTGTCACCCAGGAACCCTTCGTCGGTGGCTCGTTCAATTGCGACGTTCAATATCTTTAGTGCAACGGGATATTCAGATCTGAAATAAATGTATCCCCTGGTTGCGCCGACAGCGCGGCCAGCAATAGTCATACCTTCTATAAGTTGGTAGGGATCTGCCTCCATCAACAGGCGATCCGCGAAGGTGCCGGAGTCACCTTCGTCTGCGTTGCAGGCGATGTATTTTTGGTCCGCGGGGGTATCGAGTACTGTCTGCATTTTTATCCCCGCCGCAAATGCTGCACCACCACGACCGCGCAGGCCCGATTCCTTTATCTGATCGACAACGTCTTGTTCGCTCATGGCGATGGCTTTGCGCAGTCCTTCGAAACCGCCCAGTCGTTGATAGGTTTCAATGTTTAAAGGGTCACCAACTCCTGCGCGTGCGAAGGTCACTCGCTGCTGTTTTTTGAGGTAGTCGATCTCGTCCACAATGCCGAGATAGAGAGGATGGTCGTCCGGCGCATCGATTGAACTCACTATACTTTCGACGTCGCTCGCTGTCACAGGCCCGAAACCGATACGACCCTGATCAGTGTCCACTTCCAGCAAAGGCTCCAGATAGAACAGGCCGCGCGAACCTGTGCGAACCAGCTGATTTTCCGGAAGTTGTCTTGCGACGTCATCGGCGCCTTTGGCGACCGCAGTTGTATCCATGGATAAATAGAATTTGTGGGAAGTGTTGTCCGCGGTAGTAACAGCTTGAGCCGAGTTATCGATGCCCTCGATTAGCTGGTCAAACTGCGCAGTATCGACGTGGGCGTGAATCTGGTCATCGATTCTAATGCTGGGTGAACAAGCGCAGTTACCCAGGCAATAGACGGGCTCAAGTGTAATGTTGCCGTCTGGTGTGGTTTCGCCAAACTCTACGCCCAGGGTCTTTTTCGCATGGATTTCCAGTTGTCTCGATCCCATCGCCTGGCAGGCCTCTGCACGACAGATTTGCACCACATGATTACCCAAAGGATGGCTATGGAAATCAGGATAGAAACTGATGACGCCGTGGACTTCAGCACGTGACAGATTCAGCGCGTCTGCGATTGTCGGGACAACCGAATCAGGAATGTAGCCAAGCGCCTCCTGAACGGCATGTAACAGGGGCAATAGGCCGCCTGGCAGATCATGAAACTGATCTACCATAGAGCTGATATCTACAGTTTCAGCCTGATTTGGTGGCATCAGCGCCTCGTAAAGAAAGGTCTCCGACTGACTTTAGCAAATCGCATTGATTTGCGCTTACTACCACTGTTTACCGATACCGCCCCGGTTGCCGAAGAATGCAGCGGGCCAGTTGCGACCGGTGATCATCGCTTTGTCGATGTCCTCTTCGGTGGCGATACCGTCCTCCACGAGCTTGTAGGCCTCTTGTCTCGCCGCACCAAAAATCCGATTGAGAATAAAGCCGCGAGTACCTGGCATGTCTTTACACATTGATACGTCACGCCTCGTCTTCTCAGCGACTGCCACCGCGGTGTCGATGGTCTCCTGCGAGGACTGAGGTGTATAAATCACCTCGCACATCGTCATGACCGGTACCGGGTTTGAGTAATGCATCCCGACCATTTGTGTCTTGCGTTCATCAGAAATTTTTTCAGCAATTTCCTGAATGACAATACCCGATGTGTTGGAGGCAAACAGCGCAGATGGTTTGATGACTTTATCGAGCTCCGCGAAGACATCCTGTTTTAATTCGAGCTGCTCTGGAACCGCTTCGATAATCAAGTCGCAATCACTGAGGTCACCATTGTCCGTGGTGTAACGTACTAAATCGATGGCGGTTACTGCGTTATCAAATCCAAGCTTGCCTTTTTCGACAGAGCGCTTGATCCCCCACTTACCGTCCACAACTTCATGTCGTGTGTCGTCGATAACCTGCTGAGAAATATCCATGATTGTGACCTGGTAACCGGCCATAGCATGAATCTGCGCGATACCACCTCCCATTACACCGCCACCCACCACGCCGACATGTTTGATGTCTTCTGGCCTCATAGTAAAAACCCCTTTTTATTCGATAGTATTGAGTGTCACGAGTGTAACTAGTTTCTTTCCCAAAAGTCCTGGTTCTAGCGCAACTGATACGACATTCCAAAGGAAATGATCAAGAAAACAATGACTTGCAAAGAAACTAGAGGCACAATCTTGGGTTTTGGGACAGGAACTAACTAGTGTAGTTTCTATTCACAAAGTACTGCAAAGGCCTGACTCTGCGCGTGGAGAAGCGACATTCCAAAGGAAATGGCAAGAAAACAATAACTTGCAAAGAAACCAGAGGTACGATGTTGAGTTTTCGGGTAAGAACTAGCTAACCAAGGGGTTCTGGTATGAGTAATGATCCAGTAGATGTACTGATAATCGGTGCCGGTGCTTCTGGCGCCGCCATGGCGTGGAGTCTTGCGGATACTCGCATGCACATCCTGTGTCTTGAGCAGGGCGATTGGACGAATCCCGCGGACTACCCAAGCGCGGGACTTGACTGGGAGGCGCGATCGGACTTTGCCATTAGCCCGAACGTTCGCAAACGCGATACGGATTACCCCATCAACGACAGTAACTCTCCGATTGACGTCGCCAATTTTAATGGCGTTGGCGGTGGTACGGTGCTCTTTGGAGCTCACTTTCCGCGATTCCATCCCTCCGACTTTCGCGTAAATTCGCTAGATGGTGTGGCAGATGACTGGCCCATCGATTACGACACGCTGGAATCGTTTTACTCAGAGAATGAACGGATGACGGGTGTGTCAGGGTTGTCCGGGGACCCGGCTTCCCCGCCGAAACAATCGGTCATGCCACCAGTGCCTATGGGTAAATCCGGGAGGGTGTTTGGAGAGGCCTTTAACAAGTTGGGCTGGCATTGGTGGCCGTCGGATGTGGCCATCGCAACCACCGACTGGGACGGGCGAGCCAAATGTATCAATCTTGGCGCCTGTGGCAGCGGCTGTGCCCAGGGGGCTAAAGGCAGTGCTGATGTGACCTATTGGCCCCATGCGGTTCGCGCGGGGGTTGAGTTGCGGACCCGTTGCAGGGTTCGCGAGATCACCGTAAACGACGACGGTATGGCTTCCGGCGTCATCTACTACGATGAAAACGGTGACGAGCAGTTTCAGCCAGCAGAGGTTGTTGTGCTGGCATCAAATGGGGTCGGTACCCCGCGCATTTTGTTGAACTCGACTTCGACGGCGTTCCCGAATGGCCTTGCCAATTCCAGTGGCCTCGTAGGTAAGAATCTGATGTTTCATCCGTACACCTCTATTCAGGCTACTTTCGATAAGCCACTTGATGGTTATAAGGGCCCGCCAATGTGCCTTTGGAGTAAGGAATTTTATGAAACCGCAGAGGAACGTGGTTATTTGCGCGGCTTTACTATCGAGATGCACCGCGGTCATCGTATGGCTCGGACCGCCATTGATGGCATGCTGTCGGGTAAAATTCCCTGGGGTGAAGCCCATCATGACGCGTACCGAGGGATGTTTAACCGGATGGTAAGTATGTCCTGTATCTGTGAGGACCTTCCAGAAGAACACAATACCGTCACCCTGGATCCTGAATTGAAGGACTCTGATGGAATCCCTGCGCCAAAGATTGATTACACCATAGGAGAAAACACGCGACGCATGCTGGAGTTTGGCGGCGAGCGAGGCAGGGAAGTGATGGAGGCCGCTGGTGCAAGAGACGTCCAGGTGGTCATACCAATTGCAAAGGGCGGCTGGCACCTGATGGGAACGGCCCGTATGGGCACCGATCCGACGCGCTCGGTTGTCAACGAATGGGGGAGAAGCCATGATGTTAAGAATCTTTTCATTGTCGATGGCAGTATCTTTGTCACATCAGCCGGCGTGAATCCGACGCACACGATTCAGGCGTTGGCGCTCTATATTGCAGATCAGATGAAGAAACGTTTGGCTAACCTGTTTGATTAAGTTGTGTAAAAGGACATAGAAGGCATGAGTACGATCGCGACCGACAATCCATTTTCCGGGGAAAACATCCAGACCCTGGCGACGCTGGTGGGTATGATGATTCCAGCGAGCGAAAAATATGGTGTGCCGGGTGCTGATGATGAGAGTATTGTGGCGGAGATTATCGCCGCTGCCCGGGACCAGTCGGCAATAATTGTCGAAGTCCTGGACGCCCTCAATAAGAAGGCTCAGGATGAAGGAGGCGGATCGTTCGCCGATCTGACGGGTGACCTGCGCATGACTATTGTTGATCGGTTCAAAGAAACTGCTGCAGACACTGTTACGAACCTGGTGACACTGACGGCTCAATGCTATTACCGAGATCCTCGCGTTATGGAGTCTCTGGGCATGGAACCACGTCCGCCTTTTCCTGAAGGATTTGAGGTGGAGCAGGGCGACTGGTCGATACTCGATCCGGTGCGAGATCGGGGAAGGATCTGGCGAGATCCACCAGGCGAATGAATGTTGAGATGTAGTGGACGTTGAGATGCAGTGGACGTTGAAATTGGCAATGGACGTTGAGGTTTGTAGTGGATGTTGAAGTATTAAGCGGCGTGGGCGCCGAGATCACGGGCGTCGAGGTGACGAACCTTACTGCGGTGGAGTTTACGGATATTCAGAAAGTCTTTGCACAGCAGGGTCTGGTTTTCTTCCGCGATCAGTCCCTGGATGAAAAGCAGCATATTGAATTTGCCCAGCTCTGGGGAGCAATCAACGTCAATCGGTTTTTTGCTCCGCACGAGAAGTACCCACAGATCGCAATGGTTACCAAGGAACCGGACCAGAAGCAGAACATTGGCGGTAGTTGGCATACAGACCATTCTTACGATACAGAACCTGCCCTGGGTTCAATCCTGGTGGCGCGCGAGGTGCCAAAAAGAGGGGGCGATACCTGGTTTACCAATATGTACAAGGCCTTTGAGGCCTTGAGCCCGGGTCTGCAGGAGACATTGCTGGGCTTGAATGCCGTACATTCTGCCCATCTCGCGTTTGGCACGAACTCCGCGTATAAGGAGGTGACAGATGACCGGGTTGGCAATGCTGAAGTGGCTGACGCGTTAGAGGATGTTGTTCATCCGGCGGTGATTACCCACCCCCTTAGCGGCCGGAAGGCCTTATATGTGAATCCTGGTTTTACCCGTCGATTTGATGGATGGAGCACTGAGGACTCGTTACCCGTACTGAAACACCTTTATGCAGTGGCCGGAAATGAAGCGTTTATTACGAAATTTCGCTGGCGCCCCGGATCAATTGCCTTCTGGGATAACCGGGCGACCTGGCACAGCGCACAGAATGATTACCAGGGTGACCGAAGGGTAATGCACAGAATAACGATTGAAGGCTGTGCGCTGGAAGCCGGCGCTTCATGACCGACCGTCTGAAAGTCGCAACCATGCCGGACGGCAGCGCGGAGATTTTCCGTTCGCTCCAGGGCGAGGGTCCCAAGGCAGGACAGCCGTCAATATTCCTCAGGCTCTCTGAATGTAACCTTGAGTGTCGCTGGTGCGATACTCCCTACACTTGGCGCTGGACGCGCGATCAGGTTCATGATGACGACCGTGTCTATGAAAAAAAAGAATGGCAGGCAGAACTTTCGCTTGATGAGGTTGAAAAGAAAATACGCGACTTGCCTGGTTCAAGGTTAATCGTCACAGGCGGCGAACCGTTGTTATTTCACAAACGGCTGGTGCCACTTTTTGCCGCATTGAACGATCGATTCACCGCGTTTGAATTTGAAACCAATGGCACGATTGAACCCACTGCAGGTATTGATGAGTTTACTACTTTATATGTAGTTTCCCCGAAGCTGGCGAACGCAGGCATGTATGTTTCAAAAACAATTACGTCTGCGTTGCATGGTTTTGTACGCAACCCGAAGTCGGTGTTCAAGTTTGTTGTGAACGGTCAGGCAGATATAGATGAAGTAGCCAATATTGCCGCGTCCTATGACATCTCACCCGATAGAATCTGGATCATGCCTTGTGCCAGAACTCCCAAGGATCTGTCGCGGCTATCGAAACAGCTTGCCGCATCAATTCTGGGCGCAGGATTCAACTACTCGCATCGTATTCACGTTGATTTGTTTGGGGACGCCCAGGGAACTTAAGTCGCATTGATCAGAGCGTCTATAGACGCTACGCTGAAGACCGACGATACAGAAGAAATTAACAGGCAGGGGAGATGATATGCACATCGGAGTTTCAATTTTTGCGACCGATTTTAGTATTGGTATGGATGAACTGGCACCAGAAGTTGAAAGTCGCGGCTTCGAATCGTTATTCGTTCCGGAACACACTCACATTCCTACCAGCCGACAATCCCCCTGGCCGGGGGGCGCAGATTTACCCAGGGAATACTGGCATACCTTCGATCCGTTCGTATCACTTTCATTTGCTGCGGCTAATACAAAGACACTAAAGATAGGCACCGGAATCTGCCTGCTCCCACAACGCGATACGCTCGTCACCGCGAACCTCGTGGCGAGTCTGGATCGGATGTCCGGGGGACGTTTTATATTTGGTATCGGCGGTGGCTGGAACAAGGAAGAGATGGCACACCATGGAATCAGCTACAACAAGCGCTTTGCCAGAATGGCCGAGCAGGTTAAGGCCATGCAGGCGCTCTGGAGTAATGACGCGGCCGAGTTCCATGGCGAACACGTGGACTTCTCTGAGAGCTGGAGTTACCCGAAACCAGTGCAAACGCCCCACCCGCCGATACTCCTTGGTGGTGAAACTGACCACACATTGCGCCGGATAGTCGACTACTGTGACGGTTGGCTGCCACGGGCACGACACGGCTTTGATGCGGTAGAGAATATTGCACGCCTGCAGAAGATTGCCGATGAAGCCGGTAGAGATATGTCGACGCTCTCCATCAATGTATTTGGTGCGGGCGCCGAAGAAGAGACCCTCGACGGCTACAGGGATGCTGGAATTAACAGGGTGCTGTTATCCCTTCCGTCAGCACCCAGAGATGAGGTGCTCCCGGTTCTGGACGGTTATGCTGCGCTTATAGACTGACTGCGCATTACTTCCTACTTATAGACCATAATCGAGCGCCCGCGAATCTCACCGGCTTCGAGCGCGCGCACGCCTTCATTAATCTTGTCGAGTCCGTCGTATATGGTGGTAATCATCTTGTCGAGTGGTAGCTCGCCCTTCTGAAACCAGTCTATGTATTGAGGATAGTCGACAGCAGGGTGGCTGGACCCGCCAATAGAGCCGATCAGGTGCTTCTCAGCACCTGGAAATGCCTCTGGAGGAAGCACGACTGGTTCCATGGGAATGCCCACGACGACAGCAGTGCCACCTCGGCCAGCGCCTGTGCGGCCCGATCGAACAGCGGCAAGGATTTGTGGTGTAGTAATCGGTCCGCCAATAGCATCGAACGCATAATCTGCGCCGCCGCCCGTGAGTTCGCGAATTGCCTCGACCGCGTCGGTTTCGCTCGCGTTCACTGTGTGAGTCGCGCCGAAGGCTTTGGCAAACGTCAGCTTGTCGTCCGCCAGGTCGACAGCAATGATGGGGTTTGCACCAGCGATCTTGGCACCCGCAATAACATTGATTCCCACGCCGCCCACACCAATGACGGCAACTGATTGGCCCGGCTGTACCTTGGCGGATCCCATCACGGCACCCACACCGGTGACCGTGGCGCAGCCGACGATGGCGGTTGCTGCTGTTTCAACATCCTTTGTCAGTGGTACGACTAACTGCTCGTTAATAAGCGCCTGCTCGGACCAAGTGTTAACTCCTGCTGTCCGTTCTTCACCTCGAAACTCGTAGCTGGTCGGGGGCAGGGCTGGGCTATCCATATTGATATCACGAGGCACCCAGGTGACCATGCAGTGGTCACCTTCTTTGATATGTGTCACCTCGTTGCCGACTTTGACAACGACCCCGGTTCCCTCGTGCCCAAGCAACGATGGCGTCCGCGCTGCTGGACTGTGGATATGGTGAAGCTGGGAGTGACAGATGCCAGAGGCAAAATACTCCACGAGTACTTCAGGTCCCTGTGGGTCCTGCAGAACAATCTCTTCAACAGCCAGCGGCTTTCCATGTTCTACCAATACCGCCGCACGGGTTTTTGTTGCCATGACGTTTCTCCTGCGCTACTCAAATACAATAATAGAACGGCCGCGGACTTCGCCTGCTGCGAGTGCGCGAATGCCTTCATGGATATCGTCGATGCCGGTATAAGTCATTGTCACCATTTCATCCAGTGGTAGCTCTCCTTTTTTAAACCACTCGATGTATTCAGGGTAATCAACGTCAGGGTGGCTGGAACCACCAAAGGACCCAATGAGTGATTTCTCGCCGATTGGGAACGCCCACTGATTAATTGTGAAGTTGTCCTGTGGCATACCGACCACGACGGCGACGCCGCCTCTGTCAATGCCCAGGCGACCAGCACGAACGGCGTTGAGGATTTGCGGCGTCGTCACCGGCCCGCCGATCGCGTCGAACGCGTAGTCGGCGCCGCCGCCGGTAAGCTCCTGTATGGCTTTTACGGCATCGGTCTCTGAAGCGTTTACGGTATGCGTCGCGCCAAACGTTTTGGCGTACTCCAGCTTGTCATCGGTGAGATCCACCGCAATGATAGTGTTAGCGCCAGCAATTTTTGCACCGGCAATGACGTTAACACCGACACCACCCACGCCGATAACCGCAACTGATTGACCTTTCTGCACATTTGCAGTGTTGAGGACGGCTCCCACACCGGTAACCGTTGCGCAGCCCACGATGGAGGTTGAAGCTGTGGTGACATCCTTGGGAAGAGGCAAAACCATCTGCTCATCGACCAGCGCATGCTCAGACCAGGTGTAACAGTTACCGGCGTCATGCTCCTCTCCGCGAAAAGTAAACCTGGTATTCGCCGCGGGACGCCCTTCTGGTTGAGCATTCCGCGGAACCCAGGTCAGCATACAATGATCGCCTTCCTTGAGATGAGTGACATCGCTGCCGACTTTTAGGACAACGCCAGTACCTTCGTGTCCGAGTATCCCCGGTGTCCGCTGTTGGGGCCACGTGAGTTGATGCAGCTGGGAGTGACAGATTCCCGTCGCAAAGAGCTTCACCAGGACTTCCGAACCTACCGGATCTTCCAGCATAATCTCTTCAACCACCACACCGTTGTTGTGTTCCACCATTACCGCTGCGCGAGTTGTTGTTGTCATCCCCACTCTCCCAAAAAAAACAAGGTGTCAATCATACCGTACCCTCCACCCAGGGGAATACGGGTGAAAATTGGGTGATTTCGAAACGCCGTTTCTTGCCTTTTGTGAATTACCCACCTATCTTGCGGGGAGTTAACCACCTTTAGTGGGATTGAAATGAGTCATGATTTAGTTATAAGGCAGGGCAATATAGTAGACGGCACCGGTGCAGATGCATTTGTGGGCGACGTGGCGATTGACGGTAATGTGATTACCGAGATTGGCGATGTGTCCGGCAAGGGAAAACGGGAGATTGAGGCAGAGGGACACGCAGTAACGCCAGGTTTTATGGACCTGCACACTCACCTCGACGCACAGATTGGCTGGGATCCGATGCTGACCTCTATTAGCTGGCACGGCGTGACGACGGCGCTTATGGGTAATTGCAGTGTTTGTTTTGCGCCAGTAAAGCCGGACGGTCATCAGTTCCTGGCTGAAATGATGGAGTCGGTGGAGAACATTCCCAGAGAGACTATTCTTGAAGGACTGCCTTGGGACTGGGAATCCTATGGTGAATACCTGGATTCAATAGAAAAGAATAACCCGGGCATCAACGTAGCCGGGATGGTTGGTCACAGTGCGCTGCGCTATTACGTCATGGGTGAACGGGGTGTCGATGAAGACCCCAACGAAGAAGAGACCAAACAAATGGCTGCTCTTGCGGCCGAGTCAATTCGTCAGGGCGCGATTGGTTTTTCAACCAATCGTCTGCGGGGACATAAACTGCCGGATGGTCGACTTATTCCGGGTACCCTTGCGCCGATGGAAGAAGTGGTTGAGATTAATAAGGCGGTAGGTGCTGAAGGCGGCATCATGCAGGTAGTGGCGAATACACCTGCTGTAAAGATGAAGATATTCGACTACGAAATGGAGCTATTCGAGCAGGCCATGCGCACCGGTGGCAACCGACTGCTCTTCAGTTCGACCACGGATACCTATGGTGATCTGCCCAGTCTTTTAGAAAGCTATGACCGATGTGTTGGCAAGATGCATGAAGATGGATTGCCAGTCTTTGGTACGACCGTACCGCGTCGGGGCGGCAACCTTTCAGGCCTGAAGAACAATTTCTTTTTCTCCACACCCAGTTGGAAAGAATTACGAAAAATGAGCTTTACGGAGCGTCTGGCTGCGATTCGGGATGAAGCATTTCGCAACAAGCTGATCAGTGAAGCCCGTGATGACGAGGGTTGCGATGCCATGGCGAAACGCATGGTTTGGCTTGGCCCGGATGAGAGCCCGAATTACATGCGTGACCTGGAAGACAACCTTTACAATGAAGCAAAGGCGCAGGGCAAGTGTGGCGCTGAGCTTTGGCTGGAACGCATGCTCGAGAGTGATGGCGAAACCATGTTCCATCAACCGTTCTTTAATATGGAATATGAGAAGACCTACGAAATGCTCTCCCGCGACTGGATCGTGCCGGGGCTCGGTGATGCGGGCGCACATGTAACGTTTATCTGCGATTCCGGTTGGCCGAGTTTCTACCTGGGCCACTGGGTGCGTGAAACCGGCAGAATTGCCTTGCCGGAAGCAATACGCAAGATGACCAGCTTACCGGCAACGGTACTGGGGTTAAGTGATCGCGGTACCCTTGCCGAGGGTATGAAAGCCGACATCAATGTCATCGATATGGGTCGAGTTGCTGAACGGCATCCAGAGATCGTCGATGATTTTCCTTGCGGGGCGAGCCGGCTGTTGCAAAAAGCAATGGGTTACAAGGCAACTGTCTGCAACGGTGAAGTGATCCTTGAAGATGATGAGCATACTGGTGGTCGTGGCGGTGTTGTCGTCGGCTGCGGCAAACGCGCGGCAGGCTAGGTGTCATGGTCATGGGTTGCCTGGGTAAGCTATGTCCATAGATAGTCCCAATAAGACTTCGCCTATTTCAGCGAGCAATGCCGATATTCAGGACGCGCTAACGGATGCACATGATCAATCGCTGCGGATGGCGCTTATCCAGATTACACGCGACGAGGCATTGCTGAGCGACCGTTACGCAGATCGCGAAGTGTTACACGATTTTGCCCTTGAAGTTATCTCTGGGATTAGCGATGGCGCTCAGTCGGTTGCCACGGACCTGCCGGATGCCCTGTCTGTTCACCAGATGATGCAGACGATGGTCGACGGTGACATACCCAAAGAATACGTCCCCATGATGATGCAGGAAATGTCGCTCATCGAGCCGGACAGATGGTACGAAGACATTCCCGAGGAGAAACGCGCTGAGTTAAAAGTAGCTGTGATTGGTGTGGGGCTGTCCGGCATCCTCGCGGCAATTCGCTTGCAGGAAGCCGGCATTTCCTTCGTAGTATTTGAAAAAGATAGCGAAGTAGGTGGCACCTGGTTTGAGAATAGCTATCCAGGCTGTCGCGTCGATGTTCCCAGTCATTTCTATAGTTACTCGTTCGCACCAAACCATAGTTGGTCGTCGCATTTTTCTCCGCGCGATGAATTGTTCAAGTATTTCAATGAGGTTGTTGATCAATATGAGTTGCGGCAGCACATTCGTTTTAACACCGATGTGTCGTCGGCCGAGTATATAGACAACGGTCGCTGGCTGGTGACAACGGAAAGTGGGGATGCGGATGAATTTAATGTCGTGATCAGTGCCGTCGGCCAGTTGAATCGTCCCAGGCTGCCGGACATTAAAGGGCTCAACGACTTTAAAGGCACTACTTTTCATTCAGCGGCCTGGCGTGATGATGTAGATCTTTCCGGAAAGAGATTTGTTGTTATCGGCACTGGTGCCAGCGCTTTCCAGTTCGTCCCGGAGATCTCGAAGGAGGCGCAGCACGTTTCGGTACTGCAGAGATCACCGCCCTGGTTGATGCCAACCCCCCATTACCACCATGAGGTTCAGGCGGGGCATCAGTGGTTACTGAGGTATGTACCCTACTATGCAAACTGGTATCGGTTCTGGTTGTTCTGGACTGGTTGTGATGCGTTTCTTAAAACACTGACCGTCGATGAAAACTGGCGTGAACCGGGTTCCATTAACGCGGCGAGTGAAAAGCTTCGCGAGTCGGTTACTGCGTATATGGCCAGTCAGGTTCACGATGATGATCTGTTGAGCAAGATCATTCCGGACTATCCTCCCGGGGGCAAACGCCCGCTTCGCGATAACGGTCTGTGGCTAGCCGCGCTGCAGAGGGACAATGTCGATCTTATTACCGATCCTATCAGCGAAATAACTTCGAGCGGTGTTGCGCTGGCAGGAGGCGCAACGATTGATGCAGATGTCATTATTTGCGCCACAGGGTTTCAGGCGGACCACTTTCTGTGGCCTATGGATATTACTGGACGCGATGGTGTGCCGCTGAATGAGTACTGGGGTTCGAATCCCAGAGCCTACCTCGGCATGACGGTGCCACAGTTTCCCAACCTGTTCTGCCTCTATGGACCCAATACCAATCTCGTTCATGGTGGCAGTATCATTTTTCACTCTGAGTGCCAGGTTAACTACATCATGGGATGCCTTCGTGAGTTGCTGACAACCGCACACAAATCACTGGAGCCCAGAGCGGAAGTGGCCGAGGCGTTTTATCAAAGAGTCGATGATGCGAATCGAAAAAGGGCCTGGGGGATTCCCGAGGTCAATAGCTGGTATAAGAACAGGGAAGGTCGGGTCACCCAGAACTGGCCGTTTCGCCTTGTCGACTACTGGCGAGAGACCCATGAGTTGAAAAAGGCGGATTTTTTCTGGCGCTAAGGGCTTCTTTCGCTAGGCGATGGTGATCCGGCTTCACTCCGGCGATAATAGGCCGACGCGATAACCTGCAGTATTTTCGATGCACTTCAAGAATCTGATTGTCCTCCTGGTATTACTGATCACTGCCTGCGGTGGTGGTAGTGGCGGCAGCGGCACGGGACCGATGACCCCGGCACCCGGCAATACGGTGGATGACACAGAAAATCCCCCACCGGATCCCGACCCTGATCCCGACCCCCAGACTGGGTTCACTGACGTTACTGCTGCTTCAGGATTCAGTTACATATCCGGTGTGGTCTACGATGATGAAGACATCACTGATGCGGATATATCCGTCCGTATGATCGCAACAAACGGCGCGGCGGCTGGGGATTACGATAACGATGGTGACATTGATGTCTTTATTGTGCGTGGGAATTTCGGTGCCAACCAACTCTATCGCAACGACGGCGGACTGACATTTACGGACGTGGCCGAAGAAGCGGGCGTTGCGCTTCTCGGACCAGGAGAATCCACCAGTCGACAGTCAGGTCCCACTTTTGCGGATGTGGATGGTGATGGCGACCTCGACCTTTTTATGCGCGGAGTCAAAGAAGAATCCGTACTCATGCGTAACGATGGTGATGGTACGTTTACAGATGCGACGAACGAGGCAGGGCTCCTGTTTCTGCGGCGCCATGGAATGTCATCCGCATTTGGTGATTATGATATGGACGGTGATCTTGATCTTGTCACGACACACTGGGGTTCACCACAAGATCGTGACGATCCCGGAGATACGGAGCATCTGTGGCGCAACGATACCGAGGGTGACAATATCGCGTTCACCAGCGTGAGTGAGCTGGCGCAAATTTCCCCCAGTATTGCCCAGTTGCCGGATCCGAACGCATTTAGATATGACACCGATCGCACATTTACACCGACGTTCGCTCGTATCGACGATGATCGATTTCCCGATCTGCTTATGGTGGCGGATTTCAATCAGACTCAGTACTTCCACAACAATGGAGATGGTACCTTCGAAAACAGTACTGACGTAGAAGTGTTTGTGGATGGTAATGGTATGGGCTCAGCGGTGGGTGATTATGATAACGACGGTGATTTGGATTGGTTTGTTAGTAGCATTCTGCACCCCAGTGATGATCCGATGCCCAATACCGTCCTGTCTGAGTTAGGCAATCGGTTGTATCAGAACCATCAGGGAGTGTTCACCGATGTAACCGATGAAGCAGGTGTGGCGGATGGCGGTTGGGGCTGGGGTGCCTGTTTTATTGATTTTGAAAACGATGGTGATCTGGATATCTATCACACCAATGGGTGGCAGGAAGAAGTACTGACGCTGCGGGACTTTCCCGAACATGAGGGTTATCAGATGGATGCCGGCCGCGCGTTCGTTAACCAGTCCGACGGCACGTTTGTGGGGCAGGCCGAAACCCTTGGGCTCCATGATACTGAGATGGGGCGCGGCGTAGTCTGTGCGGACTTCGATAATGACGGCGATACCGATATTTTACTATTGGCCGATGGACCTACGCTGTGGCGAAACGATGAGTCCGGTAACGAATACCTTAAGGTGCGGCTTATCGGTACAGCTCCGAATACTGAAGCGGCCGGCGCACGCATCTCATTGTCGTCGGAAAATACAAACCAGATTCGGGAAATCTCCATTGGGAGCAATTTCCTGTCCCAGAATCCAGCAATTCAACTATTTGGCCTGGGCTCCGATACCAGCGCGGATATTACCGTCAGCTGGCCGGATGGGTCTGAAACCGTAATGACTGATGTTGCGAGCGGTCAAACGCTGGAGATTGCTCAATGACTGTCATCCTGTCCATCCTCCTGACCTTGCTGCTCTCCGCCTGTGGTGGTGGCGGTGGTGGTAGTGGGGCCGGTCCTGTGACATCGGCACCGGGTAACAGTAATAACGCCGAGGAACAGGCAACAGAGGAGCCAGCCCCGCAGATCGGTTTCACCAACGTCACCAGCACTTCAGGGCTTGATTACGAACTCAGGTTGGATGTTGAAACCAGCTCCACCGACGACTCGCTTGCAGAGGTCCGCGGAATTGCGACTAGCGGCGCAGCCGCGGGCGACTATGACAACGATGGTGATATTGATCTTTTCATCGTGCAGGGAGATGACGATTCGAGTCTTCTCTATCGCAATGACGGTAATCTTCAGTTTACCGAGGTGGCGGAGTCTGCTGGCGTCGCGTTTCAAGGACCACACTGGACGGGGCCGACATTTGCAGATGTTGATGGTGACGGAGACCTGGATCTTTTTATCCGTGGCCTGGTTAATTCGGCGTTACTGATGCGCAACGACGGCGATGGTACCTTTACCGATGTGACGGACGACGCAGGGTTGCTGTTTTTGAACCCCAAGGGGATGTCCTCAGCATTTGGTGACTATGATCAGGACGGTGATCTTGACCTCGTAACAACCCACTGGGGCTCACCTCTGGATCGTGAAAACCCTGGTGACACCGAGCACCTATGGCGTAACGATACCGAGGGTGACAATATTGTATTCACCAGTGTCAGTGAGGAGTCGCAGATCTCTCCCAGTATCGCTCAATTGCCTGATCCCAATGGGCTCAACTACGATGCTGATCACACCTTTACACCAACGTTTGCACGCATTGATGATGACTTACTGCCCGATTTACTGATGGTGGCTGATTTCAACCAGACTCAGTACTTTGGTAATAACGGGGACGGCACTTTCGATAACAGGACCGATGTCGACGTGTTGATTGACGGCAACGGTATGGGCTCTGCTGTGGGTGACTACGACAATGATGGCGACCTCGACTGGTTTGTGACCAGCATTCTGTTTCCCAGTAACGACCCGGTTGCGAATGCGCCCATATCAGAACTGGGAAATCGACTGTATCAAAACCATCAGGGCGTTTTCAGCGATGTCACTGATGAAGCGGGTGTAGCGGACGGCGGCTGGGGCTGGGGCGCGTGTTTTATAGATTTCGAGAACGATGGTGATCTGGACATCTATCACACCAATGGATGGTCGGAATCGCTGCCAGCCCAACCGGATTTTCCGGATTTTGATGGCTACGCGATGGATATCAGTCGGGCATTCGTGAATCAGTCTGATGGAACCTTCGAGGAAGATGCCGTTGCTCTTGGTTTACATGATACCGAGATGGGTCGTGGTGTGGTCTGTGCTGATTTCGACAACGACGGTGATACCGACATTTTGTTATTGGCTAATATCCCGATCCTGTGGCGCAACGATGAGTCCGGTAACGAGTATTTAAAGGTGCACCTGATAGGTAAGCCGCCGAATACTGAAGCATCCGGCACGCGAATCATATTGTCGTCGGAGAACACCAGCCAGATTCGGGAGATCTCTATTGGCAGCAATTTCCTGTCACAAAACCCTGCGATACAACTATTTGGGCTGGGGTCAGATACCAGTGCAGATATTACGGTCAGCTGGCCCGATGGCGCGGAGACTGTAATGACTGATGTCGCCAGCGGTCAAACCCTGGAAATTACTCAGTAACACCCCGTCATCCTGAACGAAGTGAAGGATCTCGACCTTGAGTTCCTTCGCTATGCTCAGGACAGGCTTGTGCCGCTCATATTGCACCTGATCGATAAAGTCAGCCGAAAAAAAAGGAGACTCCCCTTTCGGGAAATCTCCTTGATTCGTTCTAGCGAGGTGCCGTTACAGCACCTGCGCTTCTGCGAGAGACCTATGTTACAGGCTGGGTCTCCAACGCACTTCAATACCAACCGAGCGCGGGTCGGTCAGGGTGCCCGATGATGGCGCACCAGAGTTAGTGGATTGCAGCAGGAACTCGATCAGACCAATTTCATCGAATACGTTTTGTACGAACAGTGTCGCGGTAATCGTTTCGTCTGGAGAGGTCCAGGTACCGCGAACATCGAACCGACCGTATGAGGGCAGCGTCGAGAGCGGCAAGTTACTGAGATCGGAAGCGCGATCATCGACCCAGCTATAGGTTCCCAGCAACTGCAGGTTACCGCCGGTTGCGCCCGTAAGCGGTGTCTCGTAGCTTGCCGTCAGTGCGAACTTGTGCTTCGGCTGCATGGGTAACTGGTTGCCGGTCATATCAGAGGGAAGAATATAATCGCTGGTGACGGTCTCACCAGAAGTAAAATCAATATGTTCCCAAAACCCCGTTTCTGCATTAGGATCGGCCCGAATGACCTCTTTATGCGGGCCGATCTCAGAGTCGAGATAGGCATAAAAACCGCTCAGACGCCAGTTTTCATTCACATAGTACATGAAGTCAACTTCAGCACCCCATATCTTGGTATCTTGGATATTGTCGGTGAACTCAAGGATGGGTGAATTAGCAAACTGGCTGAAATTATTCCCACCAATGGAGATGCCCTGTTGCTCGATTGAGCCGGTAATCTGATAGTCGTCGAAATCATTGTAGAAAACACCGGAAGTTAACCGAAGTCGTCCATCCATGAACATGCCTTTCATCCCGAGCTCATAGTTGACCAGGGTCTCTTCTTTAACGAAAGTCGGAATCGCATCGGACTTGGGATTGAAACTACCTGCCCGGTAGCCCGTCGAAATCCGACCGTATATCAGATTGTCCTCAGGCGTGGTGTACTCCATACTGACGTGACCAATAGTCGCATCCCAGTTTCGCGGAGTGGGGTCTGAATCGTCGAAAATGATTTCTATCGGGACGGACCCGATAAAACCAAAACCGCCGATGAACGTGCCACCATTGGTTTTCTGAACCTTGAAATCTTCCGTGTAGCGAAGACCGCCAGAGACCAGCCACTGATCGTTGACCTGGTATTCAGCGTTGACGAAATAGGCATCAGTCTCTGATTCGGCGGTGGTACCAAACAGCAAAGTCTGGGTGTGGTCGTCGCCAGTCGGACATTGCCAGTAGTTCCCGGGCTCACCATTTGCGACTGCTTCTTCCGGCGTGGTTGAGAAACCAAATGGTCTGAGGATAGTGTCAGCGATTTCCGCACATCCACCGGCAAAACCGGCAGCGACGGCGTGGTCCTCAGCAAGACCCAGTCTCCAGGGATTGGTATAGGTTAAAACGGGTACGAACCACCCGGTGAAATTCTCGTAAGTGAACGCACCGACGATAAAATTGAACTGTCCATCCAGGTTTGAAACCAGTTGTACCTCGTGAGAAGTTTCGGTGTAGTCGTACCACACGTTGATCTCCGCATCGATTAATGGCACATCCGCGTCTGATGCCGTGAACGGATCATCGGCGCGTCCTACCCGGTTGGTCATGTCGCGGTCACGCTGAACCCTTGAGAAGTTGTCGGTATCACCGAAGTTGTAGCGCAGCGTGTAGTTATCATTGATGTCAAAACTGAAAGCGATGGTCGATTGCTCTGAAGTACTACCGCCCACTGCAGACCGGTTCACATTAATTACGTTCTTAAGGTCACCACAAAGAAATCCAGGGGTGGCAGGCGGACAGTTTGGATCTATGGATGGAACCGGTTGGTCCAGCAGGTAAAATGCGTTCGTTTGTCCCCTGAAATCCGTAGCGTTGCTCGGGTCGAAATTAGTCAACAGGACCTGCGTTCGCGGCGTGCCATCGTCATCTAACTTGGTATAACGAAAATTCAAATCCATTCTGTCGGTTTTGAAACGCAGCTGCGGAGCGACGAATGTCTGGTCGGGGGCATCGTAATCATCACCCAAGCCAATATTCTTCTGTGCGCCATCGCCCTCGTAGTAGCTACCGTTGATACGGAAGCTGACGTTTTCACTGATCGGGCCACCGAAGGCTACACCGTATCGCTGTGTGAACTGGTCGGTGAATTCCGTATGCACCAGAAGGTCCCACTCGTCGGTGGGTCTTGTGGAGTAGTAACTGATCGATCCGGCAATCGAGTTCCGGCCATTCAACGTGCCCTGAGGACCACGCGCGACTTCAACCCGCTCCAGGTCAAACATATTCGGCGCAACGCCGTAGGTTCCGAGCGTGTAGACACCATCTACATAGGTGGCGACTGCGAGGTCCGGGTGGGTTTCACCGGCGAGTCTTGTGCCGATCCCGCGTATGGTCGTACCCTGACCGGTCTGCTGGCCTTCATCCTGGAACTGTAGCCCAGGAACCAGTTGCTCCAGGTCATCCTGATTGGTCATGCCGAGCTCTTCAATCATCTGAGCACTGAAGGCCGACATGGTAACTGGTACGTCGAGTACGTTCTCTTCACGCTTCTCGGCAGTCACAATGACTTCTTCGATATAATTCTTATCGTCGTCATCAGCGGAATAGGCTGGTAGTCCAGCTATGGCTACGGCGACTCCTAATGACATTGGTATGAATTTCTTCATGAATATCCCCCATAATTGGTTAAAATTGAACTGGGCTCCGCCCAGCCAGGTTACGTTGTGGGTTCCCCCTAAGGTTCCCTAAGTTCACAGGTGACCCAACACCCACCAGTGAGCTGCGCTAGTGTAATTATAGAGGGTACCGTAGGGATAGTATATTTGTTTCAAACCAGGCCCATCTATGGGAAAAACACCTTATTTTTTACTTAGTCTAGCTAAAAAATGAGGCATTTTTGCGTTATAGTAATCCTCATCAGGAAATAGGATATGCCTTTTGGCAAACGCAAATGAGCTTAGGACCATCGACGATATCGCCGTCTGGCTTTCGGAAGGGATGAGACGGCCCTCATCCAAGTTCCTGCGGGATATGCTAAAAGGTATTCACGCTTCGAAATCCATCAAACTTGCCAATATTGCCAGGGCCCTTGGTGAAGGTAACAACCTGCATTCCACCTGCAATCGGCTAGGCAGAAACCTCGCCGATCCCGATCTTGAGCGAATCATTGCTGATCGTCTGCTTGAACAAGGCGCAAACATGGTTAAGCGCCATACCCGCCTTATTGTTAACGTGTACACGGTTGCCAAGCCCAATGCCAGGAAAATGCAGTACCTTCAGGATGGCGACGAAAATACAACTGATGAAGCACAGTTCCTGGTGTGCGAGATCCTTGCGAGCAATACCGGCTCTGGTAAATATTCACCCTTGCTCGCGACCTTATGGTCTCGATATGCACCAGGTTACGTCAGTGATGCGCAAGAGATCCTGGATGCGCTAGGCAGGGTACTCAAGGCGACTAAAGGTCGTGGTGTTGTATGTCTGGAATACCGCTATATCCCTCCGGCGATAGTCGATGATCTTCTAGATAATCTTCTCGCCAGCCAGGACACTCAATTTATCTGTACTGAGGGGTCAGTAGCCCCTGTGCTTGTTCACCGTCAGCAAAATAAAACCACGACCGAGTTGGCCGAGGTCTGTGACCTGCCTTACTGGGGAAGGCTTTTTAAGGTCCTGCCAGTCAACGCTGAAAAGAGTGACGCCTATTTGATATACCGGCAGTACCTTTCCTCGACACCAAACGAGTTGTCAGACTTGGCGATACCGATGGAATTTGGATCGCTGCCAGTGCGGTGTCAGGAATCGGGTCGCCCTGTCAGTATCATCATTATGAACACCTACCACCCGCTTCTGGGCGAGAGATCAACCAGATTGGTAACGTCTTACGAAAAGCTCAACTCTCGTAAGAAGATTTTGGCGCCCATTCACGCTTTCCTCTCACTGGGTGACGTTGTTGCGGCTCATGGGTCTATCCGTGATAGTTACAACCCCTCTGACCTTCAGGTAGCAAAATACGACCGCATGCAGTTGCTTATGACGCTCTTGCTTGCAGTGGTTTTCTTCGAAGCCAGGACATACAAACTCAAGCTGCCGTTGGCCAGATTTCAGCCACATGAGGGTAGGTATCGACGGGACTATCTGCTGCCGGAAGACGTGGAGCGACTCAAGAGTGAAGCGATTCCTGTAGATGATGCAGGTCACGGGTGAAAATCGCAGTTCTCCAGTTCTTCAGTTGGCCCGGCCGCCATGGCGACCTGCAGGATGTGTATGCACGGGGATTGGAACGTGTCCACATCATGGATCAGGGCGGATACGACGCGGTATGGATCGCTGAGCATCACTTTTCGACCTATAGTGTGTGTCCTTCGATCAATATGATGGGTATGCACTTTGCCAATCATTCCAAGAATCTAAGAATCGGCACGGGAATATCTCTGGCAGCTTTTTATAATCCACTGCGCCTCGCGGAAGAAATTGCTTTGCTTGATGTTCTATCAGGCGGACGCGTGAACTGGGGTGCGGGTAGCGGTTTCGATCCCACTGAGTTTCGTGCGTTTGGCATCGATAAGGCGGAACGCCGTGAACGATTCCGGGAGAACGTCAACATTGTCCTTCAAGCCTGGTCATCCGAGAAGCTGAACTTCGACGGGGTCTATCATAGCTATGAAGATATCGAAGTGCTGCCGAAGCCCTTGCAGGACCCAATGCCGGTCTGGATGGCGGCCACCTCTCCCGAGGCAATCGACTGGGCAGCGGGGCAGGGTCATTCCATCCTGATGGATCCGCACTCATCTATGCAGGAAATCTACGAGAAACAACAGCTGTATTACAGAACTCTCGAGGAACATGGCCATCCGGTTGGTGATCGTGACCTTCCCGTCGCGAGGCTCGTTGCGATAGACCACGACGAAAAAGAGGCGCGCAAAATAGCAGAAGCAGGCGCCGCGTGGGTGACGAATAGTTATGCCCGCAAGTCCGAGGACACTGGCAACAACCCGGTTGATCGCTACGTTGATGAGATCGTCATCTGGGGTAAGCCGGAGCGTGTGGCTGATCAATTAATGCAATACGAAGAAGAGATGGGACTGGGTTACCTTTTGTGCGCGCCTCTTAGCCAGAACACGTTTACGCTGTTTAACGATGAGGTATTACCACGGATTACTAGCTGACCCTGGGAATCACTTTCTCTGAAATCAGCCTGAGACACTTCTTTACGTCCTCACGAGTAGACCGCCAGCCAAGCATTGCGCATATGATCTCGTCTGCGCCAAATTCCTCATGCAGCTGGTGAATTCTGTCTACGACTTCTTCCGCAGTACCAAACAAATCGGGTTAGCGATTCTTTGCCTGCGAGCGCCCCCGCTCAGTCAGTTGGTCTGCTCGATTTTTTTCCGACGCCTCGCGGACACGGTCAGCCTCGCGCTGCGTTGCTGCAACAAACGTAGACATGCGCATGGTCACGGATGGATCTCCCGGGTGACCGGCATCCTGCCAGGCCTGCCGATAACGTTTGACGTCCTCCCTTAATACATCATCGCCACGCTGCATTGTGCATGCCGCCACCGCCGATGGCGATTCGGTAGCCCAGCTTGCCCATTGGCTCGAACCCCTGTTGGCTGTCGAGGGGGAGCAGGATCGGAGGATGGGGTTTCTGTACGCATTTCGGCAGGAAACGGGAATCGGCCGGGAGCGCAGGATAATTGTAGAACTCGCCAGCGAAACCGGAGAATTGATCTTCCGTCAGGGCCTGTCGCAGAACAGCAAGGTATTCATGGAAATGCCGTAGACGCCTTTCGTCACCTGCCGTGTCTCCTCCCGCGCCATAGATAAAGCGACCGTCGCTGAGCTGATCCAGCATGGCGATTTGCTCTGCGGTCTGTAACGGATTTGCTGGTGTGAAATTGTTAAACACCCAACCGAATCTATCGAGTGTGGCTCCGCGCCGATTAATGGAGGAACCACCTTCCTTAACTTCCGATGTGAATTCCTCATCGGGAGCCTTAAGCCCTGGCAGGTGGACCGCGGTGCCGATCTTGATTTGATTGGTACGCGTGGCGATGGCCGCGGAAAGCAAAAGGCAGTCAGGGATCATGCCCATGATAGGCACGCCTCCTGCCCAAACTGTGTCCCATCCGGTGTTGTCGAGGGATATGACCTCTTCGAGATTGGCGTGGTAGGCTTCCGCCTGCGACTCCTCTCCCTTTGCTGTCCAAAAGTTCAAGTAGCTGATTCTCATGAGACTGCCCCCCTGGCACTCATGTGGGTTCTTTATATCACGGCAGCGTGACCGGGCACGACGTTAGATCTGCTCCACCTCTACCGCGCAACCCGTATCCACAGATTCGTAAAGCGCGAATATTGCGGCCATGTTACGTAACGCATCGTCTGCCGGAAATTCTGGTGTCTTGCCGGTAAGAACGCATTCCGAAAACTCATCCAGCTGCACCTGGTAGCGATTGGTACTGGTCATCTCCAGAACCTCCGGTTTCTGATCCGCGCGCGTAACGGTGACTTGTGCGGTCTCTACTACCGCGGCACGATCCAACGAGATGCTGCCGCGGGTGCCAACAACACCAAGTGATCCATGTCGCGGCCCATCAAAACCGCACCAGATATCGCCAACAGCTCCATTCGCAAATTGCAGCAGGCCATGCAGCACCGTGTCTACGTCAACGCCATCGCGCTTACGGTCAAACGCCATCACCTTAATGGGTTCGCTGTTCATGACATATCGCAGGGCGTAAAGGCTGTAACATCCGACATCCATCAGGCTGCCACCGGCAAGTGTTTTGGTAAGGCGGATATCGTCAGGATTGGCGAGCGGATACATGACTGAGGATTCAAGGTGGATAATGTCACCGATCTCACGGTTGGCTACGAGCTCACGGATGCTGCGTAGCTGCCTGGTCCAGCGTGGTGTAAAAGCCTCCACCAGGACAACATTGTTCGCTTCGGCCGCAGCTTTCATTTCACGTGCTTCTGCCATGGTGGCAGACAAAGGTTTTTCGCACAGTATGTGTTTGCCTGCTTCTGCCGCCTTGATAGTCCACTCGTGGTGCATGGAGTTCGGCAGCGTGTTGATAACCGCATCAATCTGATCGCTGTCGATCATTTCCTGGTAGCTCCCGAAGGCCAGCGGAATGTCGTGTTCCTTTGCGGCAGCCTGCGCGGTTTCAAGATTCCGACTGCTAACGGCGACAATTTCGGAATTAGGTGAATCTTTTGCCGCCGGTACGTGAGCAGTAAAGCCGATGCGTGCTGTGCTAATGAGACCGTATCTGACTGTGTCTGGAATTTTGTTCCCCTTACTTTTTCGCTGACTGTTGTGCGGGTCGAGGTCTGAAGATCGTGTGGTGCCGAATGAGCGCAACGTCACCTTCACCATCCGTAACGATGCCATCCAATACCTGGTACCAATGTCCCTTGCGGTCATAGGCATCGACAATCTGTGCGCTAACCGTAATGTCCTGGTCGGCCCTGGCCTCACGCTTGTGTTGAATCTGGCTTCTGGCGTGGATCGTTGGCCCGTAAACAAAGTTGTGTCTTGTGAGCGGTGACATGCGCCCGGAAAGAAAATACGGGTGAACAAATGCTGGTTCGACGTCTTCGCTTATATAGTGCGGTGTATCCAGGCCAAGATCTTGCGCAACCAGTAGTCGAGATCTTTCCGAACTCAGATGAACGGTCAGTGGATTCAGAGGCTGGCGCAGCGGCACATGATCGAGATCGTAGGTTGGCAAAGATTCCGGCTGCGGCTGCATTACTCCAGGTTCCGGCGGTTCAAGTTCATCCAACCACGCAGCATTGCCCAACCCGGCTGTGCCGTCCAGTACAACACGCTTTTCATCCTTGCCGGCGACGCATGATATCGACCAGTGATCGTTATCTTCCTCGAGGATAATGTTCAGAACTTCATCTGCAAAGAGCGGCCGGCGCAAGCTGTAGTCTACCCAGCCACTTTCGCGCCAGGTCTCACCCAGCGCTTTCGTAATTGTGTCGGCTGCCCAGCCATACGTCCGTATTCCCGAGACAAGCGCACCAGCATAGCCAGCCGCATCGGCACCTTCCGTTTCGTGAATCGGATTTGGTACCCCATCTGGAATTGGGTCTTCGCTGGTCACAAGTGTATCGACAATGCGCATTTGGTTTACTAGCTTAGAATTTCGTCTAGTACCGGCATGATATATCCCAGGAACAAATTAGGATTCTCGCTCATCGGGAAATGTCCGAGTTTCTCCATCGGTATGAATTTGCAGCCAAGCTGTTCGGCTATCTCTTTAGCGCCTTCCGGTGGTGCTGAATAGTCATACTCACCTGAAAGCAGGTATACCGGGCAGCGATCCTGATCAATGTCGAGCTTCTGGTTACGCAAGTCGCCTTCGATAAAGTAGTAGTTGAGGTCTCCCTTGAAAACCCCGGGGCCACCGTTCGCATAATGCCACAAGGTTTCCCAACGATCCTGTTCCGGGCTTTGCGGCGCCATGATGCCGGATACCGCCGCCGCAGCGGCCTCGCCGCCATGGATGTCGTGGCGATGTAGATAGTCCAGTTGTTCAGGTTTGTTCTGATCGAGTCCCGCATGTAAGCCGGATTGCAATCCAATAACAGCCCGGGCTTTGTCGGGATGTTTTAAACCGAGGTGTAATACAACTCTGCCACCAATGGAACAACCCATAACAACCGGTCGGTCTAGCCCCAACGCATCCATAAAGGCGAGAATAAATGCCAGGTATTTCTCTGTGGTGAGCGCGTAAGTCTCTTTCTGCCAACCAGCGGGTGGCGAGGACTTTCCATGCCAGGGCATGTCGGGAACGATGACGCGAAAATTAGATGCGATGGTCTCGTTATTCACCACACCACGATACTGGCGACCATCCGCACCTGCGGTATGCAAACATAAGAGCGGAACCCCTTTCCCCGCTTCCTCGAAATACACCCGGTGCGACTGCCCCTCGATATCCAATGCCAAATAGTGACCGGTTACAGGCTCGATACTCATAACTCACAGCTCACAAACTTGTTTATCACACCCTTTATGTAGAACATGTTCGACAGCCACGGAATCACGTCGCCACTCACCCTTGCGCGACGGGTTTCTACTAGCGCGGTAAGATCCTGGTATCCAGGTTTTGGATTAGCCTCGTTGAATAATGCCCAGGTCTCGGCGTCGGTTTTGATGATGAAGTCGGTTCCCTTGGGGCCCTCCGTCGCTTCAACAAGTACCTCAACAAGCTTACCGTCGTCGATCACAAACATCGTCCACGTGTCATCGATTCCGAGCGCGAATTTCGTGGAAAAATATTTTCCCCGCCGCATGAGTTCAGGATCATTATTTACCTGTTCCTGCAGCCGGTTGATCGCATCGCTGACCAACGTTATATCCCCCTATTTTTTGTTCCGAACGTTTAGGCGCGTTCACCCTCAATCGGCATTTCGAATCCATTTCCCATGCCTACCCCGTCGAGTCGGTCGCCGTTAACCTTGCCTTCGAATTGAATGTCGATACCGAACCCGCCTTTGTCGATAACAAAGGAAAACGCGACCTTGTCATCTTCAACCTTAACGTTGCCAAGCTTGCAGCTGTAGCCAGAGCCATCTTCATAGGTGCCGGTGAGATCAGGCCTTACGTGCAGCTCCCATCTGGCAAACGATTTGTCGACGACCCAGTCGCCCACGAAGGGGCTGTCGCTGGGCTCTCCCTGCAGTGGCTCTTCTTCCGGTTCCTCGTCTGGCAGGGTCATGATATGTTTCGCGACTTTCAGGGTTCGCTCTGCAAGTTCGGTAATCTTGTTGTCATTGAACTCGCGCACCGATGATCGAAGACGATCGTTTAGTACACCAATCCATTTCTCTGGTAGTGCATCCGCACCAAATTTTAATCCCAGGACGGATCCGACAGTGGCGCCATTGCAATCCGTATCCCAGCCGCCACGCACGGAAACGACGATGCCGTTCTCGTAGTCGGTATTGCCAAAGTAAAGTCCAAGCACGACGAGCGCTGCGTTGTTGATCGTGTGCACACCACTATAGTGGCCATAACGTTCATTGATTTTTTCCCAGACCGCTTCCCAGTCGCTTAACTCCTGACACCACCCGAGCGTTTCGTGTACTGCTTCCGTAAGGCGGCATTTTGCGGGTATTTCGCTTAAGCCTACGTTGATGATTTCAACGATGTCATCTGTGACGTAGGCTGCCGCCAGCATGGCTGCTACAAACATTTCACCGTAGATGCCATTTTTAACGTGGGAAATACAGGCATCCTTAAAGGCCAGTTCCGCCGCTTTTTCCGGCCACCCTGGTGAGGCATAGCCGAACATGTCAGCACGAATCTGGGCACCGATCCATTCACGGTGGGGATTACGATAGCTTGCTGATTCGGGCGGCCAGTAGCCGGCAACAAAGTTGCGATAGGCAGCGCGCTCTGCGGTGTATAGCAAGTTCACAGGCATATGGTTCATCCACACATTGGCCATGGTCCGCGGAGTGAACTTCTCGCCACGCTCTTCGAGCGCGATCAGACCCAGGATTGGATAATCCATATCGTCATCCCGCTCCATAAACTCGATGTTGTCTCGTGTGCTGGTCTTAAGACCAGCACCTATATTCTTTTCGTCATAGGGGACGTAGTTGTCGAGCGGCAAAGCATTTTTCGACTCAAGGTATTCGTCAATGCGTGCTTTGGGCCAGCCCTCTGTGGGTTTGCCGAGGGAACAACCGGCCGCACGCCCAAGCCAGGCACCGTGGATACGATCATAAATTTCTTCGTCGCTGATCGAGATTTCCATGCGACGTGGCCCATCGGGCCTTAATGCTTTTATCTCTTCAAGCGTCGAAGGCTCGTCGTAGCCGAACGAATCAGAGGGCTCCAGGGTATCCAGTTCGTTGTACAACCTGACCATCTCTTCCTTGTCGTCGGCTTTAAGGGCCGCTTCGACACGGGTCTCCAGGTCGCCAAGATCGCAGCCTTCTTCCTGGCGCTGCGTGATTTCACCGCGGATAAATAGTCGTTCTACATTCTTCATTTAATCGGCAGCCATAATGTGCAAAAAAGGGGAACTGAAGGATACCTATTTTTGCTGGTCAATACGCAAGGTTTATGCAAGGATTTGAATGTCGTTAGGTTCACTCAGCCCCAGCCAAATCCAACCGGTCAAGGATCTCATCCGATAGGATGAGATCAAAGCCTGCGAAACTCTCTTCCATTTGCTCGGACTTGCTGGCACCCGATATGACAATCACACCGCGACCGGTCATCCAGGCGAAAATTACCTGGATGGGGGTGGCATCCACTTCTTTGGCGACTTCCATCAATGTGGCCATGCGCGCATCGGAATCAGCATGTAGGTACTGAGCCCTCATTGGCTTGTCGTCCCTGACGTAGGCACCACTTAACAGAGGAGAATAAGCGACCAGTTGAAAGTCTCGCTCCTTGCAGTATTCAAGCAGGTCATCATTGGTCGACTTCTGAAAACCAAAATCAGCATCGACTCGTGGTCGCAAATAGGTATAACGCTGTTGCACGCATACGAAGGAACTAATATTTTTTGCGGCGCTCACTCCTGCTGCTTCAGCGAGCCGCCACGCCTTAAAGTTGCTGGCGCCGATGTATCGAACCTTACCTTCCTGTACGAGTTCATCCATGGTTCCCAGCTGATCCTCAAGCGGGACACTGCGGTCATCGCAGTGAAAGTAATACAGATCAATGTGATCGGTCTGCAGTCGTTTCAGGCTGCGCTCGCACTCCCTGCGGATATGTTCCGGCGCAGATGACATAGGCGCATCGTTAGCAGTGCCGCCCATCTTGGTGGCAAGAATCACGTCGTTTCTGTTGCCGCGATCAGCAAACCAGTTACCGATCATGGTTTCACTCTCACCACCCTTTGCGCGCCAGATAGCATAGTTGTTAGCAGTATCCAGAAAGTTACCGCCCCCGCCGACATATTGGTCCAGCATGTTGTAGGAAATAGTTTTGTCGTCGCGGGAACCCCATTCCTGGCCTCCCAGACAGAACATGCTGACGTTAAGGTCGGTGTTGTTGATGGTTTTTGTTTTCATTTATTTCTCCGTTAATCTCTCTACTGCTGCTTCATTCAGTTCGATGCCGTATCCAGGCTTGTCAGTAAGTACTGCATCGCCACCCTTTGGCAGAACATCTTCGCCGTAGAGCTCTGCGATGTCGTCCAGTGGACCGGAAAATTCGATTGAAAATTCATGCGGCCTGGTTGCGTTCTGGCTTGTCGCATAGACGTGCATTGATGCCATGGAGTTAATCCCAGCCTGGGGGCTGTGCGGCATCACTTGCTTGTTGATGGTCTCGGCCCAGTCAAAGATTCGTTTCACCTCTGACGGTCCACCTGCATTCAGGATGTCAGGCTGCAGAATATCTGGATCACCCAGCTTTACCAATTGTTGAAACCACCAGCCGTATTCATCCTGTTCACCTGCAGAGACGGCTACATCCAGTGCATCGGCAACCTGTTTTAACCCGGCCAGGTCCCAGTGTGGAATGGGTTCCTCGTAGTGGTTGATGCCAAGCTCCTCGAAACGTCGTCCTTGCTGAATGGCGGTAGAAACCGAGTATCCGTTGTTAACATCGAAGCCAAGGTAGGTATCTCCTGCAAGGAACTCACGCACTTCCTTGAACATGTAGTAATCCTTCTCAGGATCAATGTCCTGCCGCCAGCCGCGCCAGTCCATACGAATCTTGAAGGCCCGAAAACCTCGCTGCCAGCCTTCCTCAACCAGACGCAACATCTCTTCCGGCTGCATCTTCCAACCGGAGCCAACGCTCCAGTAGAGGGGAATGGTGGTTCTGGCCGCGCCACCCATGAGCTTGTGCACAGGTAACCCGGTTTCCTTGCCCAGGAGGTCCCACAGTGCAACATCAATGATGCCAACTGCCCAACCCGGCAGCCTAAAGACAACTTCTTCTTTCCCGAGGGCGAGTGTGGTCCAGTGTCGCTGGATGGTGCGTGGGTCTTCACCAACAAGTGCAGTTTTAATTCTATTTTCAAGGTAAGCGTTGAACACAGAGCGATTTCGCCCAGAGACCTCTGACCAGCCCTCAACACCAGCGTTAGTCTGAATGCGCAGCAGGCTTTTGCCGATGTTCAACGGTGTAATTGTGATGTTAGTTATTTTCATAGCAGTGAGCCGATGTTCGACTCGCCATACTGATCCAGCGTGGCATAGGATGCAACTAGTGCTCCAACAAGGGTGGTGTCATGAGAGCGGTTCAGGTGCTGGGCAACGAACAGATCATGGTCTTGGATCGACCCGATCCGGAAGCGACCGACGGTCTGGTCACTATCAAGATTGAAACCTCGGCGATCTGCGGTAGTGAACGTCGCGGCTACTTCGGTGAAGGGGTACCGGAGGGCAATGGTGGGCACGAGGCAGCTGGCACGATTGTGGATGCGGACGCGCCGACTCAGTGGCAAACGGGGGATCGCGTTACGCTTCACTCGGCTGCCCCCTGTGGTCATTGTCGTCACTGCTGGGTAGGTAACTGGGTCCTTTGCGAAAGTCGTGAACGACGTGGCACCCGAGGTAATCATTCCCAGTATGTCGCGACGGACCCGGCCAGATGCTTACCATTACCCGACGATATCTCTTTTGAGATCGGTTCACTGATAGGTGATGCATTTGGCACACCGTTCCGTGCGATTCAGAAAGTCGGTGTCACGGTACTCGACCGAGTGTTGATTATGGGTCAGGGTCCGGTTGGACTTGCAGCGACCATGATTTGCAAGTTCTTCAATGCACAGGTGGTGGTCGCAGACGTTAACGAATACCGTCTTGAACAGGCGCGCGCATGTGGTGCAGATGAAACCTTGAATCCGAATAGTGACGATGTGCAGGCAGTAGCACCGCATGTGGCGTTCGATTGCACCGGTAATTCAGTTGCGCAGACTGCATGCCTAGATGCTGCGCAGGTAGGTGGGCGAGTGGCGTTGATTGGCGTGACAGGTAATGGGCCTTCCATTAACACACTGGAACACTTCACAAAGAAGGAACTCACCGTATACGGCACCTGGTATTCAACCCCGGTGGATCACCTGGATCTTATTGAAATTATTCGCCGCGGGCTGTCGGCGGAGCGTATCATCACTCATCGATTTGATATTGAAGATGCGCCCGAGGCGTTTTCGAAGTTCTTCGCTGGCGAGGCTGCGAAGGTGATCCTTACGCCCTGGTGACAGAACCTGGTCTGGCTTCGGTCACGAGTAGAGACCACTTTTCAACTCGTCAATGACGTCCTTTCTAAAGAGCGCAGGTTCCGGGTTGTTCATCTTTAATATTACCCACTCGTCGTCGATCCTTTTGAATTCCCACGACCATCGGGTCAACGTGCGGGCGGTATCGAGTTGTCCGGGCACATGGTTACCACTTGGGTCTTTTAAATCCTCAGGCTCCGGGTCTGCAACGTAGTGTGTACAGTAGTGCGTGGCGGTCGCGTGGTCGTCGTCGACCACATCAATCAACAGGTTACTACAGAGCACCACGTTGACATTATGGTCCACTTTTTCAATGTGATCGAAGTGCTCGCGGATCTGTTCGCGGCTATTGAACTTGGCAAACTGACCCTCCTCAGCGAACAGATCAGCGACTTTCGCCTGTTCCCCTTCGAGAACCTTCAAAAACTTATAGATCAGTCGTTCACATTGCTTGTGTATCTCGAACTCGTTCGTCGCCATTAGCTGTCCTGTGTTTATGTTGAGTAGGTTTCAATCCGCGTTACGGATTGCGTTCAAATGATCCTTAACGCCCCGGGTGACCATGGCCGTTGCTGGTAGTGCCTGGAAGAAGCTGTATTCCTCGCGCTTTAACCAGTCTACTGGTCCTCCCAGCTTTTTTCCGGCGTTTAAAGTCGCGTCGTTGATTTTAGATACGAGCGCTTCATGCTCCGGTGTGCCCTGCCGGTGTCCGGAGAAACTGGCAAGATCGTTCGCCGCGGTGAAGACGATATCTACGCCAGGCACTGCGGCGATCTTCTCGACATTTTCTACCCCGGTTGGCGATTCGATCTGTGCAACGACCATAATGTTGTCATTGGCCGTGTTGCGATAATCATCGTCCCAGAGGTCTCTGTATTGACCACCACCATGGCTACGTTTACCTTCAGGTGGATACTTGGTAATGCGAATTGCATTTTCAACTTTCTCCGGTTCATCCACCATCGGAACGATAATGCCGAGTGCGCCAATGTCGGTAGCTTTCTGGATATCACCTTCAGTTGCATCCGGCACGCGTATGAAAGGTGTCACAGGCAGGTCATGTCCGGCCCAGATCAGGCTGGCTGCTTCCTGGTAGGTTATTGGGCTGTGCTGCATTTCGATCCACATAAAGTCGAGCCCGGCCTTCGCCATTGCGCGATAAATCTTTGGGTCCGGGGTATCGATGGTGCCACCGATAACCTGCTCGCCCCTGCCGAGCTTCTCTTTGACGGTGTTGTACATAGTATTCCTGGTTCTAAAAAGACCTATCGGCCGACGACACTTCTTGCGATCAGTTCCTTCATGATCTCAGAGGTGCCGCCGTAGATTCGCTGAATCCTGGCATCAAGGTAAAAGCGCGAGATCTTGTATTCACGCATATATCCGTAACCACCGAACAACTGAAGGCACTGATCGGCAATTCTTCCCTGCATTTCACTGGCAGCAAGTTTGCACAGGGAGGCCTCGGCGGGTGTTAGCTCGCCTCGCTGAAAGCGGTCGACGTATTTCTCAGCGAGCGCGCGATTCAGTTCGATCTCGGTTTTGAGATCCGCAAGTTTGTAGCGGGTATTCTGGAAACTTGATACTGCCTCACCAAAGGCTTTGCGCTCCGTTACATACTCCACCGTCAAATCAAAGATGCCTTCTGCGGCGGCAACGCAGCCAACGCCCAGGATAAGCCGTTCGCGGGGCAACTCGTTCATAAGGTTCGCAAAGCCCTTACCCTCACCACCGAGTATATCGGCAGCGGACACCCGCACGTCGTCAAAGAAAAGCTCGGACGTGTCGCCGGAATGCAGGCCAATCTTCTCGAGGTTCCGGCCCCGCTTGAAGCCGGGCAGATGACAGTCGACGGTAAACAGCGTCATGCCACGTGCACCCTCTTTGGGGTCCGTCTTGGTCGCGAGCACGAGCACGTCGCAATGCTGGCCATTGGTAATAAAGGTCTTCTGGCCGTTAATGACGTAATCGTCCCCGTCCTTTATCGCCGCGGTACGGATACCCTGCAAATCTGACCCGGCGGCAGGTTCCGACATGCCGATGGCGCCAACATATTCTCCTATCGCCATTTTGGGTAGAAAACGCTGACGTTGTTCTTCAGTCCCAAGGTTGAGGATGTACGGTGCAACAATGTCGGAATGTACAGAGACGCCGGAAGATAGCGCCCCAAAACCTGCCCGTGATATCTCTTCAGCCACCACACAGCTGAACTCGAAGGGTGCGCCATAGCCGCCGTATTCCTCTGGCATATCAACGCAGAGCAACCCGTTCTCACCCAGTTTCTGCCACACTTCGCGTGGCCAGATTTCCTCGCGCTCCCACTCGTCGTAATGGGGCTCTATTTCTGCCTCTAAAAACTTCCTGACGGTATCGCGAAATAACGTCTTGTCTGCCTCATAAAATGCTTGTTCGCTCATATTTTTACCTTAAAGGGTTACCCCTATTGTAAAGGCTTGTGCCACGCTCTTCACGAATAAAACCATCGCGTGAAATTGATTTCCGAGTTTGCGAAAATTGGCAAAGATCGATCACATGAAGGGAATTCGATGCTTGGAAGGAAAAACCTTCTTCTCAGTATTTTTTTGGCGGTGCCGTTGCAGGTTTTGGCCCAGGATTACTCCTGGAAAGATTGTCTTCAACTAAAGGCGAGTGACCATACAGCGATCATCAGCCTCATTATGAAGAATGCGGACGTACTAATCCCACTCGCAAAAACTGCCGAGATCCCACTTGATGATCCGTAGGCGCTGTTTAGTCCAGGGTCTGCCTCGAAACTGTTACGGGGCGCTCGTGATGAGTTCAATGCTCCGGATTCACTGCGGGATACGCTGGCGTTGGTAGCCTATTGCATTACCTCCCCGGAGGGCTACGCCCAGCCATCGCCGACAGGCACTATCGTGTTTGATATCCGCTCGATACTGGCGAGTGCTGACCAGATTGATCATTTGATTAGCAAGTTTCAGAACCTTCAAACGACTATGGACCCATCGGCACAGGAGTTCGAAGCGGTCAAAGTCGCGCTGGCTATTTTGATAGATGGTAAGGATTCAATCTATCGCGAAGATGAACCGTTAGATCTCCATCATAAGTTGGCGGAGGAATCGGCCAAGAGTGATGATGAAACGCAGCATAAAACCGCCGCGGAATCTGCGTTGGAACCTGCGAAAGCAGACGTAAAAGGAGCCCTGTCCGGTTCGCTGGGTGGATGTGCTGCTGGTCTATTGGCGGGTGGTGCGGGCTGCGCAGCTGGTGCGCTGGCAGGCGGTGTATCGGTCGCGGTTGGTACTTCTTCTATTACTGTGCTCGACTGGGCCTTGAAGTTTTTTGGCCCCTAAACCGATTCCGACAAAAGGGTCTCTTATGACATTGGACTCATGAAAATCTACGGTATCGATTTCACCAGTCGTCCAACAGGTCGCAAACCAATTACGTGTCTTGAGTGTGAACTCAAAGGTGATGTGCTGACGGCAGGCGAGCTACACGAGTGGGCTGATTTCGTAGAGTTTGAAGTGGCACTTGATCAACCGGGCCCCTGGGTCGCGGGCATTGATTCCCCTTTTGGGCAGGCGCGAAAATTCATCGAGACCATTGGCTGGCCAGACACATGGCAGGGTTATGTTGATCATGTTGCCGCAATGAGCCGAGATGAATTTCGCGAAGCACTGGATGACTATCGCGCTACCAGAGAACCCGGTGACAAAGAACATCGTCGTGCCACCGATGTCTCTGCGGGTTCCATGAGTCCGCAGAAGCTTTACGGTACCCCGGTGGGTTTGATGTTCTATGAAGTGGCGCCTCGATTACGTAGTGCAAACGTGACTATTCCAGCCGTACGGGCGGGCGATCCGGATCGGGTTGTGGTCGAAGCCTACCCGGGTATCCTCGCGCGTCACTTCATCGGTAGACGCAGTTACAAACAGGATACGAAACAAAAACAAACCGAAGATCAGTGCATTGCCAGACATGATCTCTATAATCTGCTGATCAGTAGTCAATTGAAGAATACCTATGGCATTACGCTTCATGCGTCGCAGTTACTTGCCGACGACCCGATGGGCGATCAGCTTGATGCGCTGCTTTGCGCGATTCAGGCGGCCTGGTCTTCGCGCGCAAAAAACTACGGGGTGCCTAGGTCGGTTGACTCGCTCGAGGGCTGGATTGCGGATGCGACGCTTTAGCGCCTTATTCCTGCTCTTCGCGATCGCCTCAGTACAGGCGGAAACTCGCGTCATAGTGGAGACAAGCATGGGCAGTTTCACAATCGAGCTCAACGAAGTGAAGTCGCCGCTCGCGGTGCGAAACTTTCTATCCTACGTTGATGCAGGTTCCTATGACGGCACGATATTCCACCGGGTGATACCAGGGTTCATGATCCAGGGTGGCGGCTACACCGAGAAGCTTGAAGAAACCTATGAAGGCGATGCCATTGAAAACGAAGCAGCGAATGGTGTTAGGAATGTGATGGGCGCGGTGGCCATGGCTCGTGAAGCAGAAATTGAGAGTGCACGAAAACAGTTTTTCATAAACGTTGATGACAACGCGCATCTGGATCACTCGGAGAAAAGCTGCACGCGCGAGATCGAAGCCGCCGTCGCAAAGGCAGAAGCTCGCGGGTTGCGCAAACCAGTTTCCTGCACCACCTATGGCTATGCAGTATTTGGCAAAGTAGTAGAGGGGATGGACACTGTCTCGGATATCGAATTTGTCGAGACGGATATGACCGATTACTTTGAAGCGCTGCCACTGACGCCTGTAGTCATTAAATCGGTGCGGCGCCAATGAAAAACCATCTCCATAAACAGTCAACGGGAGCTAACTCATGACGAATCCTGTTTGTGCGATTATTGGCATCGGTCCCAAGAACGGCGCGGCATTTGCCCGCTGCTTTGACAAGGCGGGTTATCGGATTGCGCTCCTCTCTCGTAGCACCTCCTTTAGCGAAGAACTCGCAAATGAGTTAAGTCAGGCGAGAGCCTACGCCTGCGATGCGGCCGACCCTGCATCAGTTGAAGCAGCGTTGTCGCAAGTTCGATCTAACATGGGTGCAGTGGACGTGCTCATCTATAACGCTGGCAATGGCAGTTGGAAAGACGTCGAAGAAATCACGGCGGAGGAATTTGAGCTGGGCTGGCGGGTTAACTCGCTCGGCGCACTGGTTGCCTCCCAACAGGTTATCCCTGACATGAAAGCGCAGGGGGCAGGTAACATTATTTTTGTGGGGGCCACTGCGTCGCTCAGAGGAAGACCGAAAACCGCAGGCTTCGCTTCCGCGAAAGCGGCCCAGCGCAGTCTCGCCCAATCGATGGCAAAGCATCTGGGGCCTCAGGGCATTCACGTTTCTCTGCTTATCATCGACGGCGGAATCGATTTCCCGGGTGCCACTGATGCCGAGGAAGGCAAAAAACTGGACCCTGACGACATCGCGACGCTGGCCTATTACGTCACCACACAACCGCGTTCAGCCTGGACCTTCGAAGTGGATGTCCGGCCGAACCAGGAGAACTGGTAGGGTCCGTTATGAGTGAGCTCCCCAACATTGTTTACATCCTTACCGACGACATGGGATATGGCGATATCTCCTGTCTGAACGAAAATTCAAAGATTCCCACGCCGAATATCGATCGACTTGCGGTTGAGGGTCGAATATTCACCGATGCCCATGCAGGGTCGTCGATCTGTTCACCCAGTCGCTACAGCATTCTTACCGGGCAATACAGTTTTCGTTCACGATTGCACTACGGCGTGCTGCTGGGTTACAGCAGACACCTGATCGATCCGCAACGGTTAACCGTGCCTGCATTGATGAAATCCCAGGGCTACCACACTGCGTTTTTCGGTAAGTGGCACCTGGGGATGGATATGCGCACCACCGACGGCGACATTGCCGATGACGAGGGCCCCCGCGTCAGGTCTCTTGCTTATAAACCCGATGTCGACTGGAACGCCAGTATTGAAAATGGTCCAAACGCTTTGGGGTTTGATGAGTTTTTTGGCATCTCTGCATCTCTGGATCACCATCCATACATCTATATACATAATGATAAATTCGTCGGTGAGTGCACCACCGAAAAGAGCTTTGCAGCAACCGGATATGACAACGGCCCCGCCGAAGCGGACTTCGAAGCCATTGATGTAATGCCGCGGATAACTGAAGAGACCATCGCCTATATTGAAGCTCAACAGGAACCATTCTTTGTCATGATGTCGACATCGGCACCACACCTGCCCATCCTGCCCACGCCCGAATTTCAGGGTAGAACCAGTATTGGTGCCTACGGCGATTTTTGTGTGCAGGTTGACGATGCGGTGGGGCAGGTGATGGCGGGACTGGAGCGAAAGGGCATCAGTGACAACACGATCGTGGTATTCACCTCGGACAACGGATGTGCCCCCTATATTGGCGTGCCAGCCATGATCGAAAAAGGCCATTACCCCAGTTACATATTCCGTGGTTACAAACATGATATCTGGGAAGGCGGGCACCACATTCCGTTTATCCTGCGCTGGCCGGATAGAGTAGAGGCAGGCAGTATCTCTGATGAGGTCATCTGTCTTTCCGATCTGCTCGCAACCTGCGCGGGAATAACTGGTGCCGAGTTACCTGACGATGCCGGTGAAGACAGCTATAACATCCTGCCGGTGATCGTAGGTGAGGCCCTCGATGAGCCAATTCGCGAAGCGACAGTGCATCAGGCAGATGATGGCTCCTTATCTATTCGCCAGGGTAAATGGAAACTGGAACTCTGCGCCGGTTCCGGTGGAAGAAGTTCTCCGACTCAGAAAGAAGCAGCCGAAATGAAGCTGCCCGAGGTCCAGCTATACGATCTGGATGCAGACATCGCAGAAGCGACGAATGTCTGGGACGCTCATCCCGATGTAGTGGAAGAACTCACAGCGTTACTTCAGCGTTATAAAGATGAAGGCAGAAGCGTAAAGCGCCATTGAGGTAAAGGTGTAGTATGCTGCGCGCCTTATGGATATCACCCTCCCTCTCAATACAAAAGACAACGATCTGGAGGTTGTTGGCGGCAAAGGCAGGTCGCTGGCGACGCTTTCGGGGGCAGGCTTCAATGTGCCAGGTGGCTTTCAAATTCCGACGGCGGTTTATCGAAGCTTCGTTGCGGATAATAACCTGCAAGACAGAATCCTCGATCTGGCGAGGCCAAGCATCAATGACGGTGCTGCCTCTTTTGAAAAGGCCTCAGCGGACATCGCGCAGCTTTTTATAGATCATGAGTTTTCTGCGGATCAACTATCAGCAATAAGAACGGCTTATGACGACCTCCCCGGGCGTCCATCCGTTGCCGTTCGCTCTTCTGCTAACGCGGAAGACCTGCCGGACCTTTCATTCGCCGGACAACAGGAAACCTTTCTCAATGTCACCGGCGCCGATGAAGTCGCCGCGGCAGTGAAACAATGTTGGGCTTCCCTGTGGACTGCCCAGGCAATGAACTACCGACATGAGATGGAAATTGATAACAGTTCCGTGGCAATGGCCGTGGTGGTACAAGTTATGGTGCCTTCGGAAGTCTCCGGCATTCTGTTTACAGCAAATCCAGTCAATGGTGATCGTTCAGAGATGATCGTCAATTGCAGCTTCGGCCTGGGTGAGGCCGTGGTGAGTGGTCAGGTCACTGCAGATACCTACGTGATTGATCGGGAATCACTCACCGTTCGCGAAACGATTCTGGGAGAGAAGGCGCAGCAGATAGTCGCCGAGGGTGCTCAGGGCACGCGCATGAAAGATGTCCCCGAGGAAGATCGCGCAATGGCATCACTGCCGGAAGTGATAGCCAGTGAGCTTGCTGAACTTGCGCTCAAGATTGAGCAGCTATTCGGGGGTGTGCCACAGGATATTGAGTGGGCCCTCGATTCAGGTAGTTTGTTCCTGTTGCAGTCTCGACCCATTACCAACTTGCCGGATCAACCACCGGAAGATGTTGACTGGCCGGAAATCCCCGGTGCACAGCTCTACAAACGCATGGCCTCCGAGGTGATGCCGGAACCCTTATCACCACTGTTTGAAGATCTTTACCTAAAGGGCCTTTACGATACCCAGACCTGGCCCGACGACTGGGAGTGGAAGGGCTCGCAAACCTTGAACTGGCTCAGCAATTTTATTATCGCCACCGTCAATGGTTATGCCTTTCAGGCGATCTATGTGCATCAGGGTGATGAATCGAGAGATCACTGGGCGAAGGTGCGAGAGGGGCGTGGCAAGCTTCCCTGGTACCGGGCGCTCAAGACAGTATTCACGCCCCGCCGCAGTGGCAGTCTCGACAAGGTTGACGTCAACAACGTGAATGCCTCCGGCCGACTGATGCTGCTGATGGAGATGAAAGACAGTTCGCAACGCTGGATCCGGGCGCTGTATCACTGGACGCGCACGTTCATCAAGGCGGAAGCAGTCGTCAGATGGCGCACTGAAAACCTGCCGCATTACCTCAGTAAGCTTGATCGCTGGCGCAGCGTAGACCCGGGGAATGCGCACGATCAGGAGTTACTCGATGGCATCAGATCGCTAACCATGATCGAAGCAAGGTATTGGCATGTGCTGCGTGCGATTATCGGTGCGGCAAAAATGACAGACCAGGCCCTGCAGAATTTTGTTGTGGATAATGCCCCGGGTCTTGGGCTCAGCAGCGGCACATTTCTCTCCGGGTTTGAGTCGGATACGCTGGTTGCCGAACGGGACATGCGCGCCATAGCAGAGCAGATTTGCAGCAACAAATCGCTCCATGAATTGATGGTTCTGACCCCGGTGTCGAAGTTCCTGGATGCACTCAAAGCCCATCCCGAGGGCAAAGATGTACTCGCGGCAATCAATGATTACCTGAACACCTACGGCAAGCAGGTTTTCAATCTGGATTTTGCGGAACCGTCGCTCATCGAGGCGCCGCTGCCCTTTATTACTAACCTTAAAGCCATGGTGCGACATTCAGGTTTCGACCTCACCGCGAGACAACAGGGAGTCAAAAGAAAGCGACGGGCGAAATGGATTCAATCGTTGGTCTACTTTTTCACCAGGCGTACGAAGGAAGGCGAGGGTCGATGGGCGGGTACCGCTCCGGTGTCACGCTGGGCCTTCGCGGAATTCCTTCGTATCTATTGGACAGCGCGGATCAATTATCCCACCCGCGAGAAAGCCATTTTTTATATGGGTCTGGCCTGGTCACTGCTCCGGCCCTTTGCCCTGGAACTTGGCAGACGGCTAACGGAAGATGGCACGCTTGCAGATGCCGATGACGTTTTCTATCTCACCAGCGATGAATTGCAGCAGGCGCTGGATGCGAGAGCCAATGATCAGGACATGCCGGCACTCAAGGATCAGGCAGCAGCGCAGCGCGAGCTGCGTGAGTGGCGTGCACGACTGCAACAACCTGCCGCCATTCCAGAGGAGAATCAGCTGGCCTGGGCAGGTGGTGGCGGCAAGTCATTCGATACCATTAAGGTTAACGATAGCGATGCGGTAGTCATCAGCGGTTTTGCCGTCAGCCCCGGCACCGTGACCGGCATTGCCAGCGTCATCATGTCACCCGACGACTTCGACCAGATGCAGCCGGATACTATCCTGGTGTGTCCGCTCACAACGCCCGCGTGGACGCAGTTATTTCCCTACGCCATTGGTCTCGTCACCGACATTGGCAGTATCACTGCCCATGGTTCTATCGTGGCACGGGAATATGGCATCCCTGCTGTATTAGGTACTGGCAACGGCACCCGTCTTGTCGAACATGGTCAGCGCATTGCCATCGATGGTGACAAGGGAATCGTGGTGGTGCTGGAAGATTAGGAATCTGGACTCCTGAATTCCAGGAAATGTCGATATTTTTCTATTTTTCGTACATTTTATGGAAATATGTCGACTACATCGACATATTCGACTAATATGTCTATAGTTAGTAAAAATATCGACATATTGTATGCCCTTTGATGCTACCAGACCGAACAACGAACTTCCTCCACTGCCCCCAATGGTGGAACTGGAGACTCGTACTGTTCTCAAAGCATGTATAGCAGCCAGAAGTGCACTGGCGGCACTCAAGGAATCGGGTGATTTAATTCCTAATCAGGCAATGCTGATTAACACAATTCCGATACTTGAGGCCAAAGCAAGCTCGGAAATAGAGAATATTGTAACGACCACAGATTCGCTTTTTCGATACGCGCTAATCAATGAAGCCAATGCTGATGGGGCAACCAAGGAAGCACTTCGCTATGGTTCAGCACTATGGCAGGGGATGCAGTCGCTTCACGGACGTCCGTTGTGCACCAACACAGCGATCGACATCTGCACGACAATCAAGGGAACCAGGATGGAAGTCCGTCGTGTTCCCGGGACCAAACTAGCGAACCCAACAACTGAGGAAGTGATCTATACGCCGCCGGAGGGAGAACCACTTTTGCGAAACATGCTGGCAAACTGGGAGTCATTTTTACACGGTGACGAAGACATTGATCCGCTTGTCCGAATGGCTGTTGCCCATTACCAGTTCGAAGCGATCCATCCGTTCACTGATGGCAATGGTCGTACGGGAAGAATACTCAATTTGATTTATCTTGTAGAGCAAGGGCTGTTGACTGTCCCTGTTCTCTACCTGAGTCGCTACGTACTGGAGCACAAATCAGACTACTATCGTTTGTTGCGCCTGGTCACGGTGTCGGGTAAGTGGGAGCCCTGGTTAGTCTTTATGATTACGGCGATTGCGGAGACGTCCGACTGGACTCGCTCAAAGATCATGGCAGTGCGAGACCTGCTGTCACATACCTCTGCCTATGTCCGCCACGAGTTGCCAAGCGTATACAGCAGAGAGCTGATGGATGTTGTTTTTAGTCAGCCTTATTGTCGCATCCAGAATCTGGTGCAGGCTGATATCGTTAGGCGACAGACTGCTTCGGGATACCTCAAGAAGATGGTAGATATAGGTGTCTTGGGGGAAGAGAAGAGCGGTCGCGATAAGCTCTTTGTGCAACCCAAGTTACTTCGATTACTTGAGCAGGAAAGCAACGAATTCGCACCCTATTAGTTGTTGACCCAAAGGCGCGGCGAATATAATCAGAACTCGAACAACGTAAGGCAATTTAATGGAAGTGAGCGAAGAAGTAGCCCGCTATTTCAATGCGGCCCAGATCGACGAGATACCTGACGACCTTTTGAAGCCGCGTCACATCCTGCACGATATTACCGCTGAGCAGCGTCGTGAAAACTACGAGAGGTGCGCGCTCGCGACCGAGCTATGGAATTCCGCCGATACCGATGAAGGACGCCTTGCTGTGCTTAACGCTTACAAGGCAAAGCATAATGCCGATGACCGCCTCTTTAAGATGATGGAATCTTTTTTGCGGGAACAACTTAATCGCCTGCCGCTCACTGAAATCGAATACGCCATGGATGAGCTTGGCCTTACCGATGAAAACAACAGTGTGCTCACTGAGGCAGAAAGTGCTTCTATCGACCGTAACGGCTACGTTAATCTTGGCGTGCTTATCGATGAAGAGCGTCTGCAAAAAATGCGTGAGCGCTACGATGCGGCCATAGAGGAAGAGGGCACCCTCCCGATCAATTTAGACAAGACGGGGATTGGCCGGCTTGCAGATACGGTGGTCAGACCAATGAATCGCGACGGTCTTCTGGATCCAATCTTTATGCACCCGAGGTTACTTGCCGCCGTACGCCACCTGTTGGGTGTGCACCTAAAGTACATTGGCTCAAATTATCACTGCGCGCTCCCGGGTTATGGTCATCAAGGCATCCACGCGGATTATTTGTGGGGCGTAAAGGGTAAACCCGAGGTCGTCAATGCAGTGTGGCTGATTGATGAATTCACCGAAGACAATGGCCCAACACGTGCGGTACCTGGCTCACATCTTTCTGGCATTCATCCAAGCGGTGATCTGGTGAATGGTGAACCCCGCGACCTCAATGCGCCGGTGGAAGGCGAGATCCAGGTTCTCGGACCGGCAGGCTCCTGCTTCGTTTACAACGCGCATCTTTGGCACGGCGGCACCCAGAACTGCACCAACAAACTACGACGCGCACAGCATGCATTCTTTAGCCGCTCGTATCGTCCATCATCTACCGACGTGCCAGCGGTTATCGACAAAGCACTCCATGAAAGACTTGGCAGAGTAGAACGCGCAGTCCTAGATATCGAGCCGCCTCCAACGTCATCCTGAACGGAGTGAAGGATCTCACCCCCTATGTCATCCTGAACGCAGTGAAGGATCTCTCTCCCCAAAGTCATCCTGAACGTAGTGAAGGATCTCGATGTTCACCGAACCGCCTCACACAAGACCATGCACCCGATTCAAATTACCATACCGACCCGTATCCAAATCACGCCCCACAAAAGCCGGATGATCCGCCCCATACCGATGCGCACGATAAATGCTCACAGTAGGCTCACCCCGCTTATTGTTATTAAGAAAAGGATTAATCCACTCCCAAACCACTTCCTGACTACGATTCACCTCAAATAACCTTCCGCTGGTTCCCTCGCAAACCAGAATGTTGCTGGAATCCATCGCGCTGGCACCAGAGATATGCCCACTGTAGAACTGGTGCGCAGGTTTACCTGCATACTGCCAGACAACCTCATTGCTGGATATATCGACCTCGACCACACGGGAGCTATCGTTGCCGTTGTCGAAGATCAGGATGTTGCCGTTTTCGAGCCACGTCGGATTATGTTGCCCGTGCGTTTTATCCCATTTCCATTTGAGTTCGCCGTCGGCATTAATGACACAGACCCTGTCGTTGCATCGGCAGGAGATAACAATGTCGCCAGTGTCATTGATGTCAATTCCATTCAGGTGGGTCCACTCCCAGCGGCGCTTGTCTGGCAGGATGGGATCTTTAATCGGGTCCAGCAGTTGCCAGGTGTGAATACGGCGTACTTCTTTTCCCGATGGGTCGACTTCCACCAGATCATCGCCCAGGAGTCTTGGCAGGTGTTCTCTATATTGCTTGAACCCACCCTTCACACGTTTGTGCAGGTCTACAGGAAGCTCAACCCATTCCGGCACCATCGTATTACCGTTAGCAAGCCGATGGAAATCGTGGTGCTGGGCACGATTGACGTATTCCCACACGGTATCTCCTTCCCATGAAACCTCACGCAGAGTCGTGTGGTAGCCGCCCAGGCGCGTAATGTGCTGCTCAAAAGGTAGCGGAGGTTTCGTCGGCTCGTGCTTCGGCGGGTCAGGCAAATTGATATCGGAACCGGTCATCAGCAGGTTACCGTTACTCAGCAGTCGCCCGTAACCGGGTCTGATATCGCTAAACTCCCAAGCGTGAACAATCCTGCCCTGAATATCAATCAGGTAGCTGTGACTGTCGCCGTGTGGCGTGAACAGCGTATAACCCTTGGTAGATAAGTTGTCGTTGTGCCAGGTAAGGCCAGTCGACCTGTTGATAGACCAGCCCATAAAGGAAGTCCTAATATTTTGAAGCCTGCAGTATTACCCGCATCGATTCTGCCTGCAATCCACCCCAATCGTCGTCATTCTGAATGCAGTGAAGAATTTCCAACGCCGAGTTCCTTCGCTACGCTCAGGACAGGCCTGAACGCAGTGAAGAAATCTCCCCCAACGTCATCCTGAACGAAGTGAAGGATCTCGCTCTTGAGTTCCTTCGCTACGCTCAGAACAGGCCTTAACCAAGGGATCTCCAGCGCCGGATCTCAAATCACCAGATAAACCACCCCAACAATCGCCAACACAAACAGCACCGTAAAGATCAATCCTGCGACGATAAACACCGCGGGATTTCCCTCGGTAAAATCCCGCTCCTGATTCTCTTTGTTTTGCACGCCAATGGCGGCAGCTAAAATGCTAAGTGCAACTTTTAGGAGGTTGGTTTTTCCCATCGTTGCACATGATACACGGTCATAGCACGCATGCGGATCTAGGAACCTATCGGAAGCGTAATCGAGAATGTCGAACCCCTACCAGGGCACGATTTAACCTGGATGTCACCGTGGTGTTCTTTAATGATTGAGTAGCATACATAGAGGCCGAGTCCTTTACCCTCACCGACATCCTTCGTTGTAAAAAACGGGGTGAAAAGCTTGTCGATGTTAGCCTCGGAGATGCCTGGACCGTTGTCAGCGATCTGGACCAGAATGAAGTCACCCAGGCGCTGCGAATGGATTGCGATCTTGCCCTTATCTTCTATCGATTGAGACGCGTTGAGGATGATGTTGAGAAATACCTGGCTGATTTTCCCCGCATCACAACTCACTGCCGGCAACTCACCAAGATCAAGTTCTACCTCGCGGTGGTATTTAAGCTGGTTCTCAAGCATGTTCAGCGTGCTCTGGATGATGCCGTTGATGTCTGCATCGTTAGTCTCATCGTGGCTTCGCCGCGCGAAGCCCTGAACGTCACGCACAATGTCTTTGACCCTAAGCAGGCCATCCAAAGTCTCGTCGATCAGTTCTTTGGCATCTTTCCGGACGAACTCGACATCCGTGTCGGGGTCATCAAGTGCTTCCACATAGTCGCCAAGCACTTGTACATTGGAAAGGGCATAGGCAATTGGATTATTAATCTCGTGGGCTGCGCCAGCCGCCAGAATACCTACCGATGCCATCTTCTCGCTCTGTATCAGATCCTGCTATTTCCTTTTAAGCGCCTGATTATATTTGCGCAGCTTTCGATTTCTCTCGTAGAGTTCCCTCGACTTATCTTCAAGAAGCTTCTCTGCGTGCAGGCGGGCTTGCTTTTCCCGTTCAAGGGCGCGCGGAATATGAATAACGTCACTCACTGGTGGTAATCCTGAAGGTGCACTGGTCATCTCCCTTGTGCATACATTCTTTATGGCTTAACTGGTAAGAATTGGAGAACGCTCGCGCCGCAGAGTCGATGAGTCCTTCTGCTAAAGAACACAGACGTCGCTCGGAATGGTAGTGCATATGCAATTCGTTCTTTGCGATTCGATCATAGGTGATGCGCGGCAACTGAACGGCCGGATGTAGTTTTCGAACCTCGCTGTGTATCACCGTTTCAACACCCTCCAGAAAATCAAGGAAGTCGTTTTGTCCCTGGATGAAATGCGGATACAGCTTAATAAACTGCGGAAACAGATAATCCCCGAGGTCCTTAAGCAAGGCGGCAGGACAGACCTTCTTAATCGACGATACGGCATGCAGCAGAGTGAACACTTCCTCATCCGGATAGTAGGCACCTGACGTGTACACGCCGTCCTCCCCAGCCGTATCCAAAACCTCATTCCAAAACGGAACGCCGAATTGTTCTGTGAAATGGTCTGCCATAAATGTAAATACAACTCCTTTCATTTTGTTAATTCTCGTAATTTTGTGACGTGGTTCACATTTTTCTGACAAATCTTGTCAGGTCTCACTGGGAACCTTTTCTAACTTCAAACACCTCATTGCTTGGTATCTTCAGGTCTTGCGCACATCCAGGCGCAACTGGCATGAGTTATGATTTTCCTTGGGTAACTTAAATGCAAATAACTTGCCAGGAAGAAAAACATGCAAAACCTTTTGATCGTCGATGACGAAAAAAAACGTGCGTCATGCGGTGACGCGCATAGTGATGATGGATGACATAAACATTCTGCAGGCAGCCGATGGTTGCGAAGCGATGGATATACTGGAAGACGTGACTGTCAATGTGATGGTCACCGACATGCGCATGCCAGAGGTAGACGGATGTGAGCTGCTTCAGTACGCAGCGCAACACGCGCCCAGGACAAGAAGAATCGTTCTGACAGGCTACGCTAGGCTCGAGCAGACCATTGATGCAATCAACCGAGGAAACGTACACAGGTATCTTACAAAGCCCTGGGACAATGACGATTTGCGGGACGTTGTTTCTGAAGAGCTCAGAAAAAGCGAATCGGAACCGGCGCCAGCCGATGAAATTCTTGAAATGCAGCGACAGATTGAGGAACTGAATCGAAAGATACAGCTAACGAGCGGAGCACTGAGTGCATCCACCGCACTACTGCGTGAAGTTGATTCAGCCAATGACCCCGAGTAATAGCCCTGGCGTTTACAAAGGGCGTTGAAGTCCAATATCTATGCTGCGGCGTACATAAGATAAATGTAACCAAGGAGCTGTCATGTTCGGTTGGATGAAACGGGACCCGGAGAAACACCTGCGTAAGCAATACCATGCCAAGCTTGAAGACGCGTTGCACGCCCAGCGCAATGGCAATATACGCGAGTATTCATTCCTTACCGCAGAGGCAGAGAAGCTGCGCAAGCAACTGGAAGAAGTGTCGGTAAAACAAGCCTAATCGTGATCCATGCGATTGCGGTAGTCCCAGCTGGATATCCAGACTGGCGTTAATCTAATGAGGTACTCCTGATCAGCTCTATCAAGAAGCCAACGCGCCAGAGATTGATTGGTGTCGCCCAGGAAGCGATCGATAAGTGTATCAAGGGCGGCACCCGCACCTTCCCGGGTTAGTGACGCCAGCGCCTGCCCGCGAACGCCGCAATAAGGAGGTTCGTTGGGTGCGATTTCAAAGGCACAACGATTATTTGCCTGCAGTAGTTGAATCAGATGGCTGGATTCATGCGACACGCAAATAAAGTTATTTGCATCTGCATCGAATGCATACCAAAGCGAACAGATAACAGGGAAGCCGTTGTTCTTGACAGCGATGCGTATCGGAATGGCAGTAGCTTCCAGGAAAGTGGCAATGGCGGGTATATCCCAGGCGGACTTCGTGGAGAGTTTCATTAACGATCAGGATACAACCGTTTGAAGCGGCGGTCAGCCCATGCGTTATAGATCGAATCCGCAACAGGTTTGATTACCGGCCAACGCAGCCACTCCCACAGGATGCCCCATCGTGTATGTTGCCATGCGGCTACGTTTGCATCGAGGCCCTTGAGTACATCGCCGTTAGCATTTTCATAATGCAATTCGCGAAGCAGGGCTTTGATCCGCGACTCTGCAACGCACATGTCATGCACATTGATAAATTCCAGGTTGTCATCAGCGTGCTTCTTCAGCTGGCTAACTTCCGCGTTGCATAGTGGGCAAGCCCCGTCATAGAAAAGTTTTTTTTTATCCATACCAGGTATACGTAATGAGCGGGTGCATGGATGCAATCAGGGGTGCTTTTGCTTTATATTCTCTGTTCTTGTGAATGAATAAGGGCACACGATGGCATTCGAACACCCGGACCTCATGCCCCAACTGGTAGCAAAGCGCGCCGCTGAAAACGCAGGCAGCGCCGCGCTCAAACACGTGGATGGATCGGTGCTCACCTGGTCCGATGCCTACGAGGATTCGCTACGTTGGGCGAGTGCGGTAGAGCGTCTTGGCGTGAAGGCCGGACAACCCGTGGTCACCGTATTTGCCAACAGCTTCGATGGCTTTCGCTCCTGGCAGGGGTGCGCCTGGCTGGGTGCCATCGAGTCACCCATCAATACCAATTACAAAGGCGACTGGCTGCGTCACGTGGTCAACAATACGGAAGGGGAGGTTATCCTGGCCGATGCGCGCTATGCGCAGCCACTGTTTGATATCGCTGATCAGCTAACCTTTATCAAGCATGTGGTGGTATTCGGCGAACTTGAGGAGGCGCCGGAATCACTCCCGTTTAAGGTCATTTCATCTGAGGAGTTTTTAGAGGGCGAGGCGGCCGATGAACGGCCTGAGCCCGCACCCTGGGATGTTTCATCACTGATATATACCTCGGGTACCACCGGACGCTCCAAGGCGGTCATGGTTCCCTGGGGTCATATCAAATCTTCGCTCGAAAGCGGCCTATTTCCCCATGACTGGCTGGATGGGATGCGCACTTACTCGCCTTTTCCGGTATTTCACATCACCGGCAAGGCCGGATTTTATTACGCGGCGGCCCATGGCGGGGCGAGCGTCATCCGTGAATCATTTTCCATCAGTGACTATTGGGACGATGTGCGCAACTTCGATGCGAACGCAGGCGTCATTCTGGGGCCGCTCGCCCACATGCTGATGAACCAGCCGGAACAGGACGACGACGCTAAGACCCCGATGCAAACCGTTGTCATGTCGCCGGTCATTCCTAATGTTGATGCGTTTTGCGAAAGGTTCGGCGTCAATGTGTTTACCGCCTACAACATGACTGAAATTAACTGTCCTATTGTCAGCCTGGGTCTTCCTTCCACAGGAGAGAACTACCGCAGTTGCGGCCGGGCGCGTCCGGGCGTCGAAGTTCGCATCGTTGATGAGCACGACATTGCGGTGCCGCCAAACACCCCGGGCGAACTCATCGTGCGCAGCGAACCCTGGGAGCTCAACACGGGTTACTGGAACATGCCGGATAAGACCAATGAAGCCTGGCGCAACGGCTGGTTCCACACGGGCGACGCCATGACCTACGACGAAGAGGGCAATTACTATTTCGAGGATCGCGCTAAAGATTACATCCGCCGGCGCGGCGAGAATATTTCCAGTTTCGAGGTTGAGTCGATCATCAATGAACACCCCAGCGTCGCTGAATGCGGCGCTGTCGCCGTACCTGCCGAGGAAGGCGAAGATGAAGTTAAAGTCGCCGTCGTACCCGAGCCGGACGCAGATTTTGATCCAGCCGAACTAATCCAGTTTCTCATCCCGAAAATGCCACGCTTTGCCATCCCAAGATTTATTGAGGTCTGGGATGAACTACCCAAAACCGAGGCCACGGCACGTATTCAGAAAGCCAAAATCCGTGACTCCGGCGTCACTGATACTACCTGGGACCGAGTAGACGCAGGCATAAAACTCCCCAGATAATGTCATTCTGAGCGCAGCGAAGAATCCTCCAAGCCAGGCCCGGCACGGTCACGCTGCGCGCAGCGAAGAATCCCCCAAACCAGGACCCCGCGCACCAACTCAACGCGACAACTCACCCATTCGCGCGACACGCTCATCATCCGCACCCAGATATTTAATCAGCACCGCCTGAACCTCCTCCGTATCCAACGTCTCTGCCAGCAACATTTCCTCCAGGTCTGCCCAGTCTTTGGTGCGATTAAAAAAGGCTTTGAACACCGCGAGGTCGAAACACGACAGGAAAGGTAGCGACTTGCCACCGAAGGTCTCCCATCGCACCCGCTTTTCTATCCCTGAATGAAACTCCGTTGAATTGAGAAAGAGGTCAAGGGGGGTTTTGTCCCACCAGACCCTAACCTGATCGTCACGTTTGAAAATCTTTCGACCCTCTCGCTTCACCTTCACATCGGCGGCCAGGGCATCAAGCGCACGTTGCCAGTCGTCAGTTGATACCAGCAGGTTAACGTCGATATCAATAGTGCCCCGTGCTCGCTGCGTACACCACGCCAGCACGCTCTCGTTCTATGGCCATCGCCATCTGCTGTTCCTGCTGGGCTTTGATTTGCGCTTCTGTCGGCTGCATTCTCTGTTTGACGCTACCGATCGCCGGGTTTTCGTACAGGGGTGATACGCCGATTACATCGGCGCGCATCGGGTAAGGGTAAACGTCAACGGTCAGTTTCGGCGCGGTATATTGCACCACGTCATAAAGCGCAACACCGCTTGAGATTGCGATACACATCATTGATGCAAAACAGACTGCCAGGGCATAGATTCGAACGAACATGTTGGTTCCTCCTTTGTTTAGTAGACCCGGATGTGGGGCTACAGGTTCCCTGATTTACTCTGCGATGGGTTTCGCCCCTTTACCCATCGGCGTACCAGTAATGTGCGACATCAGAAAATCATACGCGAACAGTATCTCTCTATTCGGTACTTCAGGATGCAATCCCGGGTTAGCGTGAATACGTTTGTTGTTCGATGCAAAGGCATCGAATAAAGCCAGGGAGTCCTCACGGGTGAACAGCTCATCCTCCAGTTGCATCAGAAAGAGTAGTGGGCAATTGATCTTCGCCGCATCGGCCAGGTATTCCGCGTGGTGCGGGTCACGTTCCGCTGGACCGAAGAGCCCAAGGGTTGCCGCAGTCACATCGGTTCTAGAGGCAATGAGGGGTATACCGAAGATGGCGCCCATGGATAGCCCGAAATAGGCAATCGCTGTGGTGTTCACCTCGTCCAATTCGCGAACAGCATCGATCGACCGGGTCCAGTCGTTGGTCATATCGGTAAGGCAATCGTCGCGACGGTATTCAGGCCAGAATGCATCGCGCCCGCCCGGGCCTACTTGCCGTAAGCCATGTACGGGACCATCAATAGACAGACAAGGGATGCCCTCGGCAATAAAGCGCCCCGCCAGTTCACACATGGGTGGCTGGTAGCGATCGTCAGAGGCACCGTGACCAAAACACACTAGGGTGTTGTTGTCAGAGGCCTCTTCCGGCAGCCACACGGCACCGGTCACATCCCTGCTGCCATCACCCGAAATCTGAAATTCCCGCGTGGCAAGTCCAATCCTATCGACCGCGTCGTTCCATATAATCATCTATTCACCTCAAATCGAATCATGTACTGCCCGCGCCAAACCAACCGTCCCAGGATTCTATTCCTGAAACAACACCTAAAGATTCATCTGCTTCTGCCTCCAGTTCCAACAGCTCATCTTTAGACAGACCAAAGTGTTCATCCAGTTTGATTATTTCTGTTACTACACTAATGTCAGAACCTGTAAGTAAATAAAAATGGTGTTTCATAGATGCTTCTACCGCCATCTGGAAGCCGGCAGGAACAATAAAAGAGTCATGAACTGGAAGTACGACAATGTCTTCTTTCCAAAAATCTAACATTACGGCTTCGGCAAGCTGACTATCGATACATTGTGTCTTTAAACCTATCCGCTACTCATCTTCGTGCAGATCCACTGTGCCCGCATCACCGTCAACAGTAATCATTTGCCCATGCTTGATCCGTTGGGTGCTGTCGCCCGTCCCCACGACAGCCGGGATGCCGTATTCCCTAGCAACAATGGAGCCGTGGCTGATAACACCGCCGATATCAGTGACCAGCCCAGTCGCGTGGGCGAATAACGATGTCCAGGCCGGGTTTGTCATGACGCAGACCAGAATCGAGCCGGGCCGCATCTTGTCGAACTCCGCCGGTGATTTGATCACGCTGGCTGGTGCGGTAACCGTCCCGGGACTGACCGGAGCTCCCATCATCGTATCGGAGTTGGGATCGTTGACAGCCTCCACCGTCTTAAACCTCAAACTGGGGTCCTCAAGCGCATCAGGGGGAAGCGTTCCGGGCGGGCGCAGGTACTTGCGAGCTTCTCTCAGTTCGAAGCGTTCGGCAGCCAGTTGCTTGTATTCCAGCACTGACATTCCTCCCTTGCGGGCTTCAATGGCCTTCTTCAACTCGTATGTCATGAGGTAGAAGACGTGGTCTCGTTCGGAAAGCGTGCCTGCATCCGTCAGACGCTGCCCGAGCTCCAGGGCCAGGGCCCTGAGGGGTGGCCAGGCCAAATACAAGTAATACATCACCTCTTCACGAAGGTAGTAGAAACGAGAGGTAAACCAAAAGCGGAAGCGGAACTGCCAGTATTGCAGACCCCCAAGAAGCTGCACGATCTCATCCATCGCCTTTTCGCGCTTCTTCTTCGCTTCCATCTCGTGGTTCTTCGGATGGTAGTCCCTGTTGGAAATCATCGTTTTCAACGTGGAGAGCAGTCCCGAAGGATCTTCAAGGGGGAGAGGTTCCGCAAAATCAAGGTTGTATCCGAGATGACCATAGATGCCTAGGTATTCGTCGATCGCCTCTATAACCGGCTTGCCGTCCGGATGTGCCCCCAACGCCTTCATCATCCGCGTGGCCGGAGTGATGATGACCAATTCCGAGAGCGTATCATCGACCCGGATCTTCTTGGCGATTTCGAAAAGTTGTTCGTTCATTTCCATTGTCTTCGACGCGAAACCGCTGAGAAACTGGCCGCTGGTGAAGTGATGGTCCGGGAGCGCATCCTTCAGGAATACGTTAAGCTGCTCATCAGTCGCTCTGGAAACGCCAGAGGCCGAGCACCCGCCGCGTACCCAGTTGCTGCCAACCCAATAGGCTCCTCCTGCCATGGCGGTTTCACGGATCCCTCTTAAAAGTTCCTCATCCGATGCCGTTTTGGGATTCACCTTCCGCCATTTCTCGGATGCCGCCGTGATGCTGGGCTTTGCCTCGTCGTAAAAGCCCCGGACCTGGATTTCGTTGATCTGAGTCCGGTTGTAGGAAGCGAAGGTGGCGCGATGGTTCGGGTTCTTGCTCTCGGGGGTAGTCACCGCATCCGCCACGTGTTCCAGACCTGAGTTTTCTGCCCAAAGGTCGAAGGCCTTGCGATCTTCCGTCGAAAGGTCAGCCAAGAACAACTCTAGGTCAGGCCCGGCCATTTCAGCGTTGCTCTTTTGGTACGCCATGAACTTGTTCAGAGTTTCCTCGGCGATCTTCTCGGCATCCTTCTTCCGCGCCTCCGCGTCCATCTCTGTCTCGGCAGCGTCCGTTTCCGCATTCTGTCTCTTCCCGGCCAGCCGCTTCTCCCTCGCCTCGACGACGAATGGATAATCTACGCGCTGATAGCCGTAACCGTTCAGTGTTACAAACATGGGGCCGCCTCCAACCATGCGGCTTGACGTCTTCGTTCCGTCCAGGCTGGTTTCCAGGGCCTCACCCAAGTACAGCTCTTCGAACAGCGGCGCGCACGGGTCCGAGATATTTTCCATAATCTGGCGCCTGGAGATTATCACGGCAGGTGGCCTAGGCTCCCAAGAGACCTCTAGCGGCTGGGGCGGCAGGCTCGTGATGGGTCGTGACTGCAGCAGAAAGAGCCTGCCGCCTGAAATGCCCCATTCGATATCCTGGGGTATGTTGTCGTACTGCTTCTCGATCTCCAAAGCAACCGTCGTCAATTGCTTCAAGCCATCTTCCGACAAGGACGACTGACCGCGTTCCCTGTCGGCGATGTCTTCCAGACGTGTTCCCTGATCGCCGTCGGACACGATCTTCTGCTCTTTTGCGCCGATAGTCGTCTCTTTCGATGTCAGCGTCTCACGATCCACTATATAGGTGTCCGGCGTTACGTGGCCGCCAACGACCGCTTCGCCCAGACCGAAGCTAGCGTTGATAATGATCTCGGAACGTTCTCCGGTGAGCGGATTAGCGGTAAAGAGAATGCCGGAGACATCAGATGGCACCATAAGCTGAACGACGAGCGCCATAGCCACCGCATCCTGTTCGATTCCCATCTCGTGTCGATAGCTGATAGCGCGCGCTGTCCAAAGGGATGCCCAACAGTTTCGGACCGCTTCGGTAAGCGCATCCTCGCCGCGAATGTTTAGATAGGTATCCTGCTGGCCCGCAAATGACAGATTCGGTAAATCCTCCGCGTTGGCTGATGAACGGACCGCTACGGCCGGATTCTCGCCGTTCAACGCGGCATAGGACTGAAGGAGTTCAGTCTTCATTTCCTCGGACAGGTCCGGTTTCCCGATAAGGGCCTGAATGGACTCTGACGCGGCGTCGAATGACAAGGTGTATTCACCGATTTCCGGCCTTGCCAATTCGATGATCTTTGTTTGAAGGTCGTTCGCCTCTATGAAATTCCTATACGCTGTGGTCGTCAGGTAGAAGCCGCCGGGAACGTCAAATCCGGCATTGGCCATCTCAGCCAGTGATCGGCCCTTACCGCCGACCACCTCCAATGTGGCCTCTCTTGTATTCAAGGGTAATATATAGGCTTCAGTCATATTCTCTATCTCCCCTTACATAAATGATTACGTAAACCCAGTCAGGAGTTGTGTCAGTACAACAAAAACGAGAATGGTAGAATCAAACTTTTCATAGTTTACTTTCTTTTCTTTTAATAGAAATTAACTTAATTTATTACCAGACGCACCCCCTTGAGGACCTGCCAGTGAGGGTAAGTGTCGAGGAAATAGGAAGGGCGATGGCAAGACAAGCTCCTAAACCGGAGGTTTTCCTGTCAGTTCTCTAAGCCTATATTCCTTTATGAAATCTGTTTTACACTTTTTGCACTCTAACTTTAACGCTATTTTTCGTGACGTATCGTCGCGGTGCAGGTGGTACTAAGCCCATCGAATTCTACCTTAGCTATTACATCGATCTTGCGGGAACCCGAATCGTCCTGGAAGATCCTGATCTCAGCAAACCAGAGCTGATCATTGATGAGCTGCATAATCTGAGATTCCATTACGAGCGCCAGGGTTTGTGGCTTAAACGTATCGATACTAAACGTCGTTATTACAAAAGGGTACGGCATGATGCACCATTCGCCTCTGAACTCCCAAAAAAAATTAATGGCTGGGTTGATTCGTTAAGGAAGGTTGGGAAGCCTGCAAAGGTGATTGATTTCCCCTCAGTTACCGCACAAAAACACAGGTTATGTCGTTGGTTAGAAAGTAGCTTTACAGCAAAATCATTCTCAGAAGTTTGCAAAGGTGCTGCGAGAAGTCACCGGCAATAACCAACTTATACCTTCCAACATTATCCGATTACCATTCAATCTTAGTGCCATCAAACGCGATAAATCGCCCCGTGTCTTCAGGTTCTAACTCGACAATGATGTCCGCCAACCAACGTGCAGATTGCTCCGGTAAGAATAATGTTGCCTTAGGATTCTTACCCACGAAAGGTGCCGAAAGCTCGGTTGTAACGGTTCCCGGATGCAAAGCAACGACAGCACAGTTGGGCAGCGTCCGTTTCCATTCAAGACTAAGTGTTTTTACCGCCATGTTAAGTGCCGCCTTCGAACAGCGGTAGCTGTACCAACCGCCAAGTTGATTATCGGATATTGACCCGACACGCGCCGACAAAACAGCAAACACACTATGACTGATTTTCTTCAAAGCATGCCGTGCATGTTTTGCAATCAGCAGCGTTGAAAGCGTATTGACGCGAATATTTTCCATGAAGAAGTTAGGATCAAGTTTGTTGATTGTCTTCTCAGGTTGTCCTAAATCGGTGTGTAAAAGACCCACGGCGTTAATGATATAAGTTAGGTCCCGACAGGAAGCAAACAGCGCCGAGATGGCGTCGTCGTCAGTGACATCAAGTGAAACCCATGTCAGATGTTCACTTGCAAACATCGGTTGTTCCGTGCGATAGGTCGCCGTGACCTGCTCGGTTTCACCCCCGTCACAAAACAACCTTACAAGCGCCAAGCCCAGCCCGCCGGAACCGCCAATAACAAGAACATTCACGCCGGCGAAGCCTCTGCAATGTTTTCAGGCACGAACCAAGCAGGCACATCCCGCTTTGTCCATGTCGCAAACGACGACTTCTCAGCACAATAATAACGCCGGTAAGCTGCTACGGAGTCGTTCTGATCTTTGTACTCGGTAGGCATTGCCTGCGCGAAGGTTGTGAGGCCTCGTGAAATAAATTCACAACCTTCAATTTGTTTAATAACAGCAACCGAAGCGTGATCTTTATCCTTGTCATATCGCCAACGGTATTCATCGTTCAGTGCATAGCTGAGACGGACGAGCCATTGGAAATTATCAAGTGATTCACCAGCCCAGAGCATGCAGGGATGCTTAACATGGGTTGAACGGTAAGGCGTTGAGAACCCTTTTTGATTTAGCGCTGTACACAATAATTGCGCACTCTCCAAAATCATTTTTCCAACGTGCTGATCACAGTGGTATTTCGCACACTGTTCTATGTCGGTATCGAGTAAGAAAATATTCATAAACCTAGTACGTTCAGCCTATCGAGTTGGATCGCGACTTTATTGAATGAATATCCTGATAATTGGAGAGATCAACTTGTAATCCGATCACAATTTGTAGATCAGAGTTATGGAATAACTGGACGTGCATTAATTAAAGATCAGTATAAGTATGCTGTTTATTCGGATGGTCAAAATCGCGAACCAGTATTTGATCTTAAAAAAGACCCATATGAACAAGTCAACTTAGCTAAAGAGTCTCGTTATTCTGAAATATTAAACAACTATCGCCAAACCCTTTATCA
>MDTB01049585.1_pt1 | contig 180994 bp, 179 predicted proteins | sample 811161 | NCBI WGS metagenome assembly MDTB01 (sample SAMN05326650, study PRJNA326480) | marine metagenome | isolation source: seawater | place: Mediterranean Sea | collected 2009
ATGCAACAGCACCCGGTCAGCTCGTTGGTTTGTTCCTGCGTTCACCGCACGCACATGCCAAGATCACCAAACTGGATGTTTCGAAAGCTGAGAAGATTAAAGGCGTCAAAGCCGTGATTACCAGTGCAGACCTCCCTGACCGCTTTGGCGGCAAGGGCGGTCAGTACGACACCCTCGTGAACTGTATGGCACGCGATCGTGTGCTGTATGACGGCCACGCGGTCGCTGCAGTTGCTGCGATTGACCACGCAACAGCGCGGAAAGCGTTGAAAGCGATCAAGGTCAGCTACGAAGTGCTGCCACATGTCACAGACGTGGATGAAGCGATGGCACCGGGTGCACCGGTCGTCAACGAGAACGTTTTCACTAGCGGTATGGACCCCCGTCCAACGAAGCCATCCAATGTGTCTCGCATCTCGACGTTCGGTCACGGTGACGTGGATGTCGGTTTCGCTGAAGCAGACGTCATTATTGAAAAGAGCTTCAAGACCGAACAGACGCACCAAGGCTACATTGAACCTCATGCGTGCCTTGCAAGCGTAGGACCTGACGGTTCAGCAGACCTTTGGGTGACCACTCAGGGTCACTTCACCTTCCGAACCATGTGCTCAGCTCTGCTGGGAATGGACATGGCGAAACTGAAGGTCACGTCCTCTGAAATCGGTGGCGGGTTCGGTGGCAAGACCCACGTCTGGGTTGAACCGATTGCGCTGGCCATGTCCCGCAAGGCGAATCGTCCTGTGAAGGTCGTCATGACACGTGATGAAGTCTTCCGTGCAACGGGACCAACTTGCTCCACATCGATGGATATCAAGATTGGCTCTAAAAGAGACGGCACCATCACCGCTGCTCAATCAATCCTGCGTTACCAGAACGGCGCGTTCCCCGCGACCTGGGCCATGATGGGTGCGATGACCTCGTTCGCCTGTTACGACCTCAAGAACTGCAAGTCTGTTGGATACGACGTTCTATGCAACAGACCCAAGGTTGCTGCCTACCGTGCACCTTCTGCGCCCATGGCCGCCTTTGGTGTTGAAAGTGTGGTCGACATGGTCGCTGCTGAGATCGGAATGGATCCAGTGGAGTTCCGTATCAAGAACGCGGCTAAGGAAGGGACCCGTGCTTCTTACGGACCGACCTACGGACCCATTGGTATTGGACCGACCCTGGAAGCCGTGAAGAACCATCCTCACATGAAAGCTCCACTAGGCCCCAATCAGGGTCGTGGTATGGCTTGTGGCTTCTGGTTCAACTTCGGTGGCCAGACTTGTGTCGATATCAACATCGGAACGGATGGCACAATCAACCTGACTCTGGGTACTGTTGATGTAGGTGGTGCACGCGCTTCCATGTCACTAATCTGTGCAGAAGAACTGGGTATTCCTTACGAGCAGGTCAAAGCGAACGTCGCTGATACATCCACACTGGGTCACAACGACACCACTGAGGGCTCTCGCGGAACCTTCTCGTCTGGTATGGCGACGATCTTTGCTGCTCGGGAAGCCATTAGTGAACTGAAGTCACGTGCGGCTAAGATGTGGGGTATACCTGTCGAAGCGGTTGAGTGGTCTGAAGGCTCTGCCACCGCTGTCGGTGACGAGCATAGCAACCTGGCTGATCTGTCTTTGGCAGAAATCGCCGCGGCTTCACCGGGTACCGGTGGACCGATCGCTGGACACAACGAAGTGGTTGCCGATGGCGCGGGCGTATCGTTCGCCAGCCACATCTGCGATGTTGAGGTCGATCCGGAAACAGGTGGTACCAAGGTACTGCGCTACACTGTGGTTCAGGATGCGGGTAAAGCCATACACCCGGACTACGTTGAAGGCCAGTTCCAGGGCGGTGCCGCACAAGGCATTGGCTGGGCACTGAACGAGGAGTACATCTACGGTGACGACGGACGTCTGCAGAACGCAGGTTTCCTCGACTATAGGATTCCGGTGTGTTCAGACCTTCCGTTCATCGATACGGAGATTCTGGAGATTCCCAATCCGAATCACCCGTACGGTATCCGCGGCGTGGGTGAAACCTCTATCGTGCCGCCACTGGCTGCGATCGGAAACGCAGTTTCCAACGCAGCAGGTGTTCGCATGGACCACGTCCCCATGTCTCCGCCTCGCATTCTGAAGGCGCTGGACGGTGCGGGACAGTAAGTAGAAGTCTGCGACCCGGTCACTCACACAGGTGAGTGGCCGGGTCACTCACCTTCCCTCTTCCCGACCTGTCAATCTTCTCTCTCCCATGAAAGTCAGTCTCAGTGGAGTCTTGCGCGCCGCAGCCGGTGGTGCCGAGGACATCGAGATTGAAGCCACCACCATCCGCGATTTGATGGATCGTCTGCTCGATCGTTACCCTGCGATGCAGGAGCATGTGGCTGATGGTGGTATCGCCGTCTCTATTGATGGGCAGATCTACCGAGACACGCTGGGTCAGCCGATCCCAGAAGGCGCTGAGGTGTTTTTACTGCCGAGGCTTGCCGGCGGTTAAATTGAAGTCAGAATACAACCCCCATCAAACCCTCGCCAAGATTTGGCCCAATAGCTAGGGATTTTCACTCCGCCCCCAACTTAACGGCCCACCAATTTAGGAGCTCGCTCGACCTCCGTATTCCGCCGATAGGAAACCAGCTACGCTGTAGCGAGATGCCAGCCGCGTCACCCGGTATCAGACTATAGATGCCGTGTCCTTTCTGATAGCCCTCTGGAAAACGTTGAGCATTCCACTTTGCATCCAATCCCGTGACCAAATCACACTAACCACCGAACGCGGCCGCAACAGCAGATGAAGCCTTCATGTACAGTGTCCAGATCACAGCCCAGGCAAAGCAAGTGACGATAAAACTTCCCAACAGAGTCAGGTGCCTGGGGTCTGATGGAATATCACCCCCTATACACAAGCCCTGTCCAATTCGGATGGTGAGCAGGGTCGCGCCTGCCCAAAGACCAATAACGTTTACCAGAGGCGCAAACGGCACCTTGAGCACGAGTAACGCTAGGGGCATCAGAAAGATCAGGCACAGGCTCGCAAACAACGGTCTAGGATAGTCATAGAACCAACCGGAAAGCCCAGCCGCATAAAACACTGCCAGAGGTACAGAACCCAGACAATAAGCCCACAACCAGGGTGTAACTAGACCCATCGCTATTCTCCCGAAAACCCGATAACACCAACTTCCTATGATTCCATCAGTAGGTCAACGAGTTCGTTGATGGTTTCGAATCCTGATACCCCGCGTAGCGATTGATCAAACGAGGGGGAAGGCCTGGACGACTTCCCCTTTTGTCTGAGTCCGCCACATCAAACGACTGTCTCCGTGATTCATCGGTTCTCGCCGGTGCATCAGCACCCGGTTGTCCCAGACCACCACCTCACCAACTTTCCAGTGATGTCGATAACAGAATGCGGGCTGGGTCGCGAACGCCCAGAGTTCATTCAGTAGCGCTTCGCTGTCCGCGAGTTTCAGACCTGGAACATAGGCATTGGTGCGCCGACCCAGGAACAGAGCGACCTCACCGGTTTCAGGAATCTCACGCAGGATCGGATGGGCATGACCGATGGCAGTCAGCGGTGAGGATGGAGGCGCCATCCCCGGCCGAAGAGCGCCACTACTCCCGTACGTGGAGTCATGTTTAATGGTCTGGCCCACCACACGTTGCCACAGATCTCCAGGTAACGCTCGCCCAGCCAGAATAAGGTTGCAGAACCAAGTATCACCACCGGATTCGGGGACCTGTCTGGCATTCAAGAGACTAAAAGTCGGCGGTACCGGGATATAGGACATATCGGTGTGCCATTCCCAGTCCCCATAGAAAGATTGATCCATGTCACGTTGCTGTCCGTTACCATCAACGTTCCCCAGCAATGCGAGATATGGATCTCGCCCTTCGGCTCTCAATGCGGCGACCTGTGACTCAATATCGACAGGTGTGTCGTCATTGGAATCAGCCTTGCCGTAGCCAGTGATCATACCCGGTGCAAACTCTGCATCACCAAACAGCGTTGTGAGCGCATACAGCTGCTCTGTCTTGAGCAAATGATCAAACTCAAAACACAGCAATCCCAGTCGCTCCTGGTGAAGCTGGCGCAGATCCGAAACATCAGAGATCTGCCCAGGACTGATTCCTGAAACTCTGGCCCCAAAACGTGAACCGGTCAGTTCCGATATCTGAAGCGCCATGTCTCGCTGCTCCTAGTAGTGAAAACGAGTCTCGCCAGTTGACGACTGATCCTAGTCGCTTTCCTGCTGACGGCGTCGAGCCATTTCTTGCCACATCGGTCCCTTTAATATCGACGAAGGACCGCCTGAGGGCCCCGCTGCCATAGCATCACTGTTATCGAGCTTTAACTGCAACAGATTGTCGAGACGTTCTCTAGCAATACCAAGGCCATCAAAAGGATAGTCATGATCGACATAGGGACGTACGTTGTCCGTGATCATGTAGAACCGACCTGCCTCAATATGATCAAAAACCTGTTCTGCATGTCGTTCCGGTGTCATGGCAAACTCGCCATGGTTCTGTGGTTTGATCTGCTCAACATCATCTGCAGATGCGTCGCCTGTGGCGATTGCGGCATTGGTCTGACTACTTGTCATAAGCGACGACGACACGATACACGGACACAACACGTGAACCCGAATCTGAGGATAACGTCTTGCCAATTCGAAAGAGAGCGCTTCCGTCAGTGCAACAACCGCATGTTTACTGGCCTGATAGGCAGATGCCCCACCATCACCGCGAACCAGTCCACCGATAGATGCAGTGGTACATACCACCGAGGCCTCCATTTGTTCCTGAAGCACAGGGACAAAGGTCTTCAGCGTGTTCACAACACCCAGAACATTCACATTCAGCGTTGTCTGCCATTCCGTCAGCGTACTCTTCATGATGCTGTGATTGAATATCACGCCGGCGTTGGCAAACACTGCACCGATTGGCACACCACGGAAAGCAACCTGAATCTCTATCAGACAGGATGCGAGTTGGTCAGGATCTGTGACGTCACTAGCGATACCCAACACTCTGTTTTCAAGACCATCGCGTTCAATTCGCGCCTTCAGTTGCGCTACCGCATCACGAACAACATTCTCATGCAGGTCTACCAATACCACATGCATCCCAAGCTGGGTGGCTGCGTGTACCGCGAGCCCCCAGCCGATACCATTATTGCCAGCACCGGTAATCACACAAACGCGCCCTCTCATATCCGTTAGATAAAAGCCACCTTGCTGCTCACTCATGCGTTATCCCACCTGTTCATGATCTTAAAGATGCTCCAGAAAAGTCAGTAGATGTACCATCACCTCAGCCGGTTGTTCCTGCTGGACCCAGTGTCCTGCACCTTCGATCAGGTGAACACCGCGCATATCAGTACAAGCCCTGTTTTGCATCGCCTCCAATGCGCCTGGTGTCTGATAGACACCCCAATCCTGTGCGCCTGCGACATACATCGATGGCACGTCGATCGTGCGCCGTGCGAACAGCCGCAGGTCGACACTGTGTGATGGATCAACCCCACATCGATAGGACTGGAGTCCACCCTGAAAACCAGTGCGCTCGTATTCACGACTATAGACGCTAAGTTCTTCCTCCGTCAGCCACTCGCAACACCTAATCTCTTCACTGGTGGGCATATGGTGTTCGACCGTTTCAGCCATGGTTTCATGCGCGTCCATCACGTAGTACGTTGGCATTTTTGCGATTTCGTCGGCCTGCCAACCAGCCAAAGGATGGGGGATGTTTCCCTCCCAGGCGGCACTTTTCATATGGTAGTAGGCCCGCAAAAAGTCGTGGACTCCTTGCCGCGCGTGCCACATATCGTCATTCGCCGGTGGTGTACTGTAGTACCACCGATAGTGCTTACGAGGTCTGGGCTGCCCTGCAAGATCAGCCCCGATATCGACACGAGTGACAGAAGCGCCATGCGTCCCCGCAAAAGGAAGGGATGGGCCACCGCCATACGGTGCGCTCATCAATACCACCGATCGGAACACGTCTGGACGAATCAATGCACAGTGTGCGGCCACCGGTGACCCGTAGTCATGCCCGACGACGCAGGCGACTTCGGAAATTCCTTTGGCGAACAACAACGCTAGCGAATCGATCACAAAATTCCCCATACGAAACGTTGTGAGGTCTGCTCCGTAGCTATGGTCAGCGCCTGTGGTCCTGCCGTAACCCCGGAGGTCAGGTGCAAGGACGTGATATCCGGCATCCACCAATGGCAGCATCAGTTGTCGCCAGCTGTACGCTAGTTCTGGAAACCCGTGCAACAGGAGGACCGTGGGGGCACCAGGATCGCCAGCTTCCAACACATGAACGTTGAGTCCATTCACATCCGGGACTTGATGGGAGTGGACAGCGGACCTCAGGACGTCCGAGTATTCAAATGGTGCTGGCTCTGTCACGAGACACTCCTCGAGGATCCCTTTCAATTAAGGAATCAGCTGCGGGCGGCGAGTTCCTTTGCGAGCGCCAGTACCTGCCGGGCCTGCTTTAGATGTGGCATGTCCAGCATCTTGCCGTCGATACTGGTGGCCCCAACACCCGGATTACTTTCGAAAGCGTCCACCACCTGCCTGGACCAATCAATTTCTTCATCACTGGGAGTAAATGCCTGATTGATAATCTCGACCTGTCCGGGGTGGATCGCAAGTTTACCGACGAATCCGTTACGTCGATCATGGGCACATTCTTCAGCCAATCCTTCGTCATCAAGGAAATCTGTGTAAACACCACCCACCGGCTGTGCATCTATCGCCCGTGCAGCTGCCAATGTCAGCGAACGGGCCAGCATGAACGGTGCGTCGTACTGTTTCGTCCCGGGAATCCTGTTCTCAGTCGCACCCAGCGCTGCCATAAGATCCTCAGCTCCCCAGGTCATTGCCACCAGCCGTTCACTCACACCTTCGAGATAACTCTCAAATCGGAGAAGTGCATCAGCGGTTTCCGTCGCCACGCAGATGATCTTGGTGCTGCCGAGAGGTAGACCTTCACGAGTCTCGAGTGCAGAAAGGTAGTCCGCCAGCTTGTTGATATCCGCCGCAGAGTAGGGTTTGGGTAAACAGATCCCATCAGGTGCGCCTTGCATGACGACCGCAAGGTCACCCAGCGACAGTGGCGAGTCCATTGGGTTGATACGAACCCAAAGCTGTTGCGCACTACGGTCGGAACGGTCTTGCAGATAATCGACCAGCTTCGACCGAGCCTCATCCTGTCGGTCATCCGCCACAGCATCTTCCAGATCAAGGAGCAACGCGTCTGCAGGATTAGTTCTCGCCTTTTCTAGTTTCTTGTCGCTATCACCAGGCACAAACAGCCAACTACGTATGATCACACTTACTTCCTCTCTTTTATCAGTTACTCGTCACTCACCATTGCTAGACAAAATAACTCGTCAGGCGGGACGCTTTTTCATCAGCGCAGTACGCAGGCAATACGCAATTTCCTCGTCGCGCTGGTTCAGACCGACGTGTTCAAAGACAACGAGTCCGGCATCGGAACGTGACTTAGATTCTCGCATCTCTGTGACTTTGGAGACCGCATGCATCGTATCTCCGTGCAGCACGGGATTTTTAAAGCGCACATCGTTCATACCCAGGTTAGCGACCGTTGTACCGAGCGTCGTGTCACCCACCGTGACACCTATCAGCAGACCGAGCGTAAACAAGCTGTTCACAATGCGGGTACCAAACTCCGTCTGACTCGCAAACTCCTCATCCAGATGCAACGGTTGTGGATTGTGAGTCATCGCACAGAACATAATGTTGTCCATCTCGGTGATGGTACGGGTAAGTGCATGCTGGAATTCCATCCCCAGCTTAAATTCTTCGTAGTACAGACCTGACATCTCAAATATCCCTCAGTTCAGTCGACGCATACTACCGAAAAAGCCCCTATTCATGCGATGCCGCCCCGCATCCGGATAGGGGTCACCCTGTGTATAATCCGGCAAACCTGAGTGCCAGAACCAGGAAGACTCGCTCATGGATGCTGCCTCACAACCGCTCACCGCCGCCGGCGACGAATACACCCAACCCACCGGTCAGGCAGAAGACCCACCCAGCACAGTGGCTGACACACTGCGATATCTCGGTCCCAGCGTCATCATCACCGCAACAATCGTCGGTTCCGGCGAGATTATCCTCACGGCAAGCCTGGGTGCGGCGGTTGGCTACAGCATGCTCTGGTGGGTCTTGTTCTCCTGTTGGAGTAAATCGATCCTGCAGGCCGAACTTGCCCGTTACATTGTTCTCTCAGGTGATACCTATCTTCGGATGCTGAATCGGATTCCAGGCAAAATCCCAGGACCCAAACAGCCTTTTTCCTGGCCCATTGGACTGGGTCTCATCGGTTTCGCCACCGGCATCACGGCGCTAGGTGGGCTGATCGGTGGGGCAGGACTCGCGGTGTCACTGGTCCTTCCCGAGCTCCCAACGATCTATGCGGTGGCAGGACTTGCAGTCCTGACTGCAGCATTGCTGTGGACCGGACAATACAATTGTCTGCAATCCATCATGCTCGTGTTTGTGGTGTCGTTCACCCTGATCACGGTCACGAGTGCTCTGCTCATGCAGGATACCGACTACGCCACCACCGCCGCCGACATCATCAGTGGTTTCACGTTTGAGTGGCATGTGAGCTTCGCCGTAATGGCACTCGCCGCCTATGGGTTCACGGGTGTCAACGCAGGAGAAATCGCTGCCTATACCTACTGGTGCATCGAGAAGGGTTATCCCGCTCGCATTGGGCCTTTCGAAGACACGCCTGCCTGGTATGAACGTGCCCACGGCTGGCTGAAGGTTCTGCGAACCGATGTCTGGTTCACGCTGGTGATCCTCACCTGTGCAACCATCCCATTTTATTTCCTTGGTGCCGGTGTACTTCATAGCATCGGTGAAACGCCTGAGGGCACCGAAACCGTACGCAGGTTGTCTGCGATGTTCACCGAGGTGCTGGGTGCATGGTCTCTAATCCTATTTGCCATCGGGGCGTTCTGCATTCTGTATTCCAGTACGGTCGCCGCCGTCGCTGCAGGTGGGCGTTATATTCCCGACTACCTGATCGAACTAGGGTTCATGTCCCGGGAACGCGTTGACCTGCGTCACAAGATCATTCGCTGGTACGGTCTCATTGTTCCCTTCATTGGGCTGGGTATGTACTGGGGATTCCAAAATCCGGTATTGATGGTCACCATAGGAGCCTGTTTTGCTGCCTTCATGCTACCGATTCAGAGTGGTATCACCATCTATCTTCAAAAGAAGCGCCTACCTGAGGCAGTCCAGCCTCACTGGCCCGCCAAATATCTCCTACGGATTCTCTTTGTTGTTCAAGCCGTCCTGGCTGCACTGGTGATCTACTTCCCAATCCTGGGTGATTGACTCGTCAGATCGACCGTCGTGCATTCACTCAGCCGCTTCGTCTACAATCCGTGGTTTAGGTACGACGACACACTCCATTATGAATTTCGGCTTTACTGAAGAACAGACCCTGCTTCGTGAACAGGCCCGCCGTTTCCTGGATGACGAGGCCAGTATGAGCGTCGTACGGGAACTGATGCACTCGGATCAAGGTTTTTCTACTGCACAGTGGCAGCAATTGGCAAACCTCGGTTGGCTTGGACTGATCATCGATCCTGATCATGGGGGGGTCGGCCTTAACTGGGTGGACTTGATCGTTGTGCTCGAAGAGATGGGTCGCAGCCTGTATCCATCTCCCTTCATATCGACCACCTTGGCAGCATCGGTATTGGGTGATCTGGGATCCGATGAACAAAAGAAAGACTGGCTACCCGGGATGGCCACCGGGCAACAGATCGCGACACTGGCGTTGTTCGACCGACATGGGGATCCAATTGCGGAAAACATCACCCTTGCCGCAGAAGAGGCCGATGGACTGGTCCTGAACGGAACAAAACAGTTCGTTGCCGACGCGGGCAGCGCTGATCTCTTCATCACTGCTTGTCGATCTGGTGGTTCGTTAAAACTGGCGTTGATACCCCGTACTGCAGAAGGCGTCAGTGTGACTGCTACAGCGACGATGGATCGAACGAAAAGAACCGGGGCGCTCGAACTGTCAAATGTTCATGTTGCTGCCAATGATGTGATCAACCTCAGTAATGATGATCTATCTCGCATCGTGGACAAAGGGGTAGTCGCTATTACAGCCGAAATGGTCGGTGCTGGAGAGCAGGTGCTGGAGATCACAACGGGCTACGCTCGTGAACGCATCCAGTTTGGTCACCCTATCGGCAAGTACCAGGGTGTGAAACACACACTGGCAGACGTCTACGTCGACGTAGAGTCGTTCAAGTCGCTCGTGTATTACGCGGCATGGACAATCGATCACAGTCCTGAAGAGCTGCCGCGCTCCGCGTCACTGGCCAAAGCCTATGCATCAGATGCCTTCGCCGAGATCGGTATCAATGGCGTGCAGTTGCATGGTGCGATCGGGTTTACTGAAGAATATGATATCCAGCTCTACCTGAAGCGCTCCAAGTGGGCGAGACCGATATTCGGTGACTCGGACCACCACTATGAGCGAGTAGCCAGAATGGCGGGACTTTAACGAACGCTTAATGAATCGCACCCGACGGTTGCATCACACAAATCTAACCGAGATTGCCCATGGATTTCGAATACACTGAAGAAGAAGAAACTTTCCGCAAGGAAGTCCAGGGCTTCCTAGATGAAAATTTGCCACCGCGTGACCAGCGCGGCAAAGGTTTCATGTCCAACTGGCTGACCAAGGTGCGTGAGAAGCGCTGGGTGGGCTTTTCATGGCCTCCCGAAGTCGGTGGCGGTGGTGGCAACCTGATGCAACAGGTCATCCTCAAAGAAGAAATGTCCAAAAGACGGGCACCTCCTCTCGGTACCTGCATGATGGGACTTGCCTGGGTGGGTCCAGCCATCATTCAGTATGGTACTGAGGAGCAGAAGCAGCGTTTTATCCCCGACATTCTCGATAGCAAATATCACTGGTGCACCGGTTACTCGGAACCCAACGTCGGTAGCGATCTCGCCGCACTCCAATGCAAAGCGGTACGAGACGGTGATCATTATGTGATCAACGGTACCAAGATCTGGACAACGTTGGCTCCGATTGCAAGCTGGATCTCCATGCTTGTGCGGACCGACAACTTTGGCGATGCAGATGCCAAACATGAAGGTATCACGGCGCTGCTGGTCAAACTCGAAGATCCCGGCATAGAAATCCGTCCCATCGAGAACATGGCGGGCGACAAAGTGTTTGCTCAAATTTTCTTTGACAACGTGAAGGTACCGGTAGAAAACCGGCTCGGAGATGAAGGAAAAGGTTGGGCTGTGACTATCTCTTCGCTTGCGAGTGAACGGTCCAGCATCGGTGAGGTCACCTCCATGTACAGCAAACTCGAAACTCTGAAATCGTTGATAAAAACGACTGAGTACAACGGAAAACCCGCCAGCGAGAACCCCGAGGTCCGTCGTACCGTGGCACGTTTCGAGGCAAAGATTGAAGCGATGCGATTGAACGGTCTTCGTTACCTGACGCGCCAGATTAAAGGCGAACCGCTGTCCAGTGAAACGTCGGTGAACAAACTGCACCGAGCTTCCCTTGAAGTGGAAATGAGTGATTTCGCCCTGGAGGTGTTGGGTCCTGCAGGTCTGCAGCTCCGAGAACAGGGAGGCAGTGTAGACAACGGTAAGTGGGCGAACGACGCACTTGACTGGCCCAGTGTGGTAATTGGCGGTGGCACACCCAACATCCAGAAGAACATTGTTGGCGAGCGAATTCTGGGGTTACCTAAGGACTGATGGGGTTAGAGTTAGTGGCTGTCGCTGATCACAACCGATCAGGCTCAAGTTCTACCGAACGTCATAAAAGAACATTATAACGCCTTCCCAAAGCGAGTTGGGTCACACCATACCCTACTCTCGCATGCGGCCAATAGATCCGAGGCTGGGCAAGTTCCGGTTTCTCCAAGGCGGCAATCGCCTTTTCGGTGCCTACTAGGTGGTCGCGAGAAGCCGCCAGAGGGTCGCGGCGACAAGCGCATGATTGATCTCACCGCGAACCAATAAATCAGGTACCTCCAACATCGGCACCAGGGTCACTTCAGTCTGTTCACTCGCGGTATTTTGAATCTCACCGACCAAGGAGACATCCCAAGCAACATAGGTGTGGAGACGATTCGGAAAGAGCGCTGGGTTCGGGGTGATAGCACCCAAAGATTCGAGATTATCTGCCCGGTAGCCGGTTTCTTCGAGACACTCACGCGCCGCCGCTACCATGGGTTCTTCACCCGGATCTACCATGCCGCCAGGAATCTCGAGCGTAATCTCCTCTGTGCCATGACGATATTGACGAATACACACGAGTTCATTGTTGGCGGTGATCGGCACCAGGTTGACCCAGTCCACGCTGTCAATCACATAGAATGTATGGTCCTTACCCGTAAACGGTGACTGACATGTGTTCTCAAGCACCTTGACCACCCGACAGTCAGCTATTTCTTGAACGGCAGTTTTCTCCCAGATTTTGATGGTCATTTGTGACTCCGTCATCTTCCAATGTCATTCTACGACAGCCCCGTGACTGGGACTGCAGCACCATGCACCACACCTGCATCGTCTGATGCAAGAAAACCGACCACCTTTGCGATGTCGTCTGTCTTTGGCCACTTTAAATAGTCCGCAGAAGGCATGTCTGATCGGTTTCTGGGGGTATCCATAATACTCGGCATCACACAATTGACGTTGATGCCCTCGTCACGAAGTTCCTGCGCCATAGATTCCGTCAGGCGATGGACGGCGGCTTTCGAGGCGCTATAGGGTCCCATCAGCGCTCCGCCATCCAGGCCCGCCTTGGCAGCCACGTTTACAATCTTCCCACAGCCCTCATTATTCGCTGACCCCAACATGGCGGGTACCGCAGCGCTCACCATGTGCATGACGGAGCGTGTATTCAGTTCAAACAGGAAATTCCAGGTCTGGTCGGTCGTCTCATGGACCTTCTCACCCATCATGAATCCGCCAGCGATGTTGCAGAGTACGTCGATCCCGCCCCAGGCACTGGCCACTGCCTCAGCTGCCATACCACAGCTGACTCGATCGGTCAGGTCGCATGCCAGGTACAGATGTCGATCGTGTTTCTCGGGAAACACGTTATCCAAAATCTCATCCGACACGTCGATAACTGCAACGCGGTCTCCCATTTCCACAAAGTAGTCACGGACGGAATTTCCCAACGCACCGGCACCGCCGGTGACGATCACTCTTCGATCACTCATATTGTTACCTATTTTGATGTAGTCAGATATGTGGACGGATTCGCGTGGACGGATTATGCCGTCGAATTTGTCAAAATGGATCGGAAGGACTGCGATTCCGCAATCATTTTTGAAAACCGGCGCCTATGCGGAAGTACCGAAAATCGCCTTCAATATATAAAAGAAGATGATGGCTAGAATTGCGCCCGCAGGCAAGGTGACCAGCCAGGACGCAAAAATTGTCCCTACGACCTTGAGGTTCAGTGCAGCAATACCGCGCGCCAGTCCAACCCCCAAGACACCCCCTACCAGTGTATGTGTAGTAGATACGGGCAGGCTGTATCCGGACGCAATTACTACCGTAGAAGCGGCAGCCAACTCCGCCGCAAAACCACTACTGGGTGTGAGTTCGGTGATATGCGTGCCAATCGTACGAATGACCTTGTATCCGTAGGTCGCAAGACCAAGAACAATGCCGGTTCCACCCAGTAGGAGTATCCACCCCGGGATGGAAGATTTGGTACCAACCATACCCCCATTTTCAATGACGCTGTTGATTGCGGCGAGCGGTCCAATCGCGTTGGCTACGTCATTGGAGCCATGGGCAAACGCCATGGCACACGCGGTAAAGATCATCAGGACGCCAAAAGCCCGCTCAAGATTGACGATGTCACCCTGTTCAGAGCGCGTTACCCGTTTGATCCGCGACAGTCCATAGATGCCGATTAATGCAATGAACATCGCCGTCACCAACGAATAGATCAGCGCCTGTTGGAACGTCACTTCAAGACCGATATGTTTGAGCCCCTTGACCAGAGTGACCATCGACACGATATAACCAGCCAGGAAGATGTAGACAGGGACAAACCGTTTGGCCGCAACGTACGGATCGGTTGCACCAAAAATGAATTTCTTGACGCTCATATACAAAATGAAAGAGAGGGTTCCCGCCATGATCGGCGACACCACCCAACTTGAAGCAATCTCGGCCACCTTCGGCCACTGCACCGAGTCAAACCCGATACCCACGCAGGCAAAGCCGATAATGGCACCCACGATGCTGTGTGTGGTGGATACAGGCCAACCAAACGCTGTCGCCACCAATAGCCATGTTCCAGCCGCGAGCAAGGCCGCCAACATCCCGTAAACAAACAACTCCGGGGTATCCGCTAACGCTTCAGGGTCAACGATGCCTTTGCGAATGGTGGAGGTGACTTCGCCCCCCGCGAGATAGGCTCCCGCAAATTCAAAAACCATGGCAATAATGATGGCCTGTTTGATCGTGATGGCCTTCGCACCCACCGAGGTGCCCATGGCGTTGGCCACGTCATTCGCACCAACCCCCCAGGCCATGAAGATGCCAAACAGCACGGCCAGGATCAGTAAAATCATGCCGTAGTCGTCGATGATACCCATATAGCGTTTGCGTCCTCAGTCAGCGATTTCGTGGAGACGAGCCCAATTAACGAGCAATCAGTGTCAAAATCCTGCTGCCGACCGTTTGTGAGTGATTTGCGATGTCGCCGATCCATTCAATCGTCTGATACAAAAACATCACATCCACAGGATCGAGTGTTTTTTCAATCTCAAACAACTGATTGCGGACCCGAATCTCCTTACGATCGACATCGGTTTCTGCGTCGGAAAGGCGTTCAATGAGGTCCGTCATGGTCCCGATTTCGTGCACTGAGAATCCCGTCTCGACGAGCGCATTAATGCATTGCAGCGCCAGATTGGCAGTACCAATCGAACGTTCAAGTAATAAAAGGAAAACGTCCCGCATCGGCCCCGGAATGACCATACGCCTTCCATACATCAAACCGGAGATATCACGGGCGACATTGGGGACCCTCTCTTGAGCATGTAAGAGTTCCAGGAGATCCGCCCGTGAGACAGGCATCAGAAATCCACGAGGCAGGTTCAGGCGGATTTCACGCTTGATCGCATCGGCACGTTCTTCAAGTTCATGGATTTCCTGAACTGCTTTGCTGGCTGAATCCCAGTCTTCTTCCAGCACCCGATGCACAAAACCCATCAGTTCGCTGCTGCAGGTCGCGGCGATCTTCATGTGTTCCTGCATGGGATAGAACGGGGATCGACCGAAGAGTTTGGGGAAGATGCTGTCCGGCATAAATACGACCACCTCGTTAGAATTATTATAAAGTAGAAAGGACGCCTGGTGCAGATTATCGACCTGGCTGCAGCCATATGATGCCCGATTTTATACCGGAGAAGAAAAAATTAAACAGACCTAAAACGTCCCTTAACCCAATCTTTATGCTGTCTAAGGGGTCAGCTTTCAAAACATTACAGGACCGGATGTGATATAACGGCGCGGTTTCAAATTCGGACACTTCCTCCGGCCTTTTGACCTTGACCATTCAGCACCACCAAAGATTCGCCGATCATCTTGCAATGGTTTTTTTCGGCACCTGCTTGTTGCATTGCCTAACGCTTCCCCTGCTGGTGACTCTCTTCCCGATTGCGCAGTCCGCATTTTTGGACGAAGCGATGTTCCATCTTCTAATGCTTGTACTGATCCTGCCAACCAGTCTGCTCGCACTATCAACCGGATGTTTCAGGCACAAGGACCGGCTGACGATCAGTCTCGGAAGTATTGGTCTCGCAGTACTGACCGTGACGTCACTGTTCGGACACAAACTTTTTGGCCTGAACGGTGAAAGAATCGTGACCAGTATTGGAGGTGTCATCCTCGCCGCGGGTCACATTAGGAATTGTCTGTTGTGTCGACAGCACGATTGCGACCACGAACATGATGACCATCGCATTCATGATCACTCCGTGGAGCAACTTTGATTCCTCTCGAAATTGCGGTCACGCCCTGGCGATTGGGTAACGCAGCGTCCCTTGCCGAACAGGGCGCATTCGCAGAGCAGCTTGATTTCCACTCGTTCTGGTTACCCGAAAACCACTTTGGTGACGAGCGAAGTATCCCGTCGCCACTCACGCTACTTGCCGCTGTCGCTGCAAGGACCACGAAGATCAGACTCGGTTCGACGTCCTATCTCTTGCCCATACGCCACCCACTGCAGGCCGCTGAGGAAGTTGCCGTACTCGACCATCTCTCTGAGGGTCGCGTGATACTCGGGATTGGTCGCGGCATGGATCCCAGGATGTTTAGTGCGTTTGGCGTAAACCCAAAACGAAAACGCTCAATATTCAATGAACACCTGGCGATCATGAAACGTGCCTGGGCTGGAAAACCCATCGCGCTCGACAGTGGTGAGACCGTGACGCTCGCTCCGCTCCCCGTCCAACAGCCACATCCCGAACTCTGGATCGCCGCTTTTGGACCACTAGCGCTCAAACAGGCTGGACAATTGGGGCTGCCCTACCTCGCATCGCCGGGCGAAACAGTTGAAAAGCTAAAGGCAAACTACAGTGTTTTCAAAACGGCTTGTGTCGAGTCAGGTCAGACAGTCCCTACGATCACGCCAGTAATGCGGACCCTATTCGTCAGTGAATCTCCAACCGTCGTTGATCGGGTCAGGACCGGCCTCGCGGCTTCCCCATCACGGGAACCAGCAGCTGTCGAGGACTGGGCCATCATAGGTTCAAAACGTCAGGTCGCAGATCAGATCATGCAGCTAAGGGCGGCTCTGGGTGTCACACATCTCGTCGCGAGAGGCCGATTGCCCGCCGTTGATACGCCAGATCTGATGCGTTCACTGGAGTCCCTTGCAGATATCAGGGACACATTGCTCGACTGACCTAGTCAATCACCTTGATTAACTGACCGGGTGCAGGCTGACCTTTAGGATAAAGATCATTGATAACTCTCAGTTTGTCGAGCGCGTAGTTCGTGATCGGCGATTCAGCCGCAAGTGACTCCATGGTCGTGCCGGGCTCGGCTCTGACGATCTGTATCTGCGGTCGGCGTGCTTCTTCGTAGTCCTGTTTATCCATCCGCTCGAAACTGAAAATCGTACTAATAAATGCCCTGTCGGAAGCAATTTTGGTCAGATCATATTGTCCTGCACCGGCAAGAAGGTACGCCATGCGTCGACGGTCGTCCGCGACAACCGCGAACCGCATGGGGCGAATCCCAAAAGGCGTTTGAGCACGATCAGCTATGCCGATGTAAGCAGGCATGCCACCAATGGTAATCGTGCGACCTTCTCGAATCTTCAGACCCATACCGCTGACAAAGTCGTCAATCGAAACACCCCGCTTTTTGGGGGTTGTTGTCAGAGACAACATTGCATCTGATGTCTGCGAAGCTGCCTGTATCCCAACCGCCAACGCTTCGACCCTCCACGCAGCAGGAAACGACATCTTTACGCCCAATTTTGGATGGTAGTATCGGTTTTTCCTTAAGATACCTGCCCGCTGAACATCTCCGTAGCTCATCCCATTCAGTCGATCCAGAAACTCGTCCTGTTGTATGAACTCGTCGTAGTCGACCCGCAATGCGGACGCCTGCTCTATGGCTTCGCGGTAACGTTTATCGTTATCCGGATGCGAGGAAAGAAAACCATGATAGACCCGAGGTGGACGATTCTCTAACCTCGCCTGAGCAATCTCAATACGGTCGGCATTTTTCAGAACTTCGATCGTCTTTAGCATTGCGTCGGGGGAATAACCCGCCTTTGCCATGTATTCGGCACCAATTCGATCAGCATCAAGCTCAAACTCACGCTTGTATCCCATCAAAGCGGTCTGATTCACGATTTGACCCATCTGGTAGAGTCCAGGAACACCGCTTAACACCTGTGCCGCCTGGTTGACACCTTCCATAAACGTCTGTCGGTTCTTCGCCCTGATCCCATGCTTCTCAGTGACGTGTGCAATTTCATGACCCAGAACTGCCGCCAGTTCAGATTCCGAGTTCATGTGCGTCAAGATCCCGCGCGTGACGTAGACGAACCCCCCAGGCAGGGCAAACGCGTTGATCATCTCGTCATTCAGAATCGTAAACGTGTATTCAAGTTCGGGTCGGCTACTCTGTTCAGCAATACGCTGTCCAACCTTGTTAACGTATTCATTCAGTTCTTTGTTGTTATACACCCCATACTGGGCAATGATTTTTTGGTGCTCTTCCTGTCCGAGTTCGATTTCCTTCTTTTCTGACATCGCATGCACTGGGCCCATCGGGAGAGCGAATGCCACCATCAGGGCAATCGCCGCCCAACGGACCGTAGCAATACGCCTTGTTTCGCGCCTGTTTGACAAACTGTTCAGTGACATAGGTAATTTCCCTCCACTGTGCGATTTTAGCTCGACGAACCTGATCGGAAACTGAACGAAACCGACCAATATCTGGTCTATTATGAGGACTCCTATACTTCGACAGAATTGCGCAGATAACATTCCATGACGAAAGCGCTGCGACACATAATAGCGTTATGCCTGGCGAGTATCGGCTTGTCGGTTAACTCTGTGTTGTCCGCTTCCGACGCTATAGTCCCTCGCTCAGAACCGCTCGTTGTCACTCGTCCTGTTTCCGAACAGGATCGACTCTCGAGGGAATTTCCAGACGATCCCACCGTACCCGATACCGAGACTGCAATCGCTGACATCACACGCTCAGAAGGTCGATTCAGTTATACACTCATAGACCCACTAACGCACCAATATGAAGCGGCGATCAAAGCCGGCGATCTGGCGGTTGCCCGAGAGACCCTGCTAGCGATCCAACACCTTATGCATCGAGAGTATGGCGTGCTTGCTCCACGTCAAAGATCAGTGCTCGACAAACTCGCAAACGTTCAGTTGCGTTCAAGACAAGCCGAAGAGGCGGACAACACCTACCGCCTCTCTCACTATATTGCGATGAAGCAGTACGAGGACGATTGGTCGTTCATCGCACCGGAACTGCATTCGTTGATTGAATGGCAGATTACAACCGGACAATTCAGGCGGGCTCGAAGATCACTCAGGGAAGCGACCGATCTGGCCGAGGATGAAGGCGATACCTACTCCCTCGCAAACTTCATGATTCAGTCTGCACAGCTCCGTGAGTTCTCCTGGTATTGTTGCAACCGCAAGTACATAAATCGAGCGATCGACCTTCTTGAAACGCTCCCCGATGATCCAGATACCGCGCCACTCCATACCCAGATCGCCGACTTGCTGGTCGCCGAGAACGATATCAAAGGCGCGCAATATCATTACGAACGTGCCAACCGTCTCAAAGCTGACAAGGAATATTCCAAACCGCAACCGCTGCCTGGTAAATACATCCTGCCGTATAGAATCAATGATTCGTTGCCTGCCTTCTCGGTCATCGAACGCAACGATGTGACCAATCGCGGTTTAAGTAGTCGTCGCACCGCAGTACCCGACCGATCCAGCCCAATACCTCCGGACCTTGATCCCGCGATGGTCTGGGAGACTCAGATCCAGGCAGGTCAGCTTCCCAAGGTCGCCCGATTACTACCCGATCCGACAGCGGGCGGCGTTGTCCTGAACCGAAATCGACAGGATCCCACGAGCAGTCGCCAGGTCTACTTTGTCGGTACACCGATCGAGTTTGTTGAGTCGCAAATTTATTTTGCGCTCCCCCGGTCACAGAAAAATGTGGACGCACTCACCAACATGTCTCTCTCATTTAAGATCACTGTCACACGTGATGGCCGTGTACGCGACATCACTGCCATCGGTGAAGCCAGGCGATCTCCGCTTTTCAACACTGTCCGGCGTGCATTACGCGTTCTCCGCTTCCGTCCTGCGCTTGTCAACGGCAGACCTGTCGAACAGATCCTTGAGTTTACGCAAACATTCCCACCTGTACTCGCTCCGAGGAAGAAGGATCTGGAGAACAGCAACAAATCACGGTCACCCGACGTCCAGACATCAGCGGCGACGATAGACCGAGCACCAGGGTAACCTAAGTGATCTCTCTCTTGCCCCAACGTCATTACATGGTGGCAAAGATTTGGGCTGGCACGGCCGGCGTGTTTGTATTGACCATGCTGCTCTCCGAGTCTATCGCACAACCTCGTAACTGGACCCTCAAACCTGATTTCAACTTCGCAGAGTATCTAGACACCAGTATTCCCATCCCAAGCGATATCGACGTACGCCCCAAATCTGCTGATCTCACGTCCAACCTTGCGCGATATGCAAAATGGATTAAAAGCCAGGGTCCCAGAATACCCAGGCCACGGACCCACTTGACAAACCTTGCCGTTATGCTGGTCGAGGCTGACCGGGACGATGAGAGTATCGCTCAGCTCGAGATCCTGGTCCGTCTACCAGGACGATTCGACCCAGTCCTGCAGAGTCGACGATTTATGTTTCTGGGTGATCTGAGATTTCATGCGGGTGAATACGACACTGCGGTGGATGCTTATCGAACCGCCCAGCAGTTGACCCATCTCCACGCCGGCGTGCTCGACGACAATCAGATCGTAGCTGTAAACCGGATCATTCGTGCCAAGCTCCAAATCATGAATGGTGATCCCCTCAAGCAACAGTTCGATTGGCTTGAAACGATAGATACTGACCAGCAGTTCACGCTGTTCGTCCATGAACGAGAGCACGGACTCGGGAGCGCCCCCTACATCGAGCGACTACTCACTGTTGCCGACTATCTGCAGGAATCAGCATTAGCGCTCAGGCTTCCATTGGTTCGGCAGAGCACCTCCGCAGCCAGGAGTAGCGATGAAGACAGCATCATGCGTACCATCTATTCCGAAAATCGAACCCTTGTGGATAACGTTCTACAGGTCCGACAAAATAGATTCAGGGAAGCTACTCAATACTACACGACTGCCATCGACGCTCTTGAAGACAGACTTGGGTCAGATCACCCTTCACTGATCATGCCGCTCACCCGCCTCGCAGAGGCACACTCTCGGAGAAATCAACATCGCCAGTCTCGTATCCTGAGACAACGGGTTGTGGATATTGCGGTTCAGTCACCGCTCGATGTTGCTGACCAGGTTGGCATCGTCATCGGAGCGGCTGATGCACTACACCGACGTGGTGACGATACCGCCATGAAGTATTACAAAATGGCCTGGGACATGCTTTCGAATCCGGACGATGCCCCGTTAAGAGAGCAGGTGCTCGGTGAACCACAACTGATATCGAGACCGCTGGAGGAGATCCGACTCCGAACACTCCCCCAAAAGCCCCCTGTTCTGATTGTGAGTTTCAATATTCCGCCTAACGGCCAACCCACCGGTGTCATGATTGTCGAAAGCACTGTAAACGTCGTTCGGCAGCGTTCGTGGATCTCAAAAGTTGAACGTCTGGTCTATCGTCCACGTTGGGGTGAAGACGGCCCGCTTACCTATACTGGCATCGAGCAACAAGCCAGATTCATCCTGCCGTCAAAACGTTAGACTCAGGACTCTTCGGTCATTAAAAATTCTTTCAATTGGTTTGCCAGGGCCTTGCAAGCTGCATTGCCTGGACGAGCAACCAGGGGGATGGGCAGGATGACACCAGCAATATACGACGTTCCTGTCGCGTCCGCGCTGATCGCGCCAGCACTGATCATGTTCTCAAGGTCCCAAATGGACGCTTCGTAGGATGCATCCTGCTCCCAGAAGCTCACCCCAAAGCATCCCCCACCAACAGTAGTCAGGGTACAGGCGAGGCTTCCGCCCTTCCCTGTCGTCACGGTGTCGCCATTGATCCATGCGATGTAACGGACTTGGTTGGTTTCGACCTGATCACGAACACCCGGTTGCGCAAACAACTTCACCAGTTCATCGACATTCGTTGGTGCGGTTCGCGGTTCAAACCAGGGATACATGAGGTCCTTGAACTCGGGTTCAGAGACCACTCGGAGCGGATTTCTGCCTTCGCCAACCGATTCACTCAGACATTCGGTGAAGCTCGCCTCTGCTTCACGATCGTTGTAACTGGCGCGCCCGAGGATCACCAGTGCATCGCCAGACGACATCCCTGTCCGAGCAGTCCGAGACTGTTCAACGCGGGATGAGACACAGCTCACGAGCAACGTGGCAACACAAACGACAACGATCACCCTGGCGCCAACGTTTATGAGGCACCTCCATTCACTTCAGCAACCCAGGAGAGCACACTTGGTGCCTGTGGTATATCGATCGCTATACGTGCACCACCATCCCGAATAGCCATCACAGTCGCCTCCTTGAGCGCGTTATCACCGTTAAACAGCCCAGTTTCGCTTTTGCCGTAGCCTACAACCTGCCACTCGTGGACCTTTTCGCCCTCGATGTTGAACAGCGTCACACGATAGTGAATGGAGGCAGAATAGAAATTCAAACCAGAGATGCCTGGGGTCAGAAATCCATACTTCTCAATCTCTGGCACTACAACCCCATCCAATCCGACAAGTTGTGCCGGGCTCAACGGCGGCTCAAGGACCTCCTGGGTCGTTTCGAACATCGTATCCATTAATGTACGAAAAAAAACGTAATTCTGTTCACCGAGACTGATTTTCCAGCTACCAATATCCTCAATCTCTTCCTTATGCTCAAAGGAACGAAATTCTTCCGAGTAATGGATCCCGACGTTGACTGGTAGTGCAGCTATCCTGGGCGTGGGTATCGTACCCTCGACTACAATATTGTGACCACAGGCTACCAGCATCAACAAAGCGGACACTGCGACAAGCGTTTTCAAGCTAACGTCACCCACTTGTTGTGTACCTCCTGCACACCGTTCGGTTCTATACGACAACGACCACGGCAGATTAATCGTTGTTCAAGTTAGTTCAGACTAGGCATCGACCGGGTCTATTTCTTCTGCCTCTTGTGATCATCATGGGCCGAGGCATTGGGGAAAAGACCCATCAACACACGTGATACTGTGAGCGAACTTTCGAAGGAATACCAGCCGAAAGACCACAAAGCGGTTGATCTCCGTAAGTCAGAAACAAAAGCGCTGTTTCAGGGTCCATATACGGACAGATGAGCGCAGGCGTACTAACAGCTTATAGTGGACAAAAACCATATTCAGCTAAACTTCAGCTTTGACCCTGTAGCGTGGAAAGGGCTCTGCGCAACCAGATTTATGGAGGTACCGGATTGATTCGCCAGCCTATGACGATCCCTAGAATCCTCAGTCGATTCAGCATCCACTGGTCGGTCATCACGATTGGGTCTTTATTACTGCTTTCAGGATGTAAGCAACCTCAAATAGAACCCCCTATTGATACACCCGTTCCTCCTGTTCCCATTCCGATACCCGCGCCACCATCGTTGCCATCGCCGACACCGACTCCGCCGTCTCTGCCTTCGCCAACACCGTCGCCACCCAGTTCACCGTCATTACCATCACCTTCAGACGGTCCATCAGTGCCGACGCCACCAGGTGCACCACCATCGCCTTCCGGAAAGGACACCGCGAGTGAGCATCCATCTTCCGATGGTTCGCAATTGCCAACAGGCGGTCGCGAGGAAGCAGGTGACGAACTTGAAAAAGCTGGCGAAAAAGTCGCCGAAGCAGCAGGAGCGATGCCGGGCGTTAACAAAGGACGTGAATACGTTGTCAGGAGACCTGGTGAAACAGATCGCGATGAAGCCCATGACCCGTTGATGCTCCCTTCTGAGTCAGACTCAGACAGTGAGGGTGACGGCATGGATCTGGATGACGGCCCTGGAGGCGATAGTGATATCGCTGAAAAGGCAGGTGGTAGGACGCAGGGATCGCCTGACAGCGACGCCACCGCGGCAGAGGAGGCACAGGAAGCTGTCGCCGAAGCAGCTGACGTGCTCAAGCGAGCTGGTGAGGTGCTCAGAGACGCCAAGACTGAAGAGGAAATCGCGCAAGCCGCCGAAATACTCTCTGATGCGCGGATCTCTGTGATCGTTGCCGGACAGGTACTCAACGATGCTGCAGCGGAAAACCCTCTAGATGGCGATGAGTATGATGAAATCCAGGGCATCTTGAATGAAGCCAACGTGGCCATCGTACTAGCCGGACAGACAATCTACGGGCTGCCGGACTATGGATCGCTCGAGGACGCTTTCCCTGGTGGCGACGGCGCTGAAGACGATCTAGATCAAGAACTTGAAGAATCCCTGGAGGTCTTTGATCGACAGATTGCCGATGCACGCACGACGGTCCTCGGGGACGGGGATGGGGGTGCGAAAGACGGTCAGGGAATTCCGACCGGAGGGATTATCCTAGCAGGTGCCGATTTGCCCGAATTACCGCCCTCAAATGGCGATAAACCGAGCACTGTAGGCGCAAAACCAGCCGAGGGGGCCGTTGAAGATGCTGCGCCCAACGAACCGCAGACGCGCGAAACGCCACTCGTACCTGAGGACATTGGTGATGGGCAGGATGATGACATCGTTGCCCAGCAACTTCGCGAAGCCGCGATCGCTGAGAAGGATCCGGACCTGAGAGAAAAACTCTGGGAAGAATACCGTCGGTACAAATCTTCATTCTAGACCCGTGGATCGTCCTTAATGAATGTCGCATCAACAAGGGAGGCACCAGCCATGTCAAAAACTGAGATTAAGGCTCCGGTCCGGCCCCATTATTTGAAACATCTATCCGTTGCATTTGGTGTATTCCTGCTCGGCGCATGCACCACGACTGAGATCATCCGTTCCAACTCGACACCTGCCAATCAGACCCAGCTGCTGACACCTGCAGATCTGATGATCGATATCGGCATCCTACCCCTGGACACGAACATTCCCGATTCAGAGGATGAGATCGAGAAACAACTGATTATTCCAGACGTCCGGCGAGCGGAGTCCCAGTACATTGCCTATCACCTGAAAGATACACTTGAACAGACCGGAAACTGGGGAGCTGTCAGGGTGACACCACAAACCTCAGCCGCCGTTGACCTCACAGTCTCCGGCAAGATCATTCAATCTGATGGTGAACGACTGAAAATCAGGTTAAGCGCCATTGATTCAACAGGACGTGTCTGGGTTAATCGGCTCTACGATGATCAGGCAAGCAAGTACTCTTACGATACTGTTCTTGAAGACCCATTTCAGGATAGCTACAACGCGTTTGCGAACGATCTTCTGCTTTACCGCGAAGCCCTGAACGATGACAATCTGCGAGAGGTGCGTCGTGTCACATCCTTGAAGTACGCAAAGTCGCTGGCGCCAGATTCTTTTAGCGATTATCTCCAAGAGAAAGCAGGTCGTACACAGATCGTGCAACTCCCCGCGCGCGAAGATTCAATGCTGAAGCGCGTGAATCTCATTCGTGACCGCGAATACCTCCTAGTCGATACCCTGGATGATTTCTACAGCAAGTTCTATCGCGATATGAAGCCTTCCTACGATGAGTGGCGGTACGCGACCTACGACGAAGCACTGCGGTTGCGTGAGGTGAAGAAGCAGGCACGCAATCAACTGCTGACCGGCACAGCACTGATTGCCGGTGGACTGATGGCGGGATCAAACAGCAAAACTTACGCGGGTCAGGCTGCGAGCGTGCAATCCGTCATCGGTGGCGTCGGCGTCGTCAAAGTGGGCCTGGATCGCAAGCGGGAAGCAGAAATACACGCGCAATCGCTGAAGGAGCTGAATCAATCACTCGGCTCAGAAATCACGCCCCATGTCCTCGATATCGAAGGTCAGACCATCGAACTCACAGGAACAGCTGACGCACAGTACGCACGCTGGCGTGAAATCCTTCAAGAAATCTACGACAGAGAGTACGAGACCCGTTAACGGATCGTCGTGCGCCTGCGCTGTCGGGTGCTGAACCGCAAATCAAGAACAATATCTCTTATGGCGAATTCTGGCGACATCGTAGCTGACCGATACACACTGACAGAATTCATTGCTGCAGTGTCGACGCACGTTGTCCATTGGCGCGGATACGACGATGCCGGGGCAGTGTACCGGATCACTATCTACTCGAACCTAGAAAACGATGCTCGAGACCATCTGCGCCACCGAATAGCAGAACTGCATCATCTGGTTCATCCAGCCATGATCCCGATCGTGGACACTGATGAGATTGAGTCCGACCTTTTCGTCGTCAGTCCAGAGGGTCGGTGTGATGCCCTCACCGAGATGACGTGGGCGGTGGTGATCACGCTCATGGACGTCGTTGAGTACGCTCACCGTCTGGGTTTTACGCATGGTGACCTATCACCCACTACACTGTGCATCGGTCTTAACAACGAAGTCAGATTGTTCAATTTTGGCCTACCCGTCTTCGAAAACCGCTGGGCTGCCACCACCAACTTGTCGACAGAAGACCGGACGTCGGTCAATTTGATCAGAAACGATCGCTTCGCTGTCGCCTGTGCAGTTCATGAAGTCATGAGTGGTGAGGAATGGCACGGCCGTCTCGCTGACGATGTATCCACGACGCCATTGGGGCGTGCAGTTACCGCCCTAATCAGCTCCAACGGCCAGAGACCCAGCATCGCAGAACTATCAAGCCTTGTTGAAGGTCATGAGCAGAATACTACCCAGTTGGTACCCGAAGTTCGGAATCATTCATTGCCCCAAGCCCAGTTGATCTACAAAGATGCCGAATTAAACCGTGGTTCCCGCTCAATTCCGCTTTCCTGGGCAGTCACGGGATTCGCCGTCATGGCTGTTCTCGCAGGTATGTTTGCATTCATCGCACCAGAAACCGACAGCGCAGGAGAACCACCTATCGTCAGACCCGCTCTGGCTCAGCCCGTTGTCGTGGCAGAGGCGACTGAACCCGCCCTGACACCCCTCGAGCAAGCAAGGCAGGAGCGCTATCAAACGGAGGGGCGAGCACTCGCGGACGAGATCCTGCGAATTTCGGTACAACTAGAAGATATGGGCGTTAGCCTTTGGGCTCCGGAGTCATGGGACCAGGCACAATTGTTGTCTGACGAAGCTGATGTCGCTTTCCGCAACTCGCTCTATGAAGAAGCAATGACAGGCTATGCGGCGACCAGGGATATACTCAAAGCAAAGTTTGAGCAGAGGACTGAGGTACTTGAACAATTTCTTGATACCGGTCAGGAGGCATTATCGAGTGGCAATCATGAACGCGCCATCCGAGATCTCTCCGTCGTTAATGCCATCAACCCAGAACACCCACAAATAGATACCTTAATTGATCGGGCCCAGAACCTGGAAGAAACGATCACACTCACACGCCAGGGTCGGGCTTTGATGTCTGCACAGGACTACAGCGCCGCAAAAGAGGTTCTGGCGAAGGCCGTGGCCCTTGATCCAGATTGGGTACCGGCATTTGAAGCACAGCAAGAGCTGTCAGAAGCACTGGCGGTTATCGCATTTAACGAAGTGATGTCTTCGGGGTTTGCAGCACTCGCTGAGAATAACTACACCCTGGCGCGGACAAAGTTCGAAGAAGCGATCCTGATTCAACCGTTATCGGATGCACCTGCTGAAGCATTGGCACAGGTCGCATCACAAAACCAATCATCCAAAGTTCGGTTTCTATTGAAGCAAGGTACAGATCACACTGGGGCGGAACGTTGGAAGGAAGCGCTAACCGCCTATTCAGCAGCACTCGACCTCGACGCAACCATTGTGAGCGCGGTCAATGGGGTCTCGTTGGCTGAAAAACGAATCTTGCTGGATCGAGAGATGACATCGTTCATTACCAACCCGATCCGACTGACGTCGGACGAAGGGCTCTACGAGGCACGAAGGCTGCTGCAATCAGCCACTCGAGCCAAACCGATAGGTTCCCGATTACGTGAACAGACTGACCAGCTTGCATCCTACATTTCTCTCGCACGCATTCCTGTTGATGTGAAGATCGAATCAGATCGTGAAACGGACATCACGATCTACAAGGTCAGCAATCTGGGAAAAATCACCTCCGAGTCCATGAGGCTGGCACCCGGTTCGTACACCGTTGTGGGTAAACGTCGGGGTTACCGAGACGCTCGACAAGAGCTGACATTGCTGGGTGGTCAGTCGCCCACTACCCTGTATATCGCCTGCACCGAGAAAATACAGCCATGAACAAGAGACCATGAGCCAAGAGAACGGAACAGACAATCAGATTATTGCAGCGACAGCGTTTACGCGTGCCACAGCAACCGAGACAAAACCGTTACTACGGATTAGTCCTCTAACGATTTCACTAGGTAGCCTATTAATCGTGTTGCTCGTGACAGTATCGTTCATGTTCGGAGCGCGAGCCGTTCGATTCGAAGTAAACCCAGCGAATGCTGAAATTGCTATCACAGGAGGCTTTAGCCATCAGTTGGGTGGGCGTTATTTGATGTTGCCGGGTCAGTACACAGCCGCATTGACCGCCGACGGGTTTGAACCTCTCACAAAGTCGTTTGAAGTTGTCGACGATCCCGATCAGACACTCAGTATCTCGCTCACGCCTCTGCCTGGAATACTGACTATTCAGACACGGCCCGAAGTGGCCGCTATGGTCCTCGTCGATCAGGTTGAAGTTGGCACTACGCCACTCACAATCGATTCGGTCCCTGCGGGTCTTCATGACGTGCGAATCATCCCGGAGCGATACTTTCTGGTAGACACCGACATTGATATCACAGGACAACGTATTGAACAGACTCTGACAGTAGATCTGACGCCTGCCTGGGCGAAGATCTCCCTCGCGACAATGCCTGCTGATGCAACCATCAGCATCGACGATGAATCAGTGGGTACAACACCCGGTACGTTTGAAGCACTGGATGGTGAACGACGACTGAAGGTGAGCAAATTCGGCTACAAATCGGTGGAATCAACCCTCAGTGTCGAAGCCGGTGTGTCCCAGCAACTGCCGGATCTGATACTCGAGAAAGCCGATGGTCGCCTGTCACTGACCACGACCCCGGCGGGAGCCAGTATCACCGTGGATGGCCGATATCTCGGCCTCACACCGCTGGATGTCAAACTCCCACCTACCAAGGACGTCAGATTGACGCTCAGCAAAGCCGGTTTCAATGCAGTCAATCGTTCGCTGCAAATCAGACCGGAGGAAGACGCCACGATCCACGCCGATTTGAAACCTGTTCTAGGCAGAATCGAACTCTCGGTCATGCCATCCGATGCCATCCTTTACATCAATGACACGCAGCACGGCCCTGCTAACGGCGCATTGTCACTGACAGCACGTGAGCACGTTCTGTCAATCAGACTCCCTGGCTATGCGCCATTCGATATGGTAATCACACCAAAACCCGGGCTCACGCAACAACTCCTAGTGGAATTACAGACAGAGGAAGCTGCTAGGATTGCGGCCATCGCTCCCCTCTACACAAGTCAAGGCGGACCGGAAATGACATTGATCCTGCCCGGTGAGTTGAAGATGGGAGCCGGTCGCCGAGAACCTGGTAGACGATCCAATGAAATAGAAAAACAGGTCCTGCTAACCCGAGCCTTCTACCTAGGGACCAAAGAAATCGACAACGCCACCTTCAAACGCTACGACAGCACTCATGACTCCGGCATTCTGGGCAGATCACGTCTATCTCAAGACGACCGCCCTGTCGTGAATGTCAGCTGGCTTGAGGCTGCAAGGTTCTGTAACTGGCTAAGCGAACAGGATGGACTGGCCCCTGTCTACAAATTCACCTCAATAGGTGCCGAAATTGAACAACCGCTGGGTAACGGCTATCGACTCCCAACCGAAGCGGAATGGGCGTATGCGGCACGATATGCGGATGGGGAACCCACAAGGTTCCCGTGGGGAGACAACATGCCACCTTCTGGCATTCATGCAAATTACGCGGACATGACTGCCGACAGGATGGTGCCTTACATCATCGCCGACTATAACGACACGTACAGGGGGCCTGCGCCAGTGGCTTCATTTGATCCCAATCACTACGGTATCTACGACCTGGCAGGCAATGTTTCCGAGTGGATTCATGACAACTATTCCATCGCAATCCCGGGAGAAACACTTACAGACCCCATAGGACCCGATAGCTCCAGCCACCGTGTGATCCGTGGTTCAAACTACACACATGGACGCTTCAGCGAACTGCGGTGGACCTACCGGGATTTTGGGCGAGAGCCTCGACCCGATGTTGGATTCAGGGTCGCTCGCTATGTGAACAACGCTTCAAGCGAACAGGCTGAAGACACATCGACCATTGCCTTAGCGGAGGTGGGAGAAGCGCCATGATACGCCAACCTCGATCTCTCGTTTGGATATTGCTTGCTTTGATGCTGACGACAACAACACTGCACGCTGAAGAAGCGGAGGAACCCGTCAAGGAGGCGACGCCATCGACGGAAGACCAGACGCCGGCCGCTATGGGAGATGATGACAGCGATGCAGCTGAAGCACCCCGAAGCAGCAGCTGGAATCTACGGCGTGCAGTCCGTGACTTTGTGCCCAGTGAAGAAATCGAAGTCGATAAACCTGTCGACTTTCCAACCAATATCTAGCGATCAAGGTTCCCCATGCAGAAGAACGTTCCCCTTGAATTCATCTATCAGGTGTTCTCACTAATCATCGCTGTCATCATTATTCACGCGATCTATGTGTCCATTATTCGACCTGGCGCCAGAGAAGTGCTGGAAAAGCAGGCGATTGAAATCAACAGCAATCCAAACTATGTACCGGAGCGATCCACATACGTTGTTATACGAGACTTCGAGCAGGAAGCATGTTTTGTCCTGATGGTCTGGGCATTCTCACTCATGGGCTATAAGGCCTGGCGAACCCGAGAGGAACGCCTGATGATGTCACGCGACCTCGTGCCGATGGGTGACGGTATCAGCATTCTGCCTGAGGACACCCGCGAGTATTCCAGATCCATCCAGTCACTGAACGATAGTGAGCAGGGGTATCTCGTACCCCGAGTGCTACTGAACGCCCTAGATCGCTTTCGGTCAACCCGTAACATCCAGGATGTGTCTACCACTGTTCGAGCAATCTGCGAATCTGAGACGGATCGACTCGATTCTGAACTGGCGCTGGTACGATATATCGCCTGGGCGATCCCATCGATCGGTTTTCTCGGGACGGTTCGCGGTATCGGACAAGCACTCGGGCAGGCCCATCAGGCGGTACAAGGTAACATTGCCGGCGTCACCCAGAGTCTTGGCGTTGCATTCAACTCAACGTTTGTCGCTCTATTGATCAGCATCGTTGTGATGTTCTTGTTACATCAGCTCCAGCAAAGTCAGGAAAAACTGGTACTCGATGCTGGAGCATTTTGCGACAAACGACTCATTCAGAACCTTAAGAGCTGATCGTGCTTCCGTACCAGCACGGCCAATACGAAGGCCGCCGCACCAAGAATCGGGGTGATTCATGTCCATAGCTACCATCGAATTGAACGACATCGCCATCCGGTTCGACGGCGATCAGGGAATTATCGAGAGCCCTGGATACGCAGTTATTGATGGCGACAATCTGTTGATCGGTGAGGCCGGACGCGCCAATGCAAGGTTGTTACCTCGTTGGCGCAACAACCGTTTCTGGCAGTCGCTCGATACCAATCCCCTTGCGGATGGCACGGCCCGCGTCCGTCATCACGCGGACCTTGTGTTCTCACACCTTGAATCCCTGTCTGAGAACGTCAAAGGTCAAACGGGGGTAATCCTTCTTGTCCCATCTGACTACATCGCACCGCAGCTGGGACTGCTTCTGGGCATCACAAAAGAGTTGGGTTGGCCCGTTTCTGCCATGCTGGACACCGGCGTTGCCGCAGCATTGAATGCAACCAGTACTCATGTGATGCACATCGAAATCTATCAGCATCGATGGGTCATGACAGCAGTAACGACGGGGGATCATCTCCAGCGCACCCACAGCATAGCGGTTGGCAATCGCGGATGGTCATCACTGATGGATCAATGGGCAACCTTACTGTCCGACAGATTTATTGCAGAACATCGATATGACCCCACACACCAGGCTGCGAGTGAACAAGCCCTCTATGACCATATCCCAGTCTGGCTGGGTGATCCGAACTCTCCCCCATCGCTCGATGTCGGCGAAGCCTCGCGAACCGTCAGCCTTTCAGAGGCGGAATGGAAGTCTGTCTGCAGCGAACAAATTGCGGAGCTCATGAATACCCTAGTGGGCTATATCGAGCGGAACAATCTGAAAGGGCCTGTCGAAGTCCTCCTCGGCCACCACGCTGCGCACGTTCCAGGCATCGCACAATCTCTCGAGTTGATCGACGGTGTAGTTGTGACTGTGATGAAGAGTGACTCTGTGTCGACTGCAGTCCGAACACATGGCGACACCATCGCCTCGCTATCGGCTGACGTGACCCACGTTGTTCAACTGCCGATCGGGGTCGACATTACACCGCATACGCAACACGCGCCTCGCGCAACGCATCTCTTGTGTGGCTCGCGCGCCATCCGAATCGACAACAGTCTTGATGTCATTGGTATTCAAAATGGAAGACTTGTCGCCGGCGGCAATGACCCGGCGTTCAGTCTCATCCAACACGGTGCACGGACGCTGCTCGATCCACACCGTTCAGTAGTTTTGAACGGGACGGCAACTGTCGACGCCTCTGACGTTGTACCGGGAGACGTGATTTCGCTAGACAGCATGGATCTGATGATCATCAGTGATGCATAGCTAATGGCAAGGAAACGCGAGACCTCTGTCTTCAGCTTGTCCTTCCTGGACATCATGTCCTGTGGCTTCGGCGCAGTTATTCTCGTTTTCATCATCATAAACCATGGATCAGAGACTCATAGTCAGGAGCTCAACGTGACGTTGATGGCGGAGGTCAAGAAACTTGAGGAGGAAGTCAGGATCGGGGCAGAAAATCTTGTCGTTTTGCGTAACGCGATGGATGAAACCGACGGGGATATTGCAACCGCGGAGTTGACGATCGAACAACTATTGGAACAGATTCGTCAGCTGCAGCAACAAATGCTGGAACTTCTGGAATCCGATTCTAGCGACGAAGAAATCGCTTCACTCAAGGCTGAACTCCTGAGCATTGAAGAACAAGTTGATGATCTTCAAAACAGTACCGCCGCCAACAATGCCGGTGCGGCGGCGAGGACCGTCATAGGGCAAGGATATCGCCAATACCTGACGGGTATTCGAGTCGGTGGTGACCGTATCCTGATCCTGCTCGATGCATCGACGAGTATGCTGCACCGATCCATCGTCAACGCAATTCGCCTGGGCCTAATGGCGCCCGATGAGAAAATTGCAGCGGAGAAATGGCAGCGTGCGGTACGCACTGTCGAGTGGGTATCCGCCAACGTGCCGCCAGATGCAGATATACAATTGGTGGTATTCAACGGGGAACCGATCCCGCTATCGGGATGGATCAATGCGACCAGCGAGACAGATACGGAAGCGATGCTGGAACGACTTCGTAACCATATTCCGGAAGGCGGGTCGTCATTGGTCAACGCCTTTGAATATGTTGCAACGTTAGATCTACCACCCGACAACATCTTCCTGATCACAGATGGCTTGCCCACCCAGGGGAAAGGCGAGCCTCGTACACCAACTATATCGTCATCCGAACGGGTCAGACTCTTCCGTAACGCGATTGGCACACTGAATGACAACGTACCGGTGAATGTCGTTTTGTTTCCAATGGAAGGTGACCCAATGGCGACGCCTTACTATTGGATACTCGCCCAGGAAACCGCAGGATCATTTCTCGCGCCATCGCGCGATTGGCCATGATCCGGCAGCAGGAGCGGAAAGAATGAGGGCAAAATCATGAGTAGGGAACGGCGAGACACGGAAGGGATCAGCCTTTCTTTTTTAGATGTGATCAGCTGTGGTTTTGGTGCACTGATCCTGCTCCTTGTCCTGACAAAGGTGTTTGAACCTATCGTTTTTGAGGAATCCGCGGCTGCACTTGAAGGATATCTTCGCGATCTTGATGCAGATCTCGCAGAGTTAAGTGGAGATGCGCGTGTCATTACACGCGACCTGCTTGAAAAGGAACGTATTCGGGATGAGACGCTCGCACGATTGGACCAGGTCGAAACACGTATGGTCACAACAGAGAAAGAATTCACCGCAGTTTCCCAGAAAACCCAGGTCAACAATGCTGTACAAACCCGCCTCTCTTTGGCGAGACAGTCTCTCACCGAGGAGATGCAACGCCTAATGGCGAACGTTCAACGCGATCTGGATAACAACAAGATAGGCGGTATCCCCGTCGATAGTGAATACGTAATCTTTATCATCGACAACAGTGGCAGCATGCGGGAGTTCGCCTGGCCCTTGGTTCTCCAGAAAATCAATGAAACGCTCGATCTCTACCCAAGGTTGAAGGGTATCCAGATCATGAACGATCAGGGTCACTATATGTTCAGTCAATATGCCGGTGACTGGATGCCAGATACTCAGGCACGACGCACCGCAATTGTCAGCAGACTGCGAAACTGGACAGCATTCAGTGCAAGCAACCCGGCTCCCGGCATCGTCAAGGCAGTCTCTACATACTATCGGCCAGGACGAAAGATCAGCCTCTACGTGTTTGGAGACGACTTCAACGGCCGATCAATTCAGGCAGTGATCGACAGAGTTGACAAAGTGAACCAAAGCGATATGGAAGGGAACCGACTAGTTCGAATTCACGCGGTTGGTTTTCCAGTCATTTTTCAGCAAAACGCGGCCTTCCAAGCCACCGGCTTTCGGTTCGCACATCTGATGCGCATTCTCGCTGAAAGAAACGGTGGCACATTTATCGGGCTTGATGATTACCGACTGCTCTAGAGCCTACTGCAGCCCTAAAACACCCCCCAATCGCTTCATCTCTAAGAACGATTCACCAATCGGAGCGGTAACGCCACCGGCACTGTATCTACGAAAACGGCGCCATGATTTCGTAACTGTCGATGTAACGACTGATGACGGTTCAGGTAGGCCATAACGACGTGAAAATCTAGCGCATCATATAGTTAGTGCAACCGCGGTACCTATTCACTCGTTCCAGGGTCGCGGTGGTGGACCAAATTTGTTCGACCCTTTGTTACCCCGCCATAAAAGGAGAAACAAAAGCATAAACATATTAACTATGAACACAAGAGACAGAACAGAGAACCAGCCAGAAGCACCAAGGTCATCCAGACGCTTGATCATGAAGATGAACGAGAACACAGTACCGAGCAAAAGCATGACAAATAAAAGTGTTACAAAGATCCCGGTGATGATCGCCACAGTTTCTTCGCAGGGCGCCAGCTCCAAAAAAAACGGAATAAAAGAGAAACCAAGCCGCGAATGAAAGCTTCTGTGCGAGAACCATTCCTAGGTACTTTAGGCGACCAATGCGCCCTTTGGGTGAATTCCACGGTGCCTCGTCAAATCCCTCATCTGAGGTTTCGACGTTAGACGCCGGAGTGATGTGGGGATTATTTGCTGGATTGGACATACGATTGCTCCCTCACCGCTTTCTTCGATCCGCCTTTGCCGTGGTGTGCCCAGCCAGATGTCACACGGGCCGACACCAATACAATGGCCCCAACAACGCAGTCACATATATCGGAGGCAGGCAAGCAACTGACAGGATGCACGGGTCTTTAGAAAAGTGCCTGAAGTCTTGGGATGCTCTCCGCACGATATCTTTAGTGGGATCGCTTCCTTACGACAGATCGGGCTGCCAGTCGAACGCTCGCTTCGCATTTTCCTGAAAAAAGAGCGGCGCAACGTTGGCACGCAGCGACAGGGTCGCGACCTCCTCCCGGCCGCGCTGCCAGTCGATCGTGGGGAACTCGGTGCCAAACATCATTTTTTCGCCCCCGCGGGTATTGATGAAGTGCACAAAGTTCTCTGGCCAGTATTTGGGTGCGACTGCCGTGCATGACATATACACATTGTCCCAGTGAGTAATGATTGAGATAACCTCTTCTGTCCAAGGCTGACCACAATGTGTCATCACCAATCGCAACTCAGGGAAGTGGAACGCGACTTCATCAACATGGATCGGATTCTGCACCCATCCAGGTCGCCTCGGACCGGGCATCCCGACATTCATGCTTACCGCCATGTTCATCTCGATGGCGAGAACATAAAAAGGCCAGTACACACGATCCGTCGGCGGCAACGTGTACCGGAAAGGAGGAATACGCAGACAACGAACACCACACTCCTCGGCATACTGACGGACCCGCCGTATTTCTGGCATTCCCTTCGTGGGATCAACAATCATCGCTGGCAAAATTTTGCTCGGGTACTCCTGGTGCGCCTGTGCTACCCAGTCTGCATGTGCCGGTTCCATGATTGAGACCACCGCGGCACCAATGTTGTTGTCATCCAGATGACCTATCAGATCCGAGGGCGTTTCAATCTTCGGTCGGTTTGCCATGTCCTTAAACAGATAGGACAAGCCACCACCGCCTTCTTCGGTTGACAGAAAGGACGTATTAATCAGCGTATCAATCGCACGGTGTTCGAATCGCATATCCACTCCACGGATAGCAAAGTACCTTGTTAGTCTAACCGACAAGAACCATGCTGATAAAAATACGTGGGGCAGGCCATGCAGGGCGCGTCCTCGATCTCTATAATGCAGCCAACAGTGAGACAACCGAGAGCGCGCGATTCATGTTGTGTCGTCACAGAGCCTGACAGGAGATTGCCATGGCCGAACGAAAATCCAAGCCCAGATTCGATCGATCCACCCAAGATATCGGTAACATCCTCGGACTCGAGCATGTCAACGTGACAGTGCCGGATCAGAGCCAGGCCACCAACTTCTACGTCCAGGGGATGGGCTTTACACGTGACCCATATGTGGATTTTGGCTCCTTCAATGTCTGGATCAATCTTGGCGAACAGCAGTTTCACCTGCCCACAAGAGATCCACAGGTGGTTCGGGGACATGTCGGTGTGGTTGTCCCGGATTTGGATCAGCTGGAACAACGTCTGACGCGAATCTCACGTCAGTTCGCCGAGAGTAAGTTCAGTTTTAAGCGTCTGAAATCTCGTATCGATGTCACCTGTCCGTGGGGGAACCGCATTCGATGTTTTGCACCCGGTGATTTTCGCGACATGAGTCTAGGTATACCCTATGTCGAGTTTGACGTCCCCGAGGGGACCACCAAAGATATTGCAGAATTCTATGTCACCATCATGGGCGCTCCCGCATCGGCCGCAAAAGGTCTAGCCCGCGTGTCGATCGGTAAGGGACAGGAACTGCGTTTCCGAGAGACGCCGAAGAAGCTGCCTCCGTATGACGGCCATCACATCGCAATCTATACCGTCAACTTCTCTGGTCCACACAATCTGCTCAACAAAAAGAAACTAGTGATCGAGGAATCCGACAACCATCAGTACCGGTTTAACCGGATTGTGGCTCCCAGGACCGGCAAAGTGCTATTTGAGATCGAACACGAGGTCCGCAGCTTGTATCACCCGATGTTTGCGCGGAACTTGACCAACAGGAACGCGGATCAGTCGTTCTTCAATTACCGGCGTGGGCGAGACGCATTCATGCCAGCCTGAAGATCCATTGGACTGAAACAAACGCATCCGCCTTATTAACAACAGGACCAACATGTCAGCAACCAGTCGACGCGCCTTTGGCGTCAAGATCCTCAATTCGAACCACAAGGAAATTCGTCGCCTGAAGCGCGACGGCCATGTGGCAGAGATACATGGCAACAAATTCTGGAATTCCAGCTTTCTCATCATGAACCACCTCCGGAAACACCCGCTCAGGAAGCATTCCAGGGTGCTTGAGATTGGTTGTGGCTGGGGTTTGCTGGGTATTTTCTGCGCGGGACGCTTCGACAGTCGGGTGACAGGTATCGATGCTGACGAAAACGTGCTGCCTTATATGGAGCTGCACGCCGACGTGAACAACGTGAAGATTGCTGGTGAAAAAAAGACGTTCCAGCAACTCTCTGTCGACTACCTCAGCCAGTTCGACGTTGTCGTCGGTGCGGATATCTGTTTCTGGGACGAGATGGCAGGCATGTTGTTCAACATGACCCATCGCGCTGTCAAAGCAGGCGTCAAACAGATCATGATCGCCGACCCCTGTCGTCCGCCTTTTTCGGACCTCAGTGAACGCTGTCAGAAACGCTATGGCGACAACGCGAAAGTTGAAGCTATGTGGTTGTCCCGTCCTGTTCGAGCTTCCGGTGAAATTCTCATCGTTAAACCCTAAAGCATGTCCGTAACGCAGGAGAATTCTATGAGTGGCGCACTCTCCGACATTCGTGTCATCGACCTGTCATCCGATCTCGCTGGCGCCTGGGCGGCCAGGTTGTTTGGTGATCAAGGTGCCGATGTCATTCTTGCTGAACCTCCCGAAGGTCACTGTCTTCGTCACGAACCACCATTCGCAACAACGTCAGATGGTAGCAAAGAGAGCGCGTTGCACGCGTATGCCAACTGGAACAAGCGTTCTGTGATCATCGAGGATGGAGAGCAACTTACATCGTTGGTCTCAAATGCAGATGTTCTGATCACTAACCAACTTGCACCGTTTTCCGGAAAGACAAAGAACGCGATCGACGCACTTCCCACTACCGGCATTCATCTGTCGATCACTCCACATGGGCTGACCGGTCCCTGGGCCAGCTACCCTGGCAACAATCTGACACTGACATCGCGCGTCGGATGGGCGGCCATGAACCGGCGTGTGGACGAACCACCCCTGCAGCTCCCCCTCAGGCAGACCGGTTACATTGCGGGCGTCGCAGGTTTCGTATCCGGTGTCGCGGCGGTGATCCGTCGTCATCAAACAGGAGAGGGAGAAACGGTTGATCTAAGCCAGTTGGAAGCGCTGTCACTCACCTGTTATCCCTGGGCGCTCATGGGCAACTACATTGGTGGAGACCGCGTTCGTTATGGTGTCACCGGTGCTCGCACCAAAGGAAAGCCTGGTCCGCTCTGGCAAACCAGTGACGGCTATATCAACTTTGGATTCGGTGAATGGAAGCGATGGACGGAAGCCCTCAGCTATCTCGGCCTCGACGACTTCGCGAACGATGAGGTGCTGATACCGGTTCTCGGTCGCCAGCAAAAGGACCTGCGTCCAATCAGTACGGGTCTCGCGGATTCAGTTATTTCGCGTAATAAATGGGACATCTTCAACAAACTTGCAGAGTTACACTGCATCTCGGGCGTCGTGCAAAACGCACACGAGCTTTTGCATTGTGAACAAATGAAGGCACGTTCCTTCTACATTCAGACAAACATCGGTGGTCAATCGCGATCAACGGCAGGGGCTCCTGCGAAACTCTCTGAAACACCCTACCAACACTATCGAAGCGCTCCGGACATCGGTGAGCACAATACAGATTGTGATCGAATCGCACAGGCCGTCGCGTCCCGCAACGGCGATAAAGGGGCCCAGCCCCTCGCAGGTATCCGTGTGCTGACGTTCACGCAAGCCTGGTCGGGTACCTTCGCGACCGAACTCCTCGCTCTTCTCGGGGCCGATGTTGTTCAGATTGAAGCGCGAAAAAGGCCCGACGTCTGGCGTGGCGCCGGATCACCCGTACCCCCTGCAATCAGAGACGAGAATAAGGAACAGAGTCCACTGAATACCAACGGGATGTACAACTCTGTCAACCTGAACAAGCGCGCCATCACACTCGACATGGGGAGTGAGGAGGGACTCGCGATGTTCTGGGAGATGTTGCCCCACTTTGACGTCGTGGCAGAGAACTTCAGTCCCCATGTCATGAGCAAATGGGGAATCACGCTCGACACATTGCGCGAGAAAAAACCGGATATCATCTTTGCATCATTGTCCGGGTACGGGCGACAGGGACCATGGTCAGAGTATCCGGCGAATGGTGCCACCACCGAACCCATGTCGGGATTCGCGTCGGTTCATGGTTATGAAGATGACGAGGCCGCCAATACAGCAGGTCTGATCCCGGACCCGATCACAGGCTACTATTTCGCAAGCTCAATCCTGTCGGCGATCCATCATCGCAACAAAACAGGCCAGGGTCAGCGCATTGACGAAGCCATGATGGAAGCCGTGGCCGTACAGATGGGTGACGGTATGCTCCATTGTGATGCCACCGGCGAAGTTCCAAGACCTCGCGGCAATCGGCATCCACGACATGCTCCACACAACGTTTTCCAAGACAGCGACGGTGAATGGCTCGCTATTGCCGTCGACTCGGATGACGCCTGGCTAAGGCTTTGTGAAACACTGAATATGGACAATGAACAATCCGATGATCAACTAAGGAGTTCAGAAGGTCGAAAAGCAGCTGAGTCCAGGATCGATGATCGCCTGTCTGCCCTCGTTGCCCAAAGTACAGCATCTGAGCTGGAAGCTCGTCTGTGTAGAGCCGGTGTCGCGGCTGCGGCGGTTCAACCCTTTGAACCCGTCTATGCCGATCCCAGCGACCATGTCCTAGAACGCGGGTTTATGGTGCAGCTCACCCATGTGGAATGTGGCCAACACTATTATGCAACGGCACCCTGGATCATGCAGGGACTGGGTCGACCTTCAGTGCGGGTATCACCCTGTTTCGGAGCACATAGTCAGGAGGTCTTTGCGGAAGAACTGGGTCTCTCAGCCGCCGACTATGAGCGGCTCGAGGCTGAAGGTATCACCGGCAAATCCAGGTTATAGCCTGGCATGTGATCCCAGCCGATCAGAAGTGATATCGGAACCTCACAATCGCGATTGTGTGCGCCATGTCCTCAGTCTCTACGTCTACACGCATTCAAGGCGCTCTCTTCGCCATTGCCTCGTATGTCGCCTGGGGTCTGCTGCCGATCTACCTGAAATGGCTCGACCAGGTCACGGCCTGGGAGATCCTTGCCAAACGCGTCCTCTGGTCTGTCCTTCTTTTACTGGGATTACTGGCAGCAACTCGACAGCTTCATGTTCTCAAGTTACCACGCCGCCATTGGCCATGGATCGTGGTTTCCGCTGGGCTTTTGACGGTCAACTGGGGGACATATATTCATGCGGTCATCATCGACAACATCGTCGAAGCCAGCCTGGGTTACTTCATCAATCCCTTCGTCACTGTCCTGTTGGGGATGGTGTTCCTTGGCGAGCGGCTCAATCGATGGCAGAGCATTGCTATGCTGATTGCAAGCGCTGGTGTTGTGTTCCAACTGATCAGCTACAGATCCGTCCCCTGGATCGCCCTTTCACTGGCATTCAGCTTCGGACTCTATGGTCTGATCCGCAAGAGAATGAATGTGCATGCGATTGGTGGACTCTGTCTTGAGACTCTCGTTCTAGTACCTCTTGCACTCGCCTGCCTCGTCATGCTGTGGCAACAAAACGATCTGCGGTTCCTGCACACCACGATCAAGATTGACCTTCTATTGATCGCAGCCGGTCTGGTCACCTCGTTTCCCTTGCTGTGCTTCAACGCTGCGGTAACGAGAATTTCATTAATTTCGATGGGCATGTTTCAGTATCTGGCACCGTCCATGACGCTTGTAATCGCAGTCATTATCTATAGTGAACCGTTTGGCTTCGATCGCTGGATCACTTTTGCCTGCATCTGGTCAGCCATCATGATCTTCAAAGTTAATGCCATTGCAGGAGTTCGCCCCCCGACCAATAACGTGGTCTGACATCAGGCCCCTACAGGAAGGAGGGATCTACTGACCTTTGAAAGTTGGGGTCGTCTTGTTCAGAAAAGACGTGATCCCCTCTCGACTGTCCTCAGTCATTAGCAACGCACCCTGCCCCAGTTTCTCCATCGCCAATGCACCGACCAGACTAGCTTCCATACCCTTATTGACCATCAGTTTCATAAACTGTGGAACAAAAGGAGCGAACTTCGCGAGGTGAGACGCCATCTTGTCGACCTCAGCAAGCAGATCCTCTTGTTCAATGATACGAGTCACGAGTCCAATCTGCAGGGCACGTTCCGCATTGATCGGATCGCCCATCAACATCATCTCCATGGCCCATCCCGCACCCACGATTCGAGGCAACCGGGCGGTTGCGCCGCCGCCGGGGATGATCCCGAGTTTCCCCTCCGGCGTAGCAAACCGGCTGTGGGGTGTGCAGATCCGGAGGTCACAGCCCAAAGCAACCTCCAGTCCGCCTCCCATACAGATCCCATCAATGGCAGCAATCGTCGGTATTGGGAGATTTTCCAGCTGCTCTGCCAGCCCCTGAACAATCGGCTCCATGGCTTTTTTCAAATCACGGTCCAGCACTTCATTCAGATCAGACCCTGATGCAAAGGATCGACCACCAGCGCCAGTGATCGCGATGACACGAACGGATGCGTCCTCAGCGGCCTGCGATACGGCAGATTGAAGCTGAGATAGGGTCTCAAGGGAGATTGCGTTGTGTTTTTCTGCCCGGTTGATCGTGATCAACGCCAGCTGGTCACGTACTTCGTAGAGGACTTCCAGTTCATCCATTGATGGTTACTCATTGGTATTAACGGTGCCACAACATAATGAAACGGTCGCCGATTACAACCAGTGTAAGGAGCGCGTGGATCCGCGAGCGATCATTTGATTGTAGGAGGACGGAGCGTTACCTTTTAGGAACCACCAGGAGAGCCACCATGATTTACGATAACGTCCTTCAGACCATCGGGAATACACCGGTCGTCCGCATCAACCGCATCGGACCCGAACGGCAGAATATCTTCGCCAAGCTGGAAGCCTTCAACCCACTGGCATCCGTCAAAGACCGACTGGCCATCGCCATTATCGAAGATGCGGAAAGGACGGGGGCGATTTCGCAGGGTCAGACCGTCGTTGAAGCAACTTCGGGCAATACCGGTATCGCACTTGCGATGGTATGCGCTGCCAAGGGCTACCCGTTTGTTGCCACGATGGCGGAATCATTCTCTGTAGAACGACGCAAGATCATGAAGGGCTTGGGTGCCCGTGTCATCCTGACTCCCGCCGCTGAACGTGGATCTGGTATGGTTCGTCGTGCGGAGGAACTAGCAGCAGAACACGGCTGGTTTCTTGCGAGACAGTTCCAGAATGCAGCGAACCCTGCCTATCACCGCAATACCACCGCTCCTGAGATCCTGCGCGACTTTGCAGGCCGCGAACTGACCCACTTTGTAAGTGGCTGGGGCACCGGAGGGACCATCACCGGCGTGGGGCAGGTTCTGAAAACTGCACGTCCCAACATAAAGATTATCGGGACCGAGCCTGAAAACGCATCGCTTCTGTCCGGCGCTGAATGGAACCCACACAAAATTCAGGGCTGGACACCGGATTTCGTACCAGAAGTACTGGACGCGACGGTGATCGATGAAATCTATCCTGTGTCTGATGCTGACGCCATCACCACCGCGAAACGGCTTGCAAGCGAGGAGGGTATTTTCTGCGGAATCTCCGCCGGTGCGACGATGGCTACGGCACTCGAGGTCGCAGCGTCAGCTCCTGAGGACTCAACATTCTGTGTGATGTTGCCCGATACTGGTGAGCGGTACCTGTCGACACCACTGTTTGAAGGCATCTCCGAAGACTCAGATGACGATTGGCTCGCGACCCTTTAGGACAATTGACACCAGGCGGAAACTGTCATGACCATGCAACGAACGCCACTGCTGCTCTCCCGCATTATGGGAAGAGGCGCAGCCCTGGATCCCCACATCGAAGTGGTCACTCTACAGGCGGGTGGGACTCATCGACAAACACTTCAGTCGACCTGGGATCGCGCCAATCAGATTGCTTCTGCACTCTCGGAGCATGGCATCGGAATCGGTGACCGGGTGGCGAGTTTCATGTGGAATAACTACCGACACCTTGAACTGTATCAAGGCGTTACGTCAATGGGTGCCGTTCTGCACACACTGAATATCAGGCTTGGCCCTGCAGACCTTGAATACATCATTCATCACGCGCAGGACAGAATCATCTTTGCCGATGAAGACCTGTTGCCACTGCTGGATCCCGTACTCGACAAAATACCATCGGTTGAACTGCTGGTCGTCTGCCGGCATGGCGAATCAGGCGAAAGCGCGTTTCCGAACCAGGTCGACTACGAAACTTTCATCGAGGGTCAACCTGACAAGTATGATTGGCCTGACATTGATGAGCACTCACCGATGGGGCTCTGCTACACCAGCGGGACGACCGGAAAACCCAAAGGTGTGATGTACACCCACCGCTCCACATACCTACACACTATCACTGAGGCCATGACTGACGCCATGGGGCTCTCCGCGCGTGACGCACTCTGCGGCATCGTTCCGATGTTTCATGCTATGGGCTGGGGGCTACCGTTCACCGCATCCATGCTGGGCTGCAAACAGGTCATGCCTCACCGTTTCATGCAACCGGATCGTCTGATTCAGTTAATGTCAGATGAGGGAGTGACTATCTCAGCAGGTGTACCCACCATCTGGCAGGGTGTCATGCAGATCATGCAAAACGATGCTGAACAGTTCGATCTCTCCAAACTTGATCGGCTCATCTGTGGGGGTTCTGCACCACCACTCGCAATGATGCGCTGGTACTGGGATACCCTGGGGATTGAGATGATCCAGGCCTGGGGTATGACGGAAACCAATCCGCTTGGTACGCTGTCCCGAAAGGTTGCCAAGCGCTCACACTTGGCACTGACAGAAGATCAACAGTTCGAGAACATCAGTAAAGCCGGGCTAACCATGCCGGGACTGGAAATCGAGATCTTCGATGAGGCGTTTGAGGCTGTTCCCCACGATGGCGAAACGGTCGGAGAGCTATTGATTCGTGGTCCATGGATCGCCAGTGAGTATTTCAACAATCCACAACCAGAGAAATTTTACGAGGACTGGTTGGTCACCGGCGATGTCGCGAAGATCGATTCGGAACAATACCTAATGATCGCGGACAGGTCGAAAGACCTAATCAAATCAGGCGGGGAGTGGATCTCTTCAGTCGACCTTGAAAACCATATCGTTGCACTCGAGGCAATTAGCCAGGCGGCTGTTGTGGCCCAGCCTCACCCCAAGTGGGATGAGCGCCCCATCGTGCTGGTCGTGTTGAACGACGGCCAATCAATCTCCATGGACCAGATTCTTGAACACTGTGTCAGTCGCTTCGCTCGATGGCAGTTGCCCGATGACGTCCTCACGGTCAATACCCTGCCTCTGACCTCTACCGGAAAACTGGACAAGAAAACCATTCGTGCCAATCTGGCAGACGATGGCTATCAACTCCCAGATCTGCGTCAGTAACATTCGACAACGGCGGGATAAGGAAAGAGCCATGACCCTCTGGTACGATGCAAAAGACCCAAGCGGCCGCCCCACCCAAGAGTTCAGACTAGAAACAACAAGAGGAAGGGATGTCACCGGTGCGCTGTGGCCGCCTGAAAATGGACCGCAACAAGGCTTGCAAAAACATCTCGTCTGTTTTGGCCATGGTGCTTCAGGCAACCGATACCAGCCTCCAATCACGCATCTGGCAGGTCGATTCATCGAACTTGGAATGCCAGTACTATCGATTGATGGCCCAGTTCACGGGCTCAGACAACAGGGAGAAGGTGGACGGACCGCCTTTGCTCCCGAGCTGGCGCGCCAAACCTGTATTGAGGACATGGTCGATGACTGGCAGATCGCGATTACCGAGGCTCAAGGCCATCGAGATGTGGGGATCACACCACTCGCATACTTTGGTCTCTCGATGGGTTCGATCTTCGGTATACCCCTCGTGGCTGCACGGGACGACATGACCGTCGCAACGCTGGGATTGCTGGGTATCAGTGGACGGTTTCCGCACGGTAATGAGGTGATGGCTGCGGCGGCCAATATTACCTGTCCCGTATTATTTCTTATGCAATTAGAAGATGAACTGTTTGAACGGCAAGGCTATTTGGAATTGTTTGACGCGATGGCCAGTGACGACAAACGTCTCCATGCGAATCCCGGTCTTCACCCAGACGTTCCTACCGAAGAAATCAATTTCTCCTTCGACTTCATGGTCGCACACCTTAGTGGTTCGGGACATAAGTCACCAACGACACGGATGGCCGAATAATGACCTCTACTAAACATCTGTGGCGACGGTGCAGTGTATAAAGATTCAGCAAAGATCCAACTCATGAGATCTTTGTACAGTGAAAATATAGATTAATCCCTATTAAACAGTAGGTTACTTATAGCATCAGGAGTGTTTCGAAAATCTAATCCACTCTCCTACCCTCGATTTGTTAACAGAATAAAGATTGCATAAAGACTATTAATGCACTAAGTTTAATCTATACAACGATCGTAAAGGCTTATCCGTGCCCCGTTTGGGTTGGATGAACCCGACATCGACAGGAGATAGATACATGAAGAAGCACATTGCGCTGGCTCTCACGCTTGCCCTGACTCACTCTGCAACTGCCGACACAAAAGTCATCGACGGTCAGCGGGTTATCACCAGTGACAACCAATATGGCCAGCTTTGCATGGCAGCGCTTGAGTCGAAAGCAGCTCTCCGAAAGAAAGCGGAAGAACTCAAGGTCAATAGACGTGATATGAAGAAGGTGACATGCAACGGTCTGTCGCTCGTTCGCTTCGCACGAACCCATAAACGCGATATGAAGACGTGGTTCGCCAAGAACTGATCTTAGTTTCACTCATTGGCTGTGTCACCGCTTCAGTTTCGTCAGGGTATCGGTAGCAGCATTAATTACACCTGCCGGGCCAGAGGGATGTTTTCGATTGAACGTCCTTCTCAATCCGTCAGATACCTCTCTTTCAGATTGGTCCGACAATCCTCGGTCACACCAATACTATCGAGATACGTTTCAGCAGACCCAAATTGCTGATCAACTACGTCTAGCGCACCATTCAGATAATCGGCGCGCACGCCCATCATAACTTCCAGACTGTCCCGATCGAGGCTAGAAACCGGACTACCCATTCTCTGTTGCATGAAACCTCGCAGGCACTCTGCCTCATTGGTCAGCAGATAATCCTCCATCACGATGTCGCGAGTGACACCGAGCGCCAGCAATATCATCGCTGCTCCAAAACCCGTGCGATCCTTGCCCGCAGAGCAGTGCAGCAGGAAACCACCTTCAGCATTCATAAGACATTCAAACAGGCGTCTATATTCCTCGTGGTGGTCGCTGGCCAACTCCTCAGTCATAGCGCGCATGTGCTCAGCACGATGTTCCGATGTCTGATTCTTGTCCTCCAAGGATGCTTGCAAAGCAAGCATGCTTGCAGTCTTAATAGGTATGTGTCGACAAAAGGGATGAAGGACCTCTGGAGTTGGGCTCATTGACACTTCTTCATTCCTGCGCAGATCGCAGATCGTTGTAATGTCGAGCGACTTGAAGTGTTCAAGGCCATCAGATGTGAGATTCACCATCGCGCCACTTCGAAACAAACGGCCACGTAGCACCTCTGCGCCATCCTTTGTTCGATAACCACCAAAATCACGCAGATTGATCGAACCTTCAACGCCTAGAAACGTCATCACCTTTTCCTTTCTTCAATGTCTCTTTTCTATCGCCGCCCAACACAGAGCCCAATGACGTGATGCAACTTGGTCTGCATTTCGTCATCATGCAAAAGTATGCCTGTAAATATACCATCAAGTCCGATCTGGGTCGGCACTACATGAAGAACGGACGCTCCCTCTGAAAACTGATACCACGTCATGAGGTACCTGGTCGCCTACCTGACCAGTACCGGATTCGCAGGCTTTGCGACATCCATGCAGAACATGCTGGTCTCCTGGATGCTGGTCGGCATGCTTGTTCTCCCCGCAGACCAGGCCGGTCTGATTCAGGGTGCAGTTGCCGTGCCAGCGATTGTTGCTTTGTTGTGGGGCGGTGCAATTGCGGATCGAATAGACCAACGTAGCCTGCTGATTCGGATCTTTGGTCTCGCGTGGCTGGTGCCCATCGCCATGGCAGTCTGTGTATTTTTCGAAGAATTCCACGTACTCACGGTGGTTCTTTTTGGTCTGGGAATGGCGGTGACTAACGCGTTGTCTACACCCGCATTACAATCCATCCTGAACCGGATTTCTGAAGGCAGACTGCAGCGCACAGTCAGCGCTGCCACGTTAATCGGTTTTATCGTTCAAATCGCAGCTCTGACGTTGGCGAGTTTTATGGAGCTCATCGGTCTCACAACAGTCCTTATCACCCAGGGCTTTTGTCTCGTCGTTGCAGTCCTGACCGTCACCTGGGTGCCTAAAACAACTCTAGAGCCCAAACTAGCGACGTCTGCACTCACCAACATCAGAGAAGGGTTGAGGGCGGCCCGACAGAGCCCAGTTGTACTCAGTGTCCTCACAATCAACTTCGTAGCGCTGATATTCAATGCAGGTGCGTTCAACATCGTCGTACCGTACATGGTCAAGCGGATCTACGATGGTAGTGCAGCAGACCTAGGCATCCTGATGATCGTCTTCTACACAGGCGCCTCGTTGTCTAACGTGATCATGCTGATTGCACCTCAGCGGTTTCCCGGGAGGCTGTATGTCATCTGCCAACTTACGCGGGCATTCGTTGTCGCACTAGTCTGGTTCGCGCCGGGTCAGACCTTGCTGACAGCGCTACTGTTCCTATGGGGACTCAACATGGGGATGACCAGTAATCTTGCCCGAACCCTGATTCAGGAGGCGTCACCATCGCAATTTCTTGGGCGGATACTTTCCCTTTTCAATCTTGGTATGCTGGTTGCAATTCCGATTGGTGTCATGACCCTAGGACAGATCATTGAGGCGTTCGATACGGTCACTGCGCTGATACCTGCAATGGTAGTGTCGATAGGACTTTTTCTTGCAGGTCTCTCTGTAACGCAATTGTGGCATTACCGGTCGCCTGATTGAGTACATTACCGCAAAGGACACCATCAACATGACACTATCGGCTTACTGCCGACACTTCGCGGTAATACTTTTGCTTGCGAGCCAGAATCTCCTAGCTGCAGAGATAGATCCCGCCCGAATAACATTCGACAATACACGCGATCGTATCTATCAAATTCGAGTCATGGACATATCTGCGAATACCCGCAGTTCAACCGGTTCTGGTTTTCTGATTAGTGACAACGGCAGCATCGCCACCAACTATCACGTGATCGCGAGTGCCATCTCATCACCCGATAAGTATCGTATTGAAATTCTGCAGGAAGATGAAGTCATGCGGTACATTGGGACCATCGTCCATGTGGACGTCGTTCATGACCTTGCCATTCTGTCGACAGAGATCAACGCTACCGATTTCTTAACGCTGGCAACCCAGGAACCCGCTAAAGGTGATCGAGTCTACTCCATCGGATACCCCTACGATCTCGGAGTGACCGTCGTCCCAGGCACCTACAACGGGCTCATCCCACACAGCGCCAGTCCGCGAGTACATTTCACGGGTTCGCTGAATCCGGGAATGAGTGGCGGTCCCGCATTCAACGGTGACAACGAGGTCATCGGTGTGAACGTCGCAACCTCAGGGAACCAAGTCAGTTTTCTAGTTCCTGTCCACAATCTTCATGATCTGGTCACGGAAGCAACAACCTCACCGCCAAAGGATCTGAATCGTGCGATCGCCGACCAACTGGCGGCAAACAGTGAACGCATGATCACTGAGATGCTTGAAGGGAACTGGGAAACCGTAACGCTTGGTGGCGCAAATGCACTGAATGAGGTGACCGGCTTTCTACGCTGCTGGGGTAACTCTAGGGATGAAGACAAGGCGACCGACGATCGTCCTTTCTGGGCACAACGGATGTGTCAGACTGACCACAATATATTCGTCAATCGGGGATTCAATACCGGAAAGATTGAGCTGCAATTCTACTGGATCGAGTCAGCTACTTTGAACGGAGCGCAGTTCTACAACTACTACGAATCTATTTTCTCGGGCTACCGACCAGGTAATAGTGGTCGTGAACAGGACCTTGGCAACTGGGCTTGTCACGAGGGCTTTGTGGATAACGACGCGTCGATGAACACGAAAAGTGTCTTCTGTGCACGTGCCTACAAGGAGTTTGAGGGCATCTACGATATTCTGTTCCTCCAGGGCAGTATGGACGATAAGACGGAAGCACATATGATCCACTTCACCCTGGCCGGGACCACACAGGACCTTGCCATGCGTTTTACGCGGCGTTTCATGGAGGCCGGAGCATGGTAGCCCCAGTCATCAGAGTCACGACCGAAGGGACAACATCGCGCCTTATCCACCCCACCGCCAGTCGTGTTCGGATTGGCCGTGCCCTCGACAACGACATCGTTTTGGATGATCCGTATGTGGATCCTTACCACGCGATCCTCGATACACGTGAACCCGGTAGCTGGCAGTTTACTGACCTGAAGAGTCGAAACGGGTCCCGCGAGGGGAGGCGACCTATTGAGAACGGAACGCTTGAGTCCGGAGCCTTACTGACCCTAGGGAAGTCGCAGCTTCAGGTATTCAGCAGGGATCATCACACCACCCCCGCGTTGTCACTCTACGATCTTGAGCATCGACTCATCTCCCATGACGGCATCAAACTGATGATTGGGCTCCTCTGTGTTCTCGCAGCCATGAGCGCGTTGTCTCTTTTTACTCGCTACGATGGCAGCGAGATTCGCCTGGAAAACATCATCGCGATTTTGGCGGGCGCGTTGTTTGCGCCAGTCATCGTCGCGGGTTTCTGGGCACTCATCGCAAAGCTAACGCGCGGTCACTCCCGTTTTCGAGCACTGGTCAACATCACACTGGTGGCGCTGACCGTGCCTCTCTTCGTCGAACCACTACTTTATATCCTGTACTTCAATCTCCCGGGAGCGAGCAGTCTGAACCTGCTAGTGACGGGCCTCAACATCTCCGTAGGGGGCGCTTATCTGTATATCGTTCTGACAATTGCTACAGAACTGTCACCTCGGGTTCGCCAATTTTCCACAGCGACAGTAATCGTTGCTGCGGTTGTGATGCTTGTAATTACCCAATGGTCTTCGCGCGACGAATTTGCCCAAAACCCTGCCTATGACGGTCGCCTGATGCATCCCGCGCTGCTCGTCCGCAGCGGTATGAGCAACGATGAATTCATGAGGTCATTGCCGAGCGTCTTTGAGCATGCCGATGTACTCGTAAACGAGCCATGAAAGCGCCCTTCATTCAATCGTCGAAGAGGTCATCCAACTTTCGCAATGCGGCATCGTTCGAGCCGTCATTGCCGGCCATTTCACCAGCGCCATCAGCCTCAGACGCCCCAAACAAGGAATCCAGCTGATGACGCGCTCTATCAGTACGTCCCAGACGCGCTGAATCAAACCGATTCATGGGCCTAAAGAAATCACAAAAGTTAGCTGATGCTTTCTCCATTGGCGGGTCTGCGCGCTCTTCTTCGCAATCAATCGTCTTGCCAGGCGCGTAATACCGACACATACGGCAGCAATGAAGCACTTCGAAACAGCAGGGACACTGGTCATGCCGCCTGATTGGCGTCGGTTGTTCCGCCAGTGAAGCACCGCAGTTCCAACAGACAAGTTTCACCACCTTGTCACTTCCACCTGAATTACTCAATAAGGTCACAGTATTGGAGGATTTTGACTCACTGTCATCTGAAGCTATGATGTGCACCTTCATTCTCAGACCAAACATATGACGCGCATCTTCGCCGCAGATTTGCCAACAGGAGCCCAGAGGCGCATTACGGTCGACGGTGAACCCGTCCTCATTTTGAACCACGAAGGTTCCCTACATGCGGTGTCCTACTATTGCGGACACATGGAGTATCCGTTGGAAGGAGCGACCGTGGAAGATGGACTCCTCGTCTGCCCATATCATGGCGCCGGATTCTGCCTGAAGACAGGCAAACCAGACGGACCACCCGCCATGGACGGGATTCATATCTATTCAGTGACCATACAGGACAACGGTGAGCTTACTGTTACCCAGTCCGCTGACACCTAACGTCGAGCTGCAAGTGGAACAGTCCCGATGATGTCGTTACGTCGCAGTGATGTCAGTTCATCATCAGATATCCCAGACAGAGTGGCCAGAACCTCTTCAATATGCTCGCTTAGCCTGCTCGGCGAGGACGACTTCGCTGTGCTGACCGGGTGGCTCGATATGAATGTTGAGGATTATAAGGAACGCTAAAGATGCAGAATACCTGCATAGCCCTACTCGGACCGCAACGATTGAACGCCGCTATTGTTTAATGCCCCAACGAAAGCACACGCTCAAGCTCATCATTGAATCAAGCAAGATCCCATGACAATTGACATTCCGTTAACGCAATCACAGTTGGACGCCTTTGTCCGTGACGGCTTCCTGCATATTCCAGGGTTCATCCCTGAATCAGAACTGACGCAGCCAGACAGTGACAGCATGGAACTCATCGATCGCGGCTTGAACGATCCTGAGGTAGACGATCGCTGGTTGTACCAGGATGATCCTGAGACCGGCCAGGATCATTGCCACTATCGAATTAACGGAATACTAAAAGACGACATGCCACCCAGTTTTCGGATGCTGATGGCTTACCCACCCCTTCTCAAGGCTGTTAGCCAACTAATGAATGGCGATCACTTCGCAACCAGTGTCCATTCACTGGTATTCAAACTACCACACCATGGCGTACCAGCGTTATGGCATCAGGATCCCGTTCGCATATTTCGCTTTCCCGTCTTCAATGTCGATATCTACCTAGACGAAGCGACGACCGAGAACGGCTGTCTGCGCGTCTTTCCGGGGAGCCACCTGGCGGGATACCAGAATCCACGACATCATCCTGAGTTCATCAACAGCTGGACGGGCGGTAATGATGAAGCGAGCGCAAGCGACGCAGTTGCTGTTCCAACACAGCGAGGTGATGTCATCGTGCACGCCACCAGCGTTATTCATGGCAGTCCATGGAACAGGAGCGCGGACCTGCGGCGAACGATCTACTACCATTTTGACCATCGGAGCGACGTTCAGCTCGCAGGTCAACGATGGCCCCAAGCCGTGTTTGATGAAGCCGTTGCTGTCACGCGCAAAGCGATTGAGTACCGAGCTTCGCAGCATCCTTCCGAACAACCGTTTGTGTATCCTACGATCTAGGCAATAGGTCAGGACATACACCACGGCCGGAAAAAGAATTAGGTGGGAGCTCAGATGCCGGAATTGTCCGGCAAATATTGAGCCGCGATTATCTTCTCGCGCTCTCGCTCAATCGCTTCTGCGCCAGCCACGTGGGCGTCTATCAATTCATCAATCGTGTCGTAGCGATAGAGCTAGTTACCCTCACGAATCACAACGACCCCGTTACCTTTGGAGGGGTCTTTCGTATAGAAGATACCGGTTCGACGCTCCGCCATCCGTCTACTGCATCTCAATCGCAGTTTTGAAAGCCGGTCTTGCCACCACTTTCTCGACGTACGCTTTCAGATTAGGCATGTCATCGCTTACACAACCCAGCCGGTTAGACATGAAGCAGGCGTGGCCCAACATGATATCTGCAGCAGAAAAATCACCGATCAGATAGTCACGCCCTGCCAGCGCCTCATCGACGGGCGCCAATGCCTTGGACAGCAGCCGCTGGGCCTGACTCAATGCGGTCTCGTCTCTCCGGTCCGGCGGCAACAGGACCGTTTGCACAACAATGGTATTCACCGGTGGCATCACCATGCCTTCACAATAGTGGAACCACTGCAGAAACTCCGGGTACAGCACGTCATCGACAGCGGGTTTCAGCCCGCCATTCTTATGTCGTTCAATGACATATTCAACAATGGCACCCGATTCGTAGATGCGAATATCGCCATCATCGAGCACCGGAACCCGCCCAAGTGGGTGGCGTGCACGATGTTCATCTGATTTCAGGTCCTTGGGATGGAATGCCATCTTGTTGATATCGTAAGGCAGCTCAAGCTCTTCCAGCAGCCACACAATACGACCAGCGCGCGAATTAGGGGCAAAGTGCAGTGTCAGCATGTGTTCTCCAAGTGTATATCGGCCCGGCCAAGGCCCGGTCCTTGCAGTCTAAGTGTCCTCGACCCTGCATGGCAATCGACCATGCAGTAGCGTGCTGTACCCGGCTGGCTATCTCTATGCGATCTGTGGATAAATAGGCTCAGTTACGTCATTGGACACACACATGTCAGGATCACGCAGCATGCAAGTCGCCATTGGGGTAGGCAGCGCCAATTCGGGCTCTCGCCGAGACTGGGATAACCAGGTCACCTTTGTACAAGAAGCCGAAAAGTTAGGTGTGGATGTCGTCTGGACTGCGGAGGCCTGGGGCCACGATGCCGTCGCACCTTTGGCTTATCTTGCAGCGGTCACGACAACTATGAAACTAGGCACTGGCATCATGCAGATCAGTGCTCGTACGCCGTCCATGACTGCAATGACCGCCCTCACGATGGCCGCGATTTCAGATGACCGATTTATACTCGGCCTCGGCGCCAGCGGACCTCAGGTGGTCGAGGGACTTCAGGGACGCCCCTTCAAAGCACCCGTGACACGCATGAGAGAGACTATCGAGATCATAAAGATGGCATTCGCTGGTGAGAAGATCGCCTATAACGGTCAGTATCATCAGCTACCTCTACCCGGGGGCCAGGGCAAAGCGCTACGACTGTCGCAGCCCGGGAACGACAAGATCCCCATTTACCTCGCAACCCTGAGCCCAAAAGCACTCGATCTGACTGGCGAGATGGGTGATGGCTGGGTCGGTACTTCCTTTACACCCAACACCGGTGGTCCGGTCATCGAACAGATCCGCGCAGGCGCAGAAAGAGCAGGACGTAGTCTTGGAGATATTGATCTTCAAGTTGGTGGCAGTGTCGCCTTCAGCGATAACGTCGAAGGGCTGGTTCGCAAATTCAAGGCAGGGATGGCCTTCCAGTTAGGTGCGATGGGTTCTGCAACCACCAACTTCTACAACGACGCGTTCAAACGTCAGGGTTACGAGGAAGACGCCACCGCCGTCCAGGAATTGTGGGTTTCTGGCAAACGCGACGCGGCGATCGATCGAGTACCCGATGAAATAATCGTGGAATCGAATCTGCTGGGCACCGAAGACATGGTCAAGGCGCGGATTAAAGACTACCGACAAGCCGGAATCACGACGCTGCGACTGTCTCCTGACGGCAGTACGCTGGCGGAGCGGATCGATTGTCTCGGCCGCGCCATGGATCTGATCGAGTAAGGCCTTAACCATGCAGCGTTAAAAATGCACAGCGAACATGGAAGAATTCGCATGAATTGTCTGCACCGCCTCTGTGTTGAAGCCAGCAACGACATCCCTGCCCGCTTGCCGACGCGTTCCAGACGGCAGAAACTTCCCTTCGATGACGGTTGATTTTCAGCTGACTACTGACCGTCGTATTCCGGTAATACCTCTTCGATCAAGAGCCGGGTCTGCTCACTGATCTCAGCCCACCCACGCCCTATAGGCATCAGTACAAACTTCGAACAACCAGCATCGCGAAAGGCTTCGATACGATCAATGATTTCCGAGACCTCCCCCACCGCGATGTAGGGTGACGGATCCTTCTTCAGACGGGCCACCATGGCTGCTCTAGTGTCCTTGGCAGCATCCCTGTCATCACGCCCAATATAAAACGAGAAGGTCGCACCAAAGTGATCTTCATCTATTGAACGTCCGTAGTCCGACAATTTCGCTCGGATGCCTTTAACCATCACAGCCGCCTGTGCCGGCGTGTCGAGGCCACCCAGCCATCCGGTGCCATAACGCGCAGTACGTCGCATCGCCACCTCGCTGCTCCCACCAATCCACAGCGGGATGCGAGCATTCGCAGGTTTTGGCTCGATGACCGCATCCTGATACTGATAGAACTCACCTTTGAAAGTCACGGCTGGCTCCGTCCAGAGCCGCGCCATAAGCTGCAGCGCCTCATTCGCTTTTTTACCACGGCGTGCTGTCGGCGTGCCGGTGGCGGCGTAGTCAGCTGAACGGGTACTACCGAGCCCAAAACCCGGCAGCATTCTTCCATTGCTGAGATAGTCGATAGTCGCGCACTGTTTGGCGGTCACCAGCGGATCACGCAAAGCGATAGACGCGACGTTCATACCGAATCTGATTCGTTCCGTTGCCCCCGCAAGCGCCGCCATTGTCGACAGGACTTCCAGCATGGGTTCGGTCGATACCAATCGGTCTGTTTGCCAGATGGAATCGAGCCGACCTGTTTCGCATTGTTCGACCCAGCGCCAGTATTCCCGTGCCGAGTCAAAAGGGAATCTTGAAAGCCCTATACCGATACCGACTGCCATCGGACGTTACCTGTGATCATGTGGTCCGGCCCAGCCTATCACGCTGTTACAGAACGTGTCGCAAGGTCCTCACTGTCGATGAACTCCTAGATAATGTGATGTTGTATTGGTTGACCAATACCAGTGCATCGTCCGCCCGCATCTACTGAGAGAGCCGGAACCAATTGAACAACGATCCAGTAGCCATTCCCTCGGGTATCACGATGTTTCCAAGGGAGATTTTCAAGACGTCGGAACGCTGGGCCCGAACCCGGTACCAGAACCTTCAGTACTTCAATGAACTACCCAAAGGGGGCCACTTTGTCGCCTTCGAACAACCCGAGGCTTTTGTCGAGGAAATCCGCGTATGTTTCGCAGACATGAGACTCTAGCCCCCCGGGAAAACGACGGATGGAATCGCTACCGTTGACCGCCTCGGGACGTGATTTGGTGCAATATCCGGGCTAGACTCCACCGTCAGCGCTGGGCTAACGCACGATACACTATGCACGATCTGGCCCATTTGATATTGCACAGATTGACGGAGGGTACCGACAGTGGCAAAAATAAAGTTCATCGAGTTCGACGGCACGGAACATGATGTCGCTGGGGAAACCGGTGCATCTGTGATGCGCGCGGCCATCGACAACCTTGTACCCGGTATCGACGCCGATTGTGGTGGTGAATGCTCGTGCGCCACCTGCCACGTCCTAATCGACAATGACTGGATGGGTAAGGTCGGAAAACCCAGTGACCAGGAAGAATCCATGCTAGATCTGAACCCGGACCGCGAGGCCAACTCTCGCCTGTCATGCCAGATCACCGTATCTGAAGAACTCGAGGGCATAATTGTTCGATTGCCTGAGTTCCAGTACTGATACCCACAGGACCCATCGTAGGAGAATTCGCATGAATGCGGTCGTCAAAGATGTGACTGATGCAGACTTCGAGACCGCCGTTATCGAACGGTCTAGGGAAAAACCGGTTGTGGTTGACCTTTGGGCGCCGTGGTGCGGTCCCTGTCGTCAGATTGCGCCAGTTCTGGAACGCCTTGCAGAAGAGCGCGCTGAAGACTTCGAACTGGTCAAGATCAACGTTGACGAGAACCCTCAGACCGCCACGGCGTTAGGTGCTCGGAGTATTCCTCTAGTGATTGGTTTCAAGGATGGTGAGGTAGCATCGCAGTTTGTCGGGGTTCAACCGCCCGCTGCCATCAGTCAGTTCATCGACGACCTGTCACCCTCCGAGATCGATCGGCTGATCGCGGCCGCGAGTGCAGAATCTGATAACGATGCTGCAAAGACGCTTTTGCAACAGGCCATCAATCTTGATCCTCAACACGCCGGCACCCGGATCGCGATTGCGAAACTGCTCATGTCTGAGGGCAATCTGGATGATGCAAGGGAAGTGATCAGCAAACTCATCGCCAACGGAGACGAAGCCGCCACCCAACTCATGACGCGTATGTCACTCCAGGAAGCCGGTGCCATTGACCTGGCTACCCTGCAGGCCACCGCCGAAGCGGAGCCTTATAATCTGGACAACCTTATACTGCTGGGACGCGCGCTGGCTTCAACACAGGATTATGAACCGGCGCTAGACCAGCTACTCGCTGCAGTGAGAAAAAATCCGGGCTACAACGACGGCGAAGCACGTAAGGCTATAGTCGACATTTTGAAAGTGCTCGGCAATGGACACTCTCTCACCCGCGTGACACGCACCCGCCTTGCGCGACTGATCTTCTGACATACTTGATGCGTTTCGGACCGTGGTCAACACCGATCCGGCGCTCGCCCTACTGGGCGGTTACTTCTCTGTTGTCTTCATAGTCTCGATCGATGGGCAATCGTGGCGATTTAACATACGAAATGGCGTACTCAGTTCCCTCTCGAGGACCCCTGATAACGAGAGCGCTGACGCTGGTTTCACGTTGACCATCGAACCCAATAGCTGGGTGCGGTTCGGTGAACAGATGCCACCACCAGCGCACTATGATGTTTCGGCAATAATCGAGCACCGTTACGCACGCCTGAGCGGCGACTAGTTATCGAGGCTTGCCTACATGATCTTTGTCAAAGGCATCATCAGACACTGTCGGCCGCACTACGATGCGCTCTCTCGTCGAGGATCAACGGCATGAATGTCGAACATCTTGAGACCGTCTGTGGACATTACCTGAACCTCCAGACTGAAGGGGACCCTCATCGAGTCTATTTCGAAAATGCCGGCGCGAGTATTCCGCTTGTTTGTTTACACACGGCAGGCGCAGATAGCTGGCAGTACCGAGCCTTGTTGAATGACGAGACACTCACCGAACGTATCCAGGTGATCGTCCCCGATATGCTATGGCACGAAAAATCATATTCAGCTATGAAATGGTGTCCAAACCTGCCGGTTGACCGCCGACGCTTACCTTGCATATACCGTCACGCAGATAAGGTGCGCGCAGTAATTGGTCTGCAATCTGGTCTAAATGGTGGGGAAGCGAGTGCTGCTTCCGTCGCAGGCGCGATCGCACCCAATGCACCCGACCAAGATCGTTGATGCTATGGCACTATGCCAGCGGCGATCCTGGCGTCTTCCGAGATGACCTACATTACTCCTTTCACGATGGCGATCTGCGTAACTAAGATCTTTCAATTGATCAGTCACAGTGCGCCGTGTATTCGATGTCATGAGAGTACGACTACTCCGCGCCACCCTCTGGTGCCAGAGAAATCGTCGAATGCATTGGTTGCTCGTTTACCGAAATGAAAGGGGTTGGCCACTTCCCAATGAGTGAATCGCCCGAAGCCTTCAATACGTATCTGACGCCAGTCCTCGATCAGATTACAGCCGACTGATCAACCAGGTGTCGGTGCCTCTTCTGCGAGCAGGTTGCTGGACTTGAGGTCCGTCCACAACTCCGCTGGGATGTCGACATCCACGAGCTTACGATTTTGTTCCGTCTCTAGAATAGACTTCGCTCCCGGGATAATGGCCGCCACCGTCGGATGCGCAAGCACAAACTGAAGCGCGACAGCAGACAACGGTACGTTATATCGACCACAAACGTCTGCCATCGCAAGGGACCGGTCCACAACATCCTGAGGTACTGCAGCATACATGTAGGTCGTCGCATTCTGCGGGTCAGCGAGCCAACCACCGGAAAAAGGTGCTGCAATAATGACGCCGATGTTGCGCGATTCACACAGTGGCAGGATTCGTCTCAGACCCCGGGTTTCGAGCAAGGTATAACCTCCTGCAACTACGAAAAAGTCAAGATCCACGGTATCCAGAATCCGTTCGCACAGATCTTCATGGGCACTATCGCGCCAGCTAAAGGCGTTTCGTGATTCAAGATTGCAGCCACAACCGATAGCCTTGATCGCGCCTGATGCCCGCAGGGACTCAAGAGCTTCCGCACCGCCGCCTCCATCACGAGAGAGTTCCGTCAAATGTCGGTCAATGTCTTCAGCACTGTGATATCCATAGTCGATATCATGGATGGTCAGACTACTGACCCGAGAGTGTCCCAGGCGCTGGAGTGAATCGTGGTGCTGGGTCATGATCGCGTCGTGGCTATAGTTAAACGATACACGAAATCCAGTGATCGGGTCTCGTGGTGTCTTCACCTGGCCGTTCGGGCTGTTGGTCTTGCGAGACTCATCGCGTACCGCCTCCGGCACCAGAGTCTTTCCGATCTTTGTATTGATATCGTATTCGTCCAGATCGCCCAAACCGGAAAGCCCGAGACCCAGTCGACGCTCTGATCGCCCCACGCCGTACCATGGCGCAGTGTCGAAGAATCGTACCCCGGCATTCCATGCCGCGGAAACTGTGGCAAGGCTTTCCTCATTGGTGACCGCGGGATTGCCGATCGTACCGCCGCCAAAACCGAGTGGGGTGACCGAGAGTTCACTCCGACCGACCTGTCTTCTTTCGCTGATGTCCACAGTCCTGCTCCTTACAAGTTGTGGCAGACATATGGATCAATCCTACATGTCTGCAATCCGTTATCGTGCACGCTGTTGTCGCACCGATGACGGCACGGCACCATAGAGACTCCTTCTGAGAATTGGAAATGTCTGTGCACGTGCTGTTGCTCTCCGCCTGCGATGCTTTGAGCCGCCGTTATTGGTGAAAGGGCATGGTGGATGCCCTGAGCGATCACACGTTTGCCGTCCATACACTGCCACCTCGCTACTTCAGTTGGCGGTTTCGTGGTAATCCGCTCACGTGGTCGGGTATCGATTTCACTGTCGATGAACCCCCGCTTGATCTTAATTCACAACTTGTTAACTCAACCAGTGAGCACGACTTCCAAGGTCTCTCGATCCTGGAGGCAATGGCCTGCGGATGTAGGCCACTGGTCCCCGACAGACTGACCTACCCGGAATACCTTGAAAGCCAGCACCGATACAGCAGCCATGAGGATCATCCCATCGAGGCACATGCGGCTGTCATGTTACTCAGTCATTGGATTGATGAACTTCCACCAAAGCAAGTGCCAGACGATCTAAGATGGCAACAACTTGAGTCGTGTTATGTTGACACCTTCGCAAAGTCCTTCTAAACCTCTGAGGAGCAAGGCCGATGACCCCTGCTGATGCCGCAACCCAAGCTGTGTACGCGTTCCTGGAAACCTTTAATGCACAGGACCACAAGGCGCATGCCCAAACATTGAACTACCCTCATGTCAGGCTTGCCGGTGGCAGGTTCGCTAGGCTCAAATCGTCCGCGGAGTTTACTGCCATCAGTGCCCAGGGTGAAACCCGCCTCAAAGAAGAGGGTTGGCATCACTCAACCCTCGGCGACCTCACTGTCATTCATGAAGGTGAAGACAAGGTTCACATAGCCCTGGATATGCACCGCTGTCATGAAGATGGGACTGTCTATAAAAGATTCGACACCTTGTGGATAGCGACCAGACGGGACGGGAAATGGGGTATCCAGTTCCGATCCAGTTACCTGAGATAATCGCTGCAAAAGATTGCACTGAATGCGCGATACCGATCCAATAGAACCATTCATTTTACTTAGCAACCGACTGCGACAAACGGATTCATGAGTATGCTGGACGAATCTGAACTGAAACACGTCGCACGCGCGATCTCACAGGTGGAGCAAAAGACGGATGCACGGTTGTTCACCGTCCTCGCCCGTCAGGCAGACGACTACCGTATTTTCCCTTATCTTTGGTCGGCACTGATCGCGATGCTGACGCCACTGATCATTGAATTGTCACCCTGGTGGGTTGAGACTTGGGAGATCTTTGTCATTCAATTGGGTGCCTTCACTTTCCTGACGATGGTGCTCCGAACACCCGCGCTGATGAATATCATCGTACCCAAGGAAGTCAAACAATGGCGTGCCAGTAGTCTGGCTCGCCGCCAGTTTCTGGATCACCACCTGCACCATTCCGGAGAATCAGGTGTGCTGATCTTTGTTTCAGAGGCTGAGCATTACGTCGAAATCATTGCAGATCGTTCTCTAAGCCGACGTATCACAACGGATGACTGGCAGCATGTGATCGACACACTCATCACGCATATTCGCACCCGCGACACAGTGTCTGGTTTCGTCACAGCGATTGAGCAGTGTGGTACGCTCCTCGCGAAGCACGCACCGATAACCAGAGAAAAAGTGACGGTGGAGCGCCATTTACTTGTCATCTGACCAAAGTCGGTTGGGTGGACCGAGCGCTGAAATGGATGGTTGAGAAGCAGGAATTAAAGAGGCGATCCTTCCAGAGGAAGGATCGCCCGGACCGTAACGCTATTGTTACCAATCGCGACAACGAATATCTGAAATGGCAGGGCCCAATAAAGGACAGGAAAAACGGAACAAGCATGCTTGGTCCCGTCATATAAGGCCACAAATCTGATCGCACAAGCCGAGAGAGCAATGACAGTTAGAATGCAGTCGCAACTCCGAATTGGGGGGAGAATCGCTTCGGTATCTGCACCTTTTCTCACTATCCCACACTGGATATCCTTGCACTCAAGTGCCATTTCACTGTTGCTTTCCAGCAAAATCAGGCGATCCGCGCGAGTGCACCTTTCAGTAGGCCCCTTCGTTCTGACATTTTTCTGCGAGTGCTTTGGATTCCCTCCCTGACACTCGGTAATATGACATCGGCATGACGAGAGTTTTGAATGGTCCTGATTGGGAAGTTGAATGATCGGTGCGGATGGAGCGAGACCTCATTCAGACGAACGTCCAGCTGATTGCTAGAGAACACGGCCGTCAGGTATCGACGAAACGCTACGATCGAGCACTAATCGACCAGCTGACCACACAGGATGAACTCGCAGATACCGTCACAACTGCCATCCACCGTCAGTTTGGGCTCGAGGAACCGGACCTCAAGTCGTTTCCCATGCAGCGTTACCTGAAGGACATATCTATTCGCCAGACCTGATGGCACCACTCTGTAGGAGAGTATCGATTCATGGAGACCCTCGAGGCTATGCGGACGACGTTTGCTGCACGCACGTTCACCAGCGAACAAATTTCCGACCAGACACTACGACAGATTCTCGGAAATGCCAGATTCGCACCCAGCGGCGGTAACCGACAAGGGTGGCGTGTGCTTGTCATCAAGGACAGCGCAATTCGCGAGCAGATGCGCGCCCTGATGACACCGACCGTAGCTGCCTACAAGGCGCAGGCAAAAGCTGGTGAGACCCCATTCAATACTATCGTTCCTACGCAGGTTTCCGACGCGGAGATTGCCAACACGTCACCTCGTTTTCCGATGATCGATGAACTCACCACAGTACCCGCGCTATTGGTGGTTTGTGTCGATTTGTCTCTGGTCACCAGTTTTGATCGTGATCTTGATCGCGTCGGCGTGATTTCCGGAGCCTCCATCTATCCTTTCGTGCAAAACATTCTGCTGGCAGCACGTAACGAGGGCCTGGGCGGCGTACTCACGACTTTTCTTGCCCATTCAGAACCTGCTGCCCGCGAACTGCTCGATCTTCCTGAAGGTATCGCAATTGCAGCGATGGTCGCTATTGGCAAACCTGAGCGGCAGCTGACGCGACTACGTCGGAACCCGGTGGATGACTTCACCTGGGTCGATCGTTGGCATGGTCCTTCGCTTGATGGTCTACTCGGCAGAGACTGATGGTTACGGTGATCACGTTTTACCGGTTTGTTACCATCGATGAACCCGCACACTTGCAGGCAGAACTGCGGTCCCTGCTGAAGTCTCTGTCGATACGCGGCACGGTGATTGTGGCGACCGAAGGCATCAATGGAACGATCGCGGGTGATGACGGTGCTATAACACGCTTCGGAGATTGGCTGGGGCGGGACCCTAGGTTCCATAACATGCCGGTTAAAGTTTCTCAGGCCGAGTCCCCGCCGTTCCACCGGACCCGAGTGAAACTGAAATCCGAAATCGTCACGATGGGCATCGACGGCATTGATCCCGCAACGCTGACAGGTACCTACATCAAACCAAAAGACTGGAACGCCCTCATCTCTGATCCCGACGTGATGGTCGTCGACACCCGCAATGACTATGAAGTCCGCATCGGAACGTTTAAGGGGGCCATCAACCCGGGAACTTCCAACTTCCGGGAGTTCCCCGCTTTTGCTCAAAACCTGGCCGAGTCGGAAACACCGCCATCGAAAGTCGCCATGTTCTGTACCGGCGGGATCCGATGCGAGAAGTCCACCGCCCATCTGAAGTCATTAGGCGTAGAGGAGGTGTACCACCTTGAGGGGGGAATTCTTCGCTATCTTGAAGAAGTTCCTGAAGCACAGTCACAATGGCAGGGTGAGTGTTTTGTGTTTGATAGTCGCGTCACCGTAGACCATCAATTGCGTCCTGGTGGCTACGATCAATGTCACGCATGTAGGATGCCCATTAGTGAAGTAGACAAGCAGCATCCTGCCTTTGTGCGTGGCGTCAGCTGCCCACATTGCGAACACCAGTATTCCGAATCTGATCGCGATCGTTTCCGTGAACGGGAAAAGCAGATGCGACTGGCACGAGAGCGCGAAGAAAGTCATCTAGGTCAGGATGCCGCTACCCACGCTGAACATCGACGCCACCAGAAGAAGACTGATCGAGTTCGTCAACGCAAACAATGACCCACACCAGACGGACCATCAGTTCATTTGGGTTAACATTCCCGCGCTGAGGTTTACAAAGGTGTGTAAACCTTGCAAAGTTGGTGCCTTCGTTTCGACGGCGGTCCGAAAAGACAGATGCTCAAGATTGACGCCAGAGCGCACTTCACGGCGGTTGCAGGACTGGAGGACAGCGAGATCCAACTCGACAGAGCAGCACTGCTGATCGCAGCAGAGACCGACGAAGCCCTGGATGTCGATCTCTATCTCAACCACCTTGACGATCTTGCTCGGCGATTCGATGACGCTCCGACAACGGAAACCACGCTGGGTGTTTCTATCCAGCGCCTCAGCGAATTTATTCACACCGACGAAGGATTCAGCGGCAACGTCAAGGACTACAATAACCCGGCGAACAGCTATTTAAACCGGGTTATCGATACCCGTTGCGGGATTCCCATCACACTGGCAATGATCCATATCGGCATCGGACAGCGTCTGAATCTGACGGTCTCTGGCATCAATTTTCCGGGTCACTTCCTGGTGCAGTACGGGAACGATCGAAATCTCTTTGTGGATCCTTTCTCCGGTCGAATATTGAGCGAAGCTGATTGCGCTACACTGTTCAGACAAATTGCGGGTCCCCGTGCAAAATTCGAGTCCAGCCATCTTGATCCGGCTCCCAACAAAGCCATTCTGTTTCGCATGCTGGACAACCTGAAACGCATCTTCTGGCCCAACAAGCAGTGGGATGAGGCAAAAGCTTGCATCGAGCGGCAGCTGCTGCTCTATCCGGTGCCCGATCTCTCGATTCAGCTTGGCAATGTGGCAGAGATGCAGGGTAACCGCGAACTGGCGGAATATATCTACACTCAGATCCTGCAAACAACCGACAACGAACAGATTCGAGAAGTCGCAAGCAAAAGACTCCTCGCCATGGCTTCCTCGAACAAGATGCACTAGCTTATCCACAACACCGTCCATCGAGAGAGCAGTTGATCCCGACAGACGGTCGTTCAATCGAGGCATGCTCATCTGTCGCCTTCCTGTGTTATTCTGTTGACCTTTTGAGTCGGGAATTGGATACACAAATTATCCCTAAAATCAGATTGTTACTATGTTGATAGGAACTATTCGCATCTCAAAGTCAAACGGTAGGAACAAAGGCTACTAAATGTTGAAACACAAGCAGCTACAGGACTGGATCGATTCGGTGGCAGACCTGTGCCAGCCTGAAAATGTTGTCATCTGTGATGGATCGAAGGATGAATATGACCGGATGTGGAGGCTCCTCATGGATGCGGGCGTCGCTAAACCTCTGAATCCAGAACGGAGACCCCGCAGCTACCTCGTGCGATCTGATCCTGGTGATGTTGCACGGGTCGAGGACAAGACCTTCATCTGTACAGACACCAAGGCACAGGCAGGACCGAACAACAACTGGGTTGATCCCGAAGACATGCGAGCAACGTTGAAGAGGCTGTTTACGGGCTGCATGCAGGGTCGAACCATGTATGTGATTCCATTCAGTATGGGACCCGTTGGGTCACCCATCGCACACATCGGTGTTGAAATCACAGACTCCCCGTATGTGGTCACGAGCATGCACATCATGACCCGCGTCGGGCAAGCGGTCATTGATGAACTCGGTACGGATGGTAATTTTGTACCCTGTATTCACTCGGTCGGTAGACCGCTGACTGATCGGCAGCAGGATGTTCCCTGGCCCTGCAATCCTGAGAATCTACATATTTCACATTTTCCAGATACACGAGAAATTTGGTCCTTCGGTTCGGGTTACGGCGGGAATGCCTTGCTCGGCAAGAAGTGTTTCGCACTGCGTATCGCTTCCGCCATGGCGAAAGATGAAGGATGGCTCGCGGAGCACATGTTGATCCTGAAGATCACGAGCCCGCAAGGCGAAACCCGCTACATTGCAGGTGCATTTCCAAGCGCCTGCGGCAAAACGAATCTCGCTATGCTGATACCTACCATCAAAGGCTGGACCGTAGAAACGGTCGGTGACGACATCTGCTGGATGAAATTTGGGGATGACGGCCGATTGTACGCGATCAACCCTGAGGCTGGGTTCTTTGGCGTGGCACCAGGCACCAGTATGGATTCCAACAAAAACGCGATGCTTACCTTATCGCATGACTGCATTTTCACGAACGTCGCAGAGACCGAAGATGGGGATGTCTGGTGGGAAGGCATGACGCCGGAACCACCAGCACACCTCGTTGACTGGCAGGGCAATGATTGGACACCAGCTTTAGACACACCGGCTGCGCATCCCAACGCACGATTTACGGTTTCCGCCAGTCAATGCCCTGCTATCGCAGATGAGTGGGAAGCACTTGCGGGTGTGCCGATCAGTGCCATTCTGTTCGGAGGACGTCGCGCCACTGTCGTTCCATTAGTCAATGAGGCAAGGGACTGGATCGAAGGGACCTTCTTCGGTTCTATTGTTGCTTCAGAGAAGACCGCGGCGGCCGCAGGCACCATCGGTGAATTGCGACGTGACCCCATGGCGATGTTGCCGTTCTGTGGCTACAATATGGCCGACTACTGGTCCCACTGGCTGAAAATAGGCGAACACGAAGGCGCAAACTTACCCAATATCTACTACGTCAACTGGTTCCGAAAAGACATCGATGGTCATTTCATGTGGCCCGGGTTCGGTGAAAATAGTCGTGTTTTAAAGTGGGTCTTCGAACGGTGCTTAGGTGCGGCAGAGGCCCTAGAAACACCGATCGGCAACGTACCGACCATGGACGCTGTTGATTTTGATGATCTCGATCTATCAGAGAAAGACAAAGCCGAACTACTGCGTGTCGATGTCGATGGGTGGTTACAGGAGATCCCATTGATCCGCGAGTATTACGCCTCGTTCGGAAATCGGATTCCAGAAGCCCTGATCAGGCAGGTCGACCTGCTAGAAGCCAGACTGAAGGAAGCACAACAGGCTGTCGCATAACGGTCGTCCTCGTTGCGACGACCGATGACTGTCGTCGTATTCACCAGTTTCAGGTGATTTTGAGCACACCTACTTGTCTCCCTCTTCCTCTGCATGGCGTACGTCGCCAGCCCCCCTTTCATCTAGCGTAAATCCACAAAGCGCCAGAATACCTCCCGATGAGCAATTGAACGTTCTTCCGTTGATCGACAAACTGTCACCAGCATTCGTGACTGATGCACATGGTATAGAAATTACCCCTCAATCAATCTGATCAAAGTACAGATCATTGAGCAACCCGCCAAAAAGGGGGGATTTCAAACCTGAGGATTGTTTTAGCGAGTGCGTTACTACTGCTTACGACAGGGTGCGTCGTTGCCATCGGCGGTGATCGTAGTCACCAAGACGGACTTAGCGTCAGCGATCAGGCTCGTCGCCACCACGCCACACCATCGGATTCCTCGCAAAGCAACATACGTCGCTCAAGCGCACAATGTAAATGGGCAATCGCCTCACCGGTCGCTGGAAAAAAGGTCCAGTCCGTGATCTCGCTCTTGAACAACGCTGGGAACACATCAACCGCTCGCCGCGGTTCATCACAAAGATCGTAAAGCTTCTCAAGCGCGACTTCATGCCAGTCGATCAGCGCCGTGAGCCGCTCATGAACACCTTCGTAAAGACTTTCGTGGGCGGGCAAGACCAAGAGATCAGGAGGCAGTACCTCACGGAAGCGCACACACGACGCTATCCAGTCTTTCAGCGGGTTCGCAAAGGGCTCAGATGGTTGCACACTTACATTCGGTGTAATACGAGGCAGCAGCTGATCGCCGCCGATGATTAGCTTCAATTCTGGGCAATATAAACACACGTGCTCCGGAGCGTGGCCATGTCCGATGATCGCGCGCCATTCACGGTCGCCGATATTGATGTACTGGCCATCGGTGATTCGACGATACCCCGCCGGGAGCGGCGCAATATTAGCGCCGAACTGACCAAACCGACTGCGATAGCGATCAAGACGAGCCTCATCAAAACCCGCGCGACGGTAGAACACAATTGCGTCATTTGGGACGTCCGAAGGCCCATCCGCTGCCATAACCTTGCACATGTAGAAGTCACTACGACTCATCCACAGCTCACAACCCCACTCCTGGCAGATCCAACCGGCATTGCCGGTGTGGTCATTATGAAGATGAGTGGCGATCACACGCGTGACCGGTTTGCCATCGAGATAGTTCTCAAAAATGTCACGCCAGTGACCTTGCGTATGCTCTCCGAATAGACCCGTATCGACGATGGTCCAGCCTTCGCCATCCCGAAGGAGCCAAACATTGATGTGGTTCAGACGACCGCCAATTGGCATACGTGCCCAGAAGCAGCCTTCCGCCACCTCAGTGACCTCACCGCGTTCGGGTGCCTGGTCTTCAAAACGGTATGTGAGGGGGTCAAATCCCCTTCTCGACATGTTGTCCATGCCAGCTCCGTGGATTCTTGGGACGCGCATTGTGGCGGAATTTGGGGGCTGTGTAAAAAACGAAACATGCTGGTCAATCCAATAAGCGCTAGTCGTATATAGACTTCTGACCGAATTTCACTACTCAGGCGATTTGACGCATGCAACTCTTCGCTATCGCGCAAAAAATCAGCCAAGTCGACCCTGCCACAGGAAACGGTCATACGCGCCCGCAACGTTATCTTGAAACTCTGCGGAGATCGGACCTACATGAATCCCGACCTCGAGACGGGTGGAGGGCTTGAAGACTAGCGCCTAGTTCCCTAAATGTTGGTCCTAGGCCCCGTATTTGAGGAGATTCTCATGAACGAGAAATCTTTAAAAAACTCTTTAATCATGGGATCCATCATCGTGGAAAGATCACGACAATCCTCTCTCAGTTAGGGTTGGCTGTCAGCGCTACTAACATTCCATTCATGCCGAGATTTCTGGCGCCATAGGCCTTGATTAACTTTGGTCGTGTAGTAGTCGCAGTGACCGGACTATCGTTCGGTTGCCTTCAACAATGCCCGCCCCTGATCCAGATTATCCTGCATGCGGCCAACAACATCCCGAATTTCGTCGACGCTGGCATTTGAAGTAATAGCCTTGGGCAGATGCACGTGGAAATCACTTTCGATGTCTTCGACAAGGTCAGGGTCCAGTGACTTAAGCACATCTTCAACGCTCTCAAACCGGGTCGCATAGGTTTCCTGGATTATCAAAACAGCATCCTCGGTTAATCGCTCTGCATACTTTGCAACAGCACGGTCCAGGCGTTGTTTGATCTCAATGAGCACTCTCGAAGGCTCCACTGCCTCACGTGTCGCAACCGTCTGCAGCAATCCCTGATCCTGGTACTGCGCGGCTACCTTGACCGCACCCAGCGACTGCCAGAGCGCTTGCTCCAACTCACGTTGCTCGGTTCTAACCTTGTCGATGGACTGTTTGTTCTCAATCGCCTGTCGTACACCAAACAAACCCTGCCAGATACTGGCGTACAGGGGTACATAATTCGATTCGATCGCAGAATGAAACTTCACCGCCTCCCAATGATCAACAACCTTTTCGGGCTGTGCCTGCTTCGCACCTTGATTTTCATACGTGGTCACAATGCCGTCGACCTGATTGATCAACCACGATACTTCCTCGCCATATTCATCAAGATGGACATGGAGTTCGTTGACGTGATCCCCAACCGGGCCATCGGCCGATACAGCCACACACCATATCGTGGTCGCTAGAAACAGCACAAAAATGCGAAAAACCCTAAAAATTGCTGGAGACATCAATTCGACCCGCCCATATAAACGAGAATGATACTTATTAGCGACTGTTGCGTAAAGATCATCTTGTCAGGAGTTCGATACACCGGAAACCAATGTGGCTCGCACCAGAATCCACCATTTGGGGAATGCGGGCCGCCGGTCGATATCGAAGGCAATGGCTGGCGGCACATAGATGGGATCCACCCTTCAATACTTTACGCGGGATTCGAGTATCCGGTTTATCGGGATCGAAGCTAACGTCAGGGCAGCAGCAACTTTGGTGATCCGAGTCATCGTCGACATGGGTGTCTTGCCACCAATCCGATGTCCACTCCCAGACATTACCGATCATGTCTGCAAGACCCCAGTCATTCAGGGGATAGCTCCCTACCGGAGACGTTCGTTCGAACCTGGAAGTGTTTTGGTAAGGGAACCGCCCCTGCCAAATGTTTGCATGCTCATCGGCGTTGCCTCCGTCATACCAAACAAAATCACCGGGCTCCCCTGCACGGCACGCCCATTCCCACTGTGACTCGGTGGGCAGAGACACGTCTTGCCATGTGGCATAAGCCTCCGCATCCTCATACGCCACGTGTACCACAGGATGATCACCTTTTGCTGCAACTTCACTACCTGGCCCCAGTGGAAATCGCCAGCATGCACCAGGAACGAATCGCCACCAAAATCCGGGGTTTGCGAGATCTACGGGACCATCGGTAGGGGTAAACACGAGAGACCCTGGTACCAGGTCCTTAGCACTTGCGCCTGGATACAGGGATGGATCAAGCGGACGCTCAGCGACCGTCACATAGCCTGTCTTATCCACAAACTCTGCGTAGTCAGCATTGGTCACTGGCGTGGTATGCACACGAAACGGCTCGACATCTCGTAGAACCACAGGTGACTCCTCCGGATAGTACGCCGTCGAACCCATCGAGAATCGGCCACCTGGCACAATAATCATCGAGACCATTTATTCATCACTTTCAGAATCGCGAGGTGTCTCAGAGGATCCAGGATCACTTCGAAAAGGAGAGTACCGCTCCTCGATAAAGTCGATTTCCTGATCAACGTATTCCCGCTCATCTTCAAGGTAACGATCAACCGCTTCACGGAAAGATGGGTTGACAATCCAGTGCGCACTGTAGGTATGGGATGGCATGTAGCCACGTGCAAGTTTATGGGACCCCTGTGCACCGGCTTCCACCCGATTCAGGCCCCGTTGAATCGCAAAATCGATCGCCTGGTAATAGCAGATTTCGAAGTGCAGAAAGCGGTGATGTTCCGTGCATCCCCAGTTACGGCCAAACAGGCAGTCACCACCGATAAAATTGATAGCACCCGCGACATACTTTCCTCCCCTCTTAGCCAGTATCAATAGCACATCGTTAGGCATCGACGAGCCAATACTCGAAAAGAACTCTCGTGTCAGGTAGGGACGACCCCACTTACGATATCCTGTATCCATATAGAACTCATAAAATGCATCCCAATGCGCCTCTGTCAGATCGTTTCCGGTCACCCACTCTACGGTGATCCCGTTTGCCAGTGCATCGCGGCGTTCACGATTGACGTTTTTTCGTTTCTTTCTCGATAGCGCACCAAGGAAGTCTTCAAAATTCGAGTAACGTTGGTTTTGCCAATGAAACTGGCTATGCGTTCGTTGAAGGAAACCCGCTTTCCCCATGTGCGCCCACTGCGATTCCGATGCAAACGTCACATGAATGGAGGACGCATTCAGTTCTTCGGCCACCTGCGTCATCCCCGCCATTAACGCGGTCTCTCGATCCGGCGCATCAGGATGTGAAGGCGTCAGTAACCGACGACCTGTCGCCGGTGTGAACGGCACCGAGACCTGCAGCTTCGGGTAGTAGCGGCCACCGGCTCGTTCGAGCGCATCAGCCCAGCTGTGGTCAAAGACATACTCACCCTGGCTGTGATTCTTGAGGTACATCGGTACAACACCAAGGATGGTGTCCTCATCTTCCTCGGTCGCTAGCGCAATGTGATAGGGCGCCCACCCGGTCTCCGACACCGCAGACCCACTGTCTTCCAGCGCGTTAAGGAAAGCGTAGGAAACGAAGGGATCAAACGGAATCCCGCAATGTGGGTCGGTGAGTATCGGGTTCGCACAAGCGTCCCATGCGGTTGATCCGATTTCGTTGATATGAGGATGGGCTTTCAGGGTATAAGCCATCAGTGGAACCTGCCGGGTGTCGAGTTATACGTCATACCGGTTTGTCGTTTACAGGATCTCCCCGGCGATCAGCTCGAGTGCATCGGCCTGACCAGAGCTGATCAGCATGGACCCGACATGACCGTTTGCACCGGCATTTTTCCACTCCCGGAGACGTTCTCGGATGCGTTCGGCGGGCCCAACCAGATGGACGGCATCCACCAGTTCATCCGGAACTGCAGCCATGGCCTCATCCTTGCGACCTGCGAGATACAGATCCTGTATCTTTACTGCTGCATCTTCGTATCCAAGCGCCTTGGCATAGTCGTTGTAGAAGTTCTTGTCACGGGCCCCCATCCCACCGATATAGAGCGCCATGTTGCCTTTGATCGGTATCCGGCATTGGTCCAGATCATCACCCATAACACAGGTGACAAACGGTGCCACGTCGTACTGGATTAAAGTTTTGTCCGCCTTCTTCAGTCCCTTGTTGATTGACTCCTCAAATACATCATAGCGAGATGGGTCCATCCAGATGGGAAAAACGCCGTCGGCAACCTCTGCACTGGCGGCCAGACCCGTCGGAGTGATGGACGCCGTATAAATCGGAATCCCTGTATCTGACGCCAGAATACTCTTCAGCGGTTTACCCAGACCGGTGCCGTCATCACCGCTGTACGGCAGCGAATAGTGGAATCCCTCGTGTTCAACCGGTGCCTCTCGTGCCATGATGTGTCGAACGATGTCCACGTATTCCTTCAGCCGCGTAATGGGTCTTCCATAGGCGACGCCATGCCAGCCTTCGACAACCTGCGGACCCGATGCGCCCAGCCCCAAGATGAAGCGTCCTTCGGACATCTGGTTCAGGGTCATCGCCGTCATCGCAGTACAGGCAGGTGACCTCGCCGGCATCTGCATGATCGCGGTACCCACCTTGATCTTGTTCGTTTGAGCTAGAATCCAGGCAGCCGGTGATACAGCATCGGAGCCATAGGCTTCTGCCGTCCAGAAGCTCTCGTATCCCATACTTTCCGCGGCGCGGATTCTTGCGATATCAATGTTGACACGGCGACCTGAATAGCCGCCCACAATGCCTAGTTTCATGGATGATCTCTCCTCAGAACTCTTTAGGTCTGGTGGCAAATGTCCCCATGCCTATACGCGAAAATTCTCACCGGCGAAAGCTTCATTAGTGGCTTCGATTTGCTCCATGTCTACACACGAGATGATATGCGTGGTGACTCCGGCCGCCGCCCGTGCACGGATTCCTGCATAACACTCCTCCGGGCTGCCGATGACAGCGATCTCATCGATGAGTCGATCGGTCATAGCTGCTGCTGTTTTCGCTCGATCCTTCTCAGCCCAACCTTCAGCGATCATCCTGGCTGCTTCTTCCTCACCACACCAGGCAAGAAAGTTATTGTAAACTGGCGTCGCGTAGTAGGGCGTGAACTGTTTCTTCAGTGCTTCTCGCGCCTTTTCCTTGTCCTCAGTCACGATCACCTGATGACGACAGACAATCTCCATATCTTCGATCTTCTTACCCGCACGTTCGCACCCGATACGAATGTGTTCCATCAGTTTGGGTAATGCAGACAACGTAAACAAATTGATGATCACGCCATCACTGAACTCGGCGGCTGCTTCCAGCATCTTGGCTCGCAGCGCCGCCATATAGATTGGTACCGTGCCGGGGTCAAGCGGCAACTGTCGATAGCCATGACTGGAAACTGTTTTGCCATCGAAGTCGGTTTTTTCGCCATCAAGCATGGCACGAACCAGCTGGGTTGTTTCCTTGACGCGCGTCAGCGGTTTCTCGAACGTCTGACCATGCCAGTTTTCCATCATGACCTGACTGGAAGAGCCCAGCCCCAGAATGAAACGGCCACCAGACAGTTGGTGAAGAACGTGACTAGTTGAAGCAAACACGGCAGGCGTGCGCGTGTATACCGGAATGATCGCCGTACCTATCCTGACACGTTCTGTGCGTACCGCCACTGCAGCCGACGTCGTCAGCGCATCAATGCCCGAATTGTCCGCGAACCAGACGTCGTCATAACCACGTTCCTCTGCCCACACTGCAAGATCCATCGTCTCTTTAACACCCAGCTTGTGTGGCAAGGTCATGGCTACGCGTTGCGGTACGGTCATCGTGGTTCCTCTGAGTGATTGGAATATTTGCGCCGAGTTCGATCAGACAATGTCGCTGCTTGTGATGGACTCGACATCCGACAGTCCTGGACGGACCAGCTTCTGTTTGTGCCGGTTTCCTTTCCTTTCGTATTTTTCTACCGCAGTGTATTCAGGATCTTTCAAAACCTGGGCACCAAATGAACGACGAACCTGTATATCGTCAGGTGTGCCATAACTTGTCGTTCTTTGGAGAGGAATACGTCCGGCATCACGAATGATCTCTTCCATCAGCTCCGGCGATGTCTCCTGCCCATGACTGGCTCCCGCCGCTCGGGTGATTGTCTCATTCATCAACGTCCCTCCCAGATCATTGACCCCGGCATTCAGACACGCCCGGATACCATCATGACCGAGCTTCGTCCAGGACGCCTGGATATTCTTAAACAATGGATTCAATACCAGTCGTGCGATCGCATGAATCAACACCGCTTCCCTGAAGGTGGGTCCCTGACGAGCATTGCCTTTCTGATACATAGGCGCTTCCATATGCACAAAAGGCAAAATCACGAATTCCGAGAACCCACTGGTACGCGCCTGCAGATCACGGATTCTGAGCAAATGTCTCGCGACGTGCTCATATTGTTCCATGTGACCAAACATGATGGTGGCTGTAGTGGTAAAGCCCGAGTCATGTGCTGCTTCCATCACCTCAAGCCACTGCGCCGTATTGATCTTGTCAGGACATAACGTGGCGCGTACCTCATCATCCAGGATCTCGGCAGCAGTTCCGGGCAGGGTACCCAATCCTGCATCCTTCAATTGACCTAGAAACTCGTGCAGCGAAATTCCCAGGGTATGGGCACCTTGCCAAACCTCCAGTGGTGAAAACGCATGAATATGCATCTCGGGAACCACCTGTTTGATGGAGTGGCAGATTTCGAGATACTTCTCACCGGTGTATTCCGGATGAATCCCACCCTGCAGACAGACTTCCGTTGCCCCGCGCTCGAACGCCTCCTTGGTTCGCCGCATGATCTCTTCATGGGATAGATCGTATGGTCGCCCTCGTAGATTCTCGCTTAGCTTGCCCTTCGAGAACGCACAGAACTGACACTTGAAATAGCAGATGTTGGTATAGTTAATATTGCGATTAACGACGTAGGTCACCTCATCGCCAGCGACTCGACGACGTATCTGGTCCGCAGCCTGACAAACCAGTGAGAACTCATCACCGCGCGCTCGAAACAATCGCACGATATCGTCTTCATACAATCGTTCGCCATCGTTTGCGCGTACGAGGATGTCCTGGAGATCGGAAAGTCCCTGTGATCTCGGGATACCCGTCACTCGGCCCAGGTCATCAGCGGGTGGGTTTTCTACCGCACCAGCCGACCATTTTTCCGTTCGCGCAAATCCTTCTCCATCAATGGCCTGGCGCACAAAAGGCTGCAACTCGGGTTCGATCCAGCGATCGAGCTCTCTTGCATTCTTCGGGTAAATCGCCAAGCGCTCGATGAGTACTTTGCCAGCTGCGGCCGTCTCGTTAGCCAGTTCCTGAAGATGTGGCCAGGGGGCTTCTGGATTAACGAAGTCAGGCGTCACCGGTGACACCCCTCCCCAATCATTGATCCCTGCATCCACAATCTGCGGTAAAACGCCAGGACTAAGATTCGGTGGCGCTTGAATGTTCATGGTCGATCCAAAAATCAGACGTGCCATGCCGATCGTCCACAACAGTTCGTTCAGGTCTGGCTCAGGTGCATTGACCATCAACGTCCCTTCCTTTGCACGGAAATTCTGTACGATGATCTCCTGGATATGGCCATACGGCTCATTGACCGTACGAAGTGCCAAGAGAGACTCGATTCGCTCCTGTCGGGTCTCGCCGATGCCTATCAGCAACCCCGACGTAAACGGAACCCTGGCTTCGCCAGCGAGGGCAATCGTCTCAAGTCTCCGCGCAGGCACCTTATCCGGTGAACCGTGGTGCGGCATGCCCTTCTCACCGAGTCGATCGGATGCAGATTCGAGCATGATGCCCATAGAAATAGATACTTTTCGCAGCTCTGACAATTCGTTAGCGTTCATTAAACCGGGATTTAGATGCGGAAAAAGTCCGGTCTCATTGAATACTATTTCCGCCATATCGCGAAGATATGACAGCGTTGAATCCTGTCCGAGTTCTTTTAAGCCATCCCGTGCAGTCTTGTACCGCAGTTCTGGCTTATCACCGAGCGTAAATAACGCTTCCTTGCAACCTGCTTTAGCTCCGTCAGCAGCAATCTTCAGGACTTCGTCTGGTGTCAGGTAGGGTGCTTTCAACTTCCTCGGGACTTGTGCAAACGTGCAGTAGTGACAAACATCACGACAAAGGTGTGTCAGGGGAATAAAGACCTTGCGGGAGTAAGAGATCGCTCCCGCATGCCCAAGATCACGGAGAGATGCCGCCGCTCTCAGAATGTCAATCATCGCCGCTTGATCCGCGATCGCCAATATTTCCTCATCGGTCGCGACATAGCCATCCATCAGATGGGCCAGTAGCTCGTTCATGTCATGACTCATCTTCACGTTTGGTGCGGTTTAGGTGTAGAAGCGTGCGTTACCATCAACTATTGGTCCGCAACCTGGTTCAGAGGTTCAGGACTTGCGTTAACGTCAGTGGTCTTCAGGAATCGATAAGAATGGGTATCAACTCCGTCATTCTGCAGAACCTCCATAAGTGCTTCCAGATCCTTTGGTTCGTCCACATCAAGTCCGATCGTCGGCAGAGAGATCGTCTGGCTGCCTACGCCCACCGTTTCTGCCAGTCTCAAGTGTCGTCGGTAGCTATCCTCACCAAAGCCGAATGACATCGCGTTCGGTGGAGACACCAACAGACAGTTGGTACCCCCCAGATCTTGTGCGGGCACAATGATCATCTGCGGATCGTTGGCGACTGACGCGAGTCCATCAGCAACGACTTCCAGGTCTTCGGCAGACACAAGTGGCACGTCGCCTGGCAGAAACAGCATTGCACGCACACCCTCGGACGCAAGCGCATCAGCCGTTACCGTGACCGCGGGGATCAACCCAGCGACATCAGGCTCTGGTCTTACTTCAACGCCATAGTAATGCGCCAACGCCGAGACTTCATCATCACTGGTCACCACAATCGCTCGATCAATCGATGGACAAACAGTCACAGCTTCCAACACATCCTCGACCATCGCCTTGAATAACCCGCGTCGTTGCTCGTCATCGAGTACGCCACGGAGTCGCTGCTTGGCATTGGCCAGTTGCTTGATCGGCAAAACAGCAACAACAGACATCTGGTGACCTGGTTACGAACGTAGCGTTGCGGCGAAAGACAACACGTCCTCCGCCAGCTGAATCCGGTCGGCCAACGTTACCATGACGGTGTTGGTCACGATAGTCGGAATCCCTATCTGTTCAATAGATGCTTGGAGTTCGGCGTCCAGTGTATCAATCACAAAACCGTCAATCAGATCGCCGTAGTAACTGGCAACACTCGCAGCAGACTGTTCGATCCCCAGTTCGGACATCATTTTAGCGGCAGGCCCCTTCAACGCTTCGCCACCGACGATCGGAGACACTGCAATCACCGGCCGGTGGCTAACCCTCAAAGTCTCCCTGACACCGGTTAATCTCAGCATTGGCTCAACGCTCACGAACGGGTTCGAAGGACAGATCACAATAGGATCGTCGCCATTGTCGACGCTATCGACAAGCGCGGTCTGAAAACCAGGAGATGGTCGCGCTGACTCCACGCCTTCGAACTCGAATCCGGTCACCTGAGGTTCGCATCGTTCCCGGACAAAGTAGTGTTGAAACGAAAGTCGTCCTTCATCGGTATCCACCTGTGTCGATACCGCCTGATCTGACATCGGGACAAGGCGATGAGCAATGTTCAACCGCTGACATAGATAGGTCGTAACGTCCGAGAGTGTTTCTCCTGATTGAAGTTGCTCACTGCGCACAAGATGGGTGGCTAGGTCCCTATCGCCTAATCTGAACCAGGATTCCGCACCAAGATTGGATAGTGCATCAAGGCAATGCCACGTCTCATCCTGTTGCCCCCAACCAACTGCCCGGTTGCTGATCTCCGCGAGCGTATACATAACTGTATCGAGGTCAGGACATATACGAAGACCCAGGTGAGTAAAATCATCAGCTGTGTTGGCGACAATGGTCAATTCGGCGGCATCAAGACAGTGGGATAACCCCAAAGCCAACTTTGCGCCACCGACGCCACCAGATAGTGCAACGACGTTCATCGGAACAGATCGACATCCTTGTCACGAATCAACGGTCCTATCCCTCGTAACGTCTGGTCGACCGGTTCCCGGGGTTGATACCCTCGAACCAGCACAACGGGCGTCTTTTCACTGGTCTGCCCCATGACAAGTGAGGCGCCGGCTGCCATTTCGTCCGCTGCGGCGACTGCAGTGACCACCAGCTCACGCCCATAGATATCGGTCCCACCGATATAGCTCTCAAGCGCGGTAAAACCCGCCACACCAATGGCCAAACCCAGCGTGCCATTGCGCCATGCGCGGCCCAGGCTGTCATTGATGACAACACCAACACGGAGACCCGTCCGTTTTTTGATCTCTTCACGGAGGGCACGCGCGCTTGTGTCTGAATCCTCCGGCAACAGAAGACAAAGATTGTCTTCGTCGTCCTCCTCATGCGAGATGTTCGACTGATCGATGCCTGCGTTGGCATGCACGAACCCGAGCCGATGTTCAACAATCAGGACACCTTCTCGCTTACGCACCACCTCATTGGATTCGTCTAGGATCGCCTGCACCTTACGAGGGTCCTTACCCACCTCTTTCGCCAATCGACTGGCTTCTTCGCTGGGGGTGACAGTCCGCAGGTCCAGATAGCGATTTTCGGCCTTAGATACGATCTTCTGGGCAAGGACGATGACATCGTCATCCGTCAGCGCTTCACCCATCTCTGTCAGAGCGTCCAGGATGAGGACAGCAAGGTCGTCCCCTGGCTGGACCATGGGTATCCCCTCTACACCGACAAAACTCAATCTCATTCTGAGTCCGTCGCCTCACCGGTAATCAAAATACCTGCACCTTCGATCTTGTGATGACGGTTAATAGTGATCAATACCGAAGTCAACGCTTCCGCTGCGGCTGCGTTGGCCAGAGGGCCCGCGTGCCAGCCACGTAATCCGACAGCCTCTACCAGAGAGATCACAGTATCCCTCGCAGCGCGTTTGTTGCCTGTGACCAGGACATCACAGGCAATCTGATGATCTTCGCGCAGATGCATGGCACCAACATTTTGAAATGCTGAAACCACCTGCGTGTCATCGCCAAGAACCGCCTGCGCTCTCTGTGCCGCACAGCCACCCTCTGGGAGCTGGACGGTACCCACCTTTGGCGGAACCAGGGGTACGGTCGTATCAACCAGTATTTTGCCCGAGAGGGCTTCCCTCACTGTTTCAAGGGTACTGGCCTGGTGTTCAAACGGTACCGTCATGACCACGACATCTGCTTTTGACGCTGCGTCTGCGTTCTCATGACCGGTTACATTAAGATCAGGAAATTCGTCAACCAACGCCTTCGCGGCCGCTTCTCCCTTTTCAAGGGTTCTCGAGCCAATCAGCACCTGGTACCCTGCTCGCGACCACTGTCGCGCCAAGCCCCAACCCAGGTCGCCGGTTCCTCCCAGAATGGCGATGGACTTCACTTCTTCTGCCATGTCGGCTCCTTAATTGATCTGAGCGGTGAATCAGGCGCGATTATGCCAGTCCGGACGGAAGCCGGCTACGGTCGAACTCGTTGTGAATCAGGGTGATGCACTGGGAAGTCTGCAGCATAATGGGACCTACCGATAAAGGTTGGTAACCTCGACGTATCAGTGACTTCGCTACCTTTCTCGGCATAGGTACATGGTCACTCATCACGAACACACCACCCGCCGTGGTCTCCACATCCCTGATGTCTATACCATCGGGTTGTAGCAGGTACCGTGGGACCCCAGATGACTGCTTAGTCGTTCCTGAATGGCTTATCGTCCGGAGTATGGGTTCAAAGCCAAGTCCAACAACCCCGATACCCGAGTCAGTCAGGACGGTTGCACCCTGGACCAACTCTACTGACTCACGCAACGCGTCAGCCAAAATACTCACGATGCCAGATTCAGTCAGTCCCCCCAGATTGCCTAAAACATTGCCGTCGAGCAGGAGCGTCCTCGGAAAACCGGCCCCTGACTCCATCACAACGTAAAGACGTATACCTGTACGATGGCTCTTGGAAGCGAATAAGGCACTCTTGACACAATCCGCAAGGTATTCGGCGTGATGTTCCCGGCCAAGACCACGTTGGAATCGGTTTGAATCCACGGGCGTTGACCTTGCCAGGAGGACCAGATCGAGCGGCGTCACGACGCGGGGTCTCTTCGGAGGACGATCTGACCGTCGATGGATGCATGCCGAACCAAAGGAGGTCCGTCTAAATCCATAAACGGACACATGCCCTGTGGATAACTCTTTTGATAAGTCTTTGGAGAAAGCGCTTCGGACCGCAGCACACCTGTCACCTTTGTCTTGATCAAAATTTAACCAACATGTAATTTTTCCTATTTATCAATGGGATAGATTTAACGATAGATACCACTTGAAGATTAGTCCAACATCTGGCTCAGACTTTGATCTAATGTGCATAACTTTCGTGACCTGACCCAGGTCCTGGAGGCGAATATTCGCTGTTAGCACGGTAAAAGCCGATGGAAACAACCCTGTATGGGGGATGAGTCTACATCTGACCCTTCCTACACCCACCCGAACTCGCTTCGTACGGGCCTGCGAAACGATCCGACTCTGACAATTCAAAAGGTGGCGGGAGTGTCATGAGCGTGACTTGCCTCGCAGGGACCATGTTTTGAAATCCGCAGATCATCTAGCCTATGAGCACGGTGCCAGTTCATGAATTCTGACATTGTCGCGAGTGCTGTATGATGCATCATCCCGGTATTTCTCGTATGATCGCGAGCGCGTCTAACACCTGTATAAGGGCGAAACATGGGTGGCTTTTCTAACGTCATTGGTGACCTCAAGGTTCTCTATTCTGCCCTGACTAGAAAGTCAGTCGATCCTGCAGCATCAGGATCCATTGCTCAACTAGTACAACAACAGGCATCCGACTATCCCAATGGCGTCGCTTTACTGTGTGAAGGTCAGACCTTGACCTGGACCGAGTTGAACAAAGAAGCCAACAGAATTGCCGCACAACTGAAGGCACAGGGCGTTGAATCTGGCGACTGCATCAGTCTGTTCATGCAGAACCGTATCGGCTTCGTCACAACCATGCTCGCAATCGGCAAACTGGGTGCCATCGCAGGCATGATCAACACCAATCTCACCAAGCAGCCATTGGTTCATTGCATCAACCTGATCAACAGCAGTAAGTGCATTTTTGGGGAAGAACTAACGAATGCTCTGGAAGAAGTCAGGGACGAGCTGAAATTGGATGATGGTGCAGATTACCTCTACGTCGCAGATCAAGGTGAAACACCGCCACCGAACTGGGCAATTGCACTCGATCCGTCGGATGCATCGCACGGGGAATCTGATCCTATTGAATCCGCAAACGTTAAACTGGGAGACACGGCGTTTTATATCTTTACATCAGGCACCACCGGTCTCCCAAAAGCAGCGATTGTTTCTTCCAAACGTATCCTGCCCAACGCACGAATCGGTGCCGAGTCTCTACTGCGTATCAAACGCAGTGATCGCATGTACAACTGTCTGCCCCTGTATCACGGGACTGGTCTGATCCTGGGACTTGCTACGGCGTTCACAGTGGGTGCCTCTTCCGTAATCAAACGTCGCCTTTCGATTACCAGTTTTTGGGATGACATCCGCCGCAACAATTGCACCTCTTTCGTTTATATCGGAGAGTTCATTCGTTATTTAATGAGCGCGCCTGCCAGTCACACGGATACGGATAATCCGGTTCGCACCATTGTTGGCAACGGGCTGCGGCCCGATATCTGGCACCATTTCAAAGACCGCTTCAACATTGAGCGTATCGGGGAATTCTACGCCGCGAGTGAAGGCAACGGGGGCTTCGCAAATGTCTTCAACAAAGACTGTACTGTCGGCGTAAACGTCGCGCCCGTAAAGTTAATCGCATACGACATTGCCAACGATGAAATCATCCGAGGTTCTGATGGTTTCTGTCACGAAGTCGCCCTGGGAGAACCCGGTCTATTACTCATACAGGTCACGGCGAGATCACACTACGAAGGTTATACCAACCAGGAGGCCAGTGAACAGAAGCTGCTGAGGGATGTCTTTGAGGAAGGCGATCTCTACTTCAACTCCGGCGACCTCATGAAAACCATCGACGTAGGCTTCGCTTGGTTCAGGCCACACTACCAGTTTGTTGACAGGATCGGCGACACATTTCGTTGGAAAAGTGAGAACGTGTCCACAACCGAAGTTAGCGATATCGTGAGCCAACACAAAGATGTGGATTTCTGTGTCGTTTACGGCGTTGAGATCCCCGGTACCGATGGAAGAGCCGGGATGGCGGCCATCGTTCTAGCTGAAGGCCGGACGCTCGCCAACATGGATCTGGCAGGATTGTCCACCCATATCCGGATGAATCTCCCAGTCTATGCACAACCGATCTTCATTCGCATCCTGAAAGAACTCCCGACCACAACGACACACAAACTTCAAAAGAACCGGTTACAGGAAGACGCATTCCATCTCGATCAGGTTCTGGACGATTTACTGGTACTCAAACCATCGTCCGAAAAATACACGCTCCTGGATGCGGACTTCTATGATCAGATCGTGGCCCGTGGTGTTCGTTTCTAACAACAATGACCTCATCCGAACCTCGTACGGCACCCACCTCGCACTCCTACTACTCTGAGCGATTGCGACTTCACTATCTGGACTGGGGCAATGCAGAAGCACCTCCTATCCTCCTGATTCATGGCGTGCAGGATCATTGTCACTCCTGGGACTGGGTCTGCGATGAACTTCACCAGGACTATCATCTGATCGTCCCAGACCTTAGAGGTCACGGTGACTCCGAGTGGAATCACGGCGCGCCCTACAGCACACTCGACTACATCTATGATATCCATCAATTGATTGCGCAGCGTCATCTCGCTCCAGTTCAGATCGTTGCGCATTCTATGGGTGGCAATATCGCCTGTCTGTTTGCCGGTGTCTACCCAGAACTCGTCAGTTCACTGACATCCGTAGAGGGAATCGGCGCCATCCCACAGTGGTATCCCGATGGGACCTCACCGGTCAAACGAGTTCGCCAGTGGGTCCGTGATGTCCATGAGCTGGCAGGCCGAACGCCGAGGCGCTACGACTCACTGGATGACGCCTGCGAGCGTATGCAGCAGTCAAACCCCCACCTGAGTAAAGAACGCGCCCGGCACCTGACGATACACGGGAGCAACCAGAACGAGGACGGCACCTATTCTTGGAAATTTGACAATTACACACACTCACGGCCGCCTTTTTCGATCAACTATCAGGATCTGATTGCGATCTGGGAAAACATCAGTTGTCCAACTCTGCTGATCAATGCTCGCCAGGGTTATAGTCATCGAACCGGACAATCCGGTTCGCTTAAACACTTCAAAAGCGCCACATTGATCGATGTTGACGAAGCGGGTCACTGGTTACACCACGATCAGCTTGACGCATTTCTTTCCCATCTAAAGCCTCATCTCGAGAAACACACCCAGCGCTCCCCGGAGTGACTGTAGATCTCGACTTTTCTCCATGAGGTGTTCAGGGGTATTCTCAGCACCTGCAACTCAATCCAAGTGTGTAGACGAGGGGAAAAGTTAATGTTTAAGGCTATCGTCGGGATCGTTGCGACAGCGATTGTGCTAAACATCTTTGGCTTTATTTTCTGGGGCGCGGCCACCGTTCCCTATCAGTCTTTGCAAACAGTTCCAGATAGTGGCGCTGCACAGTCTGCACTGGCCACGCACTTTCCTAAAGTCGGTACTTACATGATCCCAGGCTCACCAGCAGAGACTGAGAACGCGGAGGTTGTTGCGAAGCAGTACGAATCAGGTCCCGTCGCAATGATTCACATCACCAGTCAAGGACGCCCGCTAATGGACCCATCGATTATGGTTTCTTGCTTCATCCTTAACGTGTTAATTGTCGCCGCACTGGCGACGTTGTTCAGGGTCGCGGGCGCCGCTGAGTTTAGGGACTTCGCGCGGCTATCACTCGTTGCCGCCGTTCTTGCGGTGGTTCTTGTAGATGGTGGCGATATGATCTGGTGGCAGGAACCGGTCAGTTGGGCCCTGTGGCCTGCCATTTATAATTTACTCGCCATAATTCTCGCCGGCCACATATTAGGGCTGTTCATGAAAGCGAACAGTGTATCGACCTCAGGCGACTGAGACAGAACTAGAAAATCGCCAACAATTCCTCGAAGGCGACAATCTGGTTGCCATTTGCAGATGATGGTACCAGGATAGGCGTCTTGATACCGGCATCAAACCAGGCCTCAACCCCATCGCGGACCTGTGTTGGCGTTCCAAACAATGTCGTATCGGCCAGCCACTCATCTGTAAGGAACTCGTGAACCTTCTCGGGATTTCCGTCGGCAATAGCTTGCTCGATAGCATTCATCTCTTCAAAGTACCCAGCTTCCTTCCAGTAGTTTCGATAGTTGGGCAGCATCGCGTAGGACGTTAATGTACGCCGATTTACAGCCTTGGCCGCTTGGATGTCTTTGCTGATACACGTCGGAATCATGTTACCAATGAAAAAGTCGCCTTTGCGGCTTTCATCCGAGAGCACTGACAAAGACTCCGACACGTGGGAAAGAGCCCCGTTGGCAAACACCATGCCACTAGCGATTTCCTCAGATAGCAGAATCATCTTCTTCCGCAGGGTGGCGAGCACAATAGGTGCTTTGTCACCGGTTCTTGGTGCAGCCTCATAGTCGCCGACGAAGCTCCGAATGTCGCTCAGTGGCTTGCCGCCGGAAATGCCTCGTGCTGCGAGTGCTGGTGCATGACTTACACCAATCCCGAAGCGAAAGCGACCGCCCGAGGTCTCGTGGATAAAAGACGCTGTCGCTGCATAGTCTGCCGTTTGACGAAAGTAGATGGGCGCAATACTGGTTCCGAACATGATCTCATGAGTCGCCATGGCCAATGCCTGACAAAACGCCATGGAGTCTCCTGCGACACTAGGGGTATAGATACCAGTGAACCCACGACGTTCGATGTCCTGTGCAAGTTCGATAGTCCACTGTCTACGCCCTGGCACTGCGGCAACTGATAATGCGGGCATCCTGTCCATCACTTTGCCTCCTTCCGGAACTGAGTGGTGTCGCTATACTCCAACGTGACTGGCACTATAATCAAGTACGCAAACCTGGAGGAATCCATGGCACGAATTAAGAACGCAACCTTTTTGCAACGCCAGAAGATTGCAATAATCGGATTCGCAGTCATCGTGGCTGCTGGTTTCGTTTGGCTGATGTCGCTTGTTGTCACCGAACGGGTCTCGGGCGAGTTCATCGAAGACGAAGACTACCTCGTACTAGAAGAACCAAGACGGGTGCGGGGTGACGCCATCGAGATTATGGAATTTTTTTCCTATGGTTGTATTCATTGCTACAGCCTGGACCCCAGGCTGGACGACCTGATCGAGATCCATGGAGATACGATCCGGTTTGTTCGGACGCCAGTGGTTTCGAATGAATACTGGCGACGATTAGGGGCTGTGTACTTTGCATTACGTGAAACGAACCAACAGGCCAATCTTCACACACCATTCTTCGATGCCATACACGTGGCTCAATTACAATTCCCTGACGATGACAGTGTTGGTACCTGGGTCGATGACCAAGGTGCAGACGGCGCCGCTTTTGTTGAGGCGATGAAGAGCAGCAGTGTTCAGCGACGATTGGCAGGGGCTGACCGATTGGCGCGGACCGCACGCGTGGCGAGCGTGCCTGCTCTCTTAGTGAACGGGAAATACCTGGTGCGCCCGACGAGGGATGTTAGCGTACAACGGATGCTGCAGGTCGCCAATCACCTCATTGAGAGAGAGACCAACGCGTCTGAACCTGCAAACGAGTAGTACCATCAATTCGTCTCGCCGACGTGGGTAGATCAGTTGCCGGTGAACTTTGGCGGACGTTTCTCAAGAAACGAAGCCCTCTGTTCCTTGTTGTCTTCCGGAGACTTCGCTGCAAACGAGAGACCGAACATTTCGTTCTTTAGTGCGCGATGGAAGTCCAGATCCATGTTTCCCTGGAACACGCGTTTACCAGAACGCAAAGCCATGGGAGGCAACGCTGCCATCTGAGCAGCAACCTCCTGGGCGCACGATAGCTCTTCACCAGGTTCGACCATCCTGTCGAGCAAACCCAGCCGATAAGCCTCCTCACCATCGACAGCGCGGGAGGTAAAAAACAGATCAACCGCACGACTGTAACCAATAATCCGAGGGAGGAAGTAAGACATCCCGGTATCCGGCGAAAGTGCTCTTTCTGCGAAGACTGTTTTAAATCGTGAGCGGGAACTACCAATTCGCATGTCGCATGCCAGCGAAACACTCATCCCAGCACCCGCTGCCACCCCGTTGATAGCAGCAATGGTCGGCTTGTTGAGTTCGTAAATAGTACTGGACAATTTACCCACCCAGCCGAGGTCGTTCAGGCGTTCGTTTTGGGAGGGAGCACCAGCCCCACGCGCCCCACCGCTCGTCAGATCTGCTCCACTACAGAACCCCCTCCCTTCTCCGGCGAGCAGCACCACGCGGATGTTGTCGTCCGCTACCGCCTGATCACAGGCACTGTAAATATCCTGGCGCAGACCTTGACTCAGCGCATTCAGCTTCTCCGGTCGGTTCAGCGTGATCGTTGCAACATGATCAGTCACGTCCCATGTCAGGAATTCGTATTCCATCGGTGCTCCCTTTTTGTTAGCGGCCGACCAGGCTTCGCGCAATAACTTCTTTCATGATCTCTGACGTACCACCATAGATCCGTTGAACACGAGCATCGACGTAGGCACGCGAGATTTTGTACTCACTCATATAGCCGTACCCACCAAACAACTGCAGGCAACAATCCGCCACACGTCCCTGCATTTCACTGGACGCCAACTTACACATCGCCGCCTCCTCAGTCGACAGATCACCGTTCATGTATCGATTGACAGATTTCTCAACGAATGCACGATTCAGCTCGATCTCAGTTTTCATGTCAGCGAAAGCGAATCGACTGTTCTGGTATTTGGCCACCGGTTCACCAAAGGTGCGACGCTCCATCGTGTATTCGATGGTCCAGTCCAACATCCCATCAGAAGCCGCTACGCAGCCCACCGCCATAATCAAACGCTCTCGCGGAAGTTCGTCCATTAGCGCGGCAAACCCTTTTCCCAGACCTCCCAGGACGGCGTCTGACGGGACACGCATATCATTGAAGAAGAGCTCTGAGGTATCACCGGAATGAAGTCCCATTTTATCGAGATTACGACCCCGCTCAAATCCGGGCAGACTCGTATCCACGGTAAACAGGGTCACACCTTTTGCCTGCTGTTTCGGATCAGTCTTGGTGGCCAGGATCAACAGATCGCAGTGCTGACCGTTCGTGATAAACGTCTTCTGACCGTTGATCACATAGTCATCCCCATCGCGGACCGCGTTGGTTTTGATGTTTTGTAGATCGCTACCTGTCCCAGGCTCAGTCATGCCAATGGCGCCGACGGCATCACCTGTCGCGAGTCGAGCGATCCAATAGTGCTTCTGTTCCTCCGTGCCCATGTGCAGGATGTAAGGGGCAACAATATCGGAGTGAACGCAGATCGCCGAAGACAACGCGCCATACCCTGCTTTCGAAACCTCCTCAACAACCACGCAGGAGAGGTCAAACGGTGCTCCCATACCGCCGTAGTCCGCGGGCATATCAACACATAGGAACCCGTTTTCGCCCATGGTACGCCAAAGATCACGGGGCCAGATTCCTGCCCGTTCCCAATCATCATAGTGTGGCTCGACCTCTTTCTCGAGGAAGCTCCGGACACTGTCGCGAAACAGCGCGACATCAGCATCGTCCAGCTTCATCACAGAATCTGTGGCTGTCATTTGAGTTGATTCGCTCACCGGTAGCCGTCTCATTGCGCGTTTAAGCCACCATTCTAAGGAGTTCATGTGGTTAGGTCGACAAAGATTAAGTGAACATACTGTACTCGATGAAGATGGCACCGGCGCCAACATCAGACATCGCTATAACAGACAGATCATACTAATCCATCATCAGTAGAAGTTACGTTGTTTTCGGCATCACAGTTTTCACTTATATTTAACAATAACTAACAAGGACTATAGATATGGACTTGGGCGTCTTTGAGATGGTGGTACTTGTCACGCTGATTGGCTGTGCGACCGGTGTCATCTCTAAATATTTAGCAACAGAGCGGAAAACCACAAAAAGCATGAAATCCGAGGAGTTCGATGATGCCCTTGACCGTATCGAGGAACTTGAAGACCGGATTAATATACTTGAGAAAATCGGTACAGATGAACACCGCAAGTTGGCTCGAGAATTTAACGGTCCGAAACAACGGTGACTCCTCGCCTAGGCATCGACCTCGGAGGAACGAAAATTGAAGGTATCCTCCTCGAAGCGAACGAGATCGTGGACGTCTTCCGCACCCCAACGCCCAAGGACGACTACCCCGCAACAATCAACGCGATTATTGACGTCATTTCTGAACTGGAAAGCCGTAATACTATCGATCAATCTCTGCCAGTCGGTATTGGTACCCCCGGTGCGATCTCCCACCGAACCGGGCTCATGAAAAACTGTAACTCAACCTGCTTGAATGGGCAGAACCTATTGGCTGATCTTGTCCAGCAAAGTGGTCGTTCTGTCCGCATCGCAAACGATGCCGACTGTTTTGCCCTATCTGAGGCGAGCGATGGCGCGGGCAAGAATGGACGCTCAGTCTTTGGCGTCATACTGGGAACGGGAGTAGGTGGCGGTCTCTGCTACGAGGGTAAGCTGCTTGAAGGTGCCAACGCGATCTGTGGTGAATGGGGACACAACCCCATCGCATTGAACGCACTCACCTCAATGTCCAATGAAATACTCCTTCCAGGTAGACCCTGTTATTGCGGTAGGAATGATTGTGTCGAAGCGTGGCTTTCAGGACCTGCATTTGAAGCCCGGTATCTCGAACGTTCACAGCAGCATCGTTCCGCCTCAGACATTACATCACGCCTGCAGACCGATCAGTTAGCTGCAGATCTTATGGAACAGTACTGTCATCTGCTGGCCCTCGCGCTATCCAATGTGATTAATATCTTCGATCCTGACATCATTGTACTGGGCGGTGGTATGTCGAACATCCCGCAACTTTATGATCGTGTGCCAGAGATCCTACCAGCCTATGTTTTTTCTGATCAGATCAACACAGCCATCCGGCAGGCACACCATGGAGACTCTAGCGGTGTGAGAGGTGCAGCCTGGTTATGGCCGGAAGCGAACTGAAAAAGTAACCGAGCTAAAGTCGCAATCCCATTCGAAGTAGCGCGACTGGTAAATCTGAAACATGCGTGATGATTTGATCCGTCTGCAGTTCAAGCGCTTCCCTATGCGTTCCCTGGACAAAGACAGTCATACACCCTAGTTCTCGCGAACCCGTAATGTCGTTTATGGGGTCATCACCGATCATCACAACGGACTCAGGACCGACACCAAGCGCATCAAAACAATGGTCGAAAATCGCGGGGGCTGGCTTTTTGATGCCTACTGCTTCTGAGATGGCCACCAGCTCAAAAAATTGTCCAAGTCCGGTTGCTTCAAGTTTGCGTTGTTGGCATGCCACGTTGCCGTTGGTGATCAACGCCAGACGAAAATGTTGTGACAGCGACTCCAGCATTGCTGTGACTCCTGGAAACAAAATTGCCGGGTCGCCATAATAAGCATCGAGATGAGTCACCAGCTCCGTGACCAAGTCGGCACGTAAGTCCGACAGATCCTCAGTGGCGCCGAAAAGCATCAGCGAGATGAGCGCTTTTTCATAGGTCCGCGCTTTGGCCTCATAACCACCTTCCTGGTAAGTGAGTACCGCCGTGACAAAGGCTTCACGATCCATACAGACAGTCGAAAGCGAGGGTACCTCTTCCCACTGTTTTCGGAGAAATGCTCCCATGGTCGCATCTCTGTCGACCAACGTACCGTCAAGATCGAATATGAGAACATCGGCATGGACATCCACGGGGCGAACACCTAGAAACGAAACGATCCACTCAGCAACCCGGCGTTGATGGGTCGGCCTATCCAGCGACGTCAAACCACGATCTGCCAGTTCATCCCCAATCACAGGCCGCCTTATTTGCAGCAGATCAGAGACATAACGACTATTCATTTCCGGATGACCCTGTAAGCACAGAATATGGTCTCCTACTGTATACATTGCACAGGGACAATCATCACCAGTCGCGTGTAGTGTCGCCCCTGGTGGCATTTCCAGGACCTGATCCTTGTGACTGAAGAGCAGGTTAAAAGGCGCCAGGGTCGAACTTGTCCCACCCTGCAGCGCCACTAGCCGCTGTTGGGTGGGTGCTTCCACAAACTGGTTCTCATGCACACCAACCCGCCAACCTGACGTTGCAGGACCGACATGACCCCCGAGTGCATCCGCAATCAGCTGGTGCCCAAAACAGATGCCAACCAACTTGCACCGGGCCTGGTGAGCGCGCACAACCCACAATTTCAGACGTTCGATCCAGGTCTCATGGTCGTAGGAGCTAAACCGACTGCCAGTGATCAGATATCCATCACACTCCTGCATCGAAACCGGTAGTTCACCTTCCAACACGTTATAGATTCTGAAGTCCAGGTGCTGGCCGGCAAAGAGCCCCATAAACATGACATCGTAATCACCATGTTGTTCTCGCAATGGATCCTGCACATGATCAACCTGCAGGATTCCGATTTTCAAGATCGACCGGCAGGGGCCAATGTATCTTCGGATGTTGCCTCGATATCCCGCACTTGAGTCTCCCCAGGAACCCGAATGGCACGCACCATGTCCTGAACATCCTGAGGTGGTGGTGGCGTAACGCGCGAGACCGCGAACGCAACAACGAAGTTCAGCATCATTCCCAGCGTACCTATGCCTTCAGGCGAGATTCCAAACCACCAGTATTCAGGCGTATTCGCTGCAGTATTCAGGAACTTGAAATAAACAATGTAGCTGAATGTGAACGTGAGCCCTATCAGCATACCGGCGATCGCCGCCTCCTTGTTCATCCTGGTCGAGAAGATACCGAGCAACAAGACAGGGAAGAAGCTCGCGGCGGCAAGACCAAACGCAAAAGCCACCACCTGGGCAACATAGTCTGGTGGATAGATACCAGCGAGCCCAGCGACACAGATCGCAAAAGCCGCAGATATCCTAGCGTAAAGCAATTCCTGGCGATCACTAATGCCTGGCATGAATGTTTTCTTCAAAAGATCGTGTGACACGGCCGTAGAAATCACCAGCAACAACCCCGCGGCCGTCGACAACGCTGCTGCGAGGCCACCTGCTGCGACCAGCGCGATCACCCAGTTCGGCAATTTTGCGATCTCTGGATGCGCCAACACAATGATGTCCCTGTCGATATAGACCTCATTAACGGATTCGGTAGGTCTGTTGGTCACGAGCCGCTGACCAAATTCCCCTCGGTCTTCGCTAAACGCCGGCTTCGTGGGAGACAGCGCTGCGCCTCCCCGATACTGCACTTTGCCATCCTCATTCTTGTCGTGCCACGCGATCAAACCAATGTCTTCCCACTTGAGGAACCACTCCGGCGCATCCTGATACGTCAGACCATTGACCTCGTCGATGATATTTATGCGTGCGAACGCAGCGACTGCCGGTGCCGTCAGATACAACAATGCAATGAACACGAGCGCATAGCCCGCTGAAATCCTTGCATCGCGAACTCTCGGTACAGTAAAAAAACGAACAATGACATGCGGAAGACCTGCTGTTCCTGCCATCAGTGCGGCGGTGATAAACAGCATGTCTATCGTCGACTTGCTGCCATCGGTGAACGCCGTCATTCCCAGTTCAGTGGTTAAACCATCCAACTTATCGAGAAGATACCCAGATCCGTCTGCCACGGTACTACCAAGACCAAGCATAGGCAGCGGATTGCTGGTCAGTATGATCGATATGTAGATCGCAGGCACTAGGTACGCAAAGATCAGAACGCAATATTGGGCGACCTGTGTATAGGTGATGCCTTTCATACCGCCGAGAACTGCATAGAAAAATACAATCGCCATACCAATCACGACGCCAAGGTCAATGTCCACCTCTAGAAAGCGCGAGAACACGACACCAACCCCACGCATCTGACCGGCAACATAGGTGAATGAGATAAAGATTACACATACCACGGCCACCAGACGTGCGGCACTGGAGTAGTATCGATCGCCAACAAAATCGGGAACGGTAAACTTCGAGAACTTTCGCAGATAGGGTGCGAGCAACAAGGCCAGCAGGACGTAGCCACCCGTCCAACCCATGAGGTAACGGGCACCGTCTGCACCCTCGAAAGCAATGATGCCCGCCATCGACAAAAAGGATGCCGCGGACATCCAGTCCGCTGCTGTCGCAGCGCCGTTCGCGATTGGATTGACATGACCGCCAGCGACGTAGAACTCACTGGTTGATGCTGAGCGGCTCCAGATCGCGATCCCGATATAGAGCGCGAAGGTCGCGCCCACAAAAATATAGGTTAGCAACTGAGCACTCACGATGCGTCTCGATCATCTAAGCCAACAATCACGTCTTCCTTCTCTTCAGAATCATACGTCGCATCAATCCGGCCCATCCGCCAGGCATAAACGAAGATCAGGACAACGAATGTCAGAATCGAGCCCTGCTGTGAAAACCAGAAACCGAGCTTGTATCCTCCCAGACGAAACTGGTCCAGCCAGTCTGCAAGGAGGATGCCGAACCCAAATGACACGACGGCCCAGATGGCTAAAAGACCCAGCATCAATCGAACGTTCGCCCGCCAGTGGGCTTCAATATTTGTTTTCACGATCCCTCTTCCTGAACATACTCAGTGGCAGTGCCAACTGCATTAAAAATGCCGCTGACAAGACTACAGACTTAGTTTGCACTGCACAAAAGCCCCTCGCCATTGACGGAGGGTCCACGACTTAGACAATGGCGGCACCTGAGAGGCAAACTGTCCACAAATTCTGTGGATAACTCTGGGGATATTGTGGAATGTGTCCGGTAAACATCGGGTTTACACGTGAAAGTCTGCGGTGTCCAAAAATTGGACAAAACTAACAAAGAGTTTTGACATCAATTACTTAGGCTCAATCAGAATGTAAAAACCAGATAAACCGCTTTTTTATGGTGCAATCTGGCTGTGGGAGCGCCTTGTGTATAACACGCCACAAGACATGTTGGAGTCGGTCCACGTAAACTGCTGAACCATAGATGTTTTTTACAGTTTTGTGGACTGTTTCAGCATTGGAAAGAGCGCTTGCCACTCAATTGGCAAGCACTCTTTCGGTTCATGACCGAACGGTCGCCGGTGGATCATCAACAGAGGGGCGATCCGATCCTCCAGGCTCAAGCCGGAGGGGCATGGTAACTAGATTTTCAGGTAGCGTTTTACTTGTCTTCGCACCTAATTCACGCATCGACTCTGCGCGAGCGACAAGATTGCCCTTTCCTTCGCTGAGCTTATTTCGAGCCTTGTCATAGGCATTTTGGACCGACTTCAGACGTTGCCCTACATCCTCGAGGTCCCGGGTAAAGTTCACAAACTTGTCGTAGAGTGCACCTGCGCGTTGGGCAATCTCCTGGGCATTCTGATTCTGTCGTTCGAAACGCCAGATGTTATGAATCATTCGCAAAGTCGCCAGCAAAGTCGAAGGTGATACGAGCATCACGTTATGTTTGAACGCATCTGAATACAGTGCAGGATCGTGCTGCAACGCGGCGACAAACGCAGCTTCGACCGGGACAAACATCAACACGAAATCCAAAGTCCTGATCTGATACAGAGACTGGTAGTTCTTTTCAGATAGCTGTCTTACATGCCTTCGCACTGACCGCACATGCAGGCCAATTGATCGAATCTGTTCGTCTGCATCCGTAGCTGAGCAGAAATGTTCATAGGCGACGAGTGACACTTTTGCGTCGATCACAACGTCTTTGTTTTCTGGCAAATGCACCACCACATCAGGCTGCCATCGACGCCCTTCTTCAGAGCGGAGGTTAACCTGCGTTTCGTATTCCCTGCCTTTGTGCAGACCTGAGTTTTCGAGCACTCGTTCTAGGATGACCTCACCCCAGTTTCCCTGGGTCTTGTTTTCTCCCTTGAGTGCATTTGTCAGATTCACAGCGTCTTCACTGATACGATGGTTCAACTCCTGCAGCTGTCGCACCTCCTGCGTCAAAGAGAATCGTTCACGACTCTCTTTGCTGTACGTGTCCTCAACTCGGCTTTGAAAATCTCGAATTTTCTCCGATAAAGGTGCCAGCAGATCATTCAGTTGCGACTGATTCTGCTCCCGAAACGCCTGCCCACGCGCTTCAAAAATCTCATTCGCCAGATTTCGAAACTGATGCCCCAGAACATCCCTGGCCTCATCAAGCAGTTGCAGTTTCTCGGACGTTCGTTTCTCCTGCTCAGAAAGTTGCGTCTGCATTCGCGTCAGCTGGACCTGCAAAGCGGAGTTCTCACTTCGCAACTCGTCCGCCACGGTTTGTGCCTCGGCGAGGGCACCCTTCAGGTCCTGCTCCTGCACCTGCGAAGCTGACAGACGGGTCCGCATTTCGGCTTCAGAGATCTGAAGCTGATCCATGCGACCCCTGCAAGTCTGAAGTCGTTGTTGCAGTTCCACATACGCATGTTGCTGCTGAGACAATTCTCGATTCCTACCCTCGATCTGCGAACTGAGCACCGCTTCATTAGCAGACTGGATGGCCGCGGCACGGTACCGGTGATCGCGCATCCGCAAAATGACCAGCGCTGCCGCGAGTGCGGCTCCCACAAGAAAACCAACGCCAAGCCCCAGACCGAGGCTAGAAGCGGTGCTCCAATCTGCGAGCCAGCCCGAAGAAACTGCCATCCTATACGTACCTGGATTCAAGAACTGACCCTTTAGCCTAGCATAGGCTGTAATTATATACAGCTATCATCGAAACCACGCGAATCGACACGAACCTATAAGGTGTCTGGCACAAGCGGTTCTGACATAATCGGGTCTCGCATATAGCAGAGCCCAGATAACATGTTTCAAGGTATTGCCTTTGAACCTGCCGAACTCCCGGACGACGCACCCGCACTCCGGGAAGAAGTTCGGGATTTCCTGAATGAAGCACTAGATCCGACGTTCCGACCCAATTCAGACTTCAATGCGGGTGAATCTGCAGAGTTCTCAAGTCAGCTGGGTCAAAGAGGATGGATCGGCATGACATGGCCGGCAGAGTACGGCGGTGGCGAACGGTCATTTCTCGAACGCTATGTGGTCACAGAGGAACTCCTTGCTGGAGGCGCACCGGTCGGTGCGCACTGGATCGCGGACCGTCAATCAGGTCCCCTCCTTCTGCGTTTCGGTACGGAAGAACAGCGCCAGTTTTTTCTTCCTCGAATCACAAAAGGTGAATGTTTCTTCTCCATAGGTATGAGCGAACCAGACACCGGCTCAGACCTTGCCTCTATCAAGTCCACCGCCAAACCCGTCGACGGTGGCTGGCTTCTGAATGGCAGTAAGATCTGGTCGAGTGGTGCCCATATGAATCACTATATGGTCGCCCTGGTGCGCACCGAGGCACCTTCGGAAAATCGCCATGCCGGCATGAGTCAGGTAATCATCGATCTACACGACCCGAACGTCACCATCAAGGGGATCGCTAACCTCGCTGGTGATCGCGACTTTAACCAGGTGTTCTTTGATGATGTGGTGATTCCCCATGATCGACTTGTTGGGGAGCCTGGTAACGGCTGGCAGCAGGTGATAAGCGAACTGAGTTACGAACGAAGTGGTCCTGAACGATTTCTCAGTGCTTTCAGGGTATTGGTTGAATTCGTCAGGGAGGTCGGCGCTGACCCGAATGACGCACAAGCGGCCTTGATTGGAAAACTGATCTCGCACCTCGTGACGCTGCGTCGGATGTCGATTTCAGTGGCGGGTATGCTGGAGCAAGGGCAAAACCCCAACGTCGAAGCTGCCCTTGTAAAAGAACTGGGTAACAACTTCGAAAAACAGGTTCCTGAACTTGTACGTCTCGCCGGCCCGTTCCTGTCTGAACGCTTTTCCCAAACGCTGAATGATTGCATCCTCCACGCGCCTTCCTTCACCCTCCGGGGGGGCACACGAGAGATTCTTCGGGGCGTTATCGCACGTGAACTGGGGCTCCGCTAGGAAGACGAAATTATGGAAGAACATCTGCAAATGGTCATTGATACGGCCGACAGAATCCTGAACGATCACTGCAACCATCAGATCGTCGATGCGTCTGAGTCTGGTACATTCGCGGCAGAACTGTGGCAAAACCTCGAACAGACCGGGCTCACACTCGCCGGTATCCCCGACTCACTGGGTGGTGCGGACGGTACACCTGCACATAGTCTCTGCGTTATCAGACTATGCGGTCAACATGCAGCGCCCGTTCCTGTCGCTGAAACCTATGTGGCAGCAAGATTACTTGCAACATCGGGGGTGGGCATACCCGCAGGACCGATCACGGTTGCCGGGTTATCCGCAGACCAACAACTTCCGCTAACAATTACCAACGTACCTTTTGCCCGCTGGTGTACCCATTTTGTTACCGTTCAAGTGGACGAGGTGACACTCTGGGATCTTTCCGAGAACGAGATCATCGAGCATGTGAACATTGCCGGTGAACCGCGGGACCAGGTGGTATTGAATGGAGAGCCTATTGAATCTGCCAGAATCGTCGGTGCAAGCGAACGCCTGGAAAGGATAGGTGCGGCCACGAGAGTCATGCTGATGTCCGGTGCCCTAAGGGGCATTCTGATGCAGTCCGTGGCATACGCCATGGAGCGCGACCAGTTTGGGCGTCCGATCGCAAAGTTCCAGGCGATTCAACAACAACTTGCGCAGATGGCAGGAGAAGTCGCAGCCAGTCAGCGAGCCGCGGATGAATTGCTACTGTCCGATCCTTGGGACGACATCATGCCGGTGGCGATCGCCAAATCACGCGTCGGGGACGCTGTCTGTATCTCCAGTGAGATTGCCCACCAGGTACATGGCGCGATGGGATATACCCGGGCGCATCCACTAAACCTACTCACGCGTCGGCTGTGGTGCTGGCGAGATGAATACGGCAGTGAGCAGATCTGGCAGAACGTCATTGGTCGGCACTACTGCCAGGCAGGTACCCACGCAGCCGACCAACTCTGGGATACCCTCACCCAATAGAACAAGGCTAGTGCAGGAATGTGAACATCTTACGACGGTATCGCGTTGCGATCTCGTCACCCTTCCCCAATAGTTCAAAAATCCGAATCATCGTCTTGCGAGCAAGTTCGTCCTCAAAGTCTCGATCCTTCTGAAGCATCACCAGGAGGTTTTCTAATGCTGCCTCTGTCCGATCATCCGAAACCTGCGCGACCGCCAGTTCATAGCGCAATCTCAGATTATCAACGTCCCCAGCAACGGATTGAGATAGCTCCAATACCGATGATAATGAGGACGCCTCCTCAATAAACGCAATTCGGTTAAGTGGTTTGCTTATGCCTTCTGCGTCGTCCGGCAATCCTCTCAGCATGGTCTGCGCCTGATCCATATCGCCTTCCATGATCAGCAGATCAGCAAGTTCCACAGCAATACCGTGGTTTCCAGGCTCTTCGGCAATAAGTTGTTGCAGCAATTGAATCGCTGCCGGACGGTCTCCTTGCTCCAGCAGTTCGTCAACCTGTGCCCGAATCCGTTCCACCGGGCTCATGGTGAGCTGATCGAGGAGCTCACGTAGTTGTGGTTCTGGCAGCGGTCCCTCGAGGTTCTGAACAATCTGACCCTGAAAGACCACTTTGACAGTGGGCAACGTTCGAACCTGTAGTTGCTGCACTAACTCGGGGTTGCGTTGAATATCAACACGCCCCAGCAGGAATTTGCCATCGTACTCGCCCGAGAGGCGAGCCAATAAGGCCGCAGTTTCCTGACTCTGCTCTGCTCCATCGGCATAGAATTCGAGGAGAACAGGTGTCTTCTGCGATCGTTCTGCCACTTCACTGTTGAAGTTCTGTACAGAGACGTCAAAGACATGCTGCGCTTCACTCATGTCCAAACCATCCAGTTCTTGAAAGCCAGCTAGACTACCGTTACTCCCTGTTTAATGCCACCAGGTGCCGGTCTACACCATTACTCCGTCGGCGAGAGACGCGAGAGTGACATCGTGAACACGATCACTCAAGCTATATACCCCGCACGTCTTAGGGCTGCTGCAATGACCCTGGGCGAATCGAAAGGGTTTTCCGGACCTCGATACAGTACGGTCTTACCTTTACTCAGCAACCACAGATTCAAACTACTGATGTGTCGTATTTTCATGTCGTTCTCCAAACAGTGATACAAAATCTTACGTGCCTCGCTTGGCTATTTTTTTGTTCTCAGGTTCTTGCACGCCTATGTTCATGCCTTCTCTCGCCTGACGTTTCGCTGGCCAGGCTCTATCTAATCGCCTTTTGCGGGTGTGGCCTCTAGTAGTCGAGCTGCTTCTAATGGTAGGCCTCGCTCGCCTTACTCCGGCTTTCGCGCGCTCTTTTGTTAACCTGTAGAGGCATCCATCTAGTCAGCAAGTCCTTCAAGTTTCTTCATGAGGATACGTACAGTACTGTATATAAGTACAGACTACAACCGGAATTTACTTTTTTGCGCCATCGACCTTAATAAGGGCCATACTGTTGACTTGCGCCACATACGGACGATCTAAACTTGATAGAGGCCAGGCAACACATGTCGGTGAGGAGCACAACAAATCAGAAGGCAAGCAGAGAGCGACTAGTAGAGTGAACGTAGACCGTCAGTGCGCCCCGCCGCGTCAGACATCACGCCAGGAAAACCCCGTATCCTGTGCTGCGGTAACCAGTTCGCCCCGCCAGCCCGCCAGGACCGGCGTTACAGCACCCTGTGCGAGGTCAGGTCGGTTGTTCCTTTCACTAAGGTGCGAGAGTACCAATAGTCGCAGGCGACTGAGATCAGTGCGGCTCAGGAGACCTGCCGCCTGATGGTTGTTGAGATGTCCAAGGTCACCACCGACGCGACGCTTGAGGCGTTCTGGGTAGGGTCCATTTCGAAGCATGTCTAAATCATGGTTGCATTCCAGCAACAGCCCGTGGCAGCAGCTGAAGCGGTCCACCACGTGACTGGAGATATGCCCCAGATCTGTCAGCACCCCCAGGCAATCGTCACCACTACGGAACACAAACTGGCAGGGCTCTCGCGCATCGTGCGGAACGATCACGGGGTCAACCTCAAAGCCTCCTATCTGGAATGATCGATGCGGATTGATCAGGTGTAAGGATGGAAACAAACCAAGTCGGAGCGCTCGGTAAGTACCATGCGTCAGATAGAGGGGCAAACTGAATTTCCGCACCAGTGGACCGACCCCATGAGCGTGGTCAGCATGCTCATGGGTGACCAACACAGCTGTAATATCAGCAGGTGTCAGATCGATACGCTTTAGACGGCTTGTGATTTCCTTCAGGCTAAAACCTGCATCGATCAACAAACGGGTCTCGCCGTCGTCTATGACCGTACCATTGCCCTGACTACCGCTCCCCAGAGACGCAATACGCATGGGTCAGCCTGTCCAATGTTGTATCAGCTTGAGTATTCCTTTATCAGTGTCAGCAGCTGCTCGGCGAGCAATGCATCGGCGTAGGTCGACACATCAGCCAGCACCATCACGTCCACCTCCTTACCCTGCGTCTGCAGGTAAACGAGGTACTCGTGAGTCGGCTGGTCTTCCTGGTTTTGTCGAGACAGCCGCCTGAAGGCTCGTTGAACCATATTTGGGTCTCGACGGCGATCAGGATCATATCGGACATAATACACGGCAGAATCCCGATCGAGATCTGATACATCCACACCGGCGTTCTCGAGGGCTTGACCTACGGTGACCCAGGCGCGACTGAAGGAAAGACGGTAACGTAGTACCGGTGTCTGACTGTCTGGAATGAGAATAGCGCGCTCTTCGGCTGCGAGCCCTGCTGCACCAAGGGACACCGTATAGTTGGTATTGATATTCTCACCAAGATAATACGCCAGCTGCTTCAGGAACTCATGCTCTAGTTCAACATTGCTGGACTCGCGATCCCAGACCGCGAGTAGTCCACCAATGACGTCCTGGCGGTGATGTTCGATATAGACTTCCGTACTCCCATTGCGAATCCCTCGTTCAAGACGTAGCTGAAACTTGTGCTGAACATCACCGCCAGCGCCGTTCTTGACCTCGTTGAAAACTTCCTCGGGATCACCTTCGCTTGCACCAATCCAGTTCGATTCCATGATGCCCAGACCCGGGTTTATCTCGTCCATTCCAATCCCCAGCTGCGCCCAAAAACCTCTGATTTTCGGCCAGACTGTGGCTGGTGGGGAATCAAGGAACAACCACTGAGCATCCCCTAAACGACGGACCACAATGGAGTTCACCAGTCCGTTCTCGGCCAATGCTTCCGGTACCTTGATCTCAACGACTCGGCCCGAAATGTTCCTGGGGTCATTAACCTCGGGGATCACACGCACATCCACAAAGTCTGGTTGGTCAAGAGGATCGGGAATGCTGACACGGTCAATAGATCCCGCGGATAGGTATTGCTCATCACGATCGAAGTTGCTGAGTCCGCACCCGGCCAACAGTGTCAGCAACATGATGCCGGCGCTCCTACCAACGTTGGTGGTCTTATGAAGATCGTTCAATGTGAAGGCCTCCAGTCGGTCCGGACAGAAAACCGACATCGCTTTGTTGCTCAATTGGTGATTCCTGCACTCCGCAAAGCCTCACGAATCTGGTCGTGAAACTGGCTGGAAAGTTCAGTCAACGGTAGACGAATCCCATTGTCGATCTTGCCCATCTCTGCGAGCGCCCACTTAACCGGAATGGGATTCGACTCCACAAAGAGCCCTTTGTGGAGTCCCATCAACGGGGCATTTAGTCTATTCGCAGTCTCGGAATCGCCAGCTACCGCGGCTTTGCAGACCTCAGCCATCTGCGACGGCGCAACATTTGCCGTAACACTGATCACACCGCGTGCCCCGTTTAGCATGAGGTCAACCGCTGTCTCATCATCACCTGAGTAGACGACAACCTCAGATCCGCACAGCTCAAGAACCCTGACCGTTCGATTGACATCACCAGTCGCTTCCTTGATGGCCACCACCTGCGGTATCTGAATCAGGCGCGCAACCGTTTCGGGCAGGATGTCGCAAGCCGTGCGTCCAGGCACGTTGTAGAGTACCTGGGGCAGATCTACAGCATCTGCGATAGCTTTGTAGTGTTGGTAAAGCCCCTCCTGCGTCGGCTTGTTGTAGTAAGGCGTCACCAGAAGGCATGCATCCGCACCCGCTTTCTTTGCTCCTTCTGTTAGTTCAATGGCTTCTTGGGTCGCGTTGGCACCTGTGCCTGCGATAATAGGAACTCTCCCTGCCGTAATTTCAACAACACGGGTAATGATGTCGCAATTCTCCTGCATGGAGACTGTCGGGGATTCACCTGTCGTCCCGACAGGCACAATTCCATCGGTTCCCTCACTGATGTGCCACTCGACCAGTTTTTCAAGCTGATCCCAGGAGACGCTACCGTCGTCGGCCATCGGCGTCACCATTGCAACTATGCTGCCTGAAATCATGTGAACCCCCTACTGATGTCCCTACCCGAAGGACGCGATGATACTACGTGAGTGAACCGGACCATAGGGTGGATCGGAGGTCGTCAATGCAGTGACGTGATCAGGCCTCTGCCGGTACTGAGGCCATCTCGGATCTCACCTGAGGCCATGCCGTCATCACCGCCTTGACAAGGGTTGCCAGTGGAATCGCGAAAAACACACCCCAGACACCCCACCAGCTGCCGAATATCAACACGGCTAGAATGATGGCAATAGGATGCAGATTATTAGCCTCAGAAAAGAGAAGTGGTACGACCACAAAGCCGTCGATCGCCTGAACCACCGAATACCAAAGCATCAAGTACAGGAAGTCCGCTGACCAGCCAAACTGAACGTAAGCAATAATGACCACCGGAATTGTGACCGCGACCAGCCCCACATAGGGCACGACGACTGACAGACCCACAAGAAAAGCCAGCAACACCGCATAGTTAAGTCCAAACAGCTCAAACAGCAGGTAACTGGCAATTCCCAGAAGAATCACTTCCAGCACTTTTCCCCTGACGTAGTTGTAGACCTGTAGATTCATTTCGGCACCGATGCGATTAAGCAGCGGACGCCGTTCCGGCAGAAAAGATAGCGACCAGGCAATAAGCTCACCCCGATCCTTAAGCAGAAAAAAGACGATGATAGGGATTAACATAGTGTACACGCCCATCGTAATCACGACAGGAAGTTGAGACAACGAAAATGACAACAACCATTGACCAAGATCACCAGCTTCCGTGTTGATCATCTCCAGCCACATCGTAACCTGATGTTCAGAAATCAAAGCGGGATAGTTTTCGGGAAGCGTCGCCAATGTGTCGCGAACACGTTCCATGATCCCTGGCAGATTTTCGAACAATGCCTGCATCTGCCGCCAAGCCAGTGGAATAGCAAAGACTAGGAGACTGAAGAAGGCAGACAGGAAGACCAGGAATACGATCCACACGGCCGCGATTCGCGGAACGGATAGTCTCTGCAGCGTATTAATCGCCCCATAGAGGACATAAGAGAAAATAATACTGAGCAGCAAAGGCATCAGTATGTCACCCATCATCAAGAGGACTGCGACTGCGCCAACGATGATCACCGCCAGAAGTACCGCTTCCTCTTCAGAAAGAAAACGGTGAAACCAGCCGCGAACCACATCCAACATGGGACGTCTCAGGCCTTCTTCAGCCAGTAGGTGTAGTGGCCTTCCTCTTCCTCGGATTTCAGCAACGGATGCCCGCTTTGCTCTGAAAAAACGCGAAAGTCGCGGACCGAACTTGAATCCGTACACAGAATTTCAAGAACGGCTCCTGTCTCGAGTTTGTTCAACGCCTGCTTGGCTTTGAGCAATGGCAAAGGACAGGTCAGTCCGCTCGCGTCGAGTATTTGATCCACTTCTGACACGTCACTTGGTCCGGTGTGGCTTGGGAGCAACCAGTATACATGTTTGCCACCGGATCCGACCTGCGGAACCGATATCCGAATAGTACGGTCTAACCCACGGCGACATCTCATTCAGTAAGACTCGCATTCGCGACAGGCACAAACGGCATGCGAACAGGAAAAGTCGCCACATGCTTCGGCGCAACGTAGGATAAGGTAATGGGCAATCTCATGCGCCGCGCACGCTCAAGACCATCGGTCTTGCTGATCATCTCACTGGTCTGTTCGGTCGTGGCGCTTGGCGAACCCGTGGAACGTAATTTACCAGATCTTGGCGACCGGTCATCCGGTATAATCTCGCCGGAACTCGAACGAGAAATCGGACAGGACTTTCTTCGACAACTACGCCGGTCTGTGCCCTATGTCTCCGACCCACTCTTACAAGACTATGTCGAACACCTGACGTTCCGCCTCGCCGCGAACAGCGAGCTTTCAGACAAACGGCTAGACCTGATAATCCTAGCAGGTACCGATATCAATGCGTTTGCAGCGCCCGGAGGCATCGTTGGCATCAACCTGGGTCTGTTTCTCCACGGTCAGAATGAGCACGAATTCGCCGCTATTGTTGCCCATGAACTCGCCCACCTCAGTCAACGTCATTTTGCACGTCAAATCGAAAACGCCGAACAACCTGCACTGATCAATGCGGCTGGCTTACTCGCTGGAATTGTATTGTCAGCGACAACCGGTCTGGACGCAGGTCTGGCGGCAGTCACGACAGGTCAGGCACTCGCGCTAGACCACATGCTCAGGCACAGTCGAGCGAGAGAAAGGGAGGCCGATCGGTTGGGGATTTCAACGCTGGTCCGATCCGGACACGATCCCGCAGCGATGGCCGCGATGTTCGAAAGACTTGACCGCAGTCATCGGTTTTCCGGTGACAACGTGCCGGAATTCCTACGCACCCATCCGGTCACGGGCGCACGCATTGCAGATTCTCTGAACCAGGTGACGCGTCTGCCAAGAAAGTCATTTGCACCCAGCCTGGACTACCATCTGATGCGAAATCGGGTCAGAGTCAGGGCCTCAACCGAGAGTCCTTCCGACCTGGTACGCATCTTCACCGACGACATTAATCGTTACCGGCGACCTTCGTTTTCAGGTCATCAAACTGTACTGGCAGACGCCGCACAGTACGGGCTATCACTCGCTCTACAGAAAGAAAATCGCCCTGTTCAAGCACTTCGCCAAATTCGCTCACTCCGTGACAGGTACCCCGTCAAGATCTCGTTATTGCTCGCCGAAGCTGATGTATTGATCCAACTTCAGGACTCTACACGGGCCATCGACCTGCTGCGTTCAGGATTAACTTTATCGCCAGGCAACTACCCGATTTCCATGACCCTAGCACTGCTACTGTCACGCGAAGGATTTGCGGCAGATGCCACTGAGCTCCTGTCACCGCTCACTGGCGAGCGACCCAACGATATCTATCTGTGGTACGAATTGGCTGAAATCCATGGTCTGGCGGACAATACAATTGCAATTCACGAAGCCCGTGCAGAGTACTTCGTTCTCGCCGGTAACCCCCAGCAAGCCATCCGACAACTGAAATTCGCGCTACCCCTTGTCGTAGATAATTTCCAGCGACGCGAAAGGATCCGCAAGCGCATCCTCGACATCGAAGCGCGGGTGGAACGCGCTGTCCAGGCCAATGGGCTTGGCGAGCACCAATCTACCTTGTCTGACCACCCGCACTAAAGTTAACCATGCGTTCGAGCGGCTGAAGTGCGCGTTCGCCCACAGCCGGGTCTACGGTGATTTCGTTCGTGCCGGACTCAAGCGTCTTCGCCAGATCTTCGAGCGTGTTCATACCCATCCAGGGACAATGTGCACAACTGCGACAGGTCGCTCCCTCGCCAGCAGTGGGTGCCTCGATAAACTGCTTGCCCGGTGCCAACTGTCGCATCTTGAAGAAAATGCCTCGATCAGTTGCGACAATGAATTTTTCGTTCGGTAATGTTTGTGCGGCTTTGATGATCTGCGTGGTCGATCCAACAATATCTGCTTGCCCGATCACTGACTCAGGTGATTCAGGGTGAACCAACACCGCTGCATCAGGATGCACACGTTTGAGGTCAATCAGACCGTTGGCTTTGAACTCTTCGTGGACGATGCAGGCACCATCCCAGAGCACCATGTCGGCACCGGTCTCTCGCTGGATATAGCCTCCCAGATAGCGATCAGGAGCCCAGATCAACTTTTCACCATTCGAGGTCAGATGCTCTGCCACATCGAGCGCAATACTGGAGGTGACGACCCAGTCAGACCGCGCTTTGACCGCTGCCGAGGTGTTGGCATATACCACCACCGTTCTATCCGGATGCTCGCCGCAGAAGGCAGAGAATTCATCGATGGGACAACCCAGGTCGAGAGAACAGGTTGCCTCGAGCGTCGGCATCAACACACGCTTATCTGGCGACAGTATCTTGGCGGTTTCTCCCATGAAACGGACACCAGCGACTACCAGGGTGGTTGCGGTCTGATTGGCCCCAAAACGGGCCATTTCGAGTGAGTCCGATACAAGGCCGCCAGTTTCTTCAGCAAGGGCTTGAATAGCATCGTCCGTATAGTAGTGCGCTACCAGCACTGCGTCTTCTGATCGAAGGAGTGACTTGATGCTCTCGCGGTACGCTTCCCGGTCCTCATCGCTCAGGTAATGGCTCTGGTGAAGCGGTATGTCGAAGGCGATATTGGCCATCAGAATAGGTTTCCCCCGGGTGAATGACTTATTATACGCGCCGCACGCAAACACGGTACACTCGCCGCGATCCCCGGGTTCCAGTCCTTTTGCACCAGATTCAACCCCATGATGCCATCAAAAATCCTCCTCATCGTTCCTGAGACCGACGTCGTGCTCGACGGAAATTACCTGCGTATAGCAAATGCGCTGATCAGCGCCGGGAACACTGAAGTGATTCTGAGTCACATGGATTCCCTGGGCATGTCACAAGGCGAGGTCTCCACCGGGGGAGCACCGATCCGCAATACTATTTCGCCCGAAACATCCATGCCGTCAGCGACAAGTCAGTATCCGCTAAGGTCCTTCGACGTTGTCTGGATACTGTCTCTCGGCAACCGAAACTCGTTTCTCGACAAGATCCAAATGCTGCATGCCGTCGCTGATCAGACTCGCATCATCAACTCGCTCACCAGCCTGATGCATTTAAAGAGCAAGTACCTCCTGAGCAGCCAGCCTGATGTGTTCCAACACCCCTTGACCTGGGCCTCTACGGATCCTGACTTACTGCTCGACATCGTCCGGTCGGAAGGAGGGACATTTATTGCAAAGCCACCCGCCCTCAGTATGGGGCATGACGTTTTTTTGATTACACCAGACGATCCAAATACCAAAGTGATCCTCGAGACGTTAACGGGTCGTCATCACGATCAATACTGTTTGTTGCAACGGTATGTTCCAAACATCGAACAAGGCGAGAAACGTGTGCTGCTCGCACATGGACGTCCGGTGGGTCAGTACCTGCGACTGCCAGGGCCCGACCATCGCACGAATATCGTGCAGGGAGCACATTACGAGTCCTGCGACCTAACCAAGGATGAGAGGCAGCTTTGCAAAAGAGTTGGCACTTATCTGCTCCGCCAGGGGGCGGAATATGTCGGCATGGATCTAGCGTACCCCTGGGTCATCGAGTTTAACGTCGTCAATCCGGGTGGTCTGTTGACCATCGAGGAGTTAACAGGTGTTGATCTCACGCCAGACATCGTCCGGCCAATTCTGGATACTTTTTAATCAGTTTGCCCGATGGTTAATGAGGTCCGGTTGAGATTTGGATCAGGACGGGTATGATGACGCCTCGCTGAACGGGCCGTTAGCTCAGTTGGTAGAGCAGCTGGCTTTTAACTAGTTGGTCCCGCGTTCGAGTCGCGGACGGCCCACCAGATTCCTCCCCTATTGAATGTCTCTGTAGAAAGTTGAATATCCCTGCAGTCAGTACTTCTGCTGTGAGTACTTCAACGTTACTGACTGAAGGTTCCAGCTATGTCGACTCACACACCCTCCAAAGGTTCGTTCAATGGCCTCGGGATGCACATGGGTAATCTCTCGCGTCTCTCTTCGGCCCGCTCTCGCTCCATCAGTCCAGAAAATTTCACCGGTGAGAAGGGCGCCGGAGGTATGGCAACGGAAGGCACCGGGGCACGCGCCGCTCGTGATCTTGGTCAGGGTTGGAAGGTTTCACCATCGGTCGCCATCCCGGCAGGAGAAACATTCACACTGGCCGATATCCAGGACGCAGGTGCGATTCAGCAGATCTGGATGACGCCGACTGGAAATTGGCGATTCAGTATCCTGCGCATCTACTGGGACGATCAGGAAATACCCTCTGTCGAGTGCCCGGTGGGTGATTTCTTCGCGATGGGATGGGGTAAATTTGCGCAAGTCTCCTCAGGTGCCATCTGTGTCAACCCGGGCAGTGCTTTCAATTGCTACTGGGAGATGCCGTTTCGGAATCGGTGTCGAATCACCATGACGAATATCGATGAAGAAGACATGGTGCTTTACTACCAGATCAACTACACCCTGACAGATGTTCCTGACGACGCCGCCTACTTTCACGCACAGTTTCGTCGAACCAATCCACTGCCTTACAAATCCGTTTACACCCTGTGCGATGGCATCAACGGACAAGGTCAATATGTGGGAACCTACATGGCGTGGGGCGTCAACAATCGAGGTTGGTGGGGTGAAGGAGAAATCAAGTTCTTCCTTGATGACGATAGCGAATACCCGACCATCTGTGGCACGGGTACCGAGGACTATTTCTGCGGATCCTACAACTTCGATCTCGGTGCGGAAGCCGGTGGCTACACGACTTTCACAACACCCCAGGCAGGACTTCACCAAGTGATCCGACCAGATGGTCGATATAGCAGCCAGCAGCGGTTCGGAATGTATCGATGGCATGTCTCCGACCCTGTCCGGTTTCAGGACAACCTGAAGGTTACCATCCAGGCTTTGGGGTGGCGGGCAGGAAGACGTTATCTACCACTGCAGGATGACATCGCATCAGTAGCATTCTGGTATCAGAGTCTGCCCACTGCGCCGTTTCCAGAACTGCCGGACAAGGACGCACTCGAGGTAAACTGAAGCAACCTTCTACATGGGTCCAAATACAGCCGCAACACAAGGTCGATACACCATTTCTATCCATAGTCATCGCCTTTTTAAATTCACGCTGACCAACATCCTGCTTGATCCTATCGGACGGAACTACTGCGAATAATGTACTCGAATTCGCAGAACCTCCCAGGGCTCTCGATTTCAGGGACAGCCTGGCACTTCGTCCACGTAGACAGCACCCCATTTTGAGATCAAGACGCTGACACTCTCGTGCTCGCTCACGGTCTGGGATTCTAACCCGCATCGACAGTTTCGAGTGTCAGATCAGGATTCGCAGTCCAACTTGTCACGGAGATAGTTTTCCGCCAGCTTGGCGGCAGTCTTGCCTGGATGCTGCTCGATGACCTGGTTCAAAAGCTCTCGGGCGCGACTGCAGTCGCCCATGAGGTGATGCACCGTTCCCAGCTTAAACGCCGCATCAGGCACTTTCTGATGTTCAGGATAGAAGGTAATGACCTGTGCCAGCGCCTGTCGGGATTTCTCGTACTCCGGTCGCGGCATTGCCGCATAAGCCTGGCCCAGCCAGTAGTAGACATTCGCTGACAGCCGGCCGTTAGGATAACTTTCGATTGTCGCCTGTAACTGCTCTGTCGCCATCTCGTACTGGCGATTCCTGATCAGTTCATGGGCAGTGTCGTAGAGAGCTTTCTCTGACGGTATCTCCACATCGAGAGATCGCATATCAGAACTATCGCTTGGGAAAGAGATAACCGGCCCATCGACCACAAATGGCTCAATCTGAACATCTTCGGCAGGCCCGGGAGCAGTCGTCGTCAACGTGTGAACAGATGCTTGAACATCCTGGAAACGTCGGTCCAGTTCCAGATAACGATCCTCCGAAACCGACGACAACCGTTGCAACTGGTAGGTCAGCTCTTCCACAAGACCACGAAGCTCTGATACCTCCCGCTTGAGCAGCTGTAACTGATACTGCGACTCGGCGCTTCCAAGGGATGCATCTGCCTGAAAACCAACATCGGATTCGAACAGCGGGTTGACCGGCGCAGTCGACTCGTTAGATGAAGGCTCCTCTAGAATGTTGAGGACATCCGAAGACTCAACGGTGATTGGTGCAGCTACGGCAATACCTGCGCAGAACGTTATCGTCGCAAGAGTCCACGTGAGTTGAAGAAGGTGGAAATTGAAATAGGAAACACGGGTCATGAAGAACGTACCTCCTGGAAGAAGCAGGTGAGCGATGGTCGCTCTCCTCGGCCATATCTCCAGCGACGCCAAAGCGTCGCTGGAGCCAACAGGGTAGCTATCGTCGGTAGTTCAGTTCGACGCGTCGATTCTGTGACCAGGAAGTCTCGCCACCACCGAGGACAGCCGGTTTCTCTTCACCGTAGCTGATGACCTCGATCTGGGACCGGGATGCGCCACGAGCGACTAGATAGGACCTTACTGCATTGGCACGTCGTTCCCCCAGCGCGATGTTGTACTCTCGGGTACCACGTTCGTCTGCATGACCTTCGAGTCGCAGCTTCAGAGAACGATCAATGTTCAGCGCACTCGCGTGCTTGTTCAGCATTTGGAAACCAGAACGCTTTACGATGGCCTGATCAAAATCAAAGTAGAAGGTGCCATTCAACAGCTCTTCACCAGACGTACCAGTCAGATCAACACGAACATCACCACCACTGGTAATACTCACTGAAGGTTCGGGAGGCGTTGGTGGTGCAGTTGGTTCTGGAGCCGGTTGGACGACCGGTTCAGATGTCGGTTCGGGTTCCTGGGTTGGTGCCTGACAACCAGCAATCAATAGGCTGGCAGCAACAAGCAACAACAAACTGCGTGCGGTCACGTTCCTCATCAATGGACTCCTGTCTCTCGTTACGAAGATTAAACCAAAAACGGAAACACAATTCACGAACTATAGCAATTAGCGGGGGGCATCCCGCAGCCTTGGGACACTCGATCCAGCATCCAGCGTCTCGTTTCACTGGCCGCAAAAGACCGCAAAGATTACGTGCACCATTCGTGTGCAATCAAGCCCTGTCCTATCGGGGTACGAAGGTCTTCCGTTTGACGGGCGACCAGGCGGGCTCCCGAACATCCCCCTCTGAGGACGGCAACCTGAACTTCACACCGCCGTCTATCGAAACTGCCGCCAATATACCTGGTCCACCTGCCCGTTCCTGCGTCGCATAGATCAACATACTCCCATTAGGCGCGACGCTGGGTGACTCATCCAATTCTGTTTCTGTCAGTACCATGAGTCGACCGCGAATCAGATCGAGTAACGCGATGTGAAACACATCATTGCGGCGATGCACCATGACGATGCTTTGCCCCCCGGGCAACATGGATGCCCGTGCATTGTAGTCGCCTTCAAACGTCAGTCTCTCAAGAGAAAGATCATCGAGCGCCACCTGATAGATCTGTGGCTTTCCGCCACGATCAGACGTGAACACAATATATCGTCCATCCGGTGTCCAGGATGGTTCTGTGTCCGTCAAATAGTGACGCGTCACCCGGCGCAGTCGATTCGTTTCGCGATTCAGTATATAGATATCAGGATTGTCGCCTCGAGAAAGCACCATGGCCAACTGACGACCGTCCGGCGAGAAAGCCGGAGCACCATTGATCCCTTCAAACTGGGCAACGCGTTTAGACCGACGAGTCCCAATATCCAGTACATAGATGCCGGGACGGCCATCATCCTCGAAAGAGACATAGGCAATCTCATCGCCGGTAGGCGACCAGGTACCAGACATGATGGGCTCTCTGGACTCAAGCAGCGTCTGTACTCGGTAACCATCGGCATCCGCCACATTCAAACGAAACCGCCGATCACCAACCGGCCCGGAAGCGGTTACGTACAGAATCTGAGTGGCAAACACCCCGCGAATACCAGTCAATTCTTCAAACACTACGTCACTGATATGGTGTGCAAGATCGCGAACATCTTCGCGTGATCCTGAGATCGTCTGCGTGGCTTCCACCACACCCCTGAAGACGTTGTAGAGCTCAAAAGTCACCACCACGGCTTTATCCCCCAGCGTATCCTCTGCCAACGACACGTTCCCCATAATGAGGTATTCAACTTTCAATAACTGCCAGTCACGCTGAAACACATCGTCACCGGAACTTGGCAGACTCAGCATCTGACCGATTGGCAAAGTCTCAAACCGACCGCTCAGGGTCAGGTCTGCATCAACCACGTCACGGATATTGGTTTCAGGAACGGACCTACCACGGATGGCAAATGGCACAACCGCCACTCGCACGGCATTATCGACACCTTCCGTTACCTCAATTCTGAGTTCCGCAAACACCAGCTGGCCAGCCGACAAGAGGGCTAAATAAAGAACAAACCGCTTCACAACCTCAGATCCTCTGGTCGGAACAACAATTCAAATACTCTGAAGGTACTCTCAAACAGTTGGGAATCCGCAGGGACCTGGAAACGGTCTGCTTTTCGTACCGCCTGAATGGCTGATCGATCGAACGCATCGTTATCACTGCTGCTGAGCAAATGAACATCTACCACCTCACCGGTCGGCACCAGATGCACCTGCAACAACACCTCCATGCCATTACGCGCCGAGGGCGGTCGTGACCACATCTGCTCCACTTCCCGCTTAATCTGCGATGCATACGCCTTGGCTTTCTCGTCATCCGTCACCGCCTGGCGTTCTGCAAGCTCTGTCATCAACGCTTGTTCATCGCTACCTTCCAGACCTTGCCTGATGTCGGCCGTCGACGCTGGTGTATCCATTCTTTGCACTGGCTCCGCTTGAGGTGATGACTCCAATTGTGACTGGATCGCAGCAAGCTGTTTTCTCCTTTCTTCGTTTTCGGCCACCATCCGGCGCTCGTTTTCTTCTCTGCGCAATGCTTCTGCTTCCGCCGCAGCTGCACGCTCTGCACGAATCTGCGACAGACGTTGCTCACGACGTTGCTCTGAGGTCTGAAGTTGAAGTTGCTCACGTGCTCGATGTGGGTTCTCTGTGACTGTTGTCGCACCGATATAATAGGGATCGGCATCGACGGCAGCGATTTCCGGTTGGTGCTTCCAGTTGTAGAACAACACCGCGACGACCGCGAAGTGCAGCACAATGGATAGACCCAGTGCCGCTGCATAGTTTAAGAGTCCGTGTCGAAGGTCGCCGCTCTTGAGGACACCGGCATTCATCACGAAACGTCGTGCCTTTGCACGCCTACCTTTCCCGGCAGGCAGCATGGTCCCTTTTCGTGTGCTACATCGAAGCTCATGACGGATGTGGCTCGGTGATCAAACCGACACTATCCGCGCCGGCACCTCGAAGCACGCTGATAAGATCGACGATCACACCGTACCCAAGCGACTCATCACCTTCGACGAGGACCCGGATTTCCGGGTTCGCGCTGATGATCTTGCTAGTCCTTTCGCTGATCAGGGATAACGGAACATGTTCCTCTTCATCACCCAGATTCATAAAGTAGGTACCGTCGGCTTTGACTGTGACCACGAGTGTTACATCCTCAACATCCACGTCCAGAGACGCCGAGTCTGCATTGGGTAAATCGACCTGAATGCCCTGCATCATCAACGGTGCCGTCACCATGAAAATAACCAGCAAAACTAGCATCACGTCGATATAGGGAACGACATTAATCTCCGACATGGGTTTACGTCGATTTGCTTTCGCCACGGCGTATTCAGGCCTTGGCCTTCCGTTCACGCGCGTGAATAGCGCGAGACAGAATACCGCTGAATTCATCACTGAAGGCATCGAACCGATTCACCACGGACTCAAGCTGTGCCGAATAGCGGTTATAGGCAATGACTGCCGGGATCGCTGCAAACAATCCCATTGCGGTAGCGATCAGTGCTTCTGAAATCGGTCCTGCCACAACCGAGAGGCTGACCTGGTTGACAGTCGAGAGTCCCATAAAGGCATACATGATGCCCCAGACCGTCCCAAACAAACCGATGTAGGGGCTGATAGAGCCCACGGTCGCGAGAAAAGTCAGGTTCGTTTCAAGTCGTTCCTCCTCTCGAAACAACGAAACCCGCATGGCTCGCTGCACATTCTGCATGATGCGATCCAGGTCGGACTCATCACGGCGCAATCTGCTGAATTCCTTGAAACCTGCAACAAAGATGCTCTTCATACCAATCGGCGCTTCCTCAGCACCATCAATACTCATGTAAAGTTCCTGCAGATCGTTGCCTGACCAGAATTCATTCTCAAACTCTGTCGATTCACGCCGCACCGCCGACAACATGAACCCCTTTTGAAAAATCATGACCCAGGAAACCACCGACCCCACCATCAGGAGCGCCATCACTGCTTGAACCATGGGACTGGCATTCAACACCAGATCAATGATCGATAATTGTTCAGTCATCTCATTGCAATCCTTTATGGTCGGCGATTCGCAGGGGACTAAGACCTCTTTTCGTCTTCAGGTGAAACGAAGAGATCTCCTGATCGTGCACTATCGCCCGGGTGTGTTGTTTCTCTCCCCGGTGTTGTTTTGGGGGCCAGACCAAAATGCCGATAGGCTCTATCTGTGACCATACGTCCCCGTGGTGTACGAACCATCAGACCCTGCTGAATGAGGAAAGGTTCGATTACATCCTCGATCGTGTCCCGTTCTTCACCGATCGCAGCCGCCAGCGACTCGACGCCTACAGGGCCACCGTCAAACATCTCGATCATCGCCATCAATACGCGTCGGTCGTTCTGATCAAAACCATCGCTATCTACCTTGAGCAAATTCAGTGCCTGGCCGGCAATCTCCGCATCGATATGCCCGGAACCCTTCACCTCTGCATAATCCCGCACACGTCGTAGCAGGCGAATCGCGATTCGCGGTGTACCACGGGCTCGACGTGCAATCTCACGGGCACCATCGCTGCTTGTATCAACCGATATGAGTCCAGCGGAACGTATGACAATATCCGTCAGGTCGCCCACTGCATAGAATTCGAGACGCTGAACGATCCCAAATCGATCTCGAAGCGGTGATGTCAATAGCCCTGTACGTGTGGTCGCACCCACCAAGGTAAAAGGAGCCAATGGAATCTTGACACTGCGAGCAGCAGGACCTTCGCCAATCGTGAGATCAATTTCAAAATCCTCCATCGCCGGATACAGCACCTCTTCGATCGCCGGTGATAATCGATGGATTTCATCGATAAACAGCACGTCACCTTTCTCCAGAGTCGTCAGTGCTGCTGCAAGATCACCCTTTTTTTCAATCACCGGACCTGACGTCGCTTTGATCTGAGCTCCCATCTCGTTGGCAATAATGTACGCGAGGGTTGTCTTGCCAAGACCGGGTGGACCAAAGATTAACGTATGGTCTAACGATTCGCCGCGTTGGCGAGCTGCCGTGATTGCAATGTCCATCTGCTCGTTGACCTGCGGTTGCCCACGATAGTCCGAGAGCCGTCCAGGACGGTTCGCAATATCCTGTGCCTCGCGTTCCCGCAACGCCGCTGATACGAGTCGATCCGTTTCAATCACGGCTGATCCATCGGGTCAGAGTATCTGTGTTCGCCATCTGCTACCCCAGCAGTTTTAGGCACTGTCGGATGACGGCTTCGACCCCATCATCCGGATTGTCAATCTGAGCAAGTGCACGACTGACTTCCTGAGGTTTGAAACCCAGCCCAATCAGGGCCGCTTCAGCATCCGCCTGATGGTCAGTGAGCGGTTTTGCATCCACACACGAATCAACCATCGTGACTTTCGGTAGTTTGTCACGTAGTTCCATCAGCAGGCGCTCTGCTGTCTTCTTTCCGACGCCCGGGATCCTCCTGATTCTGGAAGAATCGTCCTCTGCAACACTCATTGAGAGTTCATCGGGCGTTATTGATGAAAGCACCCCGACAGCCAGTTTAGGACCCACGTTGTTCACCCGTATCAGCAGTCGAAAAAGGTCCCGATCAGCTCGCGTCGTGAATCCATAAAGCGTCTGAGGTCCATCGCGCACCACAGCCAGATGGGTAAATAGCGTCACCGCATCACCCTCGACCACCGCATCAAAGACCGATAACGGAATCTCCACCTCGTAGCCAACACCGCCGACGTCCACCATCAATTGCGAAGGTTCCCGTTCAATCACACGACCGGTCAGGCGACCTATCATGAATTCTGTGCTCGTCCGCGACTGAACCCGCCTGTTGACGTCCGTTCGAGTCCCAGTCTGCTGTTGGCATGACACACCGCAATTGCAAGCGCATCGGCTGCATCCGATTGAAGATCTCCGGTCAAACCTAGGAGCAATTTCACCATGTGTGCCACCTGGTGTTTGGCCGCAGCACCGGTACCGACTGTCGCCTGTTTGATCTTACGTGCCTCGTACTCAAACAGAGGGACACCTGCATTCGCCGCCGTGACCATGGCGACCCCTCGTGCATGACCCAGTTTGAGTGCGGAATCGGCACTGCGTGACATGAAGATCCGTTCGATCGCCACTTCATCCGGAGACCAAGTCGTAATCACCTGAGAAAGGCCTTGATAGATGTCATTTAATCGACGACCCATGGGAATCTCTCCCGACTTCTCATGGGATGCCACGGTGCGAATGCAGCCACTCTCCAGGTATTCATGGCGTGTGCCATCCGAGCGGATGACACCAAAACCGGTCACCACGGATCCAGGATCAATGCCGAGTATGAGGGTCATGTATTGAATCGGCGACGTTTTACCGAAGTCTATCGCAGCGCTACCGCGTGTGGAAAGCTCAGAATCATCGTCCAGCGAGGGAATGCACGGAAATCAGCCTCGCGGATTCCATCGCAAGCACCCGTCAGGCCATCGCTTCAGGCGGAAAATCTGCATTAGTGTAGACATTCTGGACATCATCCAGATCATCCAGTGCATCCAGCAATCTCAGGACCTTCTCAGCGGTATCGAGATCGAGAGCGCTGTAGGTCTGTGGGACCATCGCAACTTCAGCCGCCTCTGGCTCAAAGCCTGCGGCGATGATTGCATCCATGACGGTGATAAAGTTGTCCGGTGCCGTCGTGACCTCTATGCCACCATCGTCATCTGTTTCGACGTCATCCGCTCCGGCTTCAATCGCCGCCTCCACCAAGGTGTCCTCATCGGTGACCGACGCAAAAGACATCTGTCCCTTTTTGTCGAACAGGTATGCCACTGACCCATCCGTGCCCAGATTGCCACCTGCCTTGGTGAACGCATGCCTCACTTCTGCTACCGTACGATTACGATTGTCTGTAACGGTTTCAACGAGAACCGCAACCCCACCCGGTCCGTAGCCCTCATAGGTCAGCTGCGCAAGATCACTGCCTTCCTGCCCACCAGCACCTCGCGCAATCGCACGCTCCATTGTGTCTTTGGGCATCTGAGCCGCTTTCGCCTTGTCTACGACCGTCCGCAATCCCGGATTGTCTTCAACATTGCCACCGCCATCACGCGCTGCAACGGTCAGTTCTCGAATGATCTTCGTAAAGATCTTTCCTCGCTTGGCATCCTGTCCGGCCTTCCGGTGTTTGATGTTATGCCACTTGCTGTGTCCTGCCATGATGGTTCTCTTTCGGTACTCTCTCACTCTCCGCAATCTGCAGAGTCACTCGCGCTCTGCATTGCGACTATTTGGGAGATCGAACGGCGATGTTCAACTCCTTCAGTTGAGGTGCGTCGATCTCCGCCGGCGCGCCGGTCATCAGACAGGCAGCGGTCTGTGTCTTAGGAAACGCAATGACATCCCGGATAGCATCTGTCTCGGTCAACAGCATCACGAGACGGTCCAATCCGATCGCCAGGCCCCCGTGAGGGGGTGCACCATAACGAAGCGCATCCAGTAGGAAACCAAAACGTAACTCGGCCTCATTATCCGACATCTGCAGGATATTGAAGATCGCATTTTGCATCTCCGTCTGGTTGATACGCACGGAGCCTCCACCCACCTCATACCCGTTGATGACAACATCGTAGGCGCGCGACAACGCCCCACCCGGGTCGTTAAGTAGAGTTTCCGCATCCACCGATGGCGCGGTGAACGGGTGATGCAAAGCGGTCCAGTTGCCCTGATTATCTTTCTCGAACATTGGAAAATCCACAATCCAGCAAGGTGCCCAAGGCCGCTCATACAGATCGAGATCTGCGGCCAGACGACAGCGCAATGAGCCCAGCGCATCATTGACGACGCCCGATTTATCCGCCCCAAAAAATACGATATCACCATTGTCAGCACTCACCCTTTCGAGGATCTGGGTCACAACATCTTCCGGCAGGAATTTCAGGATGGGCGATTGCAAACCATCGATCCCAGCTGACAGATCATTGACCCGGATATAGGCAAGCCCGCGAGCACCGTAGATGGCAACATATTTCGTGTAGTCCTCGATATTCTTTCGGCTCAAACGTTCACCATCGGGGACCCGTAAGGCCGCGACACGGGATTCTGCATCCTGCGCAGGTCCTGCAAACACCTTGAATTCCACCGACTGCATGAGGTCTGACACCTCGACAAGTGGTAGATCAAACCTGAGATCTGGTTTGTCAGATCCGTAGTGCGCTATCGCGTCGGCGTACTTCAGTACCGGAAAACTCTCCAGATCAACATCAATCGATGATTTGAACAGACGCACGAGCAGATCCTCTACTAGATCCATTATTTCCTGCTCGTTCATGAACGTAGTTTCGATGTCGATCTGAGTAAACTCTGGTTGGCGGTCTGCGCGAAGATCCTCGTCCCGGAAACAACGCGCAATCTGAAAGTACCGATCAAATCCTGACATCATCAGCAATTGTTTGAACAACTGAGGCGATTGCGGCAACGCAAAGAACTCTCCCTGGTGGGTTCGACTAGGAACAAGGTAGTCGCGCGCACCCTCAGGTGTGGCTTTTGTCAGCACAGGTGTTTCAATTTCGATGAACTCAGCCTCATGCATGTAGTTCCGAACAAACTGACTGACATCGGATCGCTTTCGAAGCCTGGCTTGCATCTCGGGCCTGCGCAAATCAACGTAACGGTACTTCAGTCGAACATCTTCCCCTGCATCAGAATACTCGTCCAACTGGAACGGTGGCGTTTCTGCCACCGCGAGGATTTCGATATCGCTGCCCAATACCTCAATGCGTCCTGTAGCCATTTTAGGGTTGACCGCTGCATCATCCCTTGCCCTTACGCGACCCGTGATACCTAGAACATATTCGTTGCGGGCTTTGTCCGCGAGCGCAAACGCCTCCTCGGTATCTGGGTCGAAAACCACCTGAATAATGCCTTCGCGGTCCCTCAGGTCGAGGAAGATCACCCCGCCATGATCACGACGTCGATGGACCCATCCATTCAGGCTGACGGTCTCACCGATATCGGTATCACGTAGCTGTCCGCAGTAATGGCTGCGCATGATTGCCTCCGCCTGATTTTTGGATTGTATGATGCCGTCTCGTCGCACGGCACTTTGAAATTATGTTATCCGTCGCTCGCTGATGACGATCCGCTGCTCGAAGACGAGGAAGTTGTTCCCGCCTTGGAGGATGAGCTTGACGAGGTCCCGCTCGAGTCGCCGCCAGAGGCTGAGCCCCCGTCGCTTCCTCCTGAGTCACCGCCACTGCGATCTTGACTACCGCTAATGATGTTCTTCTTTTTGCCCGTCTTAAAGTCGGTCTCGTACCAGCCTCCGCCTTTCAAGCGAAAGGCTACAGCCGACACCAGTTTGGTAAGCTTTGGTTGTCCACACGAGGGACAATCCTTCAGAGGATCATCGCTGATCTTCTGAAGTTTCTCCATTCTGTGCCCGCATGCCTCGCACTGATACTCGTAGATAGGCATTTCAAGTCCTCTTGCTGAACCAATCCGGCAGTTGCCTCCCTGCCGTTCGTTGTCAATTGTACGCGAGCCAACAACACGATCAGATGATCAAGCCGAATGCACTCTTGAGAGAGCCGCGCATTATACCGGAATCAACGAGCGATTCGACCCGAGCCAGACAGAGTCCATGAACCGATCACCCGTGGTTAAAAGGGGGGATTCCTTTGCGAACAAGCTACCCTCGTGAGAGTGATGTTCGATGCCAGCCATGTCATGCACTTCAAGTTGGTCACCACGTTTATTGCAGAAAATATCGTGTTTTACCGGCTTCTACCTTGCTCCACATCAGGTGATCCGCTATAAACACACCCGCGCAATCAAGGCAGTATTGCTCGCGCAATCGCACAAAACCAAAACACTGACGTCACCTGATAAAAAGGAAAATTGAATGGCAGCCAGAAAGGCAAAAGCAAAGACGACCGCAAAGAAGCGACTTCCTGCGATCAAAGAGAAGTACACCAAGAGTGCGATTTTGAGTGAGATTGCCAACAACTCCGAACTCACAAAAGGGCAGGTGTCTTCTGTACTAGATGAACTCAGTGACCTGATCGAACGACACGTCAAAAAGGGTGGTGCAGGCGAGTTCACACTGCCGGGATTACTCAAGATCAAGACAGTAAAAACCCCAGCCAAAAAGGCACGGAAAGGCGTACCTAATCCGTTCCGTCCTGGCGAACTGATGGACGTGGCCGCAAAACCAGCGAGCATGCGCATTCGCGTTTCGCCGCTCAAAAATCTGAAGGGCTTCGTCTAGGTAACTGATCTGTTCGCTGCAGCGAATGAAGCTCGAATAGGCCGCGGTTTCGCGGCCTTTTTCATTCTGGACTCGGGTGAACTCAACGCTTCGCCTCCATGCAGTGTCGAAAGGCCTATGATGAACTTGTAGTAACGAAAGGTTAATCGTACTGTCACTAACCAATGGGTAACACCCCGTCGAACCAACATACGCAGCCTGTCATGAAAGCATCCCAATATCTCATCTCTACTTTGAAGGAGGTCCCTTCAGACGCCGAGGTCGCAAGCCATATCCTGCTGCTCCGTGCTGGATTCATTCGCAAGATTGCTTCCGGGATCTACAACTGGCTGCCCATGGGGTTTCGAGTACTTAAGAAAGTGGAAGCCATTGTCCGTGAAGAAATGGATGCATCCGGCGCATTGGAAGTCATCATGCCCGTCGTACAACCTGGAGAACTCTGGGAGGAGTCAGGACGCTGGGGGAAGTACGACGAAGGCTTGCTGCTCAAGTTCAATGATCGACATCAACGTGACTTCTGTCTTGGACCGACGCATGAAGAGGTCATCACCGAACTCGCTCGGAACGAACTGCGAAGCCATCGACAACTCCCGGTCAATCTCTACCAAATTCAGACGAAATTCCGTGACGAAACCCGACCGCGTTTTGGTCTGCTGCGCGCCCGTGAGTTTGTCATGAAGGATGCCTACTCATTTCATCTCGATGAGAGCAGTCTCGACGAAACCTACCAGGTCATGCACGATACCTATAGTCGTATCCTCGATCGGTTGAAACTCGAGTATCGAGCTGTGCTTGCTGATAGTGGCAGCATTGGTGGCAATGCTTCCATGGAGTTCCACGTATTGGCGGACTCTGGTGAGGATGTCATCGCATTCAGCAGCAGCTATGCAGCCAACCTCGAAAAAGCAGAATCCATCATTCCTGAAGCTGAGACGGCGGATCCTTTACCACGAACACAAGTCGACACGCCCGGGATGCACACGATCAATGAGGTGGCCAGCTTCTTAAAGGTTGACGCTACACGAACAGTCAAGACCCTGATTATCAAGGCAGATAACGAAGATAGTGGGCTTGGACTGGTAGCACTGGTTCTCCGCGGCGATCACCAACTGAATGAGGTCAAGGCCGCGCACTTGCCTGGTCTTTCCACGCCAATCACATTCGCGAATGATGCCGAAGTGCATGCTGCAACCGGTGCGGATCCAGGGTCGGTTGGCCCTGTCGATCTCGGCCTGACTTGCTACGTCGACCATAGTGCAGCTGCTCTCAGCAATTTCGTCTGCGGCGCGAACCAGAACGACGTTCACCTCACAGGCGTCAACTGGCAGCGTGATGTGCCAGCGTATCAGGTCGCTGATCTCCGAAATGTTGTCGAAGGTGATGAAAGCCCCGACGGTCAAGGAAAATTGACATTCAAGCGTGGTATTGAGGTGGGGCATATTTTCCAGTTGGGCAAAAAGTACTCTGATCCAATGAAGGCCACGGTGCTCGACGACAATGGCAAAGCCGTCACCATGATGATGGGATGTTATGGCATGGGTGTCACCCGGCTGGTTGCTGCGATCCTTGAGCAGTATCACGATAACCGCGGAATGGTCTGGCCGACGATCGTCGCCCCTTTCCATGTCATTATTATCCCAATCAACGCACACAAATCCCCGGAAGTCGCCAAGGTGGCCGATGATCTATATCGGAAGCTGGAAGCTGCAGGCATTGAAGTATTACTTGATGATCGTGATGGTCACCGACCCGGCGCAAAATTCGCTGACGCGGAGCTGATAGGGATTCCCCATCGTCTTGTTGTTGGTGATCGGGGGCTCAGTGATGGCGTAATTGAATACGCCAATCGATCCTCGGGCGAAAGTGAACATCTGCCTGTTGGTGACGTTGTGACTCGCCTCACAGAGTGGGTCAACAGCGACCGCTAAGCAGATCCCCTACTTCTCCTGGATCTCATCTAGCAGTGATTCGACAGTCTGCGGACCAATCAGCACTTTATGGACACCATTGCCGGGGGCCATCACGATCGTTGTAGGCAGGACCTGGGGTTGTTCGTACCCCAACATACGATAAGGATCATTTTGGAACACGGGGAACGCAATCCCCATTTGTTCGACTGCCGCTGCCATCTTGTCGGGACCCGGCTGATCAAAATTGACCCCATAGACCACGAGCCTGTCACCATGCTCGGCAGCAAGTTCATTGAGCTCTGGTATTTCAGTCCGACAGGGCGCGCACCACAGCGCCCAGTAGTTGATCACGATCCACTTTTCGTTATCGATGATTTGCCGCACATTAGCGGTATGTACGAACGCAACAGGCGGTTCGCCACATCCAGCAACCGATGACATGAGCGTCATCAATATCAGCGCAAACAGACGCTTAAGATTTGTCGAATCGGTGATCGCAGGATTCAATGGCTTCACTTTAGAGTTCATGGGCGCGTTCGGTTTCCTCATCTAGCGTATCAAAGACTGATCTGGTCAGCAGTGTTCCCAGATCAACATCCAGTATCCGGTCTCTATGATCGGCGATGGCCTGTAGGATCTTCCTGATAACGCTGCCAAAACAGAAGACAGAAAGATGCTGACATTCTTGCCCAGGGTGGTAAAAACTTCAAAGTGCCAATCGGTGCCACTACAATGCCTACCGAGAAAGCAAGACTCAGGAACAGGTGCTCATGAGCAAGGTCACAATCTACCACAACCCTCGTTGCTCAAAATCCAGGCAGACACTTCAGCTGCTGGAGGAAAAGGGGATCGATCCTAACATCGTGCTCTATCTCGAAACTCCACCCGACAAAGGCACCCTGTCAAAGCTGATCAACCAGCTAGGCATCACCGCCAGGGAGTTGATTCGATCGGGGGAAGATGAGTACAAAGCGATGAAACTGTCGGATAAGTCTCTCTCAGACGAGGCCTTGGTTAATGCGATGGTCAGGTCACCAAAGTTGATTCAGCGACCTATTGTCGTCGCCAACGGGAAAGCTGTGCTAGGTAGACCCCCGGAAAACATCCTCGATATCATCTGACCTCAGCAGGCAGACCGATCGGTCAATCGTCGACGATCAGTGGATGATCCGATCCTTCCGTTCAGGCGTTGATGGGGGTGCCATCAGATCATCTTCTTCGTCCAGCTCATCATCCTGACTGCTGCAGACTTCATAGCGCCGAGTGCTGATTTCTCCATCCAGCACCTCGGGCAGCGCTTTCAGGAAATCTTCCATGTGATCCGTCTCGTAGTGTCCCTGCAGCGCTTCAACCGATTCCCACTCCTGGAATAGCAATAGGGTGTTGGGATCAGTCAAACCGACGTAAAACTCGTAGCTCACACATCCATGTTCACTGCGGCTGGCCATTACCATTTCACGCATGAGGGAAATCGCGTCGTCGCGAACCTCTGATCTAATAGGGAATGTACCATGCACAATGATCATCAGATTGTCACAGAATTAGCTTTTGAATTGATTATACAGGGAAATTCCGGAGGGACCATGTAAGGACCGGATGGATTGGCTAAGCCCATTCACATCCGACGAATCGCCTGACAATACGACAATCTCTGGGTTATGAATCCCGATGAACGGCAAAAGGAGACCAGGTCTGATTCACAGGCATCACCTCCAGCTGATTGATATTGACATGTGCAGGCACCTGCGTCACCCAATAGATCAGCTCCGCCACGTCAGCACCTGAAAGCGGCTGCATCCCGTTGTAAACCTGAGATGCTTTACCTTCGTCACCTTTGAACCGTACCACTGAGAATTCCGTTTCACACATCCCAGGTTCGACGTTAGTCACTCGGATGTTCTTGCCCAGGAGATCGGTTCGCAAGTTACGAGAAAATTGCTGCACAAATGCTTTGGTACCGCCATACGCGTTGCCACCAGGGTACGGCCAGCTGGCCGCCACTGAGCCGATATTGACGACATGTCCGCTACCACGCTCAACCATCCCGGGCAGTACGGCGCGCGTGACATACATGAGCCCTTTGATATTGGTATCGACCATCGTCTCCCAATCAGTCATGACGGCTTCGTCGGCTCCTTCCATGCCAAGTGCCAGTCCCGCGTTGTTCACCAGGATATCGATCCCCGCAAAGGAATCAGGTAACCTGGAAATCGCAGAAGCGACTGCTTCATTGTCTCTAACGTCCAACGTCACGCTATGAATATGGTCGGGTTGGGGCATCGATTGTTTCAGTTCATCAAGACGCTCCTGTCGACGGGCTGCAATGACCACTTGCCAACCCTCACGAGCGAAGCGTTCCGCGGCAGCCGCTCCGAACCCCGACGACGCACCTGTTACCAGCACCGTGCCAGCCATAAAATTCCTCCTATATTGTCTTTCCCGGATGCATCACTCGATAGCGACATCAAACGGTAATTATTCCGGTGACAAAGCTACCAGACCCACCCCTTCGTCGACCAGCCGATCTTTGATTTCTTCGAGTATCGCCGGGTCATCGATTGTTGCAGGTGGGTCATACGCCTGATTGTCTGCGATCTTTCTTATCACCTGGCGTAGGATTTTGCCGGACCGCGTTTTGGGTAATCGTTGCACAACCACCGCTCGCTTGAAATTAGCAATACCACCAACATGTGCGCGAACAGCCGCGACCAGTTCGGACTGCAGTGACCGCGCATCGATGTTTGCGCCGTCCTTGAGGACCATCAACCCAACGGGAACCTGACCTTTATCCGAGTCTCCAATGCCAATCACTGCACATTCCGCAACAGCTGGATGTGCGGCTACAATCTCTTCCATTTCACCGGTCGATAGCCGGTGACCAGCCACATTGATCACATCGTCAGTCCTACCCATGATAAAAAGATAGCCATCTTCATCGAAGTAACCACCGTCTCCCGTATGGTAATAGCCTGGATGTATGCTCAAATAAGACTTCTCGAACCGTTCGTGGTCACGCCAAACGGTGGGCAAACAACCCGGCGGCAAGGGCAGTCGAATCACAACATCGCCCTCCGAACCAGCCTCTTGCTCTATGTGATTCTCGTCCAGAATCCGAACATCAAATCCAGGCATTGGAACATTGGCAGAGCCACTTTTCATCGCCAGCGCTTCGATGCCAACGGGACTCGCCGCAATAGGCCATCCGGTTTCCGTCTGCCACCAGTGGTCAACAACAGGAATACCAAGAATATCGACAAGCCATTCGTACGTCGATGGATCTGTTCGTTCACCTGCAAGGAATAGGGTTCTCAATGATGAAAGGTCGTGACCTTTCATCATTGCCGCTTCTGGATCCTCTTTACGTACCGCCCGAAACGCGGTAGGTGCTGTGAAAAAGACATTGACGCCATATTCGCTGATGATTCGCCAAAACGTTCCGGCGTCGGGTGTCCGCACCGGTTTGCCTTCGAAAAGAACCGTGGTACAACCGGTCAACAAAGGGGCATAGACAATATAGGAATGCCCAACCACCCATCCCACATCAGATGCAGACCAGAAGACATCTCCCGGACCTACGCCATAGACCAGTGACATACTGTATCGAAGTGCGACGGCATGTCCCCCATGATCACGGACGACGCCTTTGGGTTTACCCGTCGTCCCCGAGGTATACAAAATATAAAGAGGGTCCGTCGCTGCCACCGGTACTGCTTCCACAGGGTCAGCATCTGCCACAAAATCTGTCCATGATGTCTCGTTTACTGACAAGGACACCTCACACTGATCCCGCAAAAGAAAAATGACGTGTTCAACATTATGATCAGCGAGTTCTAGCGCGTCATCGACCAGGGGCTTGTATGGAATCACACGATCAAACTCAATCCCACAGGACGCCGTGATCAGCAATCGGGGTTCCGCATCATCGATTCGGCTCGCTAATTCTGGCGCTGCGAAACCGCCAAAAACTAATGAGTGGATCGCTCCGACACGTGCACAGGCCAACATCGCTATAACAGCCTCAGGGACCATAGGCATGTAGATCACCACCCGATCTCCTTGCGTCAGACCCGAGCGTTGCAATGCACCAGCCGCACGACCGACTTCCTCCAAAAGCTCACGATAGGTATACCGTTGCTTCGTGCCTGTCACAGGTGAGTCATAAATCAATGCATCCTGATCACCGCGCCCGTTCTCGACATGAAAATCGAGTGCCAGCCATGACGTGTTCAGCTCGCCGTCAACAAACCAGCGACCATCCTTAAAGATAGCCGCGGGTGGGGTGTGCCAATCCACCGATGCCGCCTGGGTCCGCCAGAATGACTCTGGATCTGACAATGAACGATCAAAATCTTCGGTATAGCTCATGATCTTCCCACTTCAGTGACGCCTGAATCTTTGATCAGGTCCGATGTGAAACAAAATCTTCAGACGCAAAAAAGGGGATCCCTGATCCCCTTTCAAGCCGTCGTCCAAGTCGCCGCAGATATTTACCTTCGCTTGGCCCGGGCTTTGGTTTTCCGAGCTTTCATTTTTCCAGAGGTATTTGCCTTCCGCTTCATGGCAACACTCTTTTTCTTAGTCGCCTTCTTGGCCGATGCTTTCTTGGCAACGCTCTTCTTCGCGGCGCCACTTTTCCTCTTCATGGTATCGAGCTGACCCTTACTCGGTTGCGCCTTTAGGAGCTTCTTATAGACCGGCGAACGCTTGGAGATTTTCTTGTGCTCAACATAGAAGTCGACCGCCTTGTTCCAGGCACCAGCAAGACCATGGAGATTTATGGAGACAGTCGTATTGACGATTTTCCCCGCCTTACTGGACATGATGCCGATCTGAAATACCGGTGTTCGCGTGCCACTCTTCTCGGTCTTCATCCGGAACAAAATGCCCCGGACCTTACCGCCTTTATCGAACAAGGCTGTCCGTGCGGCCTCATCTCTGGCTTTGCTCTGCTGACGAGATAGCGCTTCGTCTCGTGCCTCAGCAGCAAGCTTCACTTTCGCACGCGCTTCACCGCGTAGGCGTTTGCCATCTTTCTTCAGTGAAAAATATTCCTGATAGGTCTTCCCACCGATCTGTCGACGAACCCTGAAGCCGTGAAACCGGGTTGTATCAAGTAACTCTACACTCATGGTTGTCGTACCTTTATGTATGGCTCAGACCGCTGTTGCTCGGACCGCTATGGTAGTAACTGCTATTAGGTAGTACCTGTGTTGGTCGTACCTGCGTTGGTCGCATATGTGGGCCGCACATTGGGGACCCACTCTAGATCGAACTGTCGAACGAACTATCCGTCGCATCAAGTCCGCACTGCACAAATTCTAACCTGTTTTGCAGGAAAAAAAACACAGGTCCCCGCGCGGACTCACACTTGTGATTGATCCCCGTTTACTCAGCCTGACGGATTGCACCATTTTCGATCAGCGACTCAATTTCCATGTCAGAAAATCCAGCCGCACTCAGAACTTCGCGAGAATCCTCGCCGGGTTTTCTTGCAGCGTGGGTCAACTCAGGAACTGTTCGGTCAAATCGGGGTGACGGTGCCGGCTGCGTCACACCTTCGAGTTCAACAAATGTATCTCGATGGCTGTTGTGGGGATGATGTGCGACCTCATCCAACGACAGAACCGGCGCAAAACAGATGTCAGTGCCCTCCATGATGCCGCACCATTCATCTCGAGTTTTTGTCCTGAAGACGACGGTCAACTCAGACTTGTAGTCTGCCCACCGACTTTTATCCATCTGGCTTCCAAACACATCGGCGTCCAGACCGGCCTTCTCCAACAGCAATGCATAGAACTGAGGTTCAATGGATCCGAGCGAAATGTACTTTCCATCACTCGTCTCATACGTATCATAAAAGTGTGCGCCGCCATCCAGCATGTTGCTCGCACGTTCATGATTCATCGCACCTACAGCCTGCATCGAGAAGAACATCGCCATCAGGGATGCAGCACCATCAACCATGGCTGAGTCGATTACTTGTCCCTTACCAGAGCCTCTGGCTTCAAGAATGCCACAGACAAGTCCAAACGCCAGCAACATGCCACCCCCGCCAAAGTCACCCACTAGGTTCAGCGGGGGAACGGGTTTGCCTCCCTTGTTGCCGATGGCGTGCAAAGCTCCGGCGAGAGAAATATAGTTAATATCATGACCCGCGGCTTGCGCCATTGGACCTTCCTGTCCCCATCCGGTCATGCGTCCATAGACCAGTTTCGGATTCCGTGCCATACAGAGCTCTGGTCCCAGTCCAAGCCGTTCCGTCACCCCCGGTCTGAACCCTTCAAACAGTGCGTCCGCAGACTCGCATAACCGGAGCACAGCCTCTACACCTGCTTTTGTTTTCAGATCGACCGCGATGGACTTGCGGCCCCTCGCCAGAACGTCGATCGTGCGTCGCACAGTGGACTTCGCCGGTCGATCTATCCGAATGACCTCAGCCCCCATGTCCGAAAGCATCATGCCGCAAAACGGGCCCGGACCAATCCCTGCCAACTCGATAATCCTGACGCCTGACAAAGGTCCCATAGTGTGCTCCTTGTTTGATGATGCCTGCACGTATTGTAGGCACATTCAAGTCATTCATCGCAAACCTTCGGACGTCAAACGATCAGCGTACCTCCAGCACACAGAGCTTGATCACAATGCACAGCAGAGGTATATCTGCAGTCTCAAACGAATACGGTCACGCAAATGCTCGAAGTCATAGAAATTGAACCTGCCAACAAGGCGACGGCCAGCGTCATCTGGTTGCACGGCCTTGGTGCTGACGGTCATGATTTCGAGCAGATCGTACCCATGCTGGAACTACCCGAGACAATCCCGGCACGATTCATATTGCCGCACGCGCCAGAACGTGAAGTCACTATCAACAATGGCGAGCGCATGCGAGCCTGGTACGACTTCATCCCGCACTCCGAGACGGAGGGTAAGAACGACATAGAGACTTCAAGGCAGCAGATCTGTGAACTCATCGCCATAGAACAGGATCGCGGTATCGACCCTGGTCGAATCATATTGGCCGGATTTTCCCAGGGCGGTGTGATCGCTCTACATACAGCAATGCGACACGATGTTCGTCTCGCAGGCGTGATCGCACTCTCAACCTACCTGTATGACGCAGCTGCAACCGAACAGGAAATGAATGACGCCAACCTCGCCCTGCCCATTCTTATAGCACACGGTAAGTTCGATCCCACGATACCGATCATGCGAGCGGCCACATCCAGGGAAAACCTAATCCGAATGGGTTACGACGTCCGGTGGTTTGACTACGATATGGAACATCAGGTGTGTGTACCAGAAGTCGAGGAAATCTCCCGCTTTATCCAGGAAATTCTGTAACTGGCGCTATGAACAGCGCCGATTCAACCCAGGCATCCAGTCACCATCGATTGCGGTACAACACAGACCGTTCGTGGGTCACCTGCGTCTTGGAGAACTTTGATCTGTTTCTGCTGGATCACGCCGCCAACGAAAGAAAAGCATCGGCCGTTGCAATGTCCATGGTCGCCCACTACCCAGATCGCACGATGCTGGTCGTCAAGATGACGGATCTGGCACTGGAGGAGTTGAGTCATTTCCGAAGCGTTGTCCATTTGATCCAGGCCCGCGGATTGCAACTTGCCGATGACTCGAAAGATCAATACGTAGCCGCGTTGCGTGAGCACCACCGCCGCGGGAAAGAGGATTACTTCATGGATCGACTTCTATCTGCTGCTGTGGTTGAAGCACGGGGGACAGAGAGGTTCGCGTGCCTGGCCGCAGCGCTCCAGGACCCTGATCTGGCAAGATTCTATGAGACACTCGCCCATTCCGAGGCTACCCATACCGAGATGTTCCTGAACCTTGCCGCACAGTACTTTGACCTCGGGGATGTGTCGGCTCGTTGGTTGTTCTGGCTCGATCGAGAAGCCGAAGTGCTGTCACAGATCCCTGTCCTCCCGCGCCTGCATTAGGTCCTTTGAAATTGAGACAACTTTCTAAATGAAGCGGTCAGGACATGAAAACGTATGAAGCAATCGAACAGTACCTGGCACACTACGCAGAATCGGAAATCCGCGAAGTTGCACAACTACGTCTTACCCAAAGTGACCATGTACTGGTCATCCCGGCATTCCAGGAAACCACCCAAGACCTGCTCCGCGTCATAGCCGGCATTGACGATCATTTTCTGCTGATTGTGGTCTGTAATAGCGGGGTCCACGACACTCTGACCGTCAGACTCCACGAGGAACTCACCGCAGCTGATGACAACGTTTCCGTGGGCAATCTCTCATGGATCCAGTCGCGAAACATGCTGGTCGTTGACCGTTGTACGCCAACCCGATACATCCCCCACAAGCAGGGCGTGGGATTGGCACGTAAAATTGGTTCAGATATCGCACTCGCGTTGATTCATCAGCGCACAGTCTCGCAACCAGTCATTCATCTGACCGATGCTGATGCGCGCCTCCCCCACAACTACTTCCGATGTCTTGAAACAACGACTATTGCGGCTGCCTGGATTTATCCTTTTGACCATATCTCGCACACGGTTAGTAACAACGATCACGAAAGAGATGCGATGGCGCTGTATGAAGCCTCCGTTCATTACTACGCTGCAGGTCTTCGGTGGGCAGGTTCCCCCTATGCATACACAACAGTTGGCAGTGCTATGGCAATATCGCCTCGCCACTATGCCGCGGTCAGAGGGTTCCCGAAAAGAAACGCAGGCGAGGACTTTCACATTCTGAACAAACTGCGAAAGACGGGAGCTATTTGCTCAATACCCTCGCCACCAGCAGTTCCTATTGGCGTCTCCGCCCGATTAAGTACCCGCGTTCCAATTGGGACTGGTACCGCTGTCCGTCAGATCACATCGATGTCGAACCCACTTCAGGAGTTTTCGTTTTACGATCCCCAGGTGTTTATTGAACTGAATCGCCTGATTACGATGGCAACCTCACGTCTAATGCAACCAGCGCCCTATGATGCTCCATGGATCCCTTCCTCATCTGCGGACATTCTGAACACGGTAGTCGAGCAGCTGAATCTCGGGGCTGCACTGTCACGATGCAGTCGACAATCCTCAAACCCTGAGCGCCGTGTGAGGGCGTTTCATGACTGGTTTGATGGACTCAAAACACTGCGGTTAATTCATGGACTAAGAGATGCGGGTCTCAAATCGCTACCGTTCTCTGAACTCATGCAACTGCCCCCATTCCTCAACCTCTCAACAGGGTCTTCACCCGCTGACTTTTCTCAGAAAATGCGGGCCTACCTTCACGCTGCCCCGGTTCATGAAGCCACGTAGCCAGTAACGACCAATATGTACCCTTGTCGGGCGACGTAACGTGTTAGCATTGTCCGACCAATAGTGTCGCTCGATGCAACACCGCAAAAACACGACCGACGCACGACGAAGTTAAGACCAAGACCACAACTGTCACCATTAGATATATGTATTGCCCACTAAGACGGGCCAGAACCGATGACCCATTCTACATCCACCAATGCAACGCCCCAAAAGGTGTTTATAGACGGACAATCCGGCACAACCGGGCTGCAGATTGATCGACTTCTGGCTTGCCACGAGCATATTGAAATCCTGCGTATTCCTGATAGCGATCGTAAAGACCCTGAGGCCAAACAGGCATTTCTCGACGACGCAGATATTGTCGTTCTTTGCCTGCCAGACGATGCAGCAAGAGAGACCGCATCTCAGTGTCGCGACACTACACGAATTCTGGATGCCAGCACCGCCCACCGCGTTGATCCTGCCTGGACATATGGTCTACCTGAGCTCACTCAGGATCGAAGGCAGAAGATCGCGGACGCCAACCGTGTCTCGAATCCGGGATGCTGGCCAACCGGTTTTTTGCTGGCCGTAAAACCACTCGAGGCCGAGGGACTTCTTCCGACAGAAAAGACCCTATCTGTGAATGGTATATCCGGATATTCGGGTGGCGGACGCCAGATGATCGAGCGCTACGAAACGCGTGCATCAGATGCACCCAACGATCTGTGGTACTCACGACCCTATCGGTTAAGTTTCGGGCACAAACACCTCGCCGAAATGCAGAAGCAATGTAATCTCGCAAAGCCACCATTGTTTATGCCTTCTGTCGGTCACTTTGCACAAGGTATGCTGGTAAACATTCCAGTGGATGCAACCTTGTTAAATCAGGCTGCGGGAGCGGCAGACATACAGCTTTTGCTAGCGCAGCAATATGAGGACGAAGCGTTTGTCCGGGTGCACGTGTTGAACGATGAAAAAGCCCTAGAAGATGGATTCCTTGATCCTCAGGGAAACAACGGCACCAATCGCATTGACCTTTTCGTTTTTGGTGACGATGAGCAGGTCCTGTTGACAGCGAGACTGGATAATCTCGGTAAGGGCGCCTCCGGGGCCGCGGTGCAAAATCTCAACATCATGCTCGCTCTGGACGAAATGGCAGGCCTAACCGTATGAACTATCACGACCTTAGCAAGAAAGAACTCGAATCACTCCATGCCTCCCTCAGTGAACAATTCGAGCGTATCAAATCAGAGAGACTCTCTCTGGATCTTACCCGCGGGAAGCCCGGAGCCGACCAGTTAGATCTTTCGAACGACCTCGACGGGATCCTGAATGGGTTTTATCTGTTACAGGATGGTACAGACGTTCGAAACTATGGCGGCATTCTGGGAATTCCTGAAGCTCGAGAGTTCGGTGCAGAACTCCTGGGCTCGACACCTGACGAAGTGATGGTCGGCGGCAATAGTAGCCTGACACTGATGTATCTATTCCTGCGCATGATGATGGAACTATGGCAATCAGCAGAACAACAACCCCGCTTCCTGTGTCCCGTTCCTGGCTATGATCGACATTTCGCGATCTGTGAGGAATTTGGCATAGATATGGTTACTGTACCCATGACCGATACCGGCCCAGATATGGACATCGTCGAACGCCTCGTGCACGAGGATACCTCTATCAAAGGCATCTGGTGCGTACCACGGTACTCAAATCCAACTGGATGTACCTACAGTGACGAAGTCGTTGACCGCATGTCCAGATTGCCCCAGCACGCAGGTGATGACTTCGTGATCATGTGGGACAACGCATATATCGCACACCACCTGGCTGAGACCCCCGATCCGCTAAAGTCCATCATGGCGTGCTGTCGTGAGACGGATACAACGAAAAATCTCGTAATCCTGGCATCGACATCAAAAATCACTTTTGCGGGCGCCGGTATCTCATTTCTTGCAACCGCCCGGGAGCAACTCGCGCAATTCGAGAAATACCTGGGCATAGCGATGATCGGCTTCGACAAGGTGAACCAACTGCGCCACCTTCGCTTTCTCGAGGATCAGGCCGGTCTTGCCGCCCACATGGAAAAACACCGACAAATCCTCGCACCCAAGTTCAAAAGTGTCCTGTCGATCCTGGAAACAGAACTCGGCGGTACGGGCATCGCCCGTTGGACCAAACCAAATGGCGGCTACTTTGTTTCCCTTGACACGATGCCCGGTTTAGCTAGCAATGTGATCGGTATGGCTGCCGATGCAGGCGTGAAACTGACTCCCGCTGGTGCAACCTTCCCGTACGGTCGCGACCCGGAGAACAGCAATATCCGGATTGCACCGACCTACCCGCCGGTTGAGCAACTCAATAAGGCTATGTCGGTGCTTGTCCTCTGCATTCAACTATGTTCAGCTGCCCAACTGACAAAGGCGTAGCGCCCGCTCACAGGATCATCGATTGAGTTTCCTAAAAAACCTGTTTGGTTCCCGATCAACACCCGAGAACAACAAGCTTTCCGAAAATGGACCGAAAAGCGATCGCCCATCGCACGCACAGCGTCGTCAGGACCGGGCATCAGGCAAGAAGACGGAACAGAAAGCAGGCCAGAATACGAGCCAGAAGAAGGGACATTCGCGGAAAGGTCAAAGCAAACAGAGGCCGCAAAAGCAAAACAAACCCAAATTTACCCCACCGACACCTCCAGCCCTCGAGACGATCGGATTCTTTGGTGAGCTGGATCTCCCCGACGAACTCACCTCCGCAATCTCTGCACTTGGATTTACCGATGCCACACCGGTCCAACGTGATGTACTCCCTCACTCGCTGGCGGGTGAAGACATTATCGCGCAGGCACAAACAGGGACCGGAAAGACAGCCGCCTTTCTTATTTCCATATTGACCTATCATCTCGAAAACCCGGAGGAAACCGGGCGAGCAAAAGGGACGCCGTTCGCACTTGTCATTGCACCCACTCGAGAGCTGGTACTCCAAATTACAGAAGATGCCGAGGCACTATCGCAGTTTGTTGATATCAATGTTATTTCCGTCGTCGGCGGCATCGACTACGACCGGCAACGTCAGCAGTTGCAACAAAGAGTCGACATCGTCGTCGCCACGCCAGGTCGACTACTCGATTTCTGTCGCTCGCGCACCATTGACCTCGGCAGCGTCGATTCACTGGTCATTGATGAGGCAGATCGCATGCTAAGCATGGGGTTCATTCCCGATGTCAAAGCCATCATTCGGCGCACTCCTTTCAAAGACATGAGGCAAACCCAGTTATTCAGCGCAACGTTCAGCGAAGATATCAAACGGCTGGCACAGAACTGGACCCGGGACCCAGTGCGAGTCGAAATCGAACCGGAGCAAGTTGCTGTCGAAACGGTCGATCAGCGCTTCTATTTGACCGCCAGCGAAGCCAAGTTCGACGTCCTTTTCAACCTGTTCAATGAAGAATCCGTCAGCCGAGTCATCGTCTTCGTCAATCGAAGAGACCAGACTCGTAGGCTTTTCGAGCGGATGCAAAGGCACAACATCCGGTGTGGAATGCTCACCGGTGAGGTACCACAGCGCAAGCGTATCCGTACACTTGAGGACTTCAAAGAAGGCAGAATACAGATACTCGTTGCGACAGATGTTGCAGGTCGAGGCATCCATGTCGACGACATCTCGCATGTAGTGAACTACAACCTCCCAGAAGATCCCGAAGATTATGTGCACCGCATCGGTCGTACCGGACGGGCCGGTTCAGCCGGGACATCCATCAGTCTGATCTGTGAAGACGATTCGTTCATGATGCCCGACATTGAGACGCTCCTGGGTAACAGCGTCAGCTATGAACAGCCGCCACAACATCTTCTGACTCCCGCACCACAAGCGCCTGCTAGATCTTCTCGCCCCAGGCGCTGATGGCAACCCATTGAACGCACGACGCACCCGAATTCCTAATGGTGTGTGCGTGTTCTCCAGAATGATAGTGGTAAAATTACTGATCGGGACTACGGCGTGTCAGTCCAAAAAGGCACTCCTGCCTCCGGTGCCTATAGCGCACGTGGAGTCTGCATCTGGATTTCCTTACGTCTCCCGGCTGAGGCACTCCTAAATACTGGGTCGGGCTTCGAAGCTTTACCCAGGAGACATAATCCGTACCGATGACACCACCCATGTTGTCGCGAGGTTCGTAGACGGAAGTGATGCATCCCTATGAACTCAAAGCCACCTAGTACTACACCAATATTCACTGTCGAAAAAGCGACAAGCGCCCACGGCATTGCTGACATTGAATCGCGGATCAATGCAGTTTCGATCAAGTACCGCGATGCTAATCGGGCGAGCAAGTCTGACCATTCGAACACCACTTGGTGTCGTGGAGTCACGCATCAACAATCTGATCGTGTCGGTTGCACCTGACAGGCCTATGGAGACATTAATGCTCACCGGTCGTTTGATTCGCGTACGCAACGAACACGGTGAGTCTATCGCCAAAACTCCCGCTGTCGGGATTTCCGTTGTTCCCGGCACTGTACCGCGACCTCCGCACAGATGGACCACCAAACGCGCAGAACGCGCACTAAGTCAGACAAAAGTTACTGTGGAACAAGCTTGATCGTTCCCTTAGCGCGCGTGTAACCATCCCGGCATGAATTGGTAGGGATCGACTTCGTCGTTACGATCGTAACTTACCTCGGCATTAGCCAATAAGCCCTGTAGCTGCTTCTCGCGGTAGGCATCAAACACTTCCGTGCAACCACCGACAAACTCACCACCAACGAAGACCTGCGGGATTGTCGGCATGCCCGTTCGCTCAGTCAGTGCCGCTCTGATCTCACCACCCAGGTTATCCGTCTGGTACACCACGGAATCGAGGTCAATGGAACGGTAGGGGATATTCCTGTCGGCAAACAGCTTGCGCACAGCCCAGCAGAACTCACACCATTCAAGGGCAAACATGACAACAGGCTCGTCGGTACTGTTCACAAATTCGTTGACGAATTCCCGGCCCTTTTCACTTCCGGCGATGAAGGTCGACGGTGGTTCGGGTGCTGAATCTTGATGTTCCTCATCCTCGTTATCTTCGCACGGTGGGGGTGCATCAAAGCGTGCAAGCGGCGTCGATTGAGAAATTTCCATCTCATCTGCATTCATGTCCGCTTCAATACCTTCAAATAACGGCGTGGAAAGATAACGTTCCCCAGTATCTGGTAGCATGCACAAAATCCTGCTGCCTTCCGGTGCGTTTTCAGCCAGGGTCAGCGCCGCGGCCAGTGTTGCCCCAGCAGAAATCCCTACAAAAATGCCTTCTTCCTTCGCCAGGCGCTGTGAGCACTCAAGCGCATACTGTCCATTGACTGCGATGATCCCATCCACCAGATCAGACGCGTCACCGGTAAGTTTGGAGATGAAGTCAGGGGTCCAGCCCTGCATCAGATGAGGCCGGAACATTGGATGACTGCCACCTCCTTGCGCAATACCGCTCCCTAACAATGGTGCATTGTCAGGTTCACAGACAATTACACACGTGTCGGGACTTTCCTCCTTGAGCACACGAGCAACACCTTTCAATGTTCCGCCAGTGCCGTAACCCGTCACAAAATAGTCGAGGCCATCATCGAAGTCGCTTAGGATCTCCCGCGCTGTGGTCCGTGAATGGACGTCAGCGTTGGATTCGTTCTCAAACTGTCGTGACAGGAACCAACCATGTTTCTCGGAAAGCTCGACCGCCTTGGCCAGCATCCCACTACCTTTTTCAGAGGCCGGAGTCAGGACGACCTTTGCTCCTAGGAAGCGCAGCATCTTTCGACGCTCAAGAGAGAAGTTCTCCGCCATGGTGACCACCAGCGGGTAGCCTTTGGCGGCGCAGACCATAGCAAGGCCAATACCGGTATTGCCACTGGTCGCCTCAATGACTGTCTGTCCCGGTTTCAGTGCACCACTTCGTTCCGCGTCTTCAATCACTCCGACCGCAAGTCTGTCTTTGACCGAACCCATGGGATTAAACGATTCAACTTTGGCAAAGAGTTCTACAGATCGCTCGCACAGTTTATTGATTCTCACGACCGGCGTACTGCCAACCGTTTGCAGAATATTGTCGTATCGCATCGGCTACTCCTGTTGTCGTTCTATTGTGTCAGTCTTGGGTTCATCACGCATGATCATCTTGCCCTGGCGCATGACGGCCTCGGCATGAATTGCCATTTCATGCTCACCAAACTCAGCGTTGGGTCTCTGCATAAGTTCAAAGTGGCCAAATCGATCTTCACCCGCCACCAACGTCGCAGTATCCGCACCCTTCGTTTGTCGGACATGCGTTGCACAAAACCGAAGTACCATACCGATACGACGATCCGCCGACCTATTCGGTCCACTGCGATGTACCGCACGCACATGATGCAGTGACATTTCGCCGGCCGCGAGCGGGGTCATGACGCAGTCCTTGATCGGTAGGTCTGCCTCGATGGTCTGTCCACGACTCAGTAGATTGTCATTTTCAAACGTGTTGTGTTGTTCGTATAACTCGCCCCGATGAGACCCGGGAATAAACTCCATCGGCCCTGTCGAAACACCAGCGTCTGACAATGCAACCCAGGCCGTTGCCACATCATGTGGCTCAAGGCCCCAATAGTTTGCGTCCTGATGAAAAGAAACGAACTTGGTATTGTCAGGCTCTTTGATGAACCAGTTCATGGACCACAACAACACATCCGGCCCCAGAATACTCGTGACCGGGCCCACTATTCGTGAATCGGTCACCACATCGAATCCCCAGTCCGTCAATAGGTGTAGGTCCGTTCGCCTGCCAACAGCCTTTTCAATGCCGCCAAAGCGTTGTTCGAACGCTTCGAAATAATCTCTGAGCCTCTGCACCTCGTCTCTGGGAAAGACTGGAATAGGAGAAAGAAAACCGTCGCGTTCATAGGACGCAATCTGCTCGGGACTGAGTGTATCCCTCATCCGACAGAACTCGGGGTGTTGACTATTTTATAAAGCACATCTCTCGCTGTGTCGGCAACACGTGTTTCTTCAAATAACGTAGGATTCACCTGCCCCCAAAACCGGATGGCGCTATCACAAACAAAGTCTCTGAAATCCCCGCCAGTGATGAGTTCATCTTCAACCAGTTCGTAAGCTTCAGGTTGAAAAACTGCCATATCCTGGACATTGAAGTGCCCGTTGCCAGAGCCGAACAATACGTTCAATCTGGCTTTGCTAGGAATTGTAGGAGTATCGAATGCCCAGGCTTTGGCAGGATCCTCAGCTTCACGTCTAAAATAAAATCGATCAATAAACATAGTAAAGAAATCTGACTCCTCACCGATATCACAACGGGGCAAAGTCATCGACCTCATCACGCATGCCCGTAGTTTCCAGTCCGTTTATTGCACTAGCAACAGCACCCGCCTTGATTGCCTCAACCATTGTCGATGCCTAGTTCATCCCGACGCTCATACAACGAAAAAGGCATCAGGGCCGTCGCTCGATCCGGGGTATTCCGCGTCTGGGCACCCCAGAATGCCTCTTGTGGCATGTTGCGTTCCCGCTGTTGACTGACAGTCATTCGTATCGAGTCGTCACATATCCTCCGCAATTACCGGCCAGGAATCCAGCCAATGCCCGTCCGCATCAATGACCGGATGTCCAAGAATAGCTCTAAGCGATTCTGCACCTGCGCTTACGAGTCCTTCCCCTGTGCATGATTACTGGGTTCAAGCCGGCTGCTTCACTTTCACGTCGAAGCCAGAGGCACCATTGTCATCTCCCGATTGGTCACACGTCAATTTACTGGTGGGGGTGTATCCCTCGAACTTGGTCATCACCCAAGGTATGCTCGAATCAATTCCACATGTGAGGCAAGCCATGGACTACGAGACCATCATCCTAGACAAACAGGACAACGTCGGCATCCTAACCCTGAATCGACCGGAACGTCTGAATGCATGGACAACGCAAATGAATGGCGAGATCATCGAAGCCATCAGTGACTGCAACGAAGACCCAGAGATTGGTGCCATTGTTGTGACGGGAGCAGGTCGTGGTTTTTGTGCTGGCGCAGATATCCAGGATAACTTCAAGTCACGTATTGACAACGGTCGAGACGAAGGAGGTGGTACAACAGTCAACTACCTCGACTTCGTTAGGGAGAGCAAGCCAATTATCGCGGCAGTCAACGGTGCCGCCGTTGGCGTCGGTGTCACGATGATGCTGCCTTTCGACATCATCATGGCTTCGGATCAGGCGCGGTTTGGGCTCGCCTTCGTGAAGATGGGCGTCGTTCCTGAACTCGCATCCTCACATTTCCTCGTCGCACGGGTTGGTTTCGGCGCAGCCAGTGAGATGTGTCTCACCGGCCGTCTCTATTCAGCATCCGAAGCACATGAATTTGGTCTCGTGAACCATGTCATTCCCGCGGATGAACTGCTTGAAAGAACGACTGCACTGGCATCTGAAATCGCGGGTAATCCGAGCCGTCAACTTCGTATGACCAAGTCTCTGCTGACCCAAAATGGATCTGAAACGGACCTGCAGGTCGTCCAGAAACGGGAAGGCGAGGCGTTGGCAGAGTGCTACGTCAGTGCAGAGCATAAGGAAGCGGTTCAGGCATTTCTCGAAAAACGAACCCCAGATTTTCGTAACCTTGGTTAACCATCACTTCTCCACAGTCCCTGTGTCTAAGTCGGTGCGGTAACCTCGACCAACATAGTCGAAATCCCACAGTGCACGATTTCGTTGATCGTGGAGATAGTAGTTGTTGTGGTAGGACCTGATCTCCGCAATCAGTCCATCACGAAAAAGATACCATTCTGTACCACGCAGATGTTCCAGGTTACCTTCCGGTGTTCGCCACCTCATCGACCACTCGATGACAGCTTCATCATCCTGGACGATGGCATGATCCAGCTTCCAGTTGGCTTCTGTTCGCGGCCCCACCTTTGACCAGTAAACCGCAAGCGATTCAGCACCAATCACTGCAGCATGGTCGGTGAAATAATGAACCACATCGTGAGTAAACGTAGATTTCATCAATGCAATATCCCCGATATTGCAACCCTCGTAATAGACAAGGATGGTCTCGATGTAAGGATGGCCACTGGTCCTGGTCAGCAAAACGCGCTCCAATCAACATAGTCATAAGGTGCTTGTAACATATTGAGGGCAGCGCGGGTTTATTACATCAAGAACAAATACACCTGCCGTAGGAAGGTTCAGTATGGTTCTAATCAGATCTCTCTCGACCCGGTGGCTCAAGCATGTGTCTCAAGTGGCGTTTGCACTGCTCTTTCTCCAGGTGCAGACAGCCTGGGCAAAAGATTATGCCTGAGGTCCAGATATCGGAACGACGGTGTCGATGGATGACATTGCCGGTAAAGATCACAACGCGATTTCCCAATCCTTATCATCAGTCGCCGGAGAAAATGTCCTACCGATCTTTTTCAATCGTCTGCCAACTGGTGACCTTTCTGCCAAATACAGCTCGTGCAGTTGTTTGAAAATCAGTCAGCGTTTGAAACCTACGAGGTGAAGGCCATCGCGTTCACTATCGATTCACCTGCAAAATTGCGCAAGTTCGTCAAAAAGCACAGTATTGGTTATCCTATTCTTGGCGATACCAACGGAAACGTGGCCGAAGTGTCGGACGTCAGGAACGAGTCGAAAGCGACCACGGCTAGCGAGCAGAGAAACTGACCCCTAAAGTGGATGGGTTAATGGGTGAAGACACAACTCGTGAGCGACTCTCGCCGATCTGTCCAATCCGTCTGTTAATCCGCGTGGACGGTCTGCAGTTCCACAAACCGTCGATAGTACCCGTCTTTCTTCGCCATGAGTTCATCGTGGCTACCGGCTTCCCGTAGCTGCCCTTCTTCAAGAAATACGATCTTATCGGCGTGAGCGATCGTGGACAGCCGGTGCGCAATGATGATGACCAATCTGTCACGAGCCGCCTCATGCAATGACTGAACAAGATATTGCTCGGTCTCCGGATCCAGCGCAGACGTGGGCTCATCGAGAATGAGTATGCGAGACTCTCGTAGCAGCCCACGTGCAATCGCAATACGCTGCTTCTGACCTACAGAGAGTTTACTCATTGTCGTGCCGAGGTGCGTGTCATAGCCTTCCGGCAGTTCATAGATAAAATCATGAATACCCGCAATTCGAGCCACCCGTTCGACCTCTTCCTGACTTGCGTCGGGTTGACCAAAACGAATGTTGTCGATGATGGAATCCGAGAACAGCTGTGTCTCCTGGAAGACATACGTGACCTGCTGACGAAGACTAGTCATCGTCACATCGTTAACGTTGATGCCATCAATCTTGACGGAACCTTCGCTCGCGACCCGGAAGCGGGGAATCATATAGCCCAGGGACGTCTTACCTGCACCGGTAGGACCGACAAAGGCAACAATTTGGCCAACATCCGCCGTGAGCGTCACATCAGACAAAGCACGCCTGCCGTCCGGAAACGTCAGACCCACGTTTTCAAACGTGACACCTTCCGTGATAGGCGGCAGTTCTCGCATCCCCATGTCTTCTTCCTTGGGAAGATCCATCAGTGCGAACACACGACGCATCCCCGCTGCATGTTCCTGCAGGTTGATCCATAGCCAGGACACACTATCCACCGGGCCCCTCATCCAATAAAAGTAGAACCATAGCGAGCCGTAGTCTCCCACTGTCAGGTCACCTTCAATCACCAGGGACGAGATAAAGAAAAACACGGTCATCTGTATGGCAAGGAACGAGAAATGGCGCAACTGCCCCATGATGATATAAAGGATGATCACTGCCCGATGACGCTTGAAGGATTCCTTACTGTCACTGTCGAAGCGTGCTCGTTCTTTCTCATTCCCACCCAGAGACTGGACCGCGAGTACATTGTCCATTCCCTCTTCAATCGTACTCGTCGTAATAGTCCCTGACGCTCGTGTCATCTGACCACGACGACGCATGGCACCAGAGAAAAATACCGTCGATGCCAGGTAGAGCGGAATCAGGGCCAGCGTCATCCAGATGATTGCCGGATGGTCCGGGTATGCGCTGTACATCGTTCCTGCTGCCAATACAAACACGATGGTCGACATCAATGGGCGGTTGATCACCTCATAAAAGATATAGTTCACCGACGGTACGTCGTACATCACCCGGTAAACCGCATCACCAATGCGCTGATCCTCGAGCGTCGTCACCGGTAAGGCCTTGATCTTCTCAAAAAGATTGCTACGCATCGTATGAATCACCGACTGCGTCAGCCTCATATTCATCAGGAACTCGAAGTACCCGTAGAAGCCACCGGCAAAGCTATGGCCCCCATGAACCCGATTCTCCTGACGAGTCGCCTCGTCAAAGCCCTCGAACATACCCGCCTCAGTGGTGTCATTAGCCTCAGGAGCGAAGGCACCGACCAGAATCACCATGAAGACAAAACAGATGGTCAAAAACACCAGAATGTCCCAGGCGGTCATCTGTTGCAAAATCATGTAGTTGATTAGCGGATCAATAAAGAACGGATAGTTCTTCGCGTCCGCAATAGGTACGTCAAGGACCACGTGGTCCACGATCATCTTGATTGGCCATGGCAGAATGGTCACCGGGAACAGTAAGGCACCCCCCATCACCACAAACTTGATCGTGAAACGTCCCCAGAAGTAACGCAGGATCTGCATGGTCCGCCCGACAATGACCAATGATTGCCAGGTGGTGAGCGTGGTTTCAGTATCAATCAGACTCGCACGCTGATTGATACGCTCGTCAGATTGCTGTTTGTTTACCTGGGAGTTTTCGAGGGTCGCATCACTCATGACGTCGCCTCCGGACCACCCAGCGTTCTATTAGCGAGGCCAGATTCCGTTTCGACAAATGAACGGTACTTGCCTCCTTCAACTTGCATCAGAGTTTCATGGCTGCCGTTCTCAAGAATCTTGCCGCGTTCGAGATACAGTATATTGTCAGCCTGGCGAATAGTAGAAATCCGGTGAGTGATCAGGAAGATCGCACGACCCTGTCCCCATTCCGCGAGATTGGCCATGACCTCATGCTCCGTAGCAGCATCCAGAGCCGCAGTGGGTTCATCCAGCACCAAAATTGCAGTGTTTCTGACCACAGCCCTCGCGATCGATAACCGTTGTCGCTGCCCGGTGGACAGACGGCCGCCACGATCCCCCAGTTCCGTGTCAATCCCCTGTGGTAACGCATCAACGTAGTCAGTCATACATGAAATTCTGATCGCCTCATGAATCTCGTCATCCGTCGCGTTGGGCGCGACGTATCGGATGTTCTCTTTCACCGACAATGCGAACAGTACGTTCTCCTGAAGCGCAATGGCAATATTCTTCCGTAGCGTATCGACTTCGTACTCGCGCAGGTCTAACCCATCGATGGACACTATCCCCTGGTCCGGATCAAATAAGCGAAGCAGCATGCTGAGGAGGGTTGTCTTCCCCGAACCTGTGGGTCCGACGATGGCGGTAATCGTCCCGGGATTAGCCGTAAAGCTCACACCATCGAGGATCTTCCGGCTTTCCTCGTAGGAGAAGTGAACATCATTGAATCGGATTTCAGATTTCAGGGCATCGAACGGAATCGCGTTCTCATCGTCCTTTACATCGGGTTCAATATCCAGGATATCGAACACCCGCTGAAGGCCCATCGCCATATCCTGTGCAGTCAGCCACTGTCGCATCAAACCACGCAAAGTGTTGGTTGACGCGAGTAACTCCCCTTTACTCCAGTTGAAAGCCGTTAGATTCCAAACGATAAAACTGAGGCCAATCAAACCAATTAGACCACTTGCGAACGTCTCCCGTCCCTGATTAGCCCACCATGCAATAAGAAACTCAGCACCCAACAGGAACGCGGACGTAATGGTGAACATTACAATAGTCACCAAGGCGACAAGACGTCTCACCTTATAAGCGGCGTTGAATGAGACAACCGCATCCTCTTCAAAGTTAAATTGGGCCTTATCTTCCTTGCCGTAGGCTTTGATTAAACGGATGGCAGAAAAAGTCTCCTGAACCCGGGAGGTCAGATCCGAAGTTGACTCTCTATAGACTAATGAGGCTGTCCGCATGCGTGGCATCGCCCAGGCAGCCCAGAAAAGACCAGGTATCACGATAGAGCCGGCAATCAAACCCAACCAGGGATCCAGAAGCGATACGAAAATGATAGCCACAAAATAGCTAAACAGCGTCCGGCTGACATCAATCAATCGTTCGATCACACCCGTTACCTGCGATGAATCCTGATAGATACGAAAAATCGAGTCCCCGACCCGATGGTCGCTGTGATACTGCAATGACAGTTTGAGCCAACGTTCCTGCAGACCTAGTCTGAGATTCTGGTTAATCCTTTGAAGGATCCACATGCGATACCAGGGGTGAAGCAAATTGAAAGGCAGCTGAATCACTGCCAGCGAAATGGCAATCAGGAAGTATTTCCATTGAACCTCGTACCGCAGTTCCTTACTCAATTCTGTCGCCACATCAGAGCCGACTTGCGGCAAACCAATCAATTCCGCGAACTTCGGTGACAGCGGCTGATTCTGAAGAATCGAGATATTGATCATGTCCGCCAAGAGCAGACCAATCACGACCGCGACGAAACTTCGTGCGAAATCGATCGAGTAAAGGTAGATCAAGTGTGCACTCAGCCGAACTCTGAAAGCCTCGACTGCCTTTCGACCCGGTTTACGAATCTGAACCATCCATCCGAGCAGGCAGGCCGCCGTTATCGCAACCATATAGAGACTATCTGCAGGACCATCGATCACCACCGTTGCAATAAAGTTCCCCAGGAACGCCATGAAAACTGTTAGAGCCGCTGCCTGGAACTGCAGTCTGCCTGGTGCAACCGCCAGGTAGGTGAAACCGACAACAACCACAGCGATCACTGCGTATAGGGCGTAGAACTGCACCGCGGCATCCTGCCAGGGCAACCAACCAATCCAGGGTACACCGACCGCAATCAGGGCGACGAGAACGGGTGCGTAGTAGAAGTGATAGTCAGAACCTGCAATATCTTCTGCAATTTCGGTGGCGAGACCCGCTTTGGGTGACCACCAACGCCCCATGACCTCAGGGCGTATGAAAGGCCAGGAGCGGAGAAACAACTGAAGGATGGCGACGAAGGTGTGCTCATCGTCCTCAATCGATCGATTCCGTTCATCGGGGATTGGCCCTTCCGAAATGAAAGGCAGCGCATGCGCGCGCGCATCCACAACCGCATCTTTCATTGACTCCCCCGTCTCTTTCCGATGTCCCTGATGGGGACATCTTTAGCTTTCAGGCCGATACTTTTGCCGACCTGCGTTAAACACGATCATGCCGCATCCGCCATTAAAACACACCCCTAGTGCCCGCCTTAACAATTCTCTGACATGCGCTCAACGATCACGTGCTTGCCGCAGCACGGTGTTCTTCCAAGAGATGTCTACATTTCACGTGTGTCACATGTGTTAAGGTTCACCGCGAAGCCTTAGACAACAATATTATGAGCTACATCGTCGAACAGCTGCTTAAACGAGGATTCGTCCATGTCCCTGGATTCCTCGACATTGAGGAAACCGAGGCACTGGCTGATGACTACCGCAACGGCCAGTTCCACCGCACGGTTTATACACTTGGACATGCCACTCCCGAGGCTATCGAACTCATCTCAGATAAAATTCGTTCGCTCCTAACGCAATTCGAAGATGTCACTCAGTTCAAACCTTCCCGGTTTGGCGGTGGTGCTTATTTCGCCACCGAGAAGGGTATCAACTTTGGGTGGCATCAAGATCATGAGAGTTACTTCATTAACCAGACCCACCAGCACTATCTCAACATCTATATTCCAGTGATCAAACCGGAGCTCGAGCGCACCAATCTTTGTGTGATCCCAGTGGATCGATTCATGGAGCATGCACCTGAAGCCTGGTCTCGGCTTGAATGGGGTGGCGCAGCGACAGCCAAAACCGAAAATGGCAGAACTACGATCTCTAACGATCATGCGGGTGGACTACACGCAGAACTGGATTTTGAGTTGGAAGAACTTGGTGAGACACCCGCGCTGGCAGCAGGTGACGCTCTATTGCTTCGTGGTGATATGTTTCACCGGACCCAGGACAATGACACTGAACGCGTCGCTATATCCATACGTGCTTTCAATCCTGACATCACGGTTGTCAGGGAACACTACGAACAGAGTTGTCCAGCAAAACGCTGGTTCCAGGCGAACAATCCTACGTACGGAGCGATTTCAGATGCCTTCGAAGAGCGCGACCGGATGATTCTGTCGGAACTGATGATGTCGATGTTCAAAGCGAGGCAGGCAAGGGAGCGGGCAGCACAAACTCAACAATCTGCTGCCGAATAGCAAGTATGGCCGTTTCTGTACTCACTGATGAAGAAAAGTTCCTGTTCGACCTTCAGGGCTTTGTGGTCATCAAGGAAGTTTTGAGCGAATCCCGTTGTGAGGAACTCATTCGTCTGGCCGACGACGTGTGGCCCAGAACCGATGAGGATGGTCCAGGGCGACGGACCTCTCACGTGAGTCAATGGGGCAACGATTTTCTGAATTTGATTGATCACGAGACGGTACTGCCATATCTCATTGCACTGATCGGCAATCGGTTACGCCTGGACCACGACTACTGCCTGTTCATGCGTCGAGGCGCCCCACCGAATCCGTTACATGGGGGCCCTCGCCTCTTTGAAACCGATCATTGGTACTACTACCAGGACGGTATCATGCGTAACGGACTGACCGTCGCAACCTGGAATCTGACACCAGCACCGTCTGGCGCGGGCGGATTCGCTTGTATTCCCGGCAGCCATAAGACCAATTTCATGCGAAATGTCCCGATGGACGTCCGTCGCTTTGAACGAAGACCTGACTATCTCTATCAACCCCCGATGGATACGGGCGACGTCCTCATTTTCACGGAAGCACTGATCCACGGCACCATGCCCTGGGACGCCGACCATGAGCGGCGAACCCTTCTGTTCAAGTACTCACCACCCCATTCCACCTGGGCCAAAAAACCTTACAATTTAGAAGAGTATCCGAATGCAACGGAACAACAAAAACGGCTATTCGCACCGCCTTCTGTTGAGGCGCATGCACCCGTGACGCAGGATTGATCTATACATCCCTCGATCGGTGCGGGTAATCTGGGTCATAATCGCGCTAAGGTCCGCAGTGTTACGCAATGGAAGTCGGTGCACACCAAAGCCCAAAAGATGGTCCAGATGGCATCTACGACTTTTCTGGTCAGAATACTAATGAGGTTGTGCAAACCCTGACATCAACGCACAGACTTCCTTCTGCAATCCTTCTCTTGGTCGCGGTGGGAAACGCGGATTCCGCAGCGGTTCGCAAAGGTCTCGGGGACGATGCATTGTTACATGACAAACACAGTTGTGTTCGACAACAGGCCGCCGGGCTTCTCGGACCCAGTGTTCTTCGTGACAAGAGGGCTGCTGACGCCACCACGATCGCGTAAACGAGGGATCCCCTTCCAGCAGTACGCAAGTAGGCGAGCTAGTGGACCAAGAAACCGCAAAATCAAGGACTGAAAGTCCATGCCCCATCTCGGACTTCATCGTCATTGCGTCGAACTTGGACGTTTCGACACTCTAACAAATTCAAAACGCTACACGGACGCGAAACATGGGTTCGTCCTGAATGCGTTGCGAACGCTGAACGATTGTTACGACCCGTATTGATCAGGTGCTGTCGTTCTGAATCTCGTTGACGATTTCGCCGAATCGTTGCCAGCGAACTTCACGAGGTCCTGTCGGCCGCGTTCCAGCTGTGAGACCACCGTCCACGACAAAACGCTGTCCCGTGACAAACGTCGACTCGTCACTGGCCAGAAACAAGGCCATATTCGCAATATCCACGCCCTTGCCAGGCCGAGCGATCGGGGTTGATGCCATTTCGGATTCCTCGAGCGCCGAGATGAACTTCATACGTTGCTCCCAGTTCATATTGCTCTGACCGGCAAAGATAGCTGTGGCTATGAATCCTGGACAGATGGCATTGACCCTGATGTTGTCTGCACCCAATTCCAGGGATGTCGACTGACTGACACTTATGACCGCCGATTTCATCGCGCTGTAGACGTGAGGGCCCCAGCCGCCGCGAAGACCAGCGACCGAGGCCGTGTTAATGATACTGCCGCCATCCCCCTGAGCCTTCATCACACGACCCGCGTGTTTGATTCCTGACAGAACTCCGGTAAACAAGACATCGATGGTGTATCTGTAGAAATCACCGAGATCGAGTGTATCGAGCTCACCGCTGACGCCACCGAAGCCAGCGTTGTTGAACATACAATCGAGGCGCCCGAACTCGCTGACGGTAAAATCGACAACATCCGACACCTCGTGTTCCTTTGAGACATCGGTTCGTTTATATCGAACCTGATCGCCCATCTCGGATACGATGGCATCACCACCTTCATCCTGAACATCAGCGATCACCACACGGGCTCCCTCTTCGACAAATCGTCGGACCGTTCCGAGACCCATCCCCGACACGCCGCCGGTAATGATGGCTACCTTGTTATTAAGTCGATCGCCCACGGTGTTCTCCGCCCCAAATAAGGGAAAGAGACTACCATGTTAATGCGAGAATACGCTTCAGCGATTTTCCCGATTCAAGTAATCAGCTTGTTTGCGGGAGGCTAGCTGCTTAAACCGAGCATATTTCGCGCTTCGGCCAGGTCACTTGCAAACTCGGATTCATCCATCATCACCCTGTCCACAGAAAAACCCAGACTTTCAAAAGCTGAGACCGCGTGTCAGTCCTTCCCCACCAGAGAATCAACTGCTTCCACCACGCTATGCAGACTCGCGACAGTCACCAGATCCACATCATCAGTTTCCGCCGCCTGTCTATTGAGGGCAATGGTCCCCAGCCGAATCTCACGCAATTCCACAGGGAAATCCCAGCGAGTCAGATGTCGACACCAATCTCCGCATGCCACTCCTGCAACAGGCACGAACGGAGTTCTACCTCGACCTCATCTGCGTCTGCCCACATCAACAATGGCAGTTTGCCGATCTCATGGACAAGTCCTGCCAATGCGGCCTGATCCGGTTTCTTTCGCGTAAAGTGACGGCGATAGGTATAGAACAAAGATGCCACCTAGGTGGAATGTGCCCACGACACCCGCATAAGCCGATCCACATCTTCAAACGTTGATTGATAGAGCTTTTCCATCGGGACGCCCACTGCAAGATTATACGTGTAGGGTATACCCATCCGGATGATGGGTATCTTGAGGTTGTCGACCTCTTTAACACCACGAAACAATGGCGAGTTAGCGACTTTGATGATCCGAGCAGCCATCGCCGCGACAGAGGCAATGACATCACAGATTGACGCGATCGGAACATTAGCATCTTCCGCAACTTCACGGACCCGAAGGGAAACCTAAGGCATGCTGGGGCATACCAACTCATCCGCCGCGATGGCGGCAATGATCTCGCTTTGAATCTCACCGATTTCACTGGCTACCGCGTGCTCGGCCTGCATCTAGATTCCCCTTCATCATTTGTTAACTGTTCCATTAGATATTGACCTGGCGGACGTCAACTTGACCGGTATCCGATGCAACATTGCAAACCGTTACTGAACGCGCCACGTTGAAACCACTACCAACAGCGGCGATACTTGACTCGATATTCTCAATACCTAACCTTGATTGTTTGACATGACACAACCTCCCGAAAAAGACCCCTCGATCAACGTTCTCGGGGAGACCCTGGGTCCTTGCAGTGCGACACCTCTGACGGGTTTTTTCAGAGATGCCTGTTGCAACACCTGTAAGGAGGACGTGGGCTCACATACGGTTTGTGTTGAAGTCACTAGGGAGTTTCTCGAGTACTCTCGTTTCGCTGGCAATGACCTCTCCACACCTCATCCCGAGTTCGGATTTGAGGGCTTGCAAGAAGGTGATCGATGGTGTCTTTGCGCAGCGCGTTGGCTAGAAGCCTACAAGCAAGAGATGGCTCCCAATGTCATTCTCGCGAATACACATCAACGTGCCCTCGAAGTGGTTCCGCTCGAACTACTTCAGGAACACGCTGTCACTGTCAACTGATTGCGGACCATATTGATGCGCCTTGAAAACAAACGTGTAATGGTCACCCAGTCTGACGATTACATGGGACCCGCCATCACGTCCCTGTTTTCGACAGAAGGTGCGCAAGTGACAACCCGGGAAAAACCTGTTCCGACTGGTAAGGCCTTTTCGACCTGGGTACGCGAAATGCCAGTCTACGACGTCGTTGTTGCCAATCTCGCACACGATCCCTGCAGCTCCGCTGTCGACAACATCGACAATGAGGACTGGCAGGCATTGTTTGAGACGTTGGTACACCCGCTCATGCACCTCGTCCGTCACTTCGCCCCGAAGATGGCAGAACGCGGCTATGGAAAAATCATCGCAATCACTAGCGCAGCGCCACTCCGGGGGATTCCCGGTTCAACCGCATACTGTGCAGCCCGTGGTGCACAGAACTCATTCATCCGTGCGACAGGACTTGAGTTCGCTGCTAGGGGCGTAAATATCAATGCTGTCGCCCAAAACTACGTCAGTAACCCTGCATACTTCCCCGATGATCTGGTCGCCAGCGAGCGTTTTCAGAAACATCTCGCGCGCAATGTACCGATCGGTCGGGTAGCGAAGGACACTGAATCTGCAGAACTGGCACTTTTCCTTGCCAGCAACGCCAGCGATTTCATCGTCGGTCAGGTGGTTCCGTTCTCTGGTGGTTGGGCAACGAATACCTGATGTCAAATTACCAATCCATCGAAGTCTGGCATCTCGAAACAGATATGGCCTCACAACCTGTGGCACCAGGAACCCAGCGTATTGATGTGTTTCCTCTCAATGGTCAACCCGACTTCTATCGTTATCTGTACATTGCTGTTGGTGCACCCTGGAAATGGTACATGCGTCTTGGCTGGGAGTATCGACAGTGGGAACGGCTGTTATCGGACAACAAGGTTCACGTCTTCGTCGGATACCGACACGGCCATCCTGCAGGATTTTTCGAACTCCGCGAACTCAGCAACAGGGTTGTCAAGATCGCTTATTTTGGATTAATACCGGAGTTGATTGGCGAAGGTCTAGGCGGCGACTTTCTCGGTCATGCCCTCTACCAGGCTTATCGCCTTGGGGCGCGGCGGGTAACCCTGAATACCTGCTCAATGGACCATCCCAACGCACTACCCAACTACCTAGAGCACGGTTTCCTGGTCCGCAGACACGATCGATTCAGCAACCATGTTCCCGAAGATATCCAACCCTGGCCTGACGCAAGTAAGCCTGCTTACGAGATACCCCAACGGCACAATGGAAAGTCGCGCGATAAACAGCCGCACAACAAAAAGTATGTAGGCCGATACCAGTAAACTAATATCAACCTACTGTGATGTCTCAGGCGAGTTTCACCAGCATCTTTCCATCATTGGCGCCCGTAAACAGGCCGATAAACGCATTGGGTGCATTGTCGATACCTTCAAGCACTGTCTCGTGGTACTTGAGCTCACCGCTCTTGATCCAACCACTGACATCATTAACGAAATCAGATCGCATGTCTTCGAACTCCGTTACCACAAAACCACGTAAGCAGACGTGTTTGTAGATGGTCGACGTCAGATTCCGGGGGCCAGGTGACGGTTCACCTTGGTCATTGTAGTTGGAGATCATTCCACAGATCGGAATGCGTCCCCACATTTTCATCGCCTCTAGTGCAGCTTCCAATTGTGGTCCACCGACATTTTCAAAATAGATATCGATTCCTTCAGGGGATGCTTCACGCAGCGCTGCCAGCGGTTCAGCCGTTTTGTAGTTGAAGGCATGGTGGAAACCGAACTCGTCCTTCAGTGCCGTCACCTTTGCATCACTCCCAGCACTGCCAATCGCGACACCTCCCCGAATACGGGCAATCTGTCCAACGACGCTCCCTACCGCCCCCGATGCCGCGGAAACAAATACAACCTCGCCATCTTTGTACTCACCGGTCCTCAACAAACCGCCATAAGCCGTCAAACCTGGCATCCCCAAAACCCCGAGATAGGCTGATAAGGGCGCAAGATCGGGATCAACTTTCCGCAAACCCCGACCGTCGGACAGAGCGCCTTCGCGCCAACCCTGGTGATGTTCCACAAAATCGCCTTCCTTGAAGTCATCATGTGCGCTGGCAACAACCTCACCAATCGCACCACCGCCGATCGCCGATCCCTCTGGCGCGAATCGCATCTGACCACGCATATACGGATCTACAGACATCCAGACATTGCGCAGCAGCACCTGCCCCGGTGCCGGTTCCGGTAAATCAACCGACACGATATCGAAATCATCAGCAACAGGAACGCCTTTAGGTCGAGATTTGAGATGAACTTCTTTGAACTCCATGGTGGCCTCACTTGTGTTGATTTCGTTGTATTGGTCGAGGTGAGCATGGTATCAAAGTCCACACCCACACCACCATGGTGATCGCCAACTTCAGCGCAGGAACCAACGTACAGGAGCGCCCATGCCACTGCTTGACTTCGACCCAGAGCACATCATCGTCAGTTTGACCGACGGCATTCTTTCCGTCGTCCTGAATCGACCAGAAAAGAGAAACGCAATGACTGCGCAAATGATTGCGGAGATTATCTATACACTTGATGGAGCCATCAATGACGCGAGTGTTCGCGTCATTGTGCTAAGCGGCGCAGAGAGAGGATTCTGCCCCGGTGACGATCTTGCAGGCATGGGTGATATACCCGCCCGCCTGCTTGCGCAGGCGAGCATCCCAGTCACGCATGCCGGACTTCAGCAGTTGATTCGAGAACTACCCAAACCCGTTATCGCATCGATGCATGGGTATGCTTTCGGGGTTGGCCTAGATCTCGCGATGGCATGTGATTTCCGAGTCGTGAGCGATGACATCATCTTACAGGATCAGCGCGTCATGGAACGTGGAATGCACGCGCTGACCGGATGTGCATGGTTTCACCCTCGAATGATGGGTGTCACAAGAGCCATGGAATTCCTGATCCTGGGCGAGCCCATCGATGCCAAAACCGCCATGACTGTGGGCATGGTGACTAGATGTTGTCCTGCGGATAAATTAACCATCGTAACCGCAGAGTTAGCCGGTCGGTTGGCAACCGCGCCAACAAAAGCAATCGGTCTCATGAAACACCAAATCGTCAAGGGGCTCCGTATGGACCACACTGAGTTCATGTCCTACGTGGCACCGCTGATGCAGACAGTGACGATCCAGGACCGAGAGGAAGGAATCGCGGCGTTTCTTGAAAAGCGCCCGCCCGTATTTACCGGAGAATAGCCGCAGTCCGATCAGGCGCCTCAACTTCTACCTTTTTGTGACGATATACAATCGAGACACCGATGGTTGACCGTTTTTGTGATCTCCCACGCGGGCAGAAGAAGTCGTATTCGCCTGATGATAGGCCACACGTCGGAAGACCATGCTGATCAGAAGGTCATCATCACCAGTAACTTCTCTGAAACCAACCGAGTCAAGGAGGTACACGCACTGGTTGCCAGGCCACATGTCACGAAACTGTATAGCATCGGAGCCATTCGCATCGCCATTCGGGACCCAATGGAAAACCGACCGAACCTGTGGTCAATGCCTGAGAAACGATCGTTCTGATCGCCGGTAGCAAGCCTTTTACTACGGAAGATTCAGACCTAGAAGACCATACGCCCCAGGCTTTCCGCAACACAGGCAGGCTTTTCCTGACCTTCGATCTCAACCACCAGTTCATTCATGGTTTCGATCATGCCACCCTTGATTTCAACGCGCTTCAAAGTGCTAGTGGTTCTAATTTTTGACCCTGCAGGTACCGGAGAGGGAAACCGAACCTTGTCGAAGCCATAATTGATGCTGAGCTTCTGCCCCTCAATCCTGGGACCTTCAACAGCAGCAGCAGCAGCTTGGGGTAGATGACTCATGATGGAAAGCGTTAGGTGACCGTGGGCGATGGGAGCACCAAAAGGACCTGACTTGGCTCGTTCTACATCAATATGAATCCACTGGTGGTCCATGGTCACTTCAGCAAAATCGTTGATTCGTTCCTGCGTCACCTGAAACCACTCAGTCTGCGAAGTCTGCTCTCCGATGCGTGACGTCATGACGTCAAAAGCAGCATTCAGTGTGTCGGACATCTTGTGTTCCCCTGTTTTGAAAATAATGACAGAAGAGTGTACCGAACTGAGCCTGAATCGTCAGATCACCGCTCCCGGCGTTGAAAGGGATATCCAGGTGACTACCTGGCACCGACAAATCTGGCAATGTCGTCAAGATAGCACACGAAGTAGATCCAACGTCCTGGTTTTGCTGGCAAATGCCACCGGAGCCCCGATACTGAGCATCCGCTGGCACGCCCCACCTGGTCGTCTCCGGACCATATACGTTGCTTAGCCGCAATCGCCCATATCGCTGCTCGAATCCTGAGGGTATGCGGACACAGTTCCACCACTGACCACAATACTGTAAGTCACCTCCTGCACATCATCGACCGCAATCGCTGCCGACACTGTATAGGGCGCAATACCCCTGTATCGGCAGACAACGGCTTTTCATTCTCTGCTTTGAAAAAATCATTCTCGTTTTCGTCACAGTCTGTTAAATCAGGATGACCACTTCGTTACACAGGACCCAGAAGAAAGCTACGCGATTTTCTGATCCAACTTGTTTTTCTTCCCATAGCCGCTCCCAAGATCTTCGCGATACCCCTTAGCCAGGTCGTTTTCGGCAACAATGAAACGACAGACCTTCTTGCCGTGTTCAGACAAGGTGTCATAAATATGTTTCGGCATCGATTTTGGCATTGGCTCCCTGAACCAGGGCGCATAAAACTCGGAGTTTGGAATCGCACGGACATGATCAGACAGATTTGGCGTACCCCCATGCCACGCCCTCACATCACGGATCATGACGCTTCCCGCGGGTGCGGGACAGACCGCCGATAGTTTCATCCACTCGGGCTCGGTTTCGAGCGTGGGAATCGGCTCTTGAGAGTGCTGTGTTCCGGCAATTTGACGGGTTGCACCGTTAATTTCGTTCACGTCTACGGTCAGAAAGTTACAACAGACATAAGGACAGGGTAGATCCCGGTAGTTGAGCAGTCCTCGAGGGTCTCGGAACGATCCCATAGTCAATCTACCGAACTCCTTTCGGTCACCCATATCCGAGTGCAATGCCTGATACTCTTTAGCACCAGGCAGACAGAAGTCGCCACCCCCACCACGAGATATGTAGTCTGCAGAGTCAAAAATAGCTGTCAATAAGGGAGTCACCGTTGGCAGGTCAATGAGCATCGCCCATTCCGGATTATGCATCTGATGCCCGGTTAAACTTGCTCCCCCAAAAGAATACCGATGCGATCCCCGATTACCCACGCGGTGTCGATCTCTTTTGGCGATTTCATGGATCTCTCGATCTACACCTTCGCGGAGGAACGCCAACTGATCGGAGTTCAACGCATCCTGAACCACAACAAATCCATCCCGATAGAACACATCCCTGGCCTGCTCTACCTGGTCGGGAGTAAACACCTCCAGGCCTCGGATCCCGTTATTCGTCTCGAGATAACGCCGCAGTTCTACCACATCTTCAGCGTCAGGATTCCTGTCGACCCAACCCAGATCATCCAGAGCAAGGTCTGCCGCTGCTTGATCATCAGCGATATCGAGCATTGTGAACTCCTGTAAACAAATGGGCCTATTGTATCCGGATCGTAAACTAAAATGGATGTGTCAAAACCACTCAAGCCACGTAGCGTTTGGCTTTCCTCATGTTTTCCATCGCTAAGTCGAGCTAAAGTCCAAGGGAACGACCCTAGAAGAATGGAAATCTAAACCGATGCTGTAGATGAAGCGAGGTGCTGGGTAGTCAAATACGTAATGCCAGCATTGCATGGATACGTCATATCAGAGGTGTAGTTATTGTCGGGCGTAATGTTAACGGGGCGATGAACGACGTTGAGGTAGGTGAACTTTTCTTGAGCGTTTTTCTTAGCGGCAGGGTATGTTCATATCCGGTTACACTAATGATGCGGTTCAGGACCATGAGACAGGAGCTGACAATCAGTTTGGCCCAGTCCATCCGTGCCTCACGCCAGGCAGAATATTTCGGCTTTTCCAGGCTAAAACTAAGAGTCCTCATTATTCTGATATTTCCCAATTAAGACTCAAAGGGCAGGAATCGAAGTCAAAAAAAAGAGCGTCCACATGGGACGCCCTTTCGTCTCTAGGAGAGAGGAAGATGACACGAACTCTTGGGGGAAGCGTCCGTATCCCATCCTCTTTGCTTGTCAGTTGCGTATAAACTCAGGATACGCCTCAACACCGCACTCGGTCGCGTCTACGCCGGCGTACTCTTCTTCTTCAGTTACCCGGATGCCAATTGACATCTTCAATATACCCCAAACGATCAGACTGGTGACGAACACCCAGACAAAGATGGTCAACGCCCCGATGATCTGTCCAGTAAGTAACGCACCGTCGTTAGTAATCGGTACCAGCAGCAGCCCGAGAAGGCCACACGTACCGTGGACAGAGATTGCTCCCACCGGGTCATCAATTTTAACCTTGTCAAGGAAGGTGATTGAGAGCACAACCAAAATCCCGCCGAGCGCACCAAAGATCGTCGCTTGGAACGCAGTTGGTGTTGAAGGCTCGGCTGTGATGGCAACCAGTCCAGCTAGCGCCCCATTAAGCGCCATCGTCAAATCACCCTTACCGAACATTAGCTTAGCCATAATCAGAGCGGCAAGCGCACCACCTGCAGCTGCAGTGTTCGTGTTGAGGAACACCATCGCAACCGAGTTGGCACTCGCAACATCCCCGAGTTTGAGGACGGATCCACCGTTAAAACCAAACCAGCCCATCCAGAGGATGAAAGTACCCAAAGTAGCAAGCGGGAGATTCGCACCAGGCAGAGCATTAACTTCTCCATCACTGCCGTACTTACCTGCCCTTGAGCCAAGGAGTATCACTCCGGCCAAAGCTGCCGAGGCGCCAGCCATATGAACAATACCCGATCCCGCGAAATCGCTGAATCCAAGGTCCCCAAGGTTAAACAGGCCGAAGACATCGGCCCCGTTCCATGTCCAAGAACCTTCCATAGGATAGATGAAACCCGTCATAACGACCGCGAACGCCAGAAACGCCCACAATTTCATGCGTTCTGCGACCGCGCCCGAAACAATGGACATCGCTGTCGCGACAAACACAACCTGGAAGAAGAAGTCTGATGCATCCGAGTAAATGGAACCACCGCCGAAACCCTCCGCAACGGACTCGGCTACAATGGTTGCAGTCAATTCCTCAGCACTTGCTGCACCATCTAATTCGATGCCAGATAGAAGGAACCCACCTCCATACATCAATGCATAACCACACACCATGTACATGATGCAGGACACTCCAAACAGCGCCACGTTTTTGGTCAAAATCTCGGCCGTATTCTTTGATCGCACGAGGCCAGCCTCGAGCATGGCAAATCCCGCAGCCATCCACATAACCAGTGCACCGCACACGAGGAAATAAAATGTATCCACCGCGTACTGTAATTCTAATAATTCTTCCACTTACCCACTCCCGTCGTTGACAAAATCTGCCCGCCAATACCGAGGAGGTACAGCGAACCGCTGCAGAGATTGGAGCAAACTTGATGCCAATCCTTAAAAAAGGGCGAAGGCAATATTGCTTTGGGCCGTAATCATGGGTGTTTTGTGTATTGCACACGCGGGCTGGCGGGGTCCTTGTCTATTTTCCAAGCACACAACAACTGTTTCAGTCTGACCTATGTCCAGGTGCACCGAAACGGTCCCCAGTAGGGCATCCCTGAACCACGCGCACAGATATGATGCGCAAAGAACACCTCATGCGCCATTTTGCGGCACTTTTTTGGTGCACATGTGCGATACGAAGCGTATCTGTCGATGACCATCCTAGATGGTATGAGCCGAACTCAGTACGCTCGAGAGGGCAACCACAGAACGATGTCCTGCCACAGAAAGATGCAGGTGAGACCAATTAGCTGCAGGAAAATAAACGGAACGACGCCACGATAGATCGTCCGCACCGATAGACCAGGCGGCGCAACGCCTTTCATATAGAAAATCGCGAATCCTACCGGCGGGGTGAGAAACGATGTCTGCAGGCATACGGCAAACAGCACCGTGAACCACACCGGATCAAATCCCAATGTCAGTACGACCGGGCTCACCAGCGGGAGAACGATCAACGTGATCTCAATCCAGTCCAGGAAAAAGCCAAGCACGAACACGAACACCAGAATCGCTATGATGATGCCCGTTGCTGAAAACGGGAGACCGTGAAGAATGTCCGCAATCAGCGCGTCACCGCCAAGCCCCCGCAGGACCAGCGAGTACGCAGCCGCACCAATAAAGATCGCAAATATGTAGGCCGTGGTTCGACTAGTTTCCCGTAAAACAGACTTTAATACAGGTAGTGACAACTGACTGTTGAACCACGCCAGCACGGTCGCGCCGAACGCTCCGACGCCCGCTGCCTCGGTCGGTGTAGCGATTCCAAAAAAGATGGACCCCAATACGGCGATGATCAGACCTGCAGGGGCCAGTATCGCCACCAGAACATCCAGCAGCAGTGAAACGCCAACCGGTTCCTGGTCCTCTGGAACCGGTGCAGCCGATGGATTTAGGTAGGCATATCCAAGAATGTAGGCCACAAACAGGGATCCGAGCAGTAACCCGGGGAACAAGGCACCAAGAAAAAGATCTCCCACTGACATAGCCATCCTGTCCGCCATCAGCACGAGCATGATGGATGGGGGAATCAGAATCCCCAGCGTACCCGTTGCGCAAACAGTCCCTGCCGCCAATGTAGGTGCATAACCTCGTTCCAGCATCTGGGGTAGTCCCAAAAGCGCTAACAGGACAACCGAGGCGCCAATAATACCCGTCGAGGCAGCCAGCAACACACCGATCAGCACAACGGTGATTGCCATGCCACCCCGGACGCCTCCGAAAAGTCGAACGAAGTCATTCATCAGGCGGCGTGCGATACCCGATCGGTCAAGCATCAGGCCCATGTAAATAAACATGGGTAAGGCCACCAGGACCCAGTTGTTCATGACGTCCCAGATTCGATCAACTGTCAATGCGGTGTAACCCCAGTCCATCGCAAGCGGGACCGCGAAATCAATCTCGGCAATGATACCGATGGCAGTGAAAAGCACGGCCAGCCCGCCGAGGACCCAGGCGACAGGAAAACCAGTGAAGATCAATGCGATGAAAGCAACAAACATCAGGATCGACAGGATGTCACCGACACTCATCGATGAACACCAAGAAAGAGATATTTAACGATACGTGACAATCTTGCCAACACGGCTAGAAACAGCAGTGCAAAACCCAAAGGCAACACCAGCTTGATCAGAAATCGATACGGGAGACCTCCCGGTGCTTCAGAGATTTCACCAGTCTCATAGGAATAGATGACAAACGGTACCGACGCCCAAAACACCAGCACAACAAACGGCAACAACAGCAATAGAATGCCATAAAGCTCAACCCATGCTCTCGAAGTAAGCGACCAGTGTTCACGCAATACATCCACACGAATATGTGCATCAGCGCTGTACGCATACGAGATGGCCGTCAGAAACCCCAGTGTATAGAGGTGCCACTGCAACTCCTCCAGTTCGATGTGTCCTTCCGCAAAAAAATATCGTAGCGTCACATTGACCACAATCACGCCCAGCAACAACAGCCAGATCCAGGCGGTGAGCTGTCCCAATGAGATCAGGAAGCCATCAACCCAGCGAGAGAAACTCGTATGCGGATAGGGGTCCGTTTCAATCGGTTTCGATGACAACGGTTCTGACATCAGTCTTACTGACCGAAATCGCGGGGAAGATATGCATGATCCTTCCATATGCGATAGGACGAAAGGAACTGCTTCTGAGAGGACCAGATTCGATCAAAATCCTCATCATTGGCGGCTTCCTCAATCAGAACCTGTTCTGTCACCGCAGCCAGTTGCTGCAGAATCTCGTGTGGCAGTTTTCGAGGTGACACTCCCTTTTTTGCAAACCCTCGAAGGACCTCTCCCTGAAGAGACTCGCCACGAGAAAGGTTTCGAATCACACCCGCCGTACACACCGTCTCTATGAGGGCACGATCCGATGGGTGAAGGCTACGCCAAGTGGATAGATTGACTACCAGATAGGATGCGGTGAAAGTCTGATGCCACCCAGGAAAATAGTTGAACGTGGCAATTCTGTCGAAACCCAGTTTCTGGTCCACAGCCGGCATTGAGTATTCAGTCGCATCAATGGCACCTTTCTCCAGTGCCTGAAAGATCTCTCCTCCAGGAATCATAGTGACCGATGCACCCAGTTCCTGCAGGACGCGGCCACCCAGACCTGCGAAGCGGATCTTCAGCCCTTCCAGGTCTGTCAAGGAAGTAATCGGTTCCCGGAACCAACCAGCAGTCTCCGGACCGACGATGCCACACAAGATCGGGTGCACCAGATGAGGCTCATAGAGCGCTTCGGTCAATTCCTGACCCTCGTCCTCGTAATACCACGCGGTAAATTCCCAGGGCTCCATACCGAAAGGAACCGCAGACAGCAGAGGCGTCGCCGGTATTCGCCCCTGATCGTACCCAAGCCACGTATAACCCGCTTTGATCTTGCCATCACGGACACCTTCGGTGATGGAAAATGGCGGAATCAACATTCCCGGTTCAAATACCTCGAGACGAATCCTGCCATCACTGATCGAATCAGCATCCTCTGCAATCCGCAGAACGTTCTCTCCGAGTCCTGGCAGATTTGTACCGAACGCGACAGGTACTCGCCAGTAGATGCTAGATCGGGAAGTCTCTGATGCCACAGCGGTTGTTGATCGATCTTGATCCCTGAGGGCCAGAGCACCCACGAGCCCTGTGATGAACGCCACGAGAATCGCAAAACCGACTGTACGATTCGTCCACACCGACGTCACAGTGCGCGGCTCCTGATCCCCCGCTTGATTGCTCATCCTCTTTTTATCCCATGCCTCACACTCATCTTCATACCATTCTTCATGTCACTGTCCTGAAGCGCTCTACTCAAGTCACGAACAATTTCATAAGCGAACCTCATCGCCACCAGCAAGCCGGTCCGAGTATAATATCAGGCCTGCCAATGCCTGGTCTCAAGAAGGAAGTTTCTCGATCTTGCTGCGACAAAGAGGCCTGGTTTTGGAGCGAGCGACTATCAATACCATCAATCACATTGTGAACGCCGACGCGCCCGCGTGGTTTCGCGACGCTGTAGCTGCGCCCCGAATTTCTCACGTTATAGAGGTCGGCAGCACGCACATCCATTACGACGTATGGGACAGCAATCCTGAAAAAAAGAAACCTGGTCTGTTGCTGATACATGGGCATGCCGCACAACGTCACTGGTGGGATTTCATCGCACCGCAACTTGCGCGCCTCGACGAAGGCTATCGGGTTGTCGCTATGGATACGTCGGGCTCGGGTGACAGCGATCATCGACCCGAATACCAGATGCGATACTTCGCAACTGAGGTGTTTGCTGTCATCGGACACGCCGAGCTGAACCACTGTACAGTCGTTGGGCATAGTTTCGGAGGTTCGATTGGCCGGGTCGCCACCTACATTGACCGCCGGAACTCAGATCACACAATCAGAGGTCTCATCTGTGTCGACACATCGCTCAGCCGGTCAAAGACCAACCGCACAGGTTCACACGGAGGCGACCAGGGAAATCGGGCAGCATCAAGAACGAAGCCCATCAAACAACGCTTCTACAAGGATCTCAGCGAAGGTGCACGTCGATTTCGACTTCGGCCACCTCAACCGTGTGATCATGGATTTCTATTGGACTATATCGCCAAACACTCGCTTCGGCTGACAGCCAATGGCTACTGCTACAAATTGGACCAGAGGCTCTTCGAGAAAATGCCTGGCGGTGAGAACTTGCCACCCGCTGCCGAGATGCTCGCTGAGTTAAACTGTCCAACAGGCTACATCTACGGCGAGCGCTCGCGGTTTTTTAGCCAACCAGAGCAACTTTCCTTACTGTCTGAACTGATTCCGGCCGAACATACCCGGTGTGTCAGCCGAGCCTATCACCATGTGTTTCTGGATCAGCCTCAGGCGTTTTGCGAAGCGCTCACCTCTCTGCTCAAACGCCTTAATTGAGCGTTTGGTGAATCGTCCTGAGACTATTTGAGACCTTCCAACTGCGAAACCAAATGCTCGGCTTTCTGTTCCAGTTCTGCAATCAGCTCTTTGCTCTTATGTATAGACAACGCGACAACACGATTATCACCGAGTTGGCGTAGTCCTTTCTGAATGTCCGTAGCCACTTCATAAATATCATCTACCTGACTCATTGTCCTGTCCTGATCCGGTCATAGAACGCGCGCCATAATACTGTATTATCATTGCCCACCAAAGTGACACCTGAAACATGAAGCACGAACTGACCACCAGCTATGGCTGGGCCGATGTCAACCTGCAGTATGACGACCACCCGCGTGTTTGCCTACTGATCAACGGATTGGTCCGGGAACGGCAACAGGACGATTCGGCCGACGGCTCCATTCGCATCCATCTCCGGTCACCCGCACAGACCGCCTACGAATACCATGAGTTCATAGAAGGTGTCGTCGAATATGAACCTAGTCATATTACGGCGCGCATCATTGCCGGTAACGAGGAACTGCTCGCAAAACGAGTCGCGCGTAATTGATGGTCTCTTTAACGTGTATTGCAGAGTAGCTGCTTGAATCCGCTCGCCACAATCGTCGAAGATCGCTCGCTCGCATTTGCTGCAGACGATCCCATGGCAAAAACCTGCACCCTGGCTTTGGCTGACGGGGACGGCCACGCTTCTGCTCGAACGCTGGTTCTGCGTGAAGTGACTGTCAACGGCCTTGTTGTCTTTATGAATCAATCCAGTCCCAAGTGGCGCGTCCTCTCCTCCGGTGGCCATTATGAAGTACTACTCTGGTATCCAAGCATCCAGCGACAATACCGGATCCAAGGCACCGCCAAGGAGTTGGCGGACGAGGGCGTACGCGAATCCTGGCAGTTGCGACCAGATCCTGGCAAACGTCTCGATTTTCTCTACAGGGACCACCCGCAAAGCAGTCCAATAAAAGATCGGACACAGTTGTTGCAATCTGTCATAGCCAAACAACAGTTCATAAACGATGGTCATCCGCCGCCCAACGGTGTAACAGCCTTTCACCTCACGGCGACGATGATCGAACGTCTGGACCTGTCCCAGGAACTTGAGGTCCATGACCGCAGGCGGTTCACACTCCGTGGTGATGCCTGGATCAGTCAGGTGCTTGTTCCATAGTCAGTTTCCGCCAGAGCAAAATGGAAATCTGATGAAGAGTCACGATTGTCTTTGACAGGATGACCTTTCACTGAAAAAATTAAAACCGGAATCGTGAGATTCCATAAGGCAGGATTATCGTGCTGACGTTCTTTCCAGGGGGAACCTCACGCACGCCGAAATTTCCCTGAGCGTTAAGGAGGTGATCCCATCAATAGTTGGTTTATTGAGGGAGCCTCCGAATTACTTCGTTAATTCGGTAGCTCCCGATACGACAAGACGAAGCCCCGACAGGTTTTCCTGGCGGGGCTTTTTCTTTTCTAGGATTGGTCCAGAGACTGGACAATTTAAGCCGGACCGAGCTAGACCCGTCGAATATCCCTCAACGTTCCAAAGCACGTATCGACCGCGGTCGCGATGAAATCCGACATAAACGGGGCGTCCTTCTGGTCAGCTCTGATCGCTGCAAACAGTGTACTCCAAAGACCGCCATCACCCAGGGGTCTCGCATCTATCGTTTGACTATCCAGGTACTCACTCACGGCCCAGTTCGGGAGGCAGGTCACGCCGCGACCACTTGCAACCAACTGGACCATCATGGGCGTGAGTTCCGCGGTTCTGGTCTCCGCGGGTTCAACTCCCCCAGGATCGAGGAAGCGACGAAAGATATCCAGGCGATCGCGGTCCACCGGATAGTGGATCAGCGTCAGCAAACTCAGATCGGAAGGTTCCACCCAGGCCTGTTTCAGTAGATCATGATATCGGTCAACGACCAGTTTCGCCTCGTACTGAAACAAAGGCAGGTACTGAACCCCCGGCAGGTCAATCGGATCCGACGTCACCACAAGATCAAGGTCTCCGCGCGCGAGCGCCGGCAGTGGTGCGAAGTTGAATCCAGCTGTCAGATCCAGTTCAACTTCCGGCCAGTTGGATCTGTACCGCTCCATGCAAGGTACCAGCCATTGGAAACAGCTGTGACATTCAATACAGATATGCAGGCGGCCAGCTTCGCCGCCTGCCAGACGCGCCAGATCACGCTCGGCGTTGTCCAGCAATGGTAGAAGGTCATCTGCGAGCTGAAGGATTCGGTGTCCTGCGCTGGTAAATCGCGGTGGGCGGGTCTTGCGGACAAACAACGAGGCACCCAGACGATCTTCCAGGTCTTTCAATTGATGGCTTAGTGCCGATTGTGTCAGGAATAGGCGTTCTGCGGCGTCGACGAGACTGCCAGTATCTCGCAAAGCAACAAGCGTTTTTAGATGCCTTAACTCAATCATGGAGCAACTCTGACATCGTCACGTTCCATTCCTCAATTTTGATCCACTGCTGAAGGAGTACCCACCATCCATCATGAACTGATTTCAACTTAATAGCACGCCTACCACGAATCATTCACGATGCTATGTTGACCTTCGATCTAGAGATAAGTACGGATTATCCGAACTTATCCTTGACTACCACAGGTCAGCGGACACAATGAGCTCGCATCCATCCGACATGCGCAATCTTTATGCTTTTTAACCCGACCACCATTGTGATCGAGCACTTCGTCGAAGAGCTGGTTGATCATTACGTCAAAATTTACGGACAGAACGATACCGACACTCGGCTGGTGGTCGCCAATGCGCGAAACGCGCTCGAAATCATCGCCAATAGTGATGCGCCCTATCACGATGTTAATCACACCATCTTGGTCACCATCGTCGGCATGGAGATTCTAAGAGGAAAAATCCAAATGGAAGGCAGTGCCTCAGCAAAGTCGTGGGTTCACTTTGTGGTGTCACTCCTGCACCACGACATTGGGTACGTCCGTGGCATCTGCCGCGCTGATCGCAGTGGTCGCTACGCGATCAACAAAAACATGGATACGGTCATGCCACCGCCTGGCGCAACTGACGCATTCTTGACCCCTTATCATGTGGATCGCGCTGAAATCTATATTCGCGAGCGCTACAGTAGCGATGAATGGCTCGATGTTGACACCCTAGTCACCAATATCGGTAGAACCCGGTTCCCCGTACCCAGTGATGACGACCACAAAGGCAGCACTGATTTTCCAGGTTTAGTTCGGGCAGCAGACCTGATTGGCCAACTGGCTGATCCACAGTATTTCCGCAAAATCGCATCGCTCTATGCAGAATTCAAAGAGACGGGACAAGCGGCCAAAATGGGTTACACCACGGCAGCAGATCTCTGCGCCGGGTACCCCAAATTTTTCTGGGAGGTCGTAAACCCCTACATTTCAGAGGGTCTCTGTTACCTGCGTCGCACGCAGGAAGGCCAGACCTGGGTCGCCAACCTGTACGCCAATGTATTTACTGCAGAGCACGAAGCCCCTGCTTACGGCCCGGAGCGCCGCGCCGCCGGTGATAGCCGAGTCGAGGCCGAATCCATGGTCAAGGTCGCGGAATTGGCAGAAAATAATAATCGCCGTCACAGACGCGGTTCTGCGGATCTTACTACGGAAGCCGACAGCAACCGCGTCTAGACTCACCTCACGCTGCGCCCGATCCGAAAGCTTCAGCCGAGCCCAAAAAAGACCACTAGGAAGACAGGGATCACGAGCGTACCCGAGTAGATGAGCACATGCGTTGCCGCCGGAAGCTTGATGTCATCATCCAAAGGAAACTTGTCGCCAATCACCAGCCACGTCAGGCTCCCCCCCAGAAGTGACGCGACCAGTGTGAAAATCAAGATGCCCATAGCAAAGGGTATACCTTGATCTTGTGACCTACTTCAACTGTTTCGCCCACATCGACCATTGCAAGGGCATCTGCCCAGGAAACAGAGGACATCACACCTGAGCCCTGTTCAACAAAAGCCTCCGCTCTCAGGTTACCGATGTCATCGTGGAATAGCCGAACTCGAAGGTACTCCCTTCGGGTCTGGGTTTGCCAAGAGAAATCAGCGGTCGCCCATAGCCAGCGAGGCATGATGTCTCGCTGGCCCTGACAACGCCTGAGATAAGGAAGCGCAATCATCCGGCAGGTGACGAATGTTGATACCGGATTACCCGGCAACCCAAAAAAGGCAGTACCTTTGACATTACCAAAAGCCAGCGGTTTGCCAGGCTTGATCGCAAGTCGCCAGATATCGATGTCACCCATCTCCATCACCGCGTCACGCACGTGATCCGCCTCACCAACTGAGACTCCACCACTCGTGATGATGCAATCGACTTCATCCGCCGCCGCAGACAGTCCGTCGCGCGTCGCTTCGTGATCATCTTCGACTCGGCCCAGATCGCGCGCCTCAAATCCTTCGTTACTTAAGGTTCCCAGTAATGCATAGTGGTTTGAGTTATAAATCTGACCCGTTGATAGGGGTGCAGGAGGGTCTACGAGTTCATCACCTGTGGAGAGAACACCAACCCTGAGGCGCCTGTACACTGAAAGACGATCACACCCTACAGACGCTGCAAGCGCCAAATCCTCCGGACGCAATCGTCGCCCCTGATTGAGAATCACACGCCCGGCTTTGATGTCCTGCCCACAGGGTCTGACGTTATCACCTGACCGCGGTTGTGCTTCAACCACAACGCGATCTCCGCGCTGGATCGTGTCTTCCTGAATAACTACAGCATCCGCTCCTTCAGGCAGTGGTGCACCCGTGAAGATCCTCACAAGTGTGCCGCCGCTTAGCCTTCCCGCAGGACTGCCCGCGGTAATTCGCCCCGTAACGTCGTACGAGGAACCTGCGCTAATATCCTCTGCGCAACACGCGTAGCCATCCATCGAACTGTTGGTAAACGACGGGACGTCGACCGCAGCCTGCACGTCGCTGGACAGCACACGACCCAGCGCATCCTGGATTGGAACACTGTCTTCACCCGCAATCGGTTTCGCCATTCCGATGAGCGTTTCAATGACGTCATCGACCGGGGTAAGTCCCAACATCAGTGGACGCCTTTTCGAATCAATTCCGCAAAGTTGCAGGGACGAAAGCTCTCGTCCAGCTGCTCTTTGAGCATCCCTTCCCAAGCAGTGCGACACGCCCCACTGGACCCCGGTAAGCAGAACACAAATGTGTTGTTCGCGACCCCAGCAATCGAGCGCGATTGAACCGTAGAGGACCCGATCTCAACGTAAGAGAGCTGTCTAAAAAGTTCGCCAAACCCGGGAATCAGGGTATCCAGCAAAGGCTCCACGGCATCAGGAGTCGTGTCACGGCCGGTAAACCCGGTCCCACCAGTGATTAGCACAACCTCTACGTCCGAGGCTGCAATCCAGGCAGACAGTTTCGCCCGGATCAGATAGCGGTCATCAATAACAATATATCGTTCCGCAATCACATGACCTGCTTCAACCAGTGAGTCACACAAGTACTGACCCGACCTATCCGTCGAAAAGTCCCTTGTATCCGAGACAGTTAACACTGCTGTTTTAAGACCTTCTGTCACCTCACACCTTGCCAACTGACTATACCGACGACATCATAGCGCACGACATCTCAACTGCGAACGGTCTGTGCATATCACAAGAACAGTCCCAACACGCCGCCGGTATCCGCGAACAAGTGACTACACTCGATGTCTTCAATTTTTTCTGTAAAGAACATTCAGGCACCATCGAAAAATACATGTTTCGCTTTGAATATGAAGCGGGTTCATTTGTCTCTCGTTAAGGCACCCATCGCGGCTATATGTTCTTTATCGTTGAGGGCGAGGCTAAAATCATTAAACGTCTTGATGCAAAAGTCCCATGTCATTGCAGAGCTGTGTCCAGATCGGAGCGTTGGTGAAATGTCATTGATCGATCGATCACCGAGATCATCGAGCGATCGAGCCAAAGAAGATCTCTATTTGATTGTTTTGAAGAATGAGGTCTTTCGTAAATTAGTCGATCAACAAACAGCGATCGCAAATAAAATGCTGATGGGTATTGCAACACTGCTGAGCACCAGCCTTCACGATACCAACAAGGTCTTCACCGAAAAACTGCTGAGTATCGTTTAGGGACGATAACGCCGATACGGATTGAGCAGCAACATGCTCTAAATGACAGCGTGCCTGAGTCGTTCAACCGCCTCACCAAGAACGGATCGCTGAGTTGCGAAATTGAGGCGCATAAATCGATCATCACCAAACTGACTTCCTTCGGACATACCTAGTCCGGCCGCTTCAAAAAATCCGGGGGCGTCGGTCAACCCGAGTTCTGACACATCCAGCCAGGCAAGATAGGTTGCTTCCACCTCATTCATTGTGATCCCAGGCATCGAATCAAAGGACCGCCGGAGGTAATCTCTGTTTTCCGCCAGATACGCCAACAAAGCTTCATGCCAGGCCTCACAATCACGCAGCGCTACAAGCATTGCGTCATATGCCATCGCATGGACATCCGGCATAAAACCACGGGCAGCCTTCTGAAACATCTCTCTCAGCTTTGCATCTTCGATAATCGCGTAAGCACCACCGATACCGGCGATATTGAATGTCTTGCTGGCAGACATCAGGGTGATCGCTCGATTGCGGATTTCATCCAGCATAGTGACGGCGGGCTGATGTCTTCGACCATCGAGCAAGAGATCGCAGTGAATTTCGTCCGATACCAGCAACACGTCGTTCGCGAGACACGCCGAGAGCACTGGCTCGAGTTCGGCTGATGTCAGTGAACGACCGATCGGATTGTGCGGGTGACACAACGCATAGAGACCGCCGCGGTTCGCACCAATCTCTTCAACGAGTTCTGCGGTCGGATACTGCCATCGATGTCCATCAAAATGGCAGGGTACGTTCACCCCTCGCCGTTGATGGTTTTCCGCCAACTCCAGGAACGGACGGTATACCGGAGTTGCCGCTATGACGGCGTCATCAACACGTGTCATTCCGCGACAGGCAACGTTCAGTCCGGCGACCAGACCTGGGAGGAACACAATACTCTCTCGATCGATCTTCCATCCATAACGACCGTGCAGGCGTTTCACGATGACGTCCAGCAACTCCTCGGTCGGGTCTGCGTATCCAAAAACACCATGCTCGACACGAGCATGCAGGATGTCTGCAATCGGTGGCGCAATGCGGAAGTCCATATCCGCCACCCAAAGCGGAATCACCGAAGCAGGATACTTGTTGAATTTACTGCTGCCGGTGCCATAACGATCTACGCGGGCGTCAAAATCGGGCTTTTGCGACATGAGAGTCCTGCAGCGACAAAATGCAAGGCTGCGAGTATAACAACCACACAACAACCTGTTTTATACTGCGTTATATACGGCAAGGAGATCACCACATGGGACTATTCAGAAAGCCACTTGAAATTCCAGGGCCAGAGAACGCATTGCCTGGTCGTGATCAGGAAATGCCGGTGCCAAAGGCGAACTATGTGAACGGACAACCTCTGAAAGGCCCCTTCTCCGACCACCTCGAACAAGCGATATTTGGGATGGGGTGCTTCTGGGGCGCGGAGCGCAAATTCTGGGAAATGGACGGTGTATACACCACCGCCGTGGGCTACGCAGGTGGCACAACCCCCAACCCGACCTACGAGGAAGTCTGTAGTGGATACACCGGCCACACGGAAGTTGTGCTGGTTGTTTTTGATCCCACCATCGTGAGCTTCGGGGCTCTCTTGGCACAGTTCTGGGAAAGCCACGATCCCACCCAAGGGATGCGACAAGGCAATGACATCGGCACCCAATACCGATCCTGTATCTACACAAGCACTAAAGACCAGCTTTTAGCAGCTCAGCACAGCGAACAGTCCTTTCAGTCCAGCCTCGTTGATGCAGGATACGGCGGCATTACAACAGAGATCATCGCAGCACCGAAGTTCTACTATGCCGAACACTACCATCAGCAGTACCTGGCCAAAGTACCCAATGGTTACTGCGGTATAGGGGGCACAGGCGTGTGTTACACCAGTGAGCAGGCATCCGTCTGACTGACCGATGGGCTGCGATGGCTGCGTCTCAAGCCGTTGAAAGCGTTCTGGAGTCCCGACACAGCCGACTCCCTGGGAGGTTTAATCCGCATGATCACTTTGATTTGACGCACTAAATTCGAAACATTCGGTCTTATTATGCGTCCTATAAGGACTCAACGAGATTCAATGGGATAGAAGGCAGATCTGTGAGCCGGAACTGACCGTATTATGTCAGGACGCACGCTACGTCTGATGGTCACCGGCAGTAGTCGAGCTCCCAAGTCAGTATAATTTCGGACCACCAAATGATGAGATTCTGTCAACCACGCATGCTCGCAACGTCTCGAATTAGATGGCGGCGCACACTGACTCCAGAATACCGCAAGTTCGCTTTCTGTCTGTTGTTCAGTGGACTACTGGTCGCTTGCAGCGGCGACTATCCTTCCACAGACCAACAGGCTCGTAATGATCTCGGCGTCGCGCAGATGGGTCGCTATGAATACGAAGCCGCCTTCGACACGTTCTCGACACTGGTTGACGAGCGGCCGGAATGGATCAATGCTCAAGTCAATCTGGCTATCGCGACGCTGAATCGCCAGCAAGATGGCGACGAATTAAGAGCTCTTTCAATTCTGGAGGAGGTATTGACGACCTCACAGGATGAGCCACGCGCCCTATATATGAGCGGCATTATTCACTCTTATCTAGGTAACCCTCAAACCGCGGCCGTTTTTTTCAAGAAAGTTACAGACCTCGATCCGTTGGACGCCCATGCTGCCTACCGTCTGGGGCAATCCTACCTTCAGTCGGAAAATTACGAACCCGCAGTGACCTGGTTGCAGCGATCCATTGAATTAGATCCTTACCTACGAAGTGGCTACTGGGGTGCGGCGCAAGCTTTGAGACGTATCGGTGAGCCCGAAACTGCCCGAAAACTCATCGAAGACTATCAGCGCTTCGAATCTAACCCCGCTGCCCATACTGCCGCCTTTGCCTATAAAAAAATGGGGCCAAAAGCAGAGGTCATCTCTGATGTGGTCACGAACACCAGGTCGTCTGTACCTTTGCCCGCAGGCGACCTGTTCGCGGCACCTGTCGTCATCGCGAATCTTCCAGATGGACCACGGGCATTTTCATTCGCCGATCTCAATGGTGACAGCGAGCTCGATGTCTACATCAATGCGGCACAATCGTCCGTCCTGTTGAACGGCCCATCGGGCTACGAATTCTCATCAGCCCATGCATTATCTGGCCTCGATGGTCGTGCTGCTGCATTCGCTGACGCCAATGACGACGGCGACGTTGACGCCTTAATCTGTGCGGAAGACAAGGTTAAACTGTATGTGCAGACCACGGAGGACTGGAAACTTTCTGCAACTCTGCCAACGGCCTGCACGGCGCTTGCAACTTTTGACGCTGATCATGATGGTGATCTCGACATTCTGGTCACCGGTAGCAACGGAACAGAGCTCTACAACAACGATCGCGATGGCACCTATCGACCCATCGGGAAAGACATCGGCTTCAATGAGTCGCTGGCAGGTGTACAGATTCTTACTGTCGATCTCGACAATGATCGCGATCTCGATGTTTTTCTCTTTGGTCAAGATGGCACTAGTCACGTCTGGAAGAACGACCGAACCTGGCGCTATGAGCCGATGGACATTCCTCACCTGACAGACCTCCATGTGGAGGCGGCTACAGCAGCCGATACGGATGCTGATGGTCTAGTCGAGCTGTACCTTGCAACGACATCAGAATCGACAGAAGACCCGCGAGAGACGGCGTTGTTCGTCATCGAATTCGGACCTGACCGCAAAACCGTGCGCAATGAGGCAACACGTCTCAATGACCACGTAAAAGAACTCGCGCTGACGGATATCGACGGTGACGGACGTGCTGAGCTGATGGCCACGACCACACAAGGCGTCGTGATACTGAATACAGACGGAGAAGAGCTGGCTCGCCTCAACGCTGCCTCGGTCGTGACAGCACAACCGATCAACCAGATGGACGGACCAGGTGTATTCCTACTTGAGGATGACCAGCTGACGCACTACGCGCCGGGTCCGGGTCGACACCCATTCCTGTCGCTGGTGCTGACCGGGCGTACCGAATCCGATCAGATGCGTTCTAACGCATCAGGTATCGGCACTAGGATACAGGTCCGATATGGTGGCCTCTGGTCCGTAGTCGATGCGCTGGACAACCACTCAGGGCCTGGACAGAGTATGGCACCGGTGACGGTCGGTCTCGGCGGTCATCCTGAAGCAGACTACATCGCCCTGACCTGGTCGGATGGTGTATCCCAGACGGAGATTAGCTTGGCTCCGAGCACCCCTCACAAGATTGAAGAGACCCAACGGCAGCTCGCCTCCTGTCCCGTTATATTTACCTGGGATGGCGAGCGATATCGCTTCGTCAGTGACGTATTGGGAGTCGGCGGTCTTGGCTTTTTCTCTACGCCCGGGGTCTCTGCAGAGCCGCGTCCTTTTGAACGATTCCTCCTGCCTGCCGACGCGTTGCAGCCCCGAGATGGGAGGTACCAGGTCAAATTGACGGAACCGATGGAAGAGAACGCCTATTTGGATCAGGTCTATCTCGAAGCTATTGATGTGCCGCGTGGATGGAACGTCATCCTCGATGAACGCATGTCAACTGCGGAGCCACATGCCACAGGGCGTATCATTACGTGGAGAGACTACTCGTTGCCTACACTCGCAATCGATGCTATCGGCAATGATGTCACACAACTTGTTACAGCAGCTGATCGACACGCTCCCGAACCTGGTGCTGTCGATACCCGTTTTATTGGTCTTTTAGCGAATGAACAAACTCTAACACTCGAATTCGAAGAACCGCTTCAGCGCGAGAATGCGGTTTTGCTCGCAGAGGGATGGGTGGAGTATCCCTACTCTCAGACGGTGTTTGCAGCTTGGCAAGCGGGGATCCGCTACCAGACCGCCACGCTTGAGGCAAAAGGTGATACTGGAGACTGGGTGACGGTTGCCGCTGAGTTTGGCTACCCCGCCGGCATGCCCAGGCCCATGGCGCTACCACTACCCAAGCTGCCCGAGGGAACGCGAACCCTACGTCTTCGTTCCAATATGGAGATTTACTGGGATCTGCTTCAGGTCGTCTACGAAGAGAACATCGATTTCCAGACTCAAAGACGAGAGCCCGCTGTCGCTCACATCAGCAAGATCGGTTTCCCAAAAAGAACCAACGGTCCACAACGTATTCCACATTACGACTATGACGATCGTGCACCGTATTGGGATACTAAGTTTCAAGCGGGTTACTACACAGAGCTTGGAGACGCACAAGCACTAGTCAGTCATCAGGACGGGGCACTCGCGATCTTTGGGGGCGGGGAGGAAATTCATCTGGAGTTCAGTGCGTTTGAAAGGCCCAAAGAAGGGACGACCCGCCATCTACTACTCGATTTTCGCGGTTGGGCAAAAGACATGGACCTCTATACCGCAGATGGTGAAACTGTCGGTCCACTACCCGCTCCAGAAGGCCTGTCTCGTCCCGAACTCGCTCGTGCTGAGACCCTGATGCAACGATTCAACACGCGATATCAGGCAGGACTTCGGTGACAACCGACCGCCCTCGCAGCGGCGTGGTCGTCACCCCGGGTATGCACCGGCTGCTGGCCGCTCTGTTGATTGCCTTTGCCGTTCTGGTTGTCGATTCGGTCTATCTCGGTACGATCAGTTTTCTCGAGTGGCGAAGCGGTGAAACCCTGCAAGGATTCACTTACCAGATCGCCTTTCTGTTACACCTCGCGCTGGGTTTCGCCATCATTGCTCCTGCGCTGGTGTATAGCTTCATGCACCTTCGACGCGCCCTCCATCGACCAAATCGATTAGCGGTCAGACTAGGGTTGGCATTATTTGCCGTCACCTTGGTGCTTTTCGTCAGCGGCATTCTACTCACGCGGGGACTGCCTATCTTCGAACTCTCCCATCCCGTGAGCAGAAACATCGTTTACTGGTTACATATCGCTGCGCCACTGGCCGCCTGCTGGCTGTTCGTTCTACATCGCCTTGCCGGTAAACGAATACGCTGGGGTGCTGGGGCTGCCATCGGTGGCATTAGCCTCATTATGAGTCTCGTCATTGTGTGGGTGTCGACACCGCCGCCACCTGAGCCGATTGTAGGCAACTTTGAACCCTCATTGGCCCGAACAGAATCCGGGCATTTTCTGACAACCGAGGATCTGATGGCAGACGACTATTGTGCCGGTTGCCACCAGGATATCTTTGAGCAGTGGCAACACAGTGCTCACCGTTTTGCGAGTTTCAATAATCCAGCTTACCTATTCTCCGTTCGCAACACGCGCCAGGTCGCCTTCGAACGCGACGGTAATGTTACCGCTGCACGCTTCTGTGCCGGATGCCATGACCCCGTTCCTCTATTTACCGGCGCCTTTGACGATCCAGAGTTCGACGACGAGCAACATGAGACCGCACACGCGGGTATCACCTGCGTGTCGTGTCATGGAATCACTGCCCTTGGCAGTCCCCGCGGTAACTCCGACTACGTCATCGGTGCACCCGAGCACTATCCGTTCGCGTTCTCGCACAATCCCACGTTGCAGTGGGTGAACGGTATCTTGATCAAAGGAAAACCTGCACTCCATAAACGGACGTTCTTAAAGCCGCTCCACGAATCCGCAGAGTTCTGCGGTACCTGTCACAAGGTGCATCTGCCAGAGAAACTGAACAAATACAAATGGCTGCGTGGCCAGAATCATTACGACTCGTTTCTGCTGAGTGGTGTGTCCGGACATGGCGTACAGAGTTTTTACTACCCTGATCAGGCTCAACCAAACTGTAATGGATGTCATATGCCATGGCAGCCATCTGATGACCTCGGTGCGAAACCGTTTGAAGACGGTCTTGCAGTGCACGGACACCACTTCCCAGCTGCCAATACTGCGTTAGCATCCTTGCTCGATTTCCCAGACCACGTCAACCACGCCCACGAACAGATGTTAAAAGATTCCATGCGTCTCGACATTTTTGGACTCAGGAAGGGCGATAGCATAGACGGACCGTTGATCGCGCCGCTCAAAGAGCAGTCACCTGTCCTTGTTCCAGGCGAGAACTATGTGCTCGATGTTGTACTTCGAAACATGACCGTCGGGCACCTGTTCACAGAAGGCACTGCTGACTCTAACCAGGTCTGGTTGTCTGTCACGGTTACTGACACAGATACCGGGCAGATCATCGCGGAAAGCGGGGATATTGACGACCAGGATCGAGTCCATCCGTTTTCACATTTCGTGAACGCCTACGTGCTGGACAAATATGGACAGAGAATCGCCCTTCGAAATGCCGAGGACATATTTACGAAACTCTATGATCACCAGATTCCGCCCGGCGCAGCAGATGTCATCCACTACCTCATCCAGGTACCGCCTTCGATCAGAGGTTCTATTTCGATCGAGGTTGCTCTGCACTACCGGAAGTTCGATACCCGTTACGTTGAGGCATTCCGGGGAGAACCTGGTAATCCTCTTCCAGTTGTGACAATTGCGACAGATCAGTTGACGCTTCCAACTTCTAGCGAAGAGTCCCCCAGTATCGCCGCGCCTCCATCGTCTATCGATGCATGGGTTCGCTGGAACGACTACGGGATCGGGTTTCTACGCAAAAAGGATCGACGGGGCCTAAAGCAAGCAGAATCTGCGTTTCAAGAGGTCAGTGCACTCAATCCTGCCAATGGCTATCTGAATCTGGGACGCGTCTACCTTCAGGAAGGACGGATATTCGAAGCTGCAGACATGATTCGTCTGGCCGCTGAACATGGCGCCTACCCGTGGTCTGTCGCCTGGTTCAGTGCGCAGGTTGATGTGCAGTCGGGCGAGCTTGAATCAGCGATTGAACTGATGGCGGACATCGAATCAACGCGTTTTACGGAAGCTCGCGACCGCGGATTTGACTTCTCCAAGGACTACCGGCTCCACGTGGCGCTGGGCCAAGCCCAATTTCAACGCGGGAAACTGGTAACTCAAGGCGAGCCTAATCCATGGTTTGACGCAGCCATGGACTCTTTCAAACGTGCAATTGCTTTGGACCCAGAGAACCTGTCAGCACACTATGGCCTGACGCTGCTCTACGAGCGTCTGTCAGATGATACAGGTGCACAACGACACCGGACACTGCATGCTAAGTACCGACCTGACGACAACGCCCGTGACCAGGCGGCCAACATCGCACGTCAGAACGATCCAGCAGCAAATCAGGCAGCTGAACCCGTCGTGATCTACCATCTGTATCCATCTTTCGAACAGGGCAACACGCGTAGCGAAATGACGAAACAAGTGTTGTCGCACGCCATGCCTCCCGTGTTTGGTCATGAGTGAGTACGACGAAGACGAAGGTGATGAGTCCTCGATACGTCTTGGTCTCTGGTGGTCTCTCGCGCTCCTCATCGCCATTGGTTTAGTCGTTGTCGTCTTCTTTTTTCTCCGCCCTGATGCACCCATCGAATCAGTGAATGAACGTCCCTCATCCGGGCCCGTGACACAGCGCACAGAAACACCGCCACCTATGTTTCCTTTCAGCAACGTCACCGACGCCGCGGGCATCCGTGCCCGCCACGTCAACGGGGCGTACGGTGATCGGATGCTGCCAGAAACCATGGGAGGTGGCGTGGCGTTCACAGATGTCGACAATGATGGCGATGATGATCTGATCCTTGTGAACTCAGGCTTTTGGCCCTGGGACAGTTCCTTCTCGTCTGAGCTATCAGCGATCAACGTGTATCGCAATGACATCGAACGTTTTGTCGACATCACCGCAACCAGCAATCTGCAGTCATCGTTTTATGGTATGGGAATTGCCGTCGGTGATATAGATCAGGACAACGATACGGATCTCTTCGTGACCGCAGTGGGTGCCAACCATCTTTATCGAAATGATGGCGCTCACTTCACCAATATTTCACAGGAAATGGGGGTCGGTGGTGATGACGATGCTTGGAGCACCAGTGCTGCCTTCTTCGACTACGACAATGATGGTGACCTCGATCTGATCGTCTGCAACTACGTGACATGGTCAAAATCCATCAACGAAAGTGTGGACTACCAGCTCACCGGTATCGGGAAGGCGTATGGTCCGCCAACCGACTTTGCCGGGACGCAATCCTACCTGTATAGGAACGACGGCTCGCACTTCACAGATGTCAGCGTCGAAGCAGGCATCCACGTCACCAGTCAGGCGGGCGTCGCGGAGGGGAAAGCGCTAGCCGTTATGCCACTGGACCTGAATCAGGATGGCTGGATGGATCTGATCATTGCCAATGATACCGTCAGGAACTTTGCGTTCATTAATGATCGCGGACACCGATTTGTTGAATCCGGCATCGATCTTGGTCTCGCCTTTGATACGAGTGGTCAGGCTACCGGGGCTATGGGTATCGACGCAGCACGATATCAGGACAACAAGATCGCTGTGGCCATCGGCAACTTTGCCAACGAGATGACTTCCTTCTATGTCGGTCATGACGGTACGTTCAGCGACGATGCTGTCATCAGCGGCATTGGTGCCAAGTCACGAAGGGCACTGACTTTCGGCGTGCTGTTCGTTGATCTGAATCTCGACGGCCACGCAGAACTCCTCAGCGCCAACGGACACGTTGAGCCTGAGATCAATCGCGTACAGTCCAGCCAACGCTACAAGCAACCGCTTCAATTGTTCTGGAACTGCGGTGGTGCTTGCACAAGAACCTACCAGCCTGTCTCACTTCGCGGCGATATGGGCGTGCCGCTCGCCGGACGAGGATTAACGACATCCGACATCGACGCTGACGGAGACCCTGACCTAGTGGTAACGGCCATCAATAGTGTGCCAGTGCTCTTACGTAACGATCACCCCGGAACCGGAGACTGGATCTCGATCAAGCTCAAAGGGGCACAATCAAACCTGGAGGCCATCGGTGCTGAGGTTACAGTGACCGATAAAGACGGTTTCACCCAGCATCAACAGGTGATGCCTTCCAGGAGTTATCTGTCACAAGTCTCGCTGGTCTTGTCGTTTGGTCTTCCTGCCAACGAGCAGCCAGAGGTGGACGTGAATGTTCTCTGGCCAGGACGCGCTTTAGAAAAATGGACCAATCTGGCGAGGGGACAACGTCACGTCCTAAATGAAGGCAATGGAATCGCTCAGTTAGACACCTCCGCTCGGTAGCGCTGACGCAATAAACCCGTCTGAATCTTTCCCGTATGGTTACGTGGCAACTCATCCACCCATTCCACACGTCGCGGGAGTTTGTAACCTGCAATGTGTCTACGACAAAACTCACGAATATCATCCAGTGATGGTGGCTGATCATTCGACGCGACCAGTATGGCCACAACGGCTTCGTCCCACTCTCGATCGGACAATCCAATCACCGCTGCATCACTAATCCCTGGGTGATTGAGGAGAACGACCTCCACTTCTCGTGGATACACATTCTCCGCACCCGTTTTAATAAGTTCTTTCTTGCGTCCACGCAGATGCAACCAGCCTCCTTCATCCAGATAGCCAAGATCACCTGTATGGAGCCAGCCATCCGCGGAATACAAGTCTGCATTCGCCTGATCATTATTCCAATAACTGCCTGTCATAGAGCCATGCACCTGGATCTCGCCGGTCTCACTATGAGACATCCTGTTGCCTTCATCATCGATAATGCGAAGCGATACGCCCTTCCCTGGATATCCACAGGTCGCTGGGTTTCGCTGGGCGGTCTTGAGATCAACAACCGTGATCGTGCCGTGAGTCTCCGTTTGGCCATAGACACCAATCGCGGTACACCCGAGTTGTTCACAGCTTCGCGTCAGGGACGCGACACCTCTCTCACCCGCGCCACCACCACCAATCAGAAGCCGCAGACTGGATCCCTCGGGATTTTCATCAAGAATCGATCGGAGTTGCCCTCCCACCAACATAGCGACGGTCACACCATGTACTCGAACCGCATCGGCAACCTGTTCCGGGGATAGACGTCCCAAAATCACATTCAGTGCACCGACCCCGATCATTGCCCTCGAACGGATCAGGCCTGCCTGATGAAAGAAGGGCATGGATGCGAGCCACACGTCCTGGCGATTGAACAGTCCTGCTTCCGTCATCAGCTGGTCCGCCATCAGGGAGCCTCGATGATTCTGGAGAGCTCCTTTGGGCCGGCCCGTAGTCCCACTGGTATAGATCAGAATCACGGGATCGGTTACCTGACGCTCAACCGATGTCAGAACATCTGAGTGAGAGATCACCGCCTCCAGTGAATCCGTACAGTGTTCGCCAGGTTCACGCATTGCAACGATCTGGTGAATAGAAGGTGTCTGTGTCAGTAAATCCGCCAGCAGCGGATCTGTGGTGTAAGGGTCATCGACGAATAAAATCTGACTGGCCGCATCATTGACGGCATAAGCCATTTCGCCCGCCGTCAATCGAACATTCAGGACGTGAAGAATCACACCAGTTCTCGCACACGCAAAATGTGTGGCCAGATAGTCTGGATGATTGTCTGCAAGAATCGAGAGTCGATCGCCAGCAACCAGCCCCAACGACTGCAAACCGGCTGCTATGCGATCTACGCGATCGTTGAACGATGCAAATGTGTGACGAACGTCAAACCCAACGACCGCGTCATCGTCCGACCACTCACTGGCATTCAGAGTCAGAGCATCGTCGAGAAACATCTGAGCAGTCCTGGCTATTGGGTCGCGCTTACAAGCTCGCTCTCAAAGAACAGGTTGCACCATTTACGTTGCTCTCTTTTCAAACTGCTGTCCGCACGCTCACATTCGACGCGATCGAACTCATCATTGCCGTGTCGGTGTGTCATCGTGTAACGGCCTCCAAGCCGTTTTCGAACAACCGCCACCTCTGTGCCTTCCTCATAGTGTCCTTCTCCATCGAACAGCAGATCATTGTCGAGCAGGATAATCTGGCGGTTACGGAGGAGATGGCGAACTGACGCAACGGTCGCATTGAACTTTCTTGGAATCTCCAGACCCGCGATTCGGCGAATCGGAATCTTGCGATCATCACTAGCTTCATTAGTTTCCGGCGCCACTTGCACCACCTGATCCTGTCGATCTCCCCGAGGGCGGATTTTTACGATGACCTGATCAGCTTTTTTCGGAACCACCGGTGCCGTGGTGGCCTGGGAAGACGTGACTGGCACACTCTGTTGATCATTCGAAACAGCAGGTCCCACAGTTGCTTGCTTATGTTCAGAGACCAACACGGCAGCAACACATTGTTCGCGGGCATTACCATTCCCAATCAACGAGCACATCGCAAGATCCTCACAAACTGCCTTTTGTTCACCGTTTAGCCGATCGCAATCGAGCACCCGTGCGAACGACGACCC